>Ga0208989_10000381_pt1 | contig 12373 bp, 16 predicted proteins | sample MedBloCAOM3_M1_FD_187852 | JGI IMG/M metagenome (GOLD analysis project Ga0208989, IMG submission 187852) | Forest soil microbial communities from El Dorado National Forest, California, USA - Mediterranean Blodgett CA OM3_M1 (SPAdes) (version 2) | ecosystem: Environmental > Terrestrial > Soil >...
CACCCGGACCGAGGCCAAAGTTGACACTAAGCCGCGCCTCAAGGTCGAGCCGCGCGTCGCCCCGCGAGCGGAAGAGCTGGCGCAGGGTCGGCCGATGCCTAGCGTCGTCGTTGATGCCGTTGCCCGCAACGCAGGCCAGCGCGATGTCGTCGCTGCACCAGTTCCGGTCGCCCCGCCGCCGGTCGCCTCGGCGTCCGCGCCGGAGAGCGAGACCGGGCTGGGGTCGACGCTCAAGGGGATCACCGCCTGGATTTTGCCGTCGCGTGACCGCGTGCCGGTGCCCGACCAAGGCGCGGTGCGGCCGCCGAAGCCGGTCGGTGAATTCCAGCAGAACTCGATGTAGCTGATTTCCGCCCTCGATCACGCCGGACAATAGTTGCGCCAGTTGTCCTGGCGCGTCGGCATGTCCGCGAACGCCTTGCGGCAATCCGCGGCACGCATGACGACCAGCCAGACGAGGGTCAGCACGGATCCGCAGCTTAACGCCTGCGAAAGCGCCTTTGCGATTAGCCCCGGTTGCGGTGCCGCCGCTCCGGGGTTTCGCGTGCGTGGTTCCACCATCATCCAAACGTCCTTTCATCCGCTGTTCGGATGAGGAACGTGGAATTGTTATTTCGCGTACATGCGCCGAGTCGGCGGCGTCGACCGCGTCGGCGCAGGATCGGAGGGAGACAGCGCATAGGTGAGCCACACGTTCCAGCCTTCCGGCCGGTTCGCCGCGGCGAACTCCCTGTAGGCTTTGATGTTCACGTTTCCCTCGAGGCCGCCCATGGGGATGGTATAGCCGAGCTGCGCGCCGGCGCTCGCAACGCGCGACTGGAAGCAGCCGACCCGGTCTCCGGACCCGCCATCGCAGCTTGCTTGGTTATAGAGGTAGCCCACCAAGCCGATCTGGAGCTGCTTGGTCAGAAACCGCGACGCTCCCCAATCCAGATGGAAATCGACGCCGTTCTGATACTGGGTGGTGGGATTGATGAAGTTGTAAGTAAATCCCGCGACCGCCGAGAATTCATGCCCGGTCTGCTCATTGAAATAGGTATAGCCGGCTCCGCCGTCCAACGCGCCGTGCCCGATGCCGATATTCGAAAGGCGCGCCCGATTGTAGGCGCCGACAGGAATATTGCCGGTCACGTAGGTCATGACATTATGGACACCGGCATTCCAGCGTAGCGAGAACTGCGGAGACATGTCCCCGAAACCCGTCACCGTGTCACTGATCGTGTCGAACCGGGACCGGGTGATCGCGAACGGTCCGACCAGCAGCGGGGTATTGAGGACTGCATCGTCGGTCGTTCGCTTGCGGCCATAAATCGCCGTCAGCGCGATCGCCGCCTGACCGCCGAGAACCGGCGTCGCGAACGTGTACGACGGAGTAATCATTGCCAGATCTTCAGGTGACACCGAGATTGCGCTCACGTTTTCGGCGACCGAGGCCTCGAGCCGTCCAATCCTGATTGCGCGGGCGCGCGCGACCGCGCTGCCGGCTGACGTCGAGGTGTGGTAATAGGTCGACGTCAGGGAGAAGCCGGGCGGCAATGGGGTGGCGGCGAGGCTCCCGAAGGATCCCGGGGTCCAGAAGCTCTCCCCGGTTTCATCTGCCGAAGCGAGGTGCGGAGCCAGGGCGAGCGCCGCCGCAATGGCGCCGCCGGCCAGGCAGTGCGGCCAAAAGCTGTGCCGCGCACCCGATCCGTCCGTCCCCATTTCGCCCCCAAACGCCCTCGCGGCCACCGCGGCAGTCGCCCGGCCAACCGGCGTCCCTCCGCTCTACTATACGAGGAGCCTTGCGCGCGGGCGCGGGCACCGGAACCTGTTAGCCGGGTCCGTACAAAAAATGTTGGCGATTGTTGCCGCTCGGAAACACTGCCGCCCGGCACAGTGGGTTGGGGCGAGGAGGATAGATGAGCCCAATGCATTGCCCAACGTGTCGCGCGAGGGCACCTCGGCATGCCGAGAGGCCGTGCGCGGCGCTTGCGCGCATCGTTCTCCGCGCCCGCCCGCCCGCTGGACTCGATCCTGTATCGGGATGCGCGCGTCCTTGACGATCCTGGGGGAGCAGGTCCGGTGCGTACACCATGGTCGAGGGCGTTAGTTCTCAATCGTATCGGCAAAGGCTCGTGCGAAACGCACGGCAAGCGCCGTCGCATCTGATTTAAGCTGGTCGTCGGTCTTCGGCCGGGTCTTCATGCTTTTGACGGTGACTTCTATAACGAGTTTTCCGCCACCGACATCCTGCTCGGACCAGGTGATCTTTGCTCGAACGTGATCCTCACCGAGAGGCGCCAATTCGATTTCCACGCCTTTGGCCACAATCGCTCTCCTCTGATGTCAGGAGCTATACCGCTGCGGGTACAGATGCTTCTCGTTGACGGCGAAGGCGGCTTTTGCATTCAGTACTTTAACAATCGTCACCCCAGTCGTTATCCACGTTGAAGGCTCGGGCGATGTCTGTTGCCAAATGCCGGAGAGGCCGCAATTGAGGCGACCTTCACAGCTATCAATTATCCGCGCGTCTTCTCGGCGCGCTCGGCGAGCGTAAGCCATCTTTCGGCCATTTCGATGAAAAGGGACTTATGTGCTGAAGTGCGAGCTGCCTCCGCCAATCGAATGCAGTCAGCGGCGTTGTTGCGCAACTGGACTAAGATGAGCAAGTGCGCTTCCATTTCCTTAGATATGGGGACTGTCCGAGCTCTTTGCCCGAAGAATGAGTCTCGATCCAGGGCTGAAGCCCGCACGAGCGGGCAGCAAGGATCATTCGATCGGATTTCGGTGATGGGCCAAGCGATTTATTCTCGACCCGCCATTGTGGTTCGGGTCCGGCACGCCACGTAAGTGGGTGCAGGCAAGCTTGTGGCTTGCTGTGTAAGCTGCCCAAAAAAACGGCGACGAACCGAAGTCTGCGCTCCACCTCCATTGGCAGCATTAATGCGACACGGAACCTCGGGCGTTGCGCTCGACTGCCTCAAAATAGCAAGGAAATATTATGCCTAAGGATATGCACGAGAAGGCTGCCGAACATCATGAGCAGACTGCGAAGGCTCATCGGACTGCCGCGCAGCAGCACGGCAGCAACGATCATGTGAGTGCAAAGCAGCAATCGGCTCAAGCAGCCGATAAATCCAAAGCAGCTCACGACCATTCGACGCAGGCTAACAACAAGAGCCAGCAGCAGAAGTGATTTCATAGCTTCGCAACAGGTGGCCTCGACTGGCCCGCTGGTCGGGGCCGCCCTTTTTTGCTCGAACGACAATTACGCGCTGCTTCCGGGAATCTGCCGTAACTTGTCAGCCAGGCTCCGCCCGCCATCGAATAGAACGAGCGAGCCATCTCGTGTCCCGGATGCGGTGCAGCACAAGCGGCAGCGAAGCGGTGCACCGCTGCTCCGGGACCTTCGCGAAGGTGGTAAACGATCCACGCAGATCGGATTTATCCGACCTGCGTGCATTTGAGCGCCGATCTCGGGCAAGATCGCTAAGCATGCCGTCTCGCAAGACAAAGCGGGAGCCCATCGGGTGGTGCAACGGCGCAGGGGTTAGCCAATGAACGAGAAAAAGCCGACTTACCGTGTCGAGATCGAATATAGCGGGACGCCGCCGAATGAAACCTTCGGGTGGAAAATCCACAGGAACTCCGACGTCTTACCCATCCTGCGATCGCAGCAACTCTTTGTCTCTCGCATGGCGGGATTAACCGACGCCAATCGATCAAGGCTGCAACTTGTCGATGCCGACTTGCAAAATCGGGCAGCGAAAGGGCAGTGATTTCTATTTGGCACCGTGACGTTAGCGGCTTGGTATCCGATTTTGCCCGTACCGGATCAACACATCGACCTCCACAATCAAGCTGAGACACTACCCTCGGACGTGCGTTCTATGCCATGAATGGCGCTCGCGCGGAATCTGTTCGATTGAGGATAAGTCGCTCAGGGCTGGGTACCATAGACTCGCGGCAATATGGGCCGCGTGGTCGTCACATGAACCAAGGGTAGTGCGATCAGAGCCGACGTCTGCGACGGCTAGCACTTTATGCAACAGTTGCGTTTCTTCATCAAAGTCCTGGCGGTATGCGCCTTAATTGGCGCTCAGAACTTGTCTCCGGCGTTCGGCGAATCCGTCGAGCTAAGCCAGCCGCCGAACGTCGGCGATGCGAAGTTGGCCGCGGTCGCCTGCCAGAAGTCCGGATCCTTTGAGCGCGATCTCGCGGCGGTGGCTGCTCAGGTGAGCGCTTGGCTAGCCGAACGCGCGTCGCAAGTCAGCCGGCCAGCCCTCGTGTTCGACATCGATGATACGGTTCTATCGAACTGGGAGGTCATTAGGGCAGATGACTTCGGCCGCGTATTCGATGGACCTTGTCGCTCTCTTCCGAAGGGCCCGTGCGGGTGGATTGCCTGGGACTTGCGCGCAAAGACACCCGCGATCCCGCAGACGCTGGCAGTTTTTAAACAAGCTCGCTCGTTGGGAATCGCCGTTTTCTTCATTTCTGGCCGCGACGAGAGCCAACGCGCTGCCACAATAAGGAATCTTCGGGCCGCGGGCTTCGCGGGGTATCGCGGACTCTATTTGGAGACCAAAGGCTCCTATTACCCATCGGCTGCAGACTTCAAGGGGCCGCAGCGGAAGCGGATCGAACAGGCTGGCTATACGATCATTGCGAATGTCGGTGATCAGCCATCCGACTTGGCAGGTGGTTACGCCGAAAAGACGTTCCTCTTACCCAACCCCTTTTATCGGATTCCATAATCTCGTACCTGCTCAAAATTCCAAATCGCTGAAGAACAATCACGTCTCTTTCCGCCCTCGCTTCCCTGCTCTCGTTCCGTGTCCGACGCCGTCTCTCTCTCTCTCTCTCTCTCTCTCTCTCTCTCTCTGGAACTCGATCTCATTGCCCTGCGACATCAAGCGACCGTCCTGCGTCGACCGGCTCTTGCTCATCGACCCGATCCAGGCGGCTGATGCCGACGTTGCGCGCTTCGCCAAGCTCTATCCGATGAAGCGCGGCCGGGGTGCAGAAGGCAAACCGATCCTATGGACGGCTTAGAAGCCGTTTTTCCCTCCAAACCCCTCGCCGGGGGTCCACAATCTCGCCAAGAAAGTTACGGAATCGCGCGTCCGTCAGGAACCGTACGAACGGTTATGCGTTGCCGGTTGGGCGCAGGGGTCCATGCAATGCCGAGTGTCGAGTATTTCCGCCGACAAGCGGACATCTGCCGTCAGCTAGCGGAGATCTCGTCTTCGAAAGAAGCCGCGCCCCGCTGGCTCGTGATGGCCCGTGATTACCAGACCAAGGTCGATGCGATTGAAGCGGAGTCGGCGAGGCCCGCAATACGCGCTCCGAGCGCTTCGCCGGATCGCGAACAAACGAGACTTAAATCCAGGTGCGGTAGTTCTTAGCGTGTGGCAGGGTAGCTCAATCGGCAGAGCGCGTGTGTGAACAGCACGAGGTGACTGGTTCGAAACCAGTCCCCCGCCGCCACTTCCTCGAAGACCGTTTGGCGCGGTCCCGTCGCTCAAACCAAGAACTGTCGGACAGCCGACTGAGTCGGGTATAAACCGTCATGCTTTGTTCCAAACACTACGTACCTTCACACGTAATGGACAGGATACGGCGACTCAGCGCGCGCTGATGCGGGCGGCTTGCGGAGTGTCCCATGTCCGAGACCGCCTGGGACTCCAGCGGGGCAAGCCTCTGAGGTCTTAGGGCGTGCCAGTACAAGCAAAATACAGCAATTCCAGCATAGTTATTTTCCAGTCACATCACTACAAGCCCTCGCCATGGCAGAGCGCGGACAAATCGCGGAGATATTTGCGCTGGGCAGCCGCGAACGAGGGACGTGCAGCCGGGGCGCTTACAATGAGGAACTTAAAGCGCTGTTTCTCCGCATTGCTGCGCAGTACCGCGATTTGGCATTGCAAATAGATGATGATCCCGTACAGTGGCGCGCCAAGCTCATCGAGTCCCGCAGAGCTAAACAGGAGTAGGCCCCCTTCGGTCGGCAACGGGCCGCTGTGCCCGTTGCACTTAGCGCCCGGAAAAACGTTGCCCAATTTCGGTAATTCGTTTCCGTTCTCGGTTTCACGGAACGTTCCTTGGGGCCGACGGTACTGGCCGGGTTTAACCCTCAGTGGCCGGATTTGAATTTTACTGTGGCTGGTTTTGACGTCCGTCAACGACCGTACAGACAAAGCGCCTAAGATATACTCGATCGCTGGCAGCGATCCCTGCCCAAAAGCTCTCCATGCCAATCCGGCCCCACCTAGATGGCCAGAGGTTCGACCCCGAGACGATCCGGGTCATGGGCCTTGCGTTCGAGATGGCGCTGGTAGCGCTCCGACTGATCGATCGTGGTGACCTCGCCAACGACGTGCTCGCACACAAGATCATGGATCTTGCGAAAGCCGGTGAACGCGATCCCGAGCGATTGTGCGATGGCGTGTTGAAGGAATTTCGCGACCCGCCATCTGTATAAAATGGTCGGCGGTTGATCAAAATTGCACAGACAAGAAGGCGTCGGTTCGGCCAATCTGATCTACGTCAGATAGGCGAGGGCGAATGCTCACGAGTGCCGAGTGTCAAGCCAGGGCCGATGAGAAATTTGCGCAGGTCGAGCGCGAGCCGCGCCATCACAAGCGCCTTCTCGCTGCCGCTGAGGGCTGGGTTATTCTCGCCGGCATCATGGGACGGCTAGAAGCCAGCACCATTTTGCCGGACCAGAAACGGCAAGAATAGGCCGCCGCAATTGGCGTCGAAGTTTCGGATTTTCGAGTGGCTGGATTTGCCCCAAAACCAGCCAGTACCGGGCCGACGGCCTGTCACATGTATCCCTTATCGGCTTCCTAGAATACGGGACGCGGCTTCTGGCTAGACCATGACGGAAGCTGTGTGGTCCTCGGCGGTTGTGGCTAACCGATCCGGGGGCCACTTTTAATTCCCGCCGGAAGCCGTTGACGGTTCCATCGCCCACGTCCATCTATGGGCTGCGGGGATGCACAACGGAGCCCACATGGCGCAAGCCGAAACGGTTATTTATGAGCCGCCCCATCCAGGTCTTCCCTATTTGGTGGTCACGCTCACGCCGACCGGGGTGAGTGTTGTTCCGGTCAAATCCAACACCGAGGCGCGGGTCATGATTTCACAGCGCAGAGAGCGGCGGCATACAAGTGACCGGCAGAAGACAGGCCCTGTGACATCCGTGGCTCCGCCGATTTAGGAAGTCGGTGGCCGGCTCTCGATCTGAGATTTGCAAAAATGCCACAGCGGGCGAATGTTATTGGCCGCCTGTGGGCAAGAATGCGGACGCGGAGGGGCTAAGAAACTCGCCAGTGGACAAGCGCATATAGGTCGCGTCGGCTGTCATTCACCGAACCGACGGGGTTGCAACGGGGGGTTATCTATGCTGTGGCAGTCGGCGGTCTGATTTCTTGCGGTCTATTCTGCCTGCCGTGCTACCGTTCTCGGCATGATCGCGATCAAACAACTGGCCTTTTCGCTCGCGTTCGCCATCGCGGCGGTCACCGCCGCCCAATACATCATGTGGGCTTTTAACGGCCACCCATGAACGCGGCCTCGTCCCTGAATTTGGCACCCGCCGATTCCGCGCTCAGTTAGCGGGCCTCGCCGTCCGATCGTCCGACTTGTGCGCCCCGGAAGGTCTTCGACGCGAAGTTTCGTCACGAAAGCTGCTCGGTTGGAACGGCGCGACATGTGGATCGAATCGTCTGCCAGGAACTCGCTTCGTGGCGCATCATCGCTTCTTTTTCTTCGCGAAGATCAGGTTCCAGTTATCCTTATAGGCTTTGGTCACCGGCTTCTGGCCCTCGCCTCTATGATAGCTGGAAGATGAGCCGGCATCTTTCTCGCCACCCTCGGCCTTGGATGGGGCTGCATCCGCAGTGCTCTTTGCATCCGCAGTGCTCTTTGCATCCGAAGTGCTCTTTGCATCCGAAGTGCTCTTTGCATCCGAAGTGCTCTTTGCATCCGAAGTGCTCTTGGTCTTTGGCGGAGCATCGTTCTTTTGAACGGGATCAGCCTTGGTCTTCTTATCGTCGCTGGCCATTGTGTTCTCCTGACGCTGACCGGCCTTTGGCTGCGGTACAAGAAAAAGGCCCGGAAAACGCCCGGGCCCTCGTTTTCGGTTGCGAGCGGAGCTCAGAGCGCTTTCCGGCGAAGTCGGACCGGTTCGCCGCAGAAAGCGCGTCAAACGCAAGGAATCTGGAGCGGATTCTGATTCCAGCGAATGTGAAACCGCTCTAGTAGTCCATGCCGCCCATGCCGCCCATGCCGCCACCGGGCATTGCCGGCATCCCGGCGTCCTTCTTCGGCTTTTCGGCCACCATGGCTTCCGTGGTGATCAGAAGCCCGGCGATCGACGCGGCGTTTTGCAGCGCCGAACGCACGACCTTGGTCGGATCGATGATGCCCTTGGCGAGCATGTTGACGTACTCGCCGTTCTGGGCGTCGAAGCCGTAGGCATATTGATCCTTTTCGAGGATCTTGCCGACGATGATGGAGCCGTCCTCGCCCGCGTTGATCGCGATCTGGCGTGCCGGCCAGCTGAGTGCCTTGCGTACGATCTCGACGCCGGTCTTCTGGTCGTCGTTCTGAACGCGCAGCTTCTTCAGGACCTCGGTAGCGCGGAGCAATGCCACGCCGCCGCCCGGCAGGATGCCTTCCTCGACCGCGGCGCGAGTTGCATGCATGGCGTCATCGACCCGATCCTTGCGCTCCTTCACCTCGATCTCGGACGCCCCGCCGACGCGGATCACAGCGACGCCGCCCGCCAGCTTGGCCAGCCGCTCCTGCAATTTCTCCTTGTCGTAGTCCGAGGTGGTCTCCTCGATCTGCGCCCTGATCTGCTTGATCCGCGCTTCGATATCCGACTTCTTGCCGGCGCCGCTGACGATGGTGGTGTTTTCCTTTTCGATCATCACCTTCTTGGCGCGGCCGAGCATGCTGACCGTCACCTTGTCGAGCTTGATGCCGAGATCTTCCGAGATCGCCTGGGCGCCGGTGAGGATCGCGATGTCTTCGAGCATCGCCTTGCGGCGATCGCCGAAGCCCGGAGCCTTTACCGCCGCCACCTTGAGGCCGCCACGCAGCTTGTTGACGACGAGGGTTGCGAGCGCCTCGCCCTCGACGTCTTCCGCGATGATGACGAGCGGCTTCGAGGTTTGCACGACCGCTTCGAGCAGCGGCAGGAGCTCCTGCAGGCCCGAGAGCTTCTTTTCGTAAATCAGGATGTAGGGGTCTTCCATCTCGACGCGCATCTTCTCGGCGTTGGTGATGAAGTACGGAGAGATGTAGCCGCGGTCGAACTGCATGCCTTCGACCACTTCGAGCTCGGTCTCCAGGGACTTCGCTTCTTCGACGGTGATCACGCCTTCATTGCCGACCTTCTTCATCGCATCGGCGAGGAATTGGCCGATTTCGGCATCGCCGTTCGCCGAGATCGTGCCGACCTGCGCGATCTCCTGGTTGGATGTGACCTTCTTGGTATTCTTCTGCAGGTCCGCGACGACAGCCTCGACGGCGAGGTCGATGCCGCGTTTGAGATCCATCGGGTTCATGCCGGCGGCGACCGCCTTGGAGCCTTCCTTGACGATCGCTTGGGCGAGAACCGTTGCGGTCGTTGTGCCATCACCCGCGAAGTCCGAGGACTTCGAGGCGACTTCGCGCACCATCTGCGCGCCCATGTTCTCGAACTTGTCTTCGAGCTCGATCTCCTTGGCGACGGTGACGCCGTCCTTGGTGATGCGAGGTGCACCGAACGACTTGTCGAGCACGACGTTGCGGCCCTTGGGGCCAAGCGTCACGCGGACGGCGTTGGTGAGGATGTCCACGCCGCGCAACATCCGGTCGCGCGCGTCGACTGAGAATTTTACTTCTTTGGCAGCCATTTTGCTTCTCCACTATGTAAGGATGCGACGGCAGTTATGCGGCTTTCTTGCGGGCGACCGGCTGATCGAGCACGCCCATGATGTCGCTCTCCTTCATGATCAGGTAATCGACGCCGTCGAGCTTGACCTCGGTGCCGGACCATTTTCCGAACAGGACGCGGTCGCCCGGCTTCAGGTCGATCGGCACCAGGTTGCCCTTGTCGTCGCGGCCACCGGGACCGACGGAGATGATCTCGCCTTCGGAGGGCTTCTCCTTGGCGGTGTCCGGAATGATGATGCCGCCTGCGGTCTTGTCTTCGGCATCGATGCGCTTGACCACGACGCGGTCGTGAAGCGGACGAAACTTCATACGTATTCTCCCGATTGTTGCGTTTAATTTCTCCGGGCGCACGAAGACTCGTGGCGAAGCAGCCAACGGTGGGCGGCGTTGTCCGGAAGATCGAAGTGGTGGTACTCCTAATATTGGCACTCGTCAACGTAGAGTGCCAATCACGTTTTCAAATAGGTCCGGGCTCGTGCTTGAGCGTCCACCGTCAAAGTGACCGGAAACGGACGCCGCGAACCGCGGGCTGGATCACGGATCAGCCGGGCTTACCTGGTCCTCGCGCCGTGCGTCGGCATACGAATCTTGCCGGGGGCAGTTTGCCCTGCAGACGGGTGGGAACAGGGCATTGAATGATTAGATCGTGGATCACGATGGGAGGCGGAGGAAGAACGATCGCTTCGACGAGGCGCGAGAACAGCTTGCGTCCGGACCTGCCGAATCCGGTCACTTGGTAGAGCATGCCTCGTTCCGCAACGAGGCGATCTTGGCCACACCCCTCGACCCAAATGTGATCTGCAAGACACGCATGTGCGAACAAGGCTCCGCGCCCACGCAAGCGGCGGCACGCTCTCCGGAACGAGGCGCTCTTCCCCGGTCCCTAGCATTCGACAGAATTCAGGATTTGGATGTTCAATATTATACACCGAGCTCGCGGAGTGCCTTGAGGGGTGACAAGAACATCCGACTTGTTGCAAATTTGTCGCATTTCATCGATGCGAACTTCCCAAAGCACTTTCATCCCGCAGCGCAACCCGTGTTCTATCCTGAGGGGAGCGCCTCTGGGGAAAGCCTAACTGAGCCCAACGGTTCGAGTTTGGCCGTCCGCACCACAGGCGTAATGTCGCCTTCTGGCGGCACTGAACCGCCCTCCCGGCATGTCCGCCTTTGCGTCGCTTGTGGGGGCTAAGCGGATATCAGGAAGCGATTCCAGAACGGTCTTGTTTTGTGAGTACACGGCCTAGATAAATTTGGACCGAAGGTCGTTGAGGCGCTGGCGCGGGCTGTAATGCGGTTCCTTAAGGGATCGATACGTGCCGTCCGTTGCATGGCTAGTTGTGCGGCTTCTTCGGCGGCAGCTTATGCACTAGCTCAGGCCACTCGGCTTCCACGACCTCGCGCTTTTCATCTGAGATGAGCTCGATCGCGTCCGTCTCGAGCAAATACTGGTGCAGCCGTTGCAAGTCGGCCGGCATCATGACGACCTTGCCGCCGACGATGCGGGGCTCATAGGTGCGGCGGTGCTTCATGTCATGACCTTGGACTCGGGATTAGCGCTCGGCGGTCGGCTGGATACGCCTTCAATGACACGCTCGCGCAATCGTATTGGATCACGCTCTCCCTGCTTGGCCAGTTCGATAATCTTTTGGGCCACGATCTCAGTCGCTGGATCAGCGCGATTAACCAGGCTCAGCGCACGCAAGGTGTCCTCGAACGCCGCGACCAGAACGGCAATCTCGTCTGGCCCGAATGCGGTGTTATGTAGAAGCCGAGTGATAGGCATGAGGCGATCCCGGGTTTGAGGCGGCGTCAGTGGGCAATTCCATCTATTGGCACGCGCGCGACCTCGTTTCCGTCCTGGTCGACCATGCGAACGATGAAGCCAGGATATGCCCTGTCGTCGCTCGCCAGCTCGGCAGCGATGCGCAACGCTTCTGTGTGGGCGTCCGCGAAAGCGAGGTGGAGCGATCCATTATCATCGTTGTACGTGCTGCGGCCGTCAGTGACGTGGAAGTAATATTGGGGCATTTCCGCTCCATAGATCTCCCTAGACCAATGATCTTAAGCTATACTGCAATCAAATACTATCGATATTTTGGGCAGTATTTAGCTATTTGAGGCTTTCCACGTTACAGTTGCTTAAGGCTGTTTTCTATAATTCTGTCACTCAACCTTCAATTACTAACAGCACAGAAAATGAGTAAAAACAGGCGAAAGGGTAGTTGACGCCGTGCGCGCTTTTGATGCTTAATGAGCCGCCGATGTTAACTCGAAGCGCCCAGCACGGAGGAGCCATGGACCTCAATCGCGGCGAACGACTGCAGATCATGCTCACCGAAGACGAGGTGAAAGCGCTCGATGATTGGCGCTTTGCCAAACGAATGCCGAGCCGTGCGTCCGCTATTCGCGAGCTGTTGAGAATTGGCTTGGCGGCCGAGGG
>Ga0208989_10000382_pt1 | contig 12373 bp, 9 predicted proteins | sample MedBloCAOM3_M1_FD_187852 | JGI IMG/M metagenome (GOLD analysis project Ga0208989, IMG submission 187852) | Forest soil microbial communities from El Dorado National Forest, California, USA - Mediterranean Blodgett CA OM3_M1 (SPAdes) (version 2) | ecosystem: Environmental > Terrestrial > Soil >...
CGGCGCTTCCAGCCGGTGACGATCGGCGAGGGGGCGATTATCGGGGCGAGGAGTGGCGTCATGTCCGACGTGCCGGCAGGCGAAAAATGGTTCGGCTACCCGGCCATGCGCGGCCGCGAGTTTCTTCGCAACATGATGACGTTACGGCAGTGGGTGAATGAGGACGGTGCGGCTCGCGACAGCGATCGGCGCAGCGCCGACAATGGTGCTGGGCAAGACGAGCCCGATGAGAAAGGGCGAAGCCGATGAACGAGGCTGCGACCACCCTCGAAACGGCCGACATTGCGGCGATCCTCAAAGCGCTGCCGCATCGCTATCCGTTCCTGATGGTCGATCGTATCATCAACATGCGCGGCGACGAATCGGCGATCGGAATCAAGAATGTGACCGCCAACGAACCGCAGTTCCTCGGGCATTTTCCGGGCAATCCGGTATTTCCCGGGGTGCTGCTGATCGAGGGAATGGCGCAGACCGCTGGCGCCGTCTGCGTGCTGTCGCAGATGGGCGGTGATCGCCCAAAGCACGTGTATTTCCTCACCATCGACAAGGCCAAGTTCCGCAGGCCGGTCGTACCGGGCGACACCGTTGAATATCACGTAAAAAAAATTGCACGAAAAAAGAACATGTGGTGGTTCCGGGGCGAGGCAAAGGTCGGCGGACAGATGGTTGCCGAGGCGGAAGTCGGCGCCATGGTCGCGTGAGATCGGTCATGATCGATCCAACCGCGCGCATCGAGCCGGGCGCGGCGATCGGGCAGAACGTGTCGATCGGGCCTTATTGCGTCTTGGGACCCCACGCGGTGATCGGCGACGGCTGTCGGCTGGTGGCTCACGTTCATGTCGCTGGCCACACCATGATCGGACCCCGAACAGTGCTTTATCCGTTTGCCTCGCTCGGATCTCCACCGCAGTCCGTCAAATACCGCGGCGGCCCGACGCGGTTGGTGGTCGGCGCCGATTGCGACATCCGCGAGGGTGTCACCATGAACACGGGAACTGAGGACGGCGGCGGCGTCACCGAAGTAGGAGATCGCTGTTTTCTGATGGTGGGTTCGCATGTCGGACACGACTGCATGGTCGGTAACGACGTGACCTTCGCCAATAACGTTGTGCTGGGCGGCCACGTGACTATCGGCGACTTTGTCGTATTCGGCGGCCAAGCCGCGGTGCGCCAGTTCGTGCGCATCGGCGAAGGCGCGATGATCGTGGGCCTGAGCGGGGTGCGCGCCGATGTGATCCCGTTCGGTCTTGTCCAGGGTCCGCTTGCCAATCTGATGGGACTCAACGTCGTCGGCATGCACAGGCGCGGCTTCTCCAAAGCCGACATCCATCTGCTACGGCGGGCCTATGAGGCGATATTCTTCGGCTCTGGCACCTTTCGCGAGCGGCTTGATCAGGTCGCCGCGCAAAGCGGTAGCACTCCGCTCATCGCCAAGGTGATCGCGTTCATCCGCACCGGCTCGCGACCGCTGACCATGGCCATCCGGCGTGGGTCGGCTGACGAGGAGTCATGAGCGAGGCAGGTGCCACGCAACGGACAGGCGATGGTCCACTCGCCGTGATCTGCGGCGGTGGAACACTGCCGTTTGCGGTCGCCGATGCAGTGGGCAAGCGTGGACGCCGCGTCGTGCTATTCGCCATTCGCGGTTGGGCGGACCCGCAACGCGTTGCTGCCTATCCCCATCATTGGGCCTCGTTCGGACAGTTCGGCTGGTTCTGCCGGGTTGCCCAGCGCGAGGGCTGCCGGGATGTGGTGCTCATCGGCTCGGTGGTGCGGCCGGCGATCTGGAAAATCAGGCCGGATTTCAAGACGCTCCGTCTGCTTCCCCGAATCGTCGGCCTCTTGCGCGGTGGTGACGATCGCCTGCTCAAGGGCGTCGCGGCAATTTTCGAAGAGCATGGCTTCCGGCTGGTTGGAGCACACGAAATCGCGCCGGACATCCTGATGCCGGAAGGGTCGCTCGGCCGCGAGCATCCCGAAGCGCGTGACTATGCCGACATTGCGACGGGGCTCGCTTTGCTCGACGCGACCAGTCCGTTCGACGTCGGCCAGGCCGTGGTGGTCGTCGACGCCCGCGTGCTTGCGATCGAGGCGGCGGAAGGCACCGATCGCATGCTTGCGCGCATCGCCGAACTTCGCCAAGGCGGTCGAATAGCGGCGGCCACGGGGCGCGGCGTATTGGTCAAGGCGGCAAAGCGCGGTCAGGACCGGCGCGTTGACTTGCCTTCGATCGGGCCGCGAACGGTCGAAGGCGCGGCGCGGGCAGGGCTCGCCGGGATTGCCGTCGTTGCGGGCAGCACCATCATCGCCGAGCCCGAACTTACCGGTGCGGCCGCCGATCGTGGGCGACTATTCGTGATCGGCGTGCGTGATAAGATGGCTACGCGATGACTGCGTCAGCGCAGCCCCGGCCTCCTGCCGAAATAATTGATGTGTTTCTCGTCGCCGGTGAGGAATCGGGTGATCGGCTCGGCGCCGCGCTAATGCGGGCGTTGCGGGAGCGGACTTCCGGGCATGTGAGCTTTGCCGGCGTCGGCGGCCGCGAAATGGCGGCCGAAGGGGTGACCAGCCTTTACTCGATCGACGACCTTCCGATCATCGGATTCAGCGCTATTCCGCGCCGCATCCCAAAGATCCTGCGCCTGATGCGCCTTACCGCCAAGGCGGTGGTGGCGAAACGCCCGTACGTCCTCGTCGTCATCGACAGCCCCGGCTTCACGCGGGGAATCGCTCGGCGGGTACGCGCCGCCGATCCCGCGATCGCAATCGTCGAATATGTTTCACCCTCGGTATGGGCTTGGCGGCCGGGGCGTGCGCGCGTGATGCGCGCCTATATCGATCACATCCTGGCACTGCTGCCGTTCGAACCCGAGGTCCACCGGCGGCTCGGCGGGCCGCCCTGTACCTATGTCGGGCATCCCCTGGCCGGAGAGGTCCGTGAACTGCGCCCGAATGCGCAAGAGGCGCTCCGCCGGCTCGCCGCACCGCCGGTCTTGCTGGTGCTGCCGGGAAGTCGGGTCGGGGAGGTGGAGCGGCTGCTCGGCGTGTTTGCCGACACCGTGGCATTGGTACGAGATCGTGTCGGGCCGCTCGAGGTCGTCGTGCCGACCGTTCCTCATCTCGCCGAGCCGATCCGCACCGCAACGAAGCAATGGCCGCTGCAGCCGAGGATCGTGGTGGAGACGGCAGAGAAGCAGGCAGCGTTTCGCATCGCCCGGGCGGCGCTAGCGAAATCCGGCACCGTCACGCTCGAGCTTGCAGTCGCGGGGGTGCCGACCGTCGGCGCTTACCGGGTGTCATGGCTGGAGGCGGTGGTGGGACGCCGTCTGGTCAAGGTCTCGTCCGTAATCCTTGCCAATCTGGTACTCGGAGAGAATGTGGTGCCGGAGTTCATCCAGGAGGCTTGCACCTCGGAAAATTTGGCAGCGGCCGTGCTGCCGCTGCTCGCTGACACGCCACAGCGACGGCGCCAGATCGAGGCGTTTTCCCGGCTCGATGCGATCATGGAAATCGGATCGAAGGCGCCGGCTAGCCGGGCCGCCGATATCGTGCTCGACGCCGCTCGCCGTGCCATGCCCTCACGATAAGGGTATCGTCCGCAGCCCGTTTTCCGCCCTCGCCGTGCGCGGCACGCCGGTGATGCCAAGCCGACCCGGCCGTGCCTTCATCACTTGCGACGCGAGATCGGCACGTAGTCGCGATGGGTGGCGCCGGTATAGAGCTGGCGCGGGCGACCGATTTTCTGGTGCGGGTCCTCGATCATTTCCTTCCACTGAGAAATCCAGCCGACTGTGCGTGCCACTGCGAACAGCACGGTGAACATGGTTGTCGGGAAGCCCATCGCCTTGAGCGTAATGCCCGAGTAGAAATCGATGTTGGGATAGAGCTTTTTCTCGACGAAATAGTCGTCGTGCAGCGCGATCCGTTCGAGCTCCAGAGCAACGTCGAGCAGCGGATCGTCCTTGATGCCAATCTCGCTCAGGACTTCATGGCAGGTCTTCTGCATGATCTTCGCGCGCGGGTCGTAGTTCTTGTAGACCCGGTGGCCGAAGCCCATGAGGCGGAAGCTGTCGTTCTTGTCCTTGGCCCGGCGGATATATTCCGGGATGCGCTCCGGCTTGCCGATCTCGCGCAGCATATTGAGCGCTGCCTCGTTGGCACCGCCATGTGCCGGCCCCCACAGGCAGGCACAACCCGCCGCGATGCAGGCAAAGGGATTGGCGCCGGAAGAGCCGGCGAGCCGCACGGTCGAGGTCGAGGCGTTCTGCTCGTGGTCGGCATGCAGGATGAAGATGCGGTCCATCGCGCGGGCGAGAACGGCGTTGGGCTTGTACTCCTCGCACGGCACCGCAAAGCACATGCGCAGGAAGTTGGTCGCGTAGTCGAGTTCGTTCTTCGGATAGATGAACGGCTGGCCGATCGAATACTTGTAGGCCATCGCGGCCATGGTCGGCATCTTGGCGATCATGCGGATCGAAGCGATCATCCGCTGGGTCGGATCGGAGATGTCCGTCGAGTCGTGATAGAATGCCGAGAGCGCTCCGACGCAGCCTGTCATCACCGCCATCGGGTGCGCATCGCGCCGGAAGCCTTGATAAAATCGGCTCATCTGCTCGTGCACCATGGTGTGGCGGGTGACACGATCGTCGAAGTCGGACTTCTGCGCGGCGGTGGGAAGCTCGCCGTAGAGCAGGAGGTAGCAGGTCTCGAGGAAGTCGCCGTGCTCGGCCAGCTGTTCGATTGGGAACCCGCGATACAGCAGAATGCCTTCGTCGCCGTCGATATAGGTGATCTTCGACTCGCAGCTCCCCGTCGAGGTGTAACCGGGATCGTAGGTGAACATTCCGGTCTCGGCGTAGAACTTGCCGATGTCGATGACCGAGGGGCCAATCGTTCCCTCGTAGATCGGAAACGAGTTTTCCTTGTCGCCGACGACGAACTTCCCGGATTTGATGTTGGCGCCGGTCTTCGCATCCATGATTTGAGCCCTCGGTTGTGTCGCCCGGCGGTCCGCACTCCCCGCTGGAGCGCTGGGATGGCTGCTTCGGCACGCCCGCGGGGGGAGGCAGCTTTTTGCGTAGCTCATCCCAGTGTGCGCTGCAAGATGTCGCACCGCGGACCCGCGATGCGACCGCGCGCCCAGAGATTATGTAAGGATCGCGACGGCCCGCAGCCAGAGTTCCAGCCGTTCCACCGCGCCTAGTTGTGGTCCGCGGTATTGGAGGAAACCTGATCCTGCAGCCGGCCGAGGCTCTCGGCCTTGCCCAGCACTGCCAGCACGTCGAAGATCGGAGGGGATGTGGTGCGGCCCGTCAGCGCTGCCCGCAGCGGCTGCGCGACGCTGCCGAGCTTGACCCCTTTACGTTCGGCAAAGGCGCGGACGGCCTGTTCAGTGGTCTCGGCGCTCCAGGGCTCGATCGCGCCCAGATCTTCCGAGACGCCGCCAAGCAGCTGGCGGGCTTCGGTCGTGAGCAGCCCTTTCGCTTTCTCATCGAGAGCGAGCGGGCGATCGGCAACGATGAACCGCGCGCCGTCCACCAGCTCGACCAGGGTCTTGGCTCGCTCCTTCAAGCCGGCCATGCCCGCGAGTAACTTCGCGCGCGCCTCCGGCGTCAACCTGGCGGCGAGTTCGGCCCCACCGGCGATGTGAGGGAGCACGCGCTCGACCTCGCGCAGGAGATCGGCATCGGCGGTCTGGCGCATGTAGTGGCCGTTGAGACTCTCGAGCTTGGCAAAGTCGAAGCGCGCGGGCGAACGTCCGATCTGCGGTAAGTCGAACGCCGCGACCATCTCTTCCGTTGAAAAGATTTCCTGGTCGCCATGACCCCAGCCCAGCCGCACCAGATAATTGCGCATCGCCGCCGGCAGATAGCCCATCGCCCGATAGGCATCGACACCCAGCGCGCCGTGGCGCTTGGACAGTTTCGAACCGTCGGGCCCATGGATGAGCGGGATGTGCGCCATCACCGGAACTTTCCAGCCAAGCGCGTGGTAGATCTGGGTCTGGCGCGCGGCATTGGTGAGATGATCATCGCCGCGGATCACGTGGGTGATGCCCATATCATGGTCGTCGACCACGACGGCCAGCATATAGGTCGGCGTACCGTCCGAGCGCAGCAGCACCAGGTCGTCAAGGTTCTCATTCTGCCAGACGACCCGTCCTTGCACCTGATCCTCGATCGCGGTCTCGCCCGAAAGCGGGGCCTTGAAACGGATCACCGGCTTGATCCCGCACGGTGCCTCCGACGGGTCGCGGTCGCGCCAGCGCCCGTCATAGAGCTTGGCACGCCCTTCGGCGCGCGCCTTTTCGCGCATTTGCGCAAGTTCGTCCGGACTGGCATAGCAACGATAGGCGTGGCCCGCCGACAACAGCGCTTCCGCCACCTCGCGGTGGCGCGTAGAACGCGAGAACTGGTAGATCGTCTCGCCGTCCCAATCGAGGCCAAGCCAGGCGAGGCCGTCGAGGATCGCCTCGATCGCCACCTCGGTCGAGCGTTCGCGGTCGGTGTCCTCGATCCGCAGCAGCATCTTGCCGCCGCGCGCGCGGGCATAAAGCCAGTTGAACAGGGCGGTCCGCGCCCCGCCAATGTGAAGGAAGCCCGTGGGCGAAGGAGCGAAGCGTGTGACGGTCTCGGTCATGTCGGGTGAATTTCGCGGCGGGGCCCGCTCTCCGCCAAAGCGTCAGCGGGCCGGGATTAGAGCACATATATCCAGTGCAGCCTGCGACGCATGAGCGGGCTGTCGACAGGGTCGTGTAGCACAGAAGTGAGATAGGGGATTAAGGGTTTCACGGCTCGCCGTCTTGGCGCGTGCCCGCGGATTTGGCAGATAGGCCGCGGCAATCGAGAATGGGATTCAGGCAGCATGACGGACGCTGAAGCAACAGCAGTGGAGGCGGGGCGCGACTTCATCCGCGATATCATTCAGGCCGATCTTGCCGCCAAACGACACAGCACGGTGGTGACCCGCTTTCCGCCGGAGCCCAACGGTTACCTGCATATCGGCCACGCCAAGTCGATCTGCCTCAATTTCGGTGTCGCGCAGGAATTCGGCGGTCGCTGCCATCTGCGCTTCGACGACACCAATCCGACCAGGGAGGAGCAGGAATATATCGACGCCATCGAGCACGATGTGCGCTGGCTCGGCTTCGACTGGGGAGCCAACCTTTATCACGCCTCCGACTATTTCGAGCAGCTCTACAAATGGGCCGAGCACCTGATCCGCAGCGGCAAGGCCTATGTCGACGACCAGCCGCAGGATGAGATGCGGGCGCGGCGCGGCACGCTCACCGAGGCTGGACAGAACAGCCCATGGCGTGACCGGGGCGTGGAGGAAAATCTCGACCTGTTCCGGCGTATGCGAGCCGGCGAGTTCCCGAACGGCGCACGGGTGCTGCGGGCCAAGATCGACATGGCCTCGGGTAACATCAATCTGCGCGATCCGGTGCTGTACCGCATTCTGCATGCCAACCATCCGCGCACCGGCACGGCGTGGAGCATCTACCCGAGCTACGACTTCGCCCACGGCCAATCGGATGCCATCGAGCACATCACCCATTCGCTCTGCACGCTCGAGTTCGAGGATCACCGGCCGTTGTACGACTGGTTCCTCGAAAATTTGCCGGTGCCGTCACGGCCGCGACAGTACGAGTTCGCTCGTCTCAATCTCACGTACACCGTGTTGTCGAAGCGCGTGCTCACAGAACTCGTGCGCGGCGGCCACGTGAAAGGCTGGGACGATCCCCGCATGCCGACCTTGGCGGGCCTGCGCCGCCGCGGCGTTCCGCCGGAAGCGGTGCGCGAGTTCGTCAAGCGGATCGGGGTCGCCAAGGCCAACAGCGTGGTCGATGTCGCGATGTTCGACTTCTCGGTGCGCGAGGTCCTGAACAAGAGCGCGTGGCGCCGTATGGCGGTGCTGCGCCCGCTCAAGATTGTCATCGAGAACTATCCGGAAGGCAAATCCGAGGAACTCGAAGCGGTCAACCATCCCGACGACCCCAGCGCGGGAACGCGACGCATCCGCTTCGGCCGGGAACTCTATGTGGAGCGCGATGACTTCATGGAGAATCCGCCGAAGAAATTCTATCGGCTGTCACCCGGGCGCGAGGTACGGTTGCGCTACGCATATTTCGTCACTTGCCGCGAGGTGGTGAAGGACGCCGGCGGCGAGGTGGTGGAGCTACGCTGCAGCTATGATCCGGCGACCCGCGGCGGCAACGCGCCGGATGGACGCAAGGTGCAGGCCACACTCCATTGGGTCTCGGCCGCCGACGCGGCGCCAGCGGAAGTTCGGCTCTACAACCAGCTATTCGCCACGCCGGAGCCGAACGCCGCGGACTTTGCCGCCGATCTCAACCCAGAGTCCCTGGAAGTGCTGACGGACTGCAGGCTCGAGCCCGCTCTCGCCGGTGCCAATGCCGAGGGGGCGATCCAGTTCGAGCGGCAGGGCTATTTCTGCCGTGACCCGGATTCAGTGCCGGGGCGGCTGGTGTTCAACCGTACGGTGGGCCTGCGCGACACTTGGGCCAAAGTGCAAGCGGGGAAGGGTGGGTAGGACCCGATCAGGCGCCGCACGCAGCGGGGCCCGCAGGGAATGGCGCGGCCTCCGGTGCTTCTCCCGGCTTTCGCCATAGCCCGCGAAGACGGATGGGAACGTCTGCAAGGCGCATCCAGGCTACCCGGACTGTGAATGCGTGGCCCGAAGCGGATGCGCCGTGCACGCCGCTCATGTAGCATGGCGGAAGTTGTATCGCGGGCATCTGGGGGCCACGCGATGGTCGAGCAGGACAGAGCGTGCGGCCGGGCCGAAGCCTGGCGGCCCTGGGTCGCACCGCGGGCCGCGGCCGGCCGTCGGCCGGCATTGGTACGGCCGGACGGTCTCGCCGATTTCACGCGCGCGGCGGCAGAGCGCGTCCGCGAGTGGGTTACCGTCGAGGTCGGCCCGGGACGGCTCGTGCCTTGGCTCGCGATCGCGTTCGGCTGCGGCATCACGATCTATTTCGCCATCGACCGCGAGCCCGCGCCATGGGCCGCGGGCCTCCTGCTCGCTGCGGCGGTGGCGGCGACCGTCCTCGTGCGGCATCGACCGTTCGCGTTTCCCTTGGCGTTGGGTGCCGCCGCTCTGGCGGCAGGGTTGGCGACGGCCACCACCAAGCGTGCCATCATAGCCCACCCCGTGCTCTCGGCGCCGGTCTGGAACGTCGACATCGCGGGCTTCGTCGAAATCCGGGAGGAGCGTGAGCGCTCGGACCGCATCGTGGTGCGGGTCGAGCGCATCGCCGGTCCGCGGCTTGATGAGGTCCTTGAGCGCGTGCGGGTCTCGGTGCGTAAGGGCACCGCGCCGGCGGTCGGCACGTTCGTCGAGTTCAAGGCACGACTATCTCCCCCGCTCGAGCCGTTGCGTCCGGGCGGCTACGACTTCGCGCGCGACATGTACTTTAACCGTATCAGCGCCTCGGGCTTCGTGCTCGGACGTATCCGCGTCGTCGAGATGCCGCATGCACCGAGCCTTCGGCTGCGGTACGCCATGGTGGTCGACGGAATGCGCGAGGCGATCGACCAGCGCATCCGCGCCGTCCTGCCCGGCGACAAGGGCGCAATCGCATCGGCCGTGATCACGGGCAAACGTGACGCCATCTCGCCGCCGGTGAACGAGGCCATGTACGTGTCGGGCCTGGCCCACGTGCTCTCGATCTCCGGCTATCATATGGCGGTCGTTGCGGGCATGATATTCTTCGCAGTGCGGGCGCTGTTTGCACTGCTGCCGGCGTTCTCAAACCGCCATCCGATCAAGAAATGGGCGGCGCTCGCCGCCCTTGGCGCCGCCGCGTTCTATCTTCTGCTTTCGGGTGCGGAGGTTGCGACCCAACGTTCCTTCATTATGGTCGCCATCGTGCTCATCGGCATCATGGTCGATCGCCCGACGCTTACCTTCCGCACGCTCACGGTGGCGGCGTTGGTGGTGCTGCTGCTGGCACCCGAAGCGATCGTTCATCCGAGCTTCCAGATGTCGTTTGCGGCGACGCTGGCGCTCGTCGCCGGCTATCAGCACGGGTTGCCCTGGATGAGCGGGGGCGGCAAGACGCGGCTCGCCGCGAAGATCGCGCTCTGGGGCGGACGGGAGATCGTCGGCCTGTTGCTGGTCTCGCTCCTCGCCGGTGCGGCCACCATTCCCTACATCGCCTATCATTTTCACCGCATCTCGCCCTATGGGGTGATCGCCAATCTGGTGGCGATGCCGGCCGTGTCGGTGTGGGTGATGCCGGCCGGCATTCTCGGGGTGATGAGCATGCCGCTTGGCCTCGACGGCTTCTGGTGGCGGGTGATGGGGCACGGCATCGACTGGATGATCTCCGTCGCGCAGTGGGTCACCAGCTTTCCGGGAGCGCTCGGGCGCGTTGCCGCATTCGGCACCGGCCCCTTGCTCCTCTGCTCGGCAGGGCTGGTTGTGCTCTGCCTGCTCAAGACGCCGTTGCGGTTCATCGGCGCGCTCCTGATCGGTGTCGCCGCTGTTCTGATGGTGCGCGCGCCGCAACCCGACGTGATGATCGCGGCAGACGGCAGTGCTGTTGCCGTACGGGGCGAAAATGGCCGGCTGGCCATGGTGAAAGCCGGCAGCGACGTCTTTGCGTGGCGGGAATGGCTTGCAGCCGACGCCGATGCGCGCAACCCGAAAGACCCGACGCTGGGCGAGGGTATCCGATGCGACGCGCAGGGTTGCGTCGGCCGCTTGCGCGACGGTGCATTCGTCGCCATCCCAAAAGCGATCGAAGCCTTCGAGGAGGACTGCCGCCGTGCCGTGTTGGTGGTCAGCGTCCGCGATGCGCCGCCCGGCTGCGCTACACTTGTGATCGACCGGCAAGTCTGGCGGCGCTCGGGCGCCATGGCGCTACAGCGCCAAGGCGACAGCTTCGAGATCACGCCCACCCGGCCGCCCGGCTATGACCGGCCTTGGGCCCGCGCCGCCGTGCAAGCAAGCGACGCGCCGGATCCGGCCCGCGCGCCTTCCGCCGCCTCGCCGGCCCGCGATGCCACGCCACGGGACGAAGACGTGGATGCAGGGGACTGACCAGGACGGACACACAGGCGTGGAGCCGTCGTTTCGAAGCACGATGGTTGACATGAGGCCCTCGATCCCGCCAGGCCATGGCCCAGGGACCGCGACCGATCGCGGTTGACGCGCGGAAATAATCAATAACGGCGGAACAGGCCGACCAGCTTGCCTTGGATCCGCACGCGGTTTGGAGGAAGGATGCGCACCTCATAGGCGGTGTTGGCGGGCTCAAGGGCGATCGAGGCGCCCCGCCTGCGAAATCGCTTGAGGGTCGCCTCCTCCTCGTCGATCAGTGCCACCACGATGTCGCCGGTATCGGCTCCGTCGGTTTTCTTGATGAGTGCGATATCGCCGTCGAGGATCCCAGCCTCGATCATGCTGTCGCCGCGCACCTCCAGGGCGAAGTGTTCGCCGGTCGAGAGCACGTCGGCCGGCATGTTGATGACGTGGCTCTTGGTCTGGATCGCCTCGATCGGCGTGCCCGCCGCGATGCGGCCCATGACCGGCACTGCCACCGGGCGGCCGCTCTCCTCTTCCGAGGCGGTCCGTACCCGGCCGAGATTGCCCTCGATCACGCTCGGCGTGAACCCGCGCGAGCGGCTTGCGCCCATACCATGGGCGACCGAATCGGGCAGCTTGATCACCTCGATGGCGCGCGCCCGATTGGGCAGACGGCGAATAAAGCCGCGCTCCTCGAGGGCGGTGATGAGGCGGTGAATTCCCGATTTGGACCGCAGGTCGAGAGCGTCCTTCATCTCGTCGAAGGACGGCGGCACACCGGCTTCCTTGAGGCGCTCGTGGATGAAGCGCAGGAGTTCGGCCTGTTTTCGGGTCAGCATGTTCGGTTTCCCCGTTGCAGTGGTCCCGAAGGACTCACTGAAACAAATCATGAACAGACACTATCTGTTCGATATGTGTTCCGCAACCACTTAATTTGACGTGAACGAGTCAAAGGCTCGTTTGAATGCGCCTCGGTATGACGCGAGAGGTCCGGATGGACCCGCAAGTCCCTAAGGCCGCTTGCGCGCCAGGATCACTCGCGTATGCGCAAAGCGGAACAGCTGGCGCACCAGGGGAAGGAATTTGAGCGGCGCCGCGAGATGCCGCGATCTCCCCCGGCTGTGGCGGATGAACGCATCTTCGACATATTCGAACTCGCCGAAGATGCGATCCAGGAGCGCGTCAATTTGCCGTCCGGACAGGTAATTGACGCCTTGCGTGACGAAGCGGCGGTTGAGCTCGACGACTTGATCGGCGGTGCAATGCTCCTGGTTCAAGCCTCTGATGCCGAGTGCCGCGCAGAGTTGATGATAACGGCGGG
>Ga0208989_10000386_pt1 | contig 12340 bp, 13 predicted proteins | sample MedBloCAOM3_M1_FD_187852 | JGI IMG/M metagenome (GOLD analysis project Ga0208989, IMG submission 187852) | Forest soil microbial communities from El Dorado National Forest, California, USA - Mediterranean Blodgett CA OM3_M1 (SPAdes) (version 2) | ecosystem: Environmental > Terrestrial > Soil >...
GCTGGGCGAGCCGCGATTTCTGCAGATCATGGCGGCGACCCATACCGGCATGACCACCGAGGAATTCGCCAAGTTCGTCACCGACTGGCTCGCCACCGCACGGGATCCGCGCTTCAACCGGCCCTACACCGACCTGGTCTATCAGCCGATGCTGGAGCTGCTCGCCTACATGCGCGCCAACGGCTTCAAGACCTTCATCGTCTCCGGCGGCGGCATCGAGTTCATGCGCCCCTGGACCGAGAAGACCTACGGCATTCCGCCCGAGCAGGTGGTGGGCTCGTCAGGCGTGACCAAATACCAGATGCGGCCGGACGGCATCCCCGTGCTCCTGCGCGAGCGCAAGGTCGAGTTCGTCGACGACAAGGCGGGAAAGCCCGAGGGCATCAACCGCTTCATCGGGCGGCGCCCGGTCTTCGCGTTCGGAAATTCCGACGGCGACAAGGAGATGCTGGAATGGACCGCGGCGGGGAGCGGCGCCCGCTTCATGGGCCTCGTCCACCACACCGACGCCGTGCGCGAATGGGCCTATGACCGCAACTCGCCGGTCGGACGGCTCGACAAGGCCTGGGATGAAGCGCTCAGGCGCGGCTGGACGGTCGTCGACATGAAGCGCGACTGGAAGAAGGTGTTTCCGTTCGACCCGTGAGGTCGCGTCGCCGATCGCTGTCGCGCCTCTACGCCTCGCGCTCGCACTTCTGCATGAAGCTTTTCTTGGCGGCTCCGGCGAGGGCTCTGCCGTTGCTGCCCACCGCCTTGACCTGACAGGTGTCGCGTTTGCACTTCTTGAGGAAGCTGGTCTTGGCAGCGCCCGCCAGCGGCTTGCCCTCCCTGCTGACGGCCTTGCTCTCGCAGGTCTCCTGTGCGAATGCGGCGGAAAGGTTCAGCGACAAGACCAGGGCCGCGAGCAGGAGCAGGATCCGCTTCATTTTCTGTCTCCATCATCATTGTGAGAGGCGGCATTCAATATGGGGACGTTGAACGTTCCGATTCGCAAGCGACGGCGGAGCGTAGCCTACCTTCGCAATAGATCCCGAATCTCGGTCAACAGCTTGACCTCGGCCGTCGGCTCGGCGGGACCGGTTGCGGGTTCCTCGCGCTGGAGCTTGTTAATCCCCTTGATTGCGATGAAAAGAACCCAGGCGATGATCAGAAAGTTGATGGCGGCGGTCAGGAACTGGCCCCAGCCGAGCACGGCGCCCTGCTTCTTGGCATCGGCATAGGAGGCGTTGGCGTCCACTTTCGCCGACAGTGGTGTGTAGTAATTCGAAAAGTCGAGCCCGCCGGTGACCGCGCCGACGACCGGCATGATGATGTCGCTGACGAGCGAGGTCACGATGGCGCCGAACGCCGCGCCGATGATGACGCCGACGGCGAGATCGATCACGTTGCCGCGCATCGCGAATTTCTTGAATTCTCCCCACATGGCAGCCTCCGTTCGGATATCCATCGAGTGCGGCGGGCGTCACCGGAGCGGGCGCACCAGCCGGATGGGCCTGCGCGATCAATCAGCGGCGCAGATGCGCACCTCGCACGCCGAGGCCGGCCGCAATGGAAGCGACAATCTACACCCTCGAAAGCAAACCAACACGCCGTTCATGGCTTGCCGGATCGCCTCGCACGGTCCCCATAGGGACGCTTAGTTCCGTCTTCAGGCCCAGGTCGCGCAGCAGCGGCCTCACGTTAGTCCCGGCTCGCTTACGGTCGGGAATGGCACTCCTGCAAGCTCTCCTGTGCATGGAGGCCACCAGAAGTTGCAAGCAGAACTGACACGCTGCCCTCCGAGATGTCCTCATCTCGTCGGAATGACCGCATGCACCGCAAGCTCTAGTGGCCGTCCGTGGCCCTGCGGCCACATCCCTGCACAATCCGCTGCGAGCGCTTGACAGCATGACCGGCCGATGCATTCCATGTCCGCGGGTAGTGGGGGGGCGTGATGAAGTGCGTAGCGTGCGGCGCGGAGATGCGCCTGATGCAGGTCCAAACCGACACCGTGACGGTGTGTGGAATTGAGCGCCATCTCTTCGGGTGCTCGGCCTGCCCACAGAGTGCGCAGCGCCTGATGTTCAACCGCGCCAGAATGTCGAGCATCAATCTGCCTGTCGCAGCGACGCATTCCGAAGCGCCGCCCATCGAGCTCGACGCCGCGCGCGTTGCGGGTGCGAGCGGGTGGACACGAGCGATCGAGAAGCTCAGCAGCAGGCAGACGGCTCTCAAGGAGCACAAGGCAGCGGAACGGACTTCGGACCGGCTGTCAGCGCTCAAAGCGCCCAAGCGCGGACTGATCGCCCTCAGAGAGAGACCGGCGGCAGCCAAGTCTTCGGCCAACAAGTCTTCGGCCAACAAGTCTTCGGCCAACAAGTCTTCGGCCAACAATTCCTCGGCCAACAACTCCTCGGCCTGGACAAACGCGGTCGAGAAGCTCCGAAGCAGACAAATCGTCCTCGAGCGAGCAGCAACGGCCAGGACGACTGATACGGCCGGCGCGTTCAACCGTATGCGGGACAGTCTTCGTCGTGATACTTCCCGGGGCGCGCGGCTTGCACTGCCGCCAGCATCTCTGGTGCGGTCCAAGCCCCAGGAGTTCTGAGCGCTCCGTCGCGGCGTCTGCCTTATGCCTTGAGACTGTCCGGCACCTTGCCGCCGCTCTCGGCGAGCTTTGTCATGACCTGCTTGTGCAGCCAGACGTTCATTTCGGCGGAGCCATCGAGAGCGCCGGTGTAGCCGAGCTCCTGTGCCAGTTGCTTGCGGGCGCCAAGACTGCTGTCCAACTTCAGCAGCTTCATAAGATCGACGATCGACTTTCTCCAATCGAAATCTTCGTCCTGATCGTCGTGCAGTCTCTTGAGAATGGCTTCGACGTCCGCGCGTGAGATCGGCAGTGCCGCCGCTGCACCCGCGGGCGCGCCAGGCGATGCGGACGCCCCCGTCGATGCGGGCGAGCCGGAAGTCGTCCCCGCTGACGGCGCTCCACTTGCTGCATGTTTGGAGCCGAAGATGGCCGATACGATGTTGCCGAACACGCTCATGATGTCCTCCTGGCCTCGTTGTCGTTCCCTGCCCTTGGCACGCGGGGGCTTTCCGCTGCGCAGCCGACAAGTCGGAAGCGCTGTCGATCGCCGACACATTTTGGAGCCCGACGATGAGACGATGCAATCAACCGCGTTTTGCTTCGTCGTCACCGCCGCGCGCTGATGGCGCCGCGGGACAGCGTTTCAACTGATTAGATTCGAAAAGTTATTTCGTCGCTTTTTATCGATCATCAGTTGGGAAATTGGTCAGGGCATCTGACGCACATTCATCCGCGTTTCACGGACTTGTGATGCCTGTCGGGCACCCGTCGGCGCAACATCGATAGGTGCTTGCCTGCCTGCACGATGCGCGCGGCGATCGAAGCCATGCAGCGATTCAGAGGAGCACCGGCTTGATCGTGCGGCGGTCGCGCGCCGACAAGGACTCTAGGATGACAAGACCCTCGATCGAAGATCGAGCGTCGGCATCAATCGCGGGAGATTGTCGTGTCGAACATCATCTGGATCATCGTGATCGGGTTCGTCGCCGGCATCATCGCTCGCTTCCTGTCGCCCGGGCGGAACGAGCCGAGTGGCTTCATCTTGACGACCCTGCTCGGGATCGCCGGTGCTTTCCTCGCCACCTTCATCGGTCAGACCATCGGATGGTACCAGCTCGACCAGGGCGCCGGCCTGATCGGCGCGACCGTCGGCGCGCTGATCGTGTTGCTCATTTGGAACCGACTGGTGGTCCACCACGTTGTGAGCGATCCAGGCGGGTCCGGCCCCAACGCTGGGCCGACGGGCCGGCCGTAAAGGTCGCGCGTGCATCCGCGAGACGCGGCCAACGGAATCAGCGCTTCACCGCGTTCCGCTCCTCGCTCGGAGCGGAGTGCAGACGTCACACAAGGAGGCAGACATGGGACTACGCGATATTCTTACCGGAATGCAGAATGGCCCTCACGGGCAACGTCAACCCACTAGCGGCGGTGGCGGCGGCGGAATGTCGCCGATCGTAATCGCGCTCCTGGGGCTGCTTGCTTACAAGGCGTACAAGGGCCGCAGCGGCCAGGCCACCGATGCCGGCACGGCGGGCCAGACGGCCCGCTTGCCCCAGGGCGGCACTGCAGCGCCCGGCAACGCGGGCGGCGGGCTCGGCGATGTCCTCGGCGGGCTGTTCGGCGGGAGGTCGGCTGGCGCCCCCGCCGGCACCACGTCGGGTGGCGGCCTGGGCGACCTCCTCTCGGGCGGGCTGGGCGGATTGCTCGGCGGCGCCGCCGCCGGGAGCGTGCTGAGCGGCGGCCTCGGCAACCTCATCAAGGAATTCCAGGACAGCGGACACGGTCATGCCGCCGACTCCTGGGTCGGCACCGGCCCGAACAAGGAAATTGCCCCTAACGACCTGGCGGACGCGCTCGGGAGCGACACGCTCGACACGCTGAGCCAGCGGACCGGCATGGCACAAAACGACCTGCTGGAGGCGCTGCGGCATCAACTGCCGGGCTTCGTCGATCAACTCACGCCGCACGGCCGGATCCCGACCGAAGAGGAAGCGTCCCGCATGGTCTGATGCGGGCGGTGCCGATCACCGAGCGCCAGCGGCGACGTCGCCCGCTGGCGCTCCGAGCATTCCATTGCGCCCGCCGATATAGGCATCAGCACCTCCGAGATCTGGCAACTCAGGAATTTCATCGCCCACCCGCGCGAAATTTGAAGCGCACGATCAAAGCAGATCGATGACGTCATGATTCCCGTCTAGCTGGCTGGTGAAGCGCGTCGGCACCGACGGGCGCATTTTACCATCATCGCCTCGGCATCAGATGGAAATTGGTTCCGATTGAATCACGATTTCGCTCTAAGTATTTATTTGGTCGAATAATTCTTATTCGAAAAGTCTGCAACTTTCGGGATCATGCTCGAGCGCACGCTTGACGTGATGGAACCGCGGGCCGGGTCGAGCGCTTGACGTGTGGGCGGCTGCGGAAATGACCCTCGTCTAGAAACACCGAGACCGCCCAAGACCCGAAAATCGTTTGTTTCGGGGCACGCCCTCGATCGGTCCATTCGGGAGGGCGACGACATTCCACCGGCCGACAACTTTCCCAGAAGGAGTAGACGATGCGGATGACCGTTTCACTCATTTGTCTGAGCGTCCTGACTTCGTCGGCACTCGCTCAGCCGCAGGAAAGTCAGACCGTGACTGTCGGCCCTTGGAGCATTGCGACGACCTACAAGGCGGACAAATTCGACAACTGCACCATGACCCGGTCGGCGTCCGGCCTCGGGATCAGTTTCGTCCGAAATCAAGATGGTCTGTTGCTGGTTCTCGACTCGAATAAATGGAAGCTCGAACGCGGCAAAGCCTACACGGTTCGGCTCGCCGTCGGCTCGCACTCGGCCGACGCCAAGGCCTTGGCCGAAACCAAGGGCGTGACGATCGCGTTCGCCGATCGCTCCTTCAATGAGAGGCTGCGGACCGCAAGCATGCTTGACGTGCGTGCCGAGGGTGCGACGCTTCACGTCCCGCTGGACAAGAGCGCACTGGCGCTCGAGCGCCTGGAGTCGTGCTTCGAGAAAAATGGTCGCGAAGGAATTGAGGCCAATCCGTTCGTGGCGCCCAGTCGCAAGCCCTAGTTCAGGGAACCCCACGCCCGTCGAGACTGCGTGAGATTCCAATTGATCGGACTCCGCTCTAATCTGCGCGGCCGGTTGCAGCCGACGCGACGCGGTTTTCGCTTCCCTTGGGACCCAGCACCACGACGATCGCGCCCATCTTCACCCGATTGTAGAGATCGATCACGTCCTCGTTGGTCAACCGGATGCAGCCGGACGAGATCGCCTGCCCGATATACTGGGGCTGGTTGGTCCCGTGGATGCGGAACAGCGTATCCTGGTTGCCGGAGAACAGGTAAATCCCCCGGGCGCCCATCGGATTGTGCGCTCCGCCCTCGACATAGTTGGGAAGCGGGCCGAGCCGTTGCTTCTCACCTTCGGTCGGCGTCCACCCCGGCCATTCTTCCTTGCGGCCGACCTTGGCCACGCCGGACCAAGCCTGCGCGTCTTCACCGACAATCACGCCATAGCGCATCGCCTTCCCGTCGGGCAGGACGTAGTAGAGATAGCGTTCCGCAGTATCGACCAGGATCGAGCCCGGCGCTTCCTTGCGGTGATATTGAACGACGTGACGCTGATAGGTGAGAGGAATCGTCGCCTTCTCATAGGGCGGATTCGCCAGGAGCTTCTTGTCTCGCGCGGTGAAGTTGGCATCGGACACAGGGTCCAACGTTGCCTGCATGCATCCGCCGAGCAGAAGTCCCGACAAAAGAAATACGATTCCCCGCACTGCCATGGCTGGCCTCTTTCAGCGTCACGCAATTCTTGTTGCGGTCAGCCCTTGCTCACGACCGGCTGCGGATACTTGCCGATCGGGGCCTTGCCGACCGGATACTTGCCGATCGGCGCTTTGCCAACCGGAGCTGCGGGCGGAGGTGGCTCTTTGCGCGGCAGGTCGGCGGCAGCGGCGGCGCTCAACATGGCGATCGATGCCGCAGTGATGGTCAGGATCTTCAACATGGCTCATCCCCTTGTGTTTCGAGTATCTCTTGAACGCCCCGGAACGCGTAACCCGAGAGCGATGCCAAGTGCTCTTGGCACCATCACTCAGCCCCCAGCGTTTATCCGCTGTACCGTAAAGAGATGCTCTGACCGCACCCGTCGCACAATGAAAAACTGCGTTATTCCGGGCTTGGTTGATGGTTTTCGGGCGAGTGTTGCACAAACACCACCGCATTTTACCCAATTCTCCCCAATACGCCTGGAAGGGTCGAAATCGAGACCAGGTGGCGTTCATCAAGCGACGCCATCATGAGGGATTGGGCCGGACGCGGGGCCCGTCGACTTGCTTGTTGGCGAATCAAGGCATCAAGTCCGCGCCAGCACCGACACGTAAAATCCATCGGTGTCGGTACGGCGCGGGGTCATCAGCAATCCCTCGTCCGACATCAGCGCGGCGCGGCGGAAGAGATAGGCGCGCTCTCCCAGCGCGTTCGCCGCCTCGCCCGGCGGCACGAGCGCAAAACCTGCCTCGCGCGCGAGAAACGCGCGGATCTGATCGCCGTTCTCCTCCGCCAGCACCGAGCAAGTGACATAAACGATGCGACCGCCGGGCTTGACCAGCGCCGCCGCGCGGTCGAGCACGGCCGCCTGCTCCTTGAGCCGCACCGCGAGCGCGCCGGGACGCACGCGCCACTTGGCATCGGGATTGCGCCGCCACGTTCCGATGCCGGTGCAGGGCGCGTCGATGAGCACGAGGTCGGCGCGGCCCGCGAGATCGGCAAGCTCGGTGCCTACGGATTTCGGGGTGCGGACCTGCACGTTGCGCGCTCCGGAGCGCGCGAGCCGCTCGTGGATGGGCGCGAGCCGACGCTTGTCGGTGTCGGTTGCATAAAGCTGTCCTTGATTATGCATCACCGCCGCGAGCGCGAGCGTCTTGCCGCCGGCGCCGGCGCACAGATCGACCACGTGCTCGCCGGGCTTTGCACCCGCGAGCAGGGCGGCGAGCTGCGAGCCCTCGTCCTGCACCTCCACCATGCCCTTGATGAACGCGGGCTCGGCATGGACCGCGGGATTCTTGGCGTCGGCATCGAGCGCGATCCGCAACCCGAACGGCGACCAGCGCGTCGGCACCGGATTGAGGTCGGCCAGCAAGGCGGCCGCCTCGTCGCGCTCGCCCTTGATGTCGTTGACGCGCAGATCAAGCGGCGCTCGGCTCGCAAGCGCGGCACCCTCGGCGGCGCGCTCCTCGCCGAACACGCGCGCGAGATGCGGATCGAGCCATTCCGGGTAATCGCCGGCCACCCATGGCGGAGCACCCTCGAGATCGGGCGCGGCGAGCCGCGTCTGCTCCTCCGGGCTCAACGGTTGTGGCGCAAAGCGTCCGCCATTCGCCAGAGCCGCGATGGCATCGGGCTCGAGCTTACGCTCGAGCCGCAGCATGCCGAGCAGGGCCGCACGCGGGCTGGGGTCGCCCATGACATGGACGCTGGACGCACGCCGGCGTAACGCGTCGTAGACCAGGCCGGCGAGCGCGGCGCGGTCGCCCGAGCCGGCGAACCGGTGCGAGAGCCCCCAGTCCTTGAGCGCATCGGCCGCCGGCCGGTGCCGCCCCTCGATATCGGCGAGGACCTCGATGGCGGCGGAGAGCCGGGCGGCGGGTGTCATCAGATGCCGAGGAGGATGCGCAGGATGAAGATCACCCACATGATGCTCAGCACAACCGCGCTCAGGATGAAGGCCAGGCCGCGCCGGCTGACGTAATTGTCGGTCACATGAATGTAGGCGTGGGCAAGGCGCAGCACCACGAACATCCACGCCATCACGACGAACAGCAGATCGGCATGGCGTGTCATCAAGGCGAGGATCGTCAACACGTAGAACAGAACCGGCACTTCGAGCTGGTTGTGGAAGGCATTGCTGATCTGGCTTACCCGCGGCGGCCAGTTCGGCTGGCGCAAGGCGATATCACGGGCCTTTACGGCGCCGGTCTTGAAGGCGTCACCGCGCAGATAGCCCATCCAATAGAGCAGCACGAAGGTCAATATGACCTGGACGAACAGCGGAAGCAGGACGGCTTGGATCGACATCGGTAGATTCCTCGGCGAGGGCGCGGTTAACTTGGTCGCCCGCGGCGCGGCGCCATCCCTTCCCGTCAGGGAAGAGTGGCCGCAAAGCGGCCGGGTAGGGGGTCGCTTATGATGGTCAACTTGCTGTAGGGATCACACCCTCGAGGGATAATTCGGGCTCTCGCGCGTGATCGTGACGTCGTGCACGTGACTCTCGCGCATGCCGGCCCCCGAGATGCGCACGAACTCGGCCTTCTCGTGCAGCTCCTGCAAATCCTTCGCGCCCACATAGCCCATGGCCGCGCGCAGACCGCCAGCGAGCTGGTGCAGTACGGTCGCCGCCGCGCCCTTGTACGGCACTTGGCCCTCGACGCCCTCCGGCACCAACTTGAGGGTGTCCTTGATGTCCTGCTGGAAGTAGCGATCGGCCGAACCGCGTGCCATGGCGCTGACCGAGCCCATGCCGCGATAGGTCTTGTAGGAGCGGCCCTGATACAGAAACACCTCGCCCGGGGTCTCGTCGGTGCCGGCAAGGAGCGAGCCCACCATGGCGCAGTCGGCGCCGGCGGCTAGTGCCTTAGCGAGATCGCCGGAATACTTGATGCCGCCGTCGGCGATGACCGGCGTTGCGGATTTGCGCGCGACCTCGACCGCATCCATGATGGCGGTGAGCTGCGGCACTCCGACCCCCGCGACAATCCGGGTGGTGCAGATCGAGCCCGGACCGATGCCGACCTTGATGGCGTCGGCGCCGGCATCGATGAGCGCCTTGGCGCCTTCGCTGGTGGCGATATTGCCGGCGACCACCTGCACCTTGTTCGACAGACGCTTGATGCGGGTGACGGCGTCGAGCACCGCGCGCGAATGGCCGTGTGCGGTATCGACGACGACAAGATCGACGCCCGCCTCGATCAGCCGCCCGGTGCGGTCGAAGCCCTTGTCCCCCACGGTCGTCGCAGCGGCAACGCGCAAGCGGCCCTGTTCATCCTTGCAGGCGTGCGGATTAGCGACTGCCTTCTCCATGTCCTTCACCGTGATGAGCCCAACGCAGCGGTACTCATCGTCGACCACGAGCAGTTTCTCGATGCGGTGCTGATGGAGGAGGCGCTTGGCCTCGTCCTGCCCGACGCTCTCAGACACTGTGATCAGCCGTTCGTTGGTCATCAACTCCGCCACTTTCTGGCGCGGGTCGGTGGCGAAGCGCACGTCGCGATTGGTGAGAATGCCAACCAGCTTGCCGGCCCGGCCGGTGCCGGCCCCCTCCACCACGGGAATGCCTGAAATGCCGTGGTCCTGCATCAGCGTGAGCGCGTCGGCAAGCGTGGCCTCGGGGGCGATGGTGAGGGGATTCACCACCATGCCGGATTCGAACTTCTTGACTTGGCGGACCTGCGCGGCCTGGGCCTCGGGCTCGAGATTGCGATGAATGACGCCGAGGCCCCCGGCCTGCGCCATGGCGATCGCCATCTTGGCTTCGGTCACGGTGTCCATGGCCGAGGCGATGATCGGGATATTGAGCGGGATTTCGCGCGTGATGCGGGTGCGGAGATCGGCATCGGACGGCAGCAACTCGGACAATCCCGGCTTGAGTAGGACGTCGTCGAAGGTGAGCGCTTCGCGTAGGGTTCCATTGGATTTCTGGCTCATTGCCACTCCAGTCACCCGGCTTGCGGGCTTGGTCATCGGCACCGTCGGAAGCGAGATAGCGCCCGCTCTGCGGCGAAATGGCAGTCTCGCGCGCGACTCGACGACCCCGTTTTGGGTTGGCGCCGGTCGTTAGCACGGCTCGCCGGCGAATCCTAGCGCTCCGGCGGCAATCCACCGAACGATGTGTCCTCCATGTGGGGTTGCGTCAAACGGCGGACAATACCGGCGGTCCGGGCCGGCGGCGACTCTGCTAGCTTGCCCCCACGGAATTTCGCCTTACGGTCCAGCCCCGCATGTTGGCAAAACGCATCGTACCGCTGATCGTGGCGGTCGCCCTGTTCATGGAAAACATGGACTCGACGGTGATCGCGACCTCGCTGCCGGCGATCGCCGCCGATCTCGGAACGAGCCCACTGACGCTCAAGCTCGCGGTCACCTCCTATCTGCTGTCGCTTGCCGTATTCATCCCGGTGAGCGGCTGGACCGCCGACCGCTTCGGCGCGCGCACCGTTTTTCGCAGCGCCATCGCGGTCTTCATGCTCGGCTCGATCGGCTGTGCCCTCTCCAACTCGCTGTCCCAGTTCGTCGCCGCGCGGATCGTCGAGGGGATGGGCGGAGCGATGATGACGCCGGTCGCACGTCTGATCCTCGTGCGCAGCGTCGACCGCCGCGAGCTGATCAACGCCATGGTGTGGGTCACGTTGCCCGCGTTGATCGGCCCCCTGCTTGGTCCGGCGCTCGGCGGCTTCATCACCACCTACATTTCCTGGCACTGGATCTTCCTGATCAACATCCCGATCGGACTCGCCGGCATCGTGCTGGCGACCATTTTCATTGAGGACGTGCGGGCAGAAACGCCAGATCCGTTCGACGCGCTCGGGGCGGTGCTCGCCGGCCTCGGAATCGGCGGTCTCGTTTTCGGCGGCTCCTTGCTCGGTCTCAATCTCCTCCCGATCGGCGTGGTCATCGCGCTGATCATCGTCGGCGCCGTCGCAACCTACGCCTACGTCCGACACGCACGACGCACGCCCGCGCCGGTGCTCGATCTCGCGCTGCTTGAGCTCCCGACCATGCGCGCCGCCGTCGTCGGCGGCTTCATTTATCGCTCCGGCATCGGAGCGATGCCGTTCCTGCTTCCGCTTCTGCTCCAGCTCGGCTTCGGTCTCACTGCGTTCCAATCCGGCCTGGTCACGCTCTCGAACGTCGTCGGCGCCATGGGCATGAAGACGGTCATTCCCATCATTCTCCGACATTTCGGGTTCCGTCGGGTGCTGGTGGTGAATGCGCTGGTCAGCGCGGCGTTGGTCGCCGCCTGCGCCACCTTCACACCGGGTGTCTCTTTCGCGTGGATCGTCGGCGTGTTGATCGTCAGCGGCTTCTTCCGCTCGCTCGAATTCACCAGCCTCAATACGATTGCCTACGCCGACGTCGACAACCGCCGCATGAGCCGCGCCACCTCGCTGGTCGCTGTGGCTCAGCAGGTCTCGATCTCGGTCGGGGTCGCCATCGGCGCGCTCGCGGTCGATCTGACATTGTGGGCGCGCGGCCAGTCGACCATTACCGACGCCGCCGACTTCCAGCCGGCCTTCCTTGCCATCGCCGTGATCGCCGGCAGCGCCTTCGTCGTCTTCGCGCGGATGCCGGCGGACGCCGGCGCGGAATTGGCGCGGCGAACGCCTGCGCCGACGGCAGGCCCGACCGAGGCGACGGATCAGAAGCTGACCTAAAGCATCGTGTTGCGTGTGCGGCGTGGCGCGGGACGGCCGCTTACGGCGAACCCGGCCCACGAAACCCCGTCGCCAAGAGATAAAGCTCCGCCGAGTCCGCCCGGCTCGCCGAGGGCTTCACATGCTTCACGCTGGCGAAATCGCGCTTGAGCGCGGCAAGCAGTGTCGTCTCGGTCCCGCCCTGCAACACCTTGCAGAGAAACGCGCCGCCGGGTGAGAGCACCTCGCGGGCGAACTCGGCCGCAGCCTCCGCCAGCCCCATGATCTTGAGATGGTCGGTCTTGCGGTGACCCGTCGCGTTCGCAGCCATGTCCGAAAGGACGACATCGGCCGGCCC
>Ga0208989_10000387_pt1 | contig 12332 bp, 9 predicted proteins | sample MedBloCAOM3_M1_FD_187852 | JGI IMG/M metagenome (GOLD analysis project Ga0208989, IMG submission 187852) | Forest soil microbial communities from El Dorado National Forest, California, USA - Mediterranean Blodgett CA OM3_M1 (SPAdes) (version 2) | ecosystem: Environmental > Terrestrial > Soil >...
AGGGGAGCCAGCATCGGCTTGCGCACCCGGTTTCACGGGCAAAATCAGGCGAACATCCCTACGTCAAAATACTGTTTCAGACATATGGGATTTCTCATTTCGAGCAGAGCGGCCGCCGCATCGAACTCGTGCCCGGCGATTGTCTCGCCTATGATGTATCCTGTCCGCATACGATCATCAGTCCATCGCTGACGCGGCACGAAGTCGTCATCGTGCCAAAGGAATTGCTGCGAGAACGCGGCTTTCATTCTGCGAAGATGTCGCCATGCAAGCTTTCGGCGCGCACCGGCACTGGCCGGATCGCCTATGACTTCGTGCATGCCGCATTTGGCGAAGCTGCGAAACTGTCCCCGTACAACGCAATCGGCGTCGCCGATTCGCTCATCGATCTCCTGCTACTGCCTCTTCGCGAAGCCGGCACGACGCTCGACAGCAGTGGTCCGGTGGCGATGTATGTGCGCGCCCAGGTCTTCATCCGCGAACACTTGCGCGACCCGGATCTCAGCATCGACCAGATTTCGGCGGCATTGGGCTGCACCAAACGCTATCTGCACATGTTGTTCAGTGACCGGGGCATGACCGTCAGCGATTACATCTGGCAGGCAAGGTTGCAGAACTGCCGCCAGGAGTTGGAGGCCCAGGGCGGAAAAACAATCACGGATGTTGCGTTTTCGTGGGGCTTTTCAAGCTCGTCACATTTCAGCCGTGTCTTCCGCAAATATTTCGGAATTGTTCCGTCTTCGATCCACAAGGCGCAGCACGGCAGCCTGTCCCCGGATCTTCCCTAAAAACAGAACGTCCACCTCACGCCGCAAGCAGACGAGGCCACATGGCTCGACATCTTAGCGTGCGAGGCCGTGTGGCCGCGGACAGGCGATGGCTTGTTGTGTTGAGGTCGGGCGCGGCTTCCGCCTTCTTCCCGGCTCAGCTGCGCAGCCCGGGGGCCTCCTGGCCCGTGCGCGCCACATATTCCGTATAGCCGCCGCCGTATTGGTGAATGCCCTCGGGGGTCAGTTCCAGCACCCGATTGGATAGCGCGGCCAGGAAGTGCCGATCATGCGAGACGAACAGCATGGTGCCCTCGTACTGCGACAGCGCCATGATGAGCATCTCCTTGGTCGCGATGTCCAGATGGTTGGTGGGCTCGTCCAGCACCAGGAAGTTGGGCGGGTCGTAGAGCATCTTCGCCATCACCAGCCGGGCTTTCTCGCCGCCCGACAGCACCCGGCATTTCTTCTCGACATCGTCGCCGGAGAACCCGAAGCAGCCGGCCAGCGCGCGTAGCGAGCCTTGTCCTGCTTGTGGGAACGAATCCTCCAGCGACTGGAACACCGTGCGCTCGCCGTCCAGGAGGTCCATGGCGTGCTGCGCGAAATAGCCCATCTTCACGCTGCCACCCAGCGCCACCGTACCATCGTCCGGTTGCGTGGAGCCCGCCACCAGCTTCAGCAGCGTGGACTTGCCGGCGCCGTTGATACCCATGACACACCAGCGCTCCCGCCGGCTCACCATAAAGTCCAGCCCCTGGTAGATGCGCCTGACGCCATAGCCCTTGTGCACGTTCTTCAGGCTCACCACGTCCTCACCCGAGCGCGGCGCCGGCATGAAGTCGAAAGATACCGTCTGGCGGCGCCTGGGCGGCTCCACCCTTTCGATCTTCTCCAGCTTCTTCACCCGGCTCTGCACCTGGGCGGCGTGCGAAGCGCGCGCCTTGAAACGCTCGATGAAGTTGATTTCCTTGGCGAGCATCGCCTGCTGACGCTCAAACTGGGCCTGCTGCTGCTTCTCGTTCAGCGCGCGTTGCTGCTCGTAGAACTCGTAATTGCCCGAAAAGGTCGTCAGCGCGCCGCCGTCGATCTCGATCACCTTGCCAATGATGCGATTCATGAACTCGCGGTCGTGCGAGGTCATCAGCAGCGCGCCCTCATAACCTTTCAGGAACTGCTCGAGCCAGATCAGGCTCTCGAGGTCGAGATGGTTGCTCGGCTCGTCGAGCAGCATGGCGTCCGGGCGCATGAGAAGGATGCGCGCCAGCGCCACCCGCATCTTCCAGCCGCCCGACAGCGCGCCGACGTCACCGTCCATCATCTCCTGGCTGAAACTCAGGCCGGCGAGGACTTCGCGCGCCCGCCCCTCCAGGGCGTAGCCGTCCAGCTCCTCGAAGCGTGCCTGCACCTCGCCGTAACGCTCGATGATATCGTCCATATCATCCGCCCGGTCCGTATCTCCCATCGCAGCTTCGAGCTCTTTCAGCTCGCTCGCCACGGCACTGACAGGGCCGGCACCGTCCATCACCTCGGACACGGCACTTCGGCCTGACATTTCGCAAACGTCCTGGCTGAAGTAGCCGATGGTGACGCCCCGATCGACGGCCACCTGGCCCTCGTCGGGGCTCTCCTCGCCGGTGATCATCCGGAACAGCGTGGTCTTTCCGGCTCCGTTGGGGCCGACGAGGCCAACCTTCTCGCCCTTCTGGAGCGCCGCGGAGGCCTCGATGAAGAGAATCTGGTGGCCAATCTGCTTGCTGACGTTGTCGAGACGAATCATGTGCACCACGAGGCTTAAGAAAAGTCGCGGCTGCTCTTATGCCATGTGGCGGGCCTGCGGAAGGGTGTTTCGGGGCTGGTCGCTACGTGCCGAAATGGGCGTGCAATTCGGCATCATTCCGGTCGAGCGGTCAAAGGCCGCAAGCCGTAACGACCGAGCAGCTAAGCACGCTGCACGTTCTTTCCCGCAAGCACGGTTCCGGCCGGAAACAACCGCTGATGGCCGGCGCGGATGCCTTTGTAGTTGTCGAGGAACTCGAACGTGCCTTCGCGCAGCTCCATGATCGCTACGTCGGCCGGGGCGCCCACATTGAGCGTGCCGCGGTCATCGAAAGACGGGAACACGCGCGCCGCGTTCACGGTGGCACATGCAATGATCTGGCTGAGCGGCATGCCGAACGTGATGAACTTCGACATGACATTCGGCAAATCGACGACGCCGGTCGTCTCGACGTCACGCTCCAATCGGTGGAGAACGTATCCGGCCATAGGCCTTGCCTGGTCGCCTTTTCCACCGTGTCCCAGTCGAAGTGATCGGCGACGCCGTTGCCGAAGTCGAAGAGAACGCCGCGGCGGCGCGCAGCCGTCACCTCGGGAAAGAGCACGCCCTTGTCGTCGAGGATGCCGTTCATTCCCGGTGCGTACATGTGGGTGACGATGTCGCCGCGCTTGAGTAATGCGAGAATGGCACGCATCGGCGAATAGTTCTGGCCGACATGAATCATGACAGGGAGATTGAAGGGTGCTGCCGCCTCCTGCGCGCGCCGCAACGCCTCGAGATCGTTGGCCCCGCCGACGTTATTCGATAGCCGCGCCTTGACGCCAACGATGACATCGTGATTGCGCGCGATGGCCCCTTGCGCCAAGGCCACGTTGGCACTGTTGAGGTCATGCAACTCACCGCCGGGGGAGATGACGCCGGTCCGGGCGATGTTCACCAGGGCGCGGCCGATCTGCGGCGCGCCACGCGCGACGGCGGCGACCTGATCGATGTTATCAGCTCCGCCGGAGCCGGCATCGACCCAGCAGGTCACCCCATCTTGCAGGCACATCGGCGGCCCCTCCTTGCTTCGGCCGGCATGGGTGTGAATGTCGATCAGGCCCGGGGCGACAATCTTCCCGCGCGCATCAATCGTCTCGGCGGCGTCAGCCGCGATGTTGGCCTCGACCGCTGCGATCTTTCCCCGCGTGATCGCCACGTCGCGCTCCGCGTCGAGCCCTACGGAAGGGTCGATGACCCGCCCGCCTTTGATCACTAGATCGCAAGTCGCAGCGTACGCCCCGGGGACATTTGCGAGCAGCGCAGCACCGGCGGCGCCGGCGCAAATAAACTGGCGTCGGTCCATCATGGTCGATCCTCCTTTTTTATCCACCTGCCCAGCGCAATTGGGAAATTCCCAATGGCAGCAGAATGAGTTAACATGATTATTCCACGTGAAAAAATGCTGGGCAACAAGATACGCAGGAGACCGCCACGGTGGACAAAACAAGCTGGTGCCGGCCTACTACATCATCGCCGCAGGCGTGCTCTCGATCGTGGTGGTTGGCAGCACACTAAGTGGCGTGCGGCGCGACGCGCGCTTGTCGCCAGCTACTCCCGCTTGAAGCGGTAGTTGAACCGATCTCCGTCCGCCGTGACCAGTCCTGCCGTCGGCGTCGGGAAATGGATCGGCAGAATGAGCGTATCGGTCTCCGCGACAGAGGATAAGAATTTCCGGCGCGACACTGCCGATTGCTTTGCATCCCAGTCCGGCCTTGCCGACCAGTCAGGCTCCCGGCACTGGATCACGTGGTGCATCATGTCGCCGGTCACGACCGCGCGCTGCCCGCGCGAGAAAATATTGACGCAGCAATGGCAGGGCGAGTGCCCCGGCGTCGGCGTCAACGTAATGGTATCATCGAGCGCATAGTCGTCATCGACCAGAAGCGCCTGGCCGGCTTCCACGACGGGTAAGCAATTGTCGCGGAATACGGTGCCGGGCGGGTTGGCGCCGCGGGCGTGCTCCGCTTCCCAAACCGCATATTCCTTTTTGTGGAAGATGTTTTCGCATTCGGGAACGTCGGCACCCAGCGGCCATCTCGTAAGGTGGTGTTCCAGCCGGTATGGTCGATATGAAGATGGGTGCAGAACACATAGTCGACTTCGTCGTAAGCGATGCCGAGCGCAAACAGCTCGTTCCGCCAGCGCTGCTTGCCCGGAAAATCGAACGGCGGCGGATGACCCTTGTTCTCGCCGGTGCAGGTGTCGACCAGGATGGTGTAGCGCGGCGTCCGAACCACAAAGGTCTGATAGGTGATGACTATCATGCCCAGCGCCGCGTCGAACACCTCCGGCTCCATCGACGGCAGATGCTGCTTGAAGATCGCCTCGTCATAGGCCGGAAAGAAGTCCTGCGGCCGCCGCCATGGGCCTTCGCGTTCAATCACCGCGTCGATGGTGATGTCGCCAATCCTGAGCTGTTTCATTTTTTGCTTCTCCCGGAATTGCCGGTGCACCGTAACGGGCAGCTGCCGGCCGTTCAAGCTGAAGACGATTTTGGCTCGATCGCTGCAATCAGCGCAATTTGCTCAGCAGCGCAATCAGCGTTTCGCGCTCCTTCGGATCGAGCGGGGCAAGCGTCTCTTTTGTGATCGCGAGTGCGTTGGGCGCGGCCTTTTCGGCCATCTGCTGACCGGCGCGCGTGAGACTGACCAGCAGGCGACGGCCATCTTCGGGATCGGGGCTGGTCTCGGTCAGGCCGCGGGCGGTGAGCCGATCGATCACGCCCTTGATGGTGGCGACATCCATCGCCGTCAGCCGCCCGAGCTGATTCTGCGAGCATGGTCCGGTCTCGGTGAGCTTGGCGAGCGCCGCCCATTGCGTCGGCGTCAGATTGATGCCGATTTCGCGCGCGAAGATCGCCGCGTGGCGCTGCCATACCTGACGCAGGATAAAACCGACCTGCTCCTCAAGGACGTAAATCGGCCGCGAAGGTTTCATGCTCCGTTTTGGCGAAACACTCCTGGTCATATCCTTATCCCAGCCCTTTTTCTTGCCGACGCTCACAACGCCAGATGCGCGTCGCGAACGTCCGGGCGGGCGTCAAGCTCGCTCATGGTGCCGCTGAAGCACATGCGGCCACGCTCGATGATATACGCGCGGTCGGAGATCAATCTTGCGAAGTGCAAATTCTGCTCGGAGACGACGATGCTGACGCCTTCCTTCTTCATGGTCAGGATCGCGTCGACCATCTGTTCCACGATCTTCGGCGACAGCCCTTCCGACGGTTCGTCGAGCAGCACCAGGGACGGGTTTCCCATCAAGGTCCGCGCGATGGTCAGCATCTGCTGCTCGCCGCCGCTCATCCGCCCGCCCGGGCGGCCGCGCATCTCGCCAAGGTTCGGAAACAGCGCAAATAATTTCTCCCGGGTCCAGTGCGGTGCGTTCGGTCTGATCGGCTGACGGCCCACTTCCAGGTTTTCATCGACTGTCAGATCCGTGAAGATGCGCCGCTCTTCCGGGACATAGCCGAGCCCGCCCCGCACGATCTCATGGGTCGGCTGATCGGAAACGTCCTTGCCCTCGAATATAATGCGGCCAGTGCGTTGCTCGACCAGACCGACGATGGAACGGAAGGTCGTGGACTTGCCGGCGCCATTGCGTCCGAGCAGCGCCACCACCTCGCCGTCGTCGACCTCAAGTGCGATGTCGAACAGGATGTGCGCCGGCCCGTAATGACTGTTGAGGTCCTGAACCGAGAGCTTCATGACGGCGCTCCCTCGCGGTGGCTGATATCATAGACCAGGCCTTCGCCGAGATAGATAGCGCGGACCTGCGGATTGCGTCGGACTGCTTCAGGCGTGCCTTCGACAATCAAGGTGCCGCGATTGAGCACCAGGATCCGGTCGGCATGCTCGAACACCACGTCCATGTCATGCTCGGTGAAGAGCACGCCGATCGACTGCTGCCGCGCGATTTGCGCGGTGAGCCGCATCAGTTCGATGCGCTCGCGCGGCGCCATGCCGGCGGTCGGCTCATCCATCAGGAGCAGTTTTGGCTGGTTGGCGAGCGCGATCGCGAGCTCCAGCCGCTTGAGATCGCCATAAGCGAGTTCGCCGCACGGACGTTCCGCATATCCGCCCATCCCGACCAGTTCCAGCAGACGACCGGCCTCCTCCTTTGCGAACCGCGGCGTCGAGGCCCGGAGATTGAACAACTGCCGGCCATACGACACCAGCGCGACCTGAACGTTCTCACGCACGGTCATGGTCGGGAACGTTGCGGTGATCTGGAAGGTGCGTCCGACGCCGAGCCGCCAGATCGCGCGTGGTTTCTTGCCCGTGGTGTCCTGGCCGAGCAGGCTGATCCGGCCGCTGTCGGGAATATTTTGGCCGTTGAGCATATCGAAGCATGTGCTTTTTCCGGCGCCGTTGGGACCGATCAGCGCCAGGATTTCGCCGGCCTTGAGCGCGAACGACACCTTGCGCACCGCATGGACGCCGCCATAGGATTTGCTCAAGTCCTCGACTGCCAGCAGTGTTGGCGCGATGCTCATTCGGCGGTCTCGATCCCGGGCGCGAGTGCGGGCTTGGACGATTCAGGCTCGGGCGCTTCACTTCGGCGACGAAGCCTGATCGTTTCCAGCATCCCGACGATGCCTTTGGGGAACGCCACCACGATCAGAACGATGACGCCGCCGAGCACCAGCTTGGACAGATCGGTCTGGCTCACCAGCCAGATCGACAGCGCCTTGTAGACGATGGCGCCGATGACGGCGCCGGAAACCGTCTCGACCCCGCCGAGCAGCACCATCACAAGCGCATCAACCGAGAGCGAGATACCGAGGCTGTCGGGAAAGACGCTGCCTTTCAGATAGGCGAACAGCGCCCCGGCTATGCCGGCGACGGTGCCGGCAATCACGAAGGCGGTCCACTGGATGCGCTTGCCGTCGATGCCGATGGCCTCGCTGCGCAAAGGCGAGTCGCGCGTCGCCCGCAGCGCATAACCGAACGGCGAGAATACGATGATCCGAAGGGCTGCGACCGCAAGCGCGGCTACCCCGATCGAAAGCCAGTAGAAATGCCCCGGCGCCGCCGCCCACTTCTCGGGCCAGACGCCGAGGATGCCGTTGTCGCCGCCGGTCACCGCGACCCACTGGAACGCGATCGACCAGACGATCTGCGCGAATGCCAGCGTCAGCATCGCGAAATAGACGCCGGACAGTTGAACCGCGAAGAAACCAAATACCGCCGCGCCCAGACACCCCAGCAGCGGACCGAGCAAAAGTGACAAAATCATCGGCAGGCCGGCCAGCTTGGCGAGTAACGCAACACCATAGGCGCCGAGCCCGAAATACGCCGCGTGGCCGAATGAGGCAAGGCCGCCGACCGACATCAGGAAATGCAGGCTCGCGGCAAAGATCACGAAGATCGCAATCTCCGAACCGACCGTGAGCGCATAATTGCCGCCGATCAGCGGCAGCCCCGCCGCGAACACCAGCGCCGCAATCGCCGCAAAGCGTTCATTCGAGGTCAACGGCCGCCACGGATTGACGGTCAGCCCGGGCGTGCGACGCGCGCGGGCTTCAGGCTTTCCGAACAGGCCCCATGGCCGCACGATCAGCACCGCGGCCATCACGAGGAACACCAGGATGATGGAGATCTTCGGGAAAATCAGAATGCCGAATGCATTCAACTCCGATACCAGCACCGCGGCGACAAAGGCGCCGATGATGCTGCCGAGACCGCCGATCACCACCACCACGAACACGTCAACGATAATCCGCAAATCCAGCGCGTGATGCACCGCATCGCGCGGAATCTGCAGCGCGCCACCGAACGCTGCGAGGAAAACCCCGACCGCGAACACGCTGGTAAACAGCCATTTTTGATTGACCCCGAGCGCTGCCACCATGTCGCGATCCTGCGTGGCGGCGCGAACCAGCACGCCCCAGCGGGTTCGCTGAAATAGTAGCCACAAAATTCCAAGCACGACCGGGCTCAGTCCGATCAGGAACAGGTCATAGGTCGGAACGTTCTGGCCGAAGAAATCAACCGCGCCCTTAAATCCCGGCGCACGGCGACCCAACAGGTCGCTCGGTCCCCAGATCAGCACCACCAGATCCTCGACCATCAGGGTCAGGCCGAATGTCGCCAACAGCTGAAACAATTCCGGCGCATGATAGATCCGCCGCAGCAGCACCATCTCGATGAGAACGCCGACCGCCGCCACGATCAGCGCCGCGGCGACGATGCCACCCCAAAATCCGATGGCGCCGGAAAACCGCTCGGTCAGCGTAAACGCCACATAGGCGCCGAGCATATAGAATGCGCCATGTGCGAAATTGACGATGCGCGTGACGCCGAAAATGATCGACAGGCCGGACGCGACGAGAAACAGCGACGCCGCGCTGGCAAGACCGGTCAGGAACTGAACGAAATAAAACGCCATTGGCGGTCCGCGCTCAAAATGCTGCGGGCGCTTGCGCGCCCGCAGCTGACAGACTCACTCTTTCGGGCGCAGCTTTGCGATTTCAGCGTCGCTGGGCAGATAGTCGGAGCCCTTGCGATAGACCGAATCCACCATGATGCCCTTGCCGTCCTTCAGCGCGGTCTTGCCGACGAAGGCACCCAGGGTCGACTGGTGGTCGAGCTTGCGGAAGGTGATCTCGCCGAACGGAGACGGCACCGACAGTCCCTCCGCCGCCGCAATCAGCTTTTCCGGATCGGTCGAATTGGCCTTGGCGAGGATGGCCGCGGCCGATTTGATGGTCTGATAGCCGACGATCGACCCGAGCCTCGGATAGTCGTTATACCTGGCCTGATAGGCCTTGAGTAACGCGTCGTGCTCCGGTGTCTTGATGCTGTACCAGGGATATCCCGTCACGATCCAGCCTTCGGGTGTTTCTTCCTTCAGCGGATCGAGATATTCCGGCTCGCCGGTGAGGAAACTGACCACCGCGCGATCCTTGAAGAGACCGCGGGTATTGCCTTCGCGCACGAGTTTGACGAGATCGGCGCCGAAGGTGACGTTGAGGATGGCTTCCGGGTTGGCGGCGGCGACCGCCTGCACGACGGGACCTGCGTCGATCTTGCCTTGCGGCGGCCACTGCTCGTCGACCCACTGGATATCGGGTCGCTTTTCCGACATCAGCTTCTTGAACACCGCGACCGCCGATTGCCCATATTCGTAATTCGGCGCGATCGTCGCCCAGCGCTTGGCCGGCAGCTTTGCAGCTTCCTCCACCAGCATCGCCGCCTGCATGTAATTGGAAGGGCGCAGCCGGAAAGTGTAGCGATTGCCCTTGGCCCAGGTGATGGCGTCGGTCAGAGGCTCGGCGGCCAGGAAGAAGACTTTTTTCTGATTGGCGAAATCGCTGACGGCCAGACCGATATTGGACAGGAACGCGCCGGCGAGCATCGCCACGTTCTCGCTCGATACCAGTTCGTTGGCGGCGGTCTGCGCATCGGCGGGTTTGCCGCCGTCATCCTTGGAGACGACGACGAGCTTCTTGCCGTTGATGCCACCGGCGGCATTGATTTCCTCGACCGCGAGCTGCCAGCCCTTGCGATAGGGCTCGGTGAACGCCGGTAGCAGCGAGTAGCTGTTGATTTCGCCGATCTTGATCTCGCTCTGCGCCATGGCGGAATGCGCCATGCCGGTGAACATGATCGCAAGCCCGGCACCCATGAAAGTTCCGCTTCGTTGCATTCCAAATCTCCAATGTTGAAGAAACCAGTTATCGCAGACCGTCTTCACCCTTTATCTCGGCAATCGTCAGCCCGCCAACGCGCGGCAACGGCCTGCCGCTGTCGGTGATCGCCACCGCCACCATGATTTCATTGGCGCGGGGCGCATCGTTGATCTGCACTTCCATGCCGTCGAAGTGGCTGCGCACGAACGCCGCATCCTTGTGGCCGAGCGGAATATCCAGCGTCGTTCCCGGTCCGCTGCGTTTTTTCGACGATGGAATCAACGCAGCACCCTTGCCCAGCACCTTCCGCACGGGCGCACCCATCTTCGGATGCAGAATTGCCGCAGCGTGTTCGAGTTCACCGTTTTCGCCGACCGCCGCCGCCTTGCCGTAACTTTGCACCTTCGTGCCGTCGATCCCGAGCGCGGCAACGGCCTTTTTCGAAAGCAGCTCGCCGAGCTCCTCGCCAATGGCGATCAATGGCGAAAGATCTTCCACATATTTCCCGGCAAATGGATTTTCGATCACCGCGATCGCCGCGGCGCGCCGGGTCGGCGGCGTGACCGCCTGCCCCATCTCCAGCCGCGTCTCCTCGACCACCGTGACGATTTTGCGAATGATCGCGCTCATCGTTGTCAGCCTCGTTCTCTAGACATGCATCGCACTTTCCATCGCACCTCGGTGGACCGGCGTTCCCGATCGAAGCGTCTCGATCGCTCTCGCCGATACCACGACCGTTTCGCCCTGCAAACGCAATGCGGCGCCGTCGATCAATCCCGCGGCAAGCAGCTTGCGCGCGCAGGCCGCACCGGATTCGAGCGCGTCCCGGATTTCATGCCCTGTCAATTCGCCGACGTCGCGGGTGACCAGGCGTGCGCCGAGATCGCTGTCGGGCTGCAGATCATGTGCCGGACAGCGGACGATGGCGGGATGTCCGGGCAAATCGACCGCGTTGGCAATGATGGTGGCCGCGGCATCAGCTTGCGATGCGGTCCGCGCCAGCACGGTGGCGGCGTCGGCGATGCCGAGCGAGAAACTGCGTCCATGGCGTCCGCTGGTGGCAACCCCTCGCGTGGGATCGTCGGCATCGACGATGACTGTTCGTGTCACGCCATGCCGGTCAGGCCGGTCGATCAGGCCCACGGTGAAATGCTCTCCTTGGTCAAGATGCAGCGCGATATCGCCGCCATTGTTGACATAAGCGCGTTCAAGCCGCGCCGCATCCAGCATCGCGCCCAAAATTTCTTCCGCGACGGAGCCCGCGACCGCGGCCATCGGCGTAATAAAATGATCGAGAGCAAACGGCGCCACGGCTGCATCCATGCGGCGTGCGACTGCGCCTTGCAGTTCGCGACGCGCTGGGTCGGCGGCTTGGCGCAACAGGGGCAACTCGTCGCAGAGTTCGTCGAGCAGACCTGTAAAACGCCGCGCCGCGGCGTCGTAGGCGGCACGCCGATTTATCTCGCTGCCGTGAACCTCCACGATCAGGTCGATCGGACCGTCCTGCAGATGAAGCCGTCTGCCGTCCGCGAGCCAGCCGATCTGCGGAACTCGCGTCATGTGAGCTGTCCCGGAGGAGACTGGGGCATTTGACGGATTTCGGTATTGTCCTTCAGCGACGAAAGCGGGCGCACATAATCCATATGACCGCCCAGCGCCGCATAATCCCTGAGTTTTAGCGTAAATTCGATCGGCGCAACCAGCGCCGGCGTCGGAACATAACCGAAGGCGCCGGCCGGCAAGCGCGTAACATCCACCATGAAGGTGATGCCGCCACCCGGCCAGACATATACCGGCGCGCCGCCGCTTGTGACCCGCGTCAGCGCGTCCTTGACCGACCGCGTCAACCGCACCGGGTTGTCGGTAACGCCGGCGCGCAGCGAACCGCCGGCGCCGCCCATGAACAACACGGTGCACAGCGCCGGTTCGCAGTTTTCCTGAATCCGCTCGACCGACAATTTCAGGTCAAGCGGCATCTCGCGTTCGACCGGCTTCAGCGCCGCGTCGAGTTCGTAATACGCCGCGTGTTCGCCGGTGGTTGAGACCATCAGCATGGTCAGCCCCGGCCGCGCCTCCTTCGGATCAAATGGACCGAGCACCGACAGCGGATCGG
>Ga0208989_10000389_pt1 | contig 12317 bp, 9 predicted proteins | sample MedBloCAOM3_M1_FD_187852 | JGI IMG/M metagenome (GOLD analysis project Ga0208989, IMG submission 187852) | Forest soil microbial communities from El Dorado National Forest, California, USA - Mediterranean Blodgett CA OM3_M1 (SPAdes) (version 2) | ecosystem: Environmental > Terrestrial > Soil >...
GGCGACGTGATTGGAGGGAGAGAGCGGTTGTCTCGCCGGTAGGGCAAGGATACAGGGGCAGTTATGCCGCGAGAGTAAGGCTCCGTTTGAGATTGAAGGCCATGCAAGCCAGCAAGTAGGCCGCCAAATTGCGTGCGGCATTGAAGTGGCGCATGCGCGTGAAGCCGTAGTTGCGCTTGAGGGTGCCGAAGACAGCTTCCACTGGGCTGCGCAGCGGCACGAGCGAGTGATTGCGCTCGATCTCATGCGGGGAAAGCGGCTTGCCCCTCTGGCCGCGCCGCATCAGGCCGTCGCCGAACCCGTGTGCCTGAAGATGATCCCGCAACCCTTTGCTGTGATAGCCGCGATCGCCGTAGACCGTGCCGGCATCGGCGGGAATCAAGGCCGGAGCGACGCTGACATCCTGGATGTTGGCGGAGGTCAGCAAGCCGTTGCGGATTAGGCCTGACCCTTGGTCCACCGCGATATGCATCTTGTAGCCGAAGGTGAAGCGGCGACGTTCATTGTCCGCACCAAACCTGGCATCCGGGTCAGTCTCGCTGAGCGGTCCTTCGTCCTTGCGCGGGCGACGCGCTGCGCTCGTCACCATAGAGGCATCGATCAGCGTACCCTGCTTGATCAAAAGGCCGCGGGCATCGAGCTGCCGCTCCAGCTCAGCAAACAACCCCTCGATCAACCCTCCTTTCGCCAAACGCTCCCGGAACCGCCAAATCGTACTGTGGTCCGGCGTCACATCCTCGAGCGACAGCCCGGCGAAGCGCAGGAAGCTGATCCGGTCAAACAGCGCTGCCTCCATGGCTGGGTCCGAGAGCCCGTACCAGCGCTGCAGCAGCAAAACCTTGAACATCATCAGGGCCGGAAACGACGGCTCGCCCTTCGCCGACACCGGAATCACGGCCAGCACCCGCTCAAACGCCGACCAGTCCAACAGCCGGCTGATCTCATCCAGAACTTCGCGCCGGCCCCCGCCACCCCGCCTGCTCACCGCCGCATCCATAAAGCCGAGTTGCCCAATCCGCCGCTGTCCCATTGCCGACCTCCTCGACTCAGTCGGTGCAGCGAATCATGATCCTTCACCCGTGCAAAGGTCTCCACCATGAGGGCGGTGGGCGGGCAAAGCTGTTGCTACCGACTGTGGCTACTGCTTCCAGGCCGCGAAGGCGGTCGCGAAGGCGCGCTCGCCGGGGGTGCCTTTCTCGACCGCCAGGATGGCGCGGCGGCCGTCGTTGTAGACGACCGGCACGTCGAACCAGGGCCGCTCCTTGAGGAGCTGGAGATTGCGCTGCATCTCCGAATCGACCGCCGAAAGTCCGATCAGGAAGAAACCGTTGGTGACCTTGACGGCGAGCCCCGCCAGCGGCACGCCGCGGGTCTGCTCGGACTGCTTCATCAGGACGCCCGGGATGTTCTGCACGCCGCCATGCGGGAAATCCGCCGGCAGCGTGAACACGACCTCGACCGTGTGGCTCGCCGGCAGCGTCTTGTCGAGGTTGCGCCGCAGCGACCATTTCATGGTCAGCTTGCGTTCGGGAATCTCGATGTCGGCGCGCACCACCGTCTCGGGCTGCTGGCCGGCCGCGGCGGCGACGTTCTCGGTGCGCCACACCGACGAGCCGACATAGCGCTTGCCCGCCGGGTCGCTCGGGTCTTCCTCGTACAGCACGACGCGCTGCGCGACGTCGGCCGTGGCTTGCGGTGCCGGCGTCGCGGCGTCGTTCGCGCCGATCCGGTCGGTGATCTTCGGGCGCGCCGGGGTGGCGGCGTTGGGTGTCGTCGGCGCGGCTGCGTTGCGCGACGCCGCCAGGTTGCGCACCGCGCCCACCATCGGCTGCCACTGCCAGACCAGGACGGCGGCGAGGCTCGCCAGGCCGAGCGCGACGGCGGCGTAGGTCATGACCCGTCCGCGCGGGCGCAACGGGAGAGAGTGGATGTCTTCCTCGTCGTCGGACGGCCGGTCGGCGTGGCCGCGCGACGCCATGCGGGCGCCGTCGCGCTCCGCGCCGGCCTGCGGTCCGCCGTCGAAGTCGGAAACCGGCCCAAAGTCGCGCGCCGAGAACTGGTTGCCGCGCATCGGCTCGATGCGGGACGGCAGAGCGAAATCCGTCGCCTCGCGTGAATTCGCTTCGCGCGCATCGGGCTCGTGCGAATCGGAGCCGCGCGGCATGCGCTCGCGTGGCGCCGGGTCGCGGGGTTCTGAATCGCGCGCCGTCCGGTCACGCGGGGGCGGCGTCTCGCGCGCCGGCTCGCGCGGCGCCTCGCGGGCTTGCGGCGATTTGCGGGCGGCGTCGCGCGGCGCCGGATCGCGCTTCTGTGCCGGCGCCTGGGGCGTCCGGCGATCGCGCGGGCGCAGGCCTTCGGGCTCGAGCCGGGGCTCGACGCGCTCGAATTCGGCGCCCGGCGACGGCATGGCGTTGTAGACTTGGCGCGCGGATCGGGCGCCTTCGGCGGTCGCCTGGCCGAGATTTTCGGCATCCGCCACCACGTCGCGAAAACCCTTCAGCCCCTCGCTGGTGAAGACCGGCGCGCCGGGGTTGCGGGGCGGGCGGCGCAGCTCGGCCGCCGTGCCGGACAATGAATCGTCGTTGGATTCGTCCTTGGGTGCATCGGCCGACGCCTCCGCGGAGGCCGGCTCCTGCGGCGCGGCGGCCGGCGTCGCGGGCGCGCTGCTCCGGCTGTCAGGCGGTGGCGCGGGGGCACGCGGCGGCGCCGCAGGCTTGGAGGTCTCATCGGGCTCGCCGGCGCGCCGGCGCTCGGGCGGCAGGTCGAAGCGCGACTTGCGCGCCGCCTCGGCCTCGGCCTTGCGGATCGCCTCCTCGAGGGCGAGCCGCTCGCGCGTGATGTCCGACTCGTTGAGCGCCGGCACCACGCCGCGCAGCTGCGTCACCAGCGCGGTGCGGGCGCGCTCATAGAGCGCACGGCGGGCCTCGCCGGTGCTCTTGTCGAGACCGGTGATCGCTTTGGCGATCAGGGGATAATAGTCGGCCATCGGGTTTGGTGTTTCGCGGCTGTCGGACGGTAACCCGTTTCGGGATTTTTCGCTCGGGATTCGGCTGTCAGGCTTCGAACGGATTGCGCATGAGAATGGTGTCCTCCCGCTCCGGGCTGGTCGATAATAGAGCGACCGGACAGCCGATCAACTCTTCGACCCGGCGCACGTATTTGATGGCCTGCGCCGGCAATTCGGCCCACGAGCGCGCGCGCGCCGTGCGCTCCTGCCAGCCCGCGATGGTCTCGTAGATCGGCTCGACCCGCGCCTGGGCATGCTCGCCGGCCGGCAGATAGTCGATCTCGCGCCCGTCCAGGCGATACCCCACGCACACCTTGATCTCGTCGAACCCGTCCAGGATATCGAGCTTGGTCAGCGCCAGGCCATCAATGCCGCTGGTGCGGACGGTTTGCCGCACCAGCACGGCGTCGAACCAGCCGCAGCGGCGCGGACGCCCGGTGACGACGCCGAACTCTTTGCCGCGCTCGCCCAGCGTGCGGCCGATCTCGTTGATCTGCTCGGTCGGGAACGGCCCCTCGCCCACCCGCGTCGTATAGGCCTTGCAGATGCCGAGCACATAGCCGAGCGCGCCCGGGCCGAGACCCGACCCGGTGGCCGCCTGCGCGGCGACCGTGTTCGACGAGGTCACGTAAGGATAGGTGCCGTGGTCGACATCGAGCAGAGCCCCCTGGGCGCCCTCGAACAGGATGCGCTTGCCTTCGCGCCGCTTGCGGTCGAGCAGCGACCACACCGAATCCATGAAGGGCAGGACGCGCGGCGCGACCGCCGCGAGCTCGTCATGCAGCGTCCCGGACGCGATCTCGTCGAGCCCGAGGCCGCGGCGCAGCGCATTGTGATGGGCGAGCAGGCGCTCGATCTTCGGCTTGAGCGCCGGGATGTCGGCGAGATCCATCAACCGGATGGCGCGGCGGCCGACCTTGTCCTCATAGGCGGGACCGATGCCGCGCCGGGTGGTGCCGATGCGGGTCGCCGCGTTGGAGGATTCGCGCAGCGCGTCGAGCTCCTGGTGCAGCGACAGGATCAGGACCACGTTCTCGGCGATGCGCAGGCTCTCCGGCGTGACGGTGACCCCCTGGGCCGCGAGCCCGTCGATCTCCTTGCACAGCGCGCGCGGGTCGAGCACGACGCCGTTGCCGATGACCGACAGCTTGCCGGGACGCACCACGCCCGACGGCAGCAGCGAAAGCTTGTAGGTGACGCCGTTGATCACCAGGGTGTGGCCCGCATTGTGGCCGCCCTGGAAGCGCACCACGATGTCGGCCTGCTCGGACAGCCAGTCGACGATCTTGCCCTTGCCTTCGTCACCCCATTGCGATCCGACAACAACCACATTCGCCATGAAAGACCCTTCTGGCCCCACGAAAAACCAAGACAGATGAAGCGCATAGCGGAGCGTTGCGGGGATAAAGGATGCCGCCCCCCAACGCAAGGCAACAACCCGATTGACTGGTCAAACCGCGCGACCGTCCGGCCGCGATGCTATCCGATTCCAACCCGCTGAAAAGCCTGCCAATTCGATTTCCCTAAGGCGCGATGGGGGCGGAACGGGGGCGGCCCGGGGGAGCAATCGCGAGTAGCGAGTAGCGAGTAGGAGATAGGGACGCTAACTACTCGCCATTCGCTACATTCGCCGTCGCGGAGCCACAGCATGAAACCGGGCGCCTTCCGCCTGCGCGACCAGCCCTATGTGCTGCTCGCCCTCACGTCGCTGTTCTGGGCCGGCAATACGATCATCGGGCGCGCCGCGATCGATCTGGTGCCGCCCGCGAGCCTGACGTTTTTTCGCTGGGCCCTCGCCTTCCTGGTGGTCCTGCCGGTCGCCCTGCCGCATCTGCGGCGCGACTGGCCGGCGATCCGGCGTCATCTCGGCGCCATCACCGGGCTCGCGCTGATCGGGACCACCGGCTACAACCTGATCGCCTATCTGGCGCTGCATTACACGCAGGCGATCAACTCGCTGCTGCTGCAATCGGTCGCGCCGCTGTTCGTCGCGCTGTGGACCTTCGTGCTGTTTCGCGAGCGGCTCACCGCGATGCAGGCCATCGGCATCATGGTCTCGATGACCGGGGCGCTGGTCATCGTCTGCCGCGGCGACATCGGCGTGCTGGCCCGTTTCGCCTTCAATATCGGCGACGTGATGATCCTGATCGCGCTCGTCTTCTATGCGCTCTACACGGCATTGGTGCGCAAGCGGCCGGCCGTCCATCCGCTCTCCTTCCTGGCCGCCACGGTCGCGGCGAGCGCGCTGCTGGCGGCGCCGCTGATGGCGTGGGAGCTCGCGGCCGGCGCCACGATCGTGCTCGAGGCGCGCACGCTCGGCGCCTTCGCCTATGTGGCGATCTTTCCCTCGGTGCTGGCCTATCTCTGCCTCAACCGCGGCATCGAGCTGATCGGCGCGAACCGCGCCGCGCCTTTCATCCACCTCATGCCGGTGTTCGGCTCGGTGCTGGCCATGGTGTTCCTGGGCGAGCGTCCGCAGGCCTTCCACGCGGCCGGCTACGCCCTGGTGCTCGGCGGCGTCGCGCTCGCGGCGAGACGGTAGGCGGGCGCCACAGGCATTGCGCAACCTCTCCCCGCGTGCGGGGAGAGGGAGCTCACGGAGTATGCGATGGCATCAGAACTTCAACGTCCTCGCCTGCTGGACTTGCGGCAGGGCGCGCACCTTGGTCAGCACCTCGGGGGGCAGCTCGCCGTCGATCTCGATCAGCGCGACGGCGTTGCCGCCGGGCGCCTCGCGGCCGACATGGAAGGTCGCGATGTTGATGCCGGCCTCGCCGAGCGTGGACGAGAAGCGGCCGATGAAGCCGGGCTTGTCGAGATTGGTGATGTAGATCATCGAGGGCGCGAATTCCGCGTCCATGCGGATGCCCTTGATGTTGACGATGCGCGGCCGCCCGTCGGCGAAGACGGTGCCCGATACGCCGCGCGTCTGCTTCTCGGTCACCACCGTGATGGTGATCAGGCTGTCATAGTCGCCCGCCGCCTCGCGGGTGATCTCCTCGATGACGATGCCGCGCTCCTTGGCGACGATCGGCGCCGAGACCACGTTCACGTCCTGCAGCATCGGCCGCAGCAGGCCTGCGATCGCCGCCGAGGTCAGCGCCTTGGTGTTCATCTGCGCGACCGCGCCCTCGTAGGAGAGCTGCACCTTCTTGAGGCCGGTCTCGGTGAGCTGGCCCGCGAAGGAACCGAGCCGCTCGGCGAGCGCGATGAAGGGCTTGAGGCGCGGCGCCTCCTCGGCCGTGATGGAGGGAAAATTCACCGCGTTGGAGATCGCGCCGCGCAGCAGATAGTCGGCCATCTGCTCGGCGACCTGGAGCGCGACATTCTCCTGCGCCTCGGTGGTGGCGGCGCCGAGATGCGGCGTGCACACCACGTTGGGATGACCGAACAGAGGGTTCTGGGTCGCCGGCTCCTCGACGAAAACGTCGAAGGCCGCGCCCGCCACGTGACCGCTGTCGAGCGCGGTGCGCAACGCCGCCTCGTCGACCAGGCCGCCGCGCGCGCAATTGACGATGCGCACGCCCTTGCGGGTGCGCGCGAGCGCCTGGGCGCCGATGATATTCCTGGTCTTCTCGGTCAGCGGGGTGTGCAGCGTGATGAAGTCGGCGCGCCGCAACAGCTCGTCGAGCTCGACCTTCTCGACCCCGAGCTCGAGCGCGCGCTCGGGCGACAGGAAGGGATCATAGGCGACCACCTTCATCTTCAGCCCGATCGCCCGGTTGGCGACGATCGAGCCGATATTGCCGCAGCCGATCACGCCGAGCGTCTTGCCGGTGATCTCGACGCCCATGAAGCGGTTCTTCTCCCATTTGCCGGCCTGGGTCGAGGCGTCGGCCTGCGGGATCTGGCGGGCGAGCGCCAGCATCAGGGTGAGCGCGTGCTCGGCGGTGGTGATCGAGTTTCCGAAGGGCGTGTTCATCACGATGATGCCCTTGGCGGTCGCCGCCGGAATGTCGACATTGTCGACCCCGATGCCGGCGCGCCCGATGACGCGCAGGCGCTGCGCCTTCTCGAGAATCTTCAGCGTCACCTTGGTGGCGGAGCGGACCGCGAGACCGTCATAGCTGCCGATGATCTCGGCGAGCTTTTCCTTGTCCTTGCCGAGGTTGGGCTGGAAGTCGACCTCGATGCCGCGGTCCTTGAAGATCTGGACGGCGGCGGCGGACAGGGCGTCGGAGATGAGAACGCGCGGGGCCATGGCTGTCTCTCGTTTTGCTGCCGTCATCGTCCGCGCAAGCGGACGATCCAGTAGGCCGATATGCTTCGCGTTAGACCCGACCTCGGTGTCTACTGGATGCCCGCTTTCGCGGGCATGACGAGCACTGTGTGGAAATGATCCTCACGCCGCCTTCGGCAGCGCGTCCTTGGTCCGGGCGAAGGCCCAATCGAGCCAGCCGGTGAGCGCCTCGACGTCGTTCGCCTCGACGGTCGCGCCGCACCAGACGCGCAAGCCGGGCGGCGCGTCGCGATAATGGGCGAGATCGTAGCCGGCGCCTTCCTTCTCGATCATGGCGGCGAGGCTTTTGGCGAAACCCGCCTGCGCATCGGCGGCAAGCTTGGTCACCGCCGGATCGACGACCTTGAGGCAGACCGAGGTGTTGGAGCGCGTCGCCGGATCGCGGGCGAGGAAATCCACCCAGGGCGTGCGCCTGACCCAGTCGGCGATCACCTTGGTGTTGGCGTCGGCGCGCGCGATCAGCGCATTGAGCCCGCCGATCGACTTCGCCCAGGCGAGCGCATCGAGATAGTCCTCGACGCACAGCATCGACGGCGTGTTGATGGTCTCGCCCTCGAAGATGGCTTCGTTGAGCTTGCCGCCCTTGGTCATGCGGAAGATTTTCGGCAGCGGCCAGGCCGGCGTGTAGGATTCGAGCCGGGCGACCGCGCGCGGCGAGAGGACCAGCATGCCGTGCGCGGCCTCGCCGCCCAATACCTTCTGCCACGAGAAGGTGGCGACATCGAGCTTGGGCCAGTCGAGCCGCTGGGCGAAAGCCGCCGAGGTCGCGTCGCAGATCGCGAGCCCCGCCCGGTCGGCGGCGATCCAGTCGCCGTTCGGAACGCGCACGCCCGACGTCGTGCCGTTCCAGGTAAAGACGACGTCGGTCGACCAGTCGACCTTGGCGAGATCGGGCAATTCGCCATAGGGCGCCTTGAGCACGGTGAGCTGCTTGAGCTTGAGCTCTTTCTGGACATCGCTCACCCAGCCTTCGCCGAAGGATTCCCAGGCCAGCATGGTGACGGGCCGCGCGCCCAGAAGGGACCACAACGCCATCTCGACCGCGCCGGTATCGGAAGCGGGCACGATCCCGATGCGGTAATCGGCGGGGACTTCGAGGATCTCGCGGGTGAGATCGATCGCGCGCTTGAGCTTGCCCTTGCCGAGCTTGGCACGGTGCGAACGGGCGAGAGCGGCGTCGGTGAGGGCTTGCAGGCTCCAGCCGGGGCGCTTGGCGCAGGGGCCGGACGAAAAGTGCGGAATCGCCGGCCGCACGCCGGGCATCGGGTTCGCCATGACTCTATCCTTCCAGATAGGCGCCCCTCGGTGGGGAGGGGTGTCCCGCGGTCCGCATTAAGGAAGCGGGGGCGCGGCGTCAAGGAGAGAATGGCGAATGGCCGGTGGCGAATAGCGAATAGGGAATAGGGAATAGGGAATAGAACAGTCCCCTTCCCTATTCGCTACTCACCATTCGCTACTCGCTTCTCGCGACGCCTCAGTCGATCATGTAACGCAGCCCGACTCTGAATTCGTGCGCCTCGATGGCGCCGTAGTTGATCGTGCCGACCGGGATGAGGGTGGCGGTCGGCGCCCCGGCGCGCAGAAAGCGATAGCCGGTATCGATGAGGAAATTTCGCGTGACCTCGTAGGAGGCGCCCGCCATCACGGCCCACGCGAAATCATAGGTGGGGTTGCCGTTGATCAGGAGGCCGGAGGCGGACCTGATGCCCGCCGCCTTGAGGAAGCTGAAGCCCAGGCCGCCGCCCACATAAGGCGTGAAGTGCGACCAGCTGCCGAGATCGAGGTAGGCGTTGGCCAGCGCCGTGACGGTGGTCACCTTGGCGGTGACGTCGGGGGCCGCAAACGGCGTGTTGCCGACGAAGCTCGACCGCGACCCGTCGACGGTCACGTCGGCCCGGAACCACTTCGCCTTGTAGCCGACGCCTGCGCCGTATCCGAGCGCATCGTCGTAGGATGAAACGAAGGAGCTGGCGCTCGATACCGAGCCGCCCGGCGTGCCGACCAGGCGGTAGCTGAAATCGCCGCGCACATACCAGCCTGAGAGGAATTCCTTGACGACGTAAGCCTGCTGCGGGGGCTCAAAGACGGGATCCGCCGCATAGGCCACCGGCCCGAACCCCAACCCCGCCGCGACGACGATCGCCGATACACTGAGGCGCCGCATGACATTCTCCTCGACCCGCCAATTACCGGCACGCGTGGACCGGCCGGAACGACAGTGACAAAGACTGGTTAAGGCGCCATTAACCATGAATGACGGATGCGTGCGGCGCGCGCTTGCAAGGTCGAGCCGGCTCTCAAAAAAAGACGGCGCGGAATTTCCGCGCCGTCCGGGAGCCTGTTTTGGATCGGCTCAGCCTTTGCGCATCAGCGGCATCATGTCCGGCTCGCCGAGCCTCCACCGCAACCCGAGCATGAAGTCGTTCGAGGTCAGGCCGTTGAAGACAAACGGGCTGGTCGGGATGACCGTCCCGTCGAAGGCGCGCGGCCGACCCGTCGTCGCCTTGCCGAGATCGACGTAGCGATAGGCGAATTCGATCGTGAAGGCGGGCGTCACCTGGTAGGCCAGGCCGGCGTACAGCGCCCATGCGAAATTCCACTTCGAGGCGTCTTCGAAGTAGGTCGTGCTGATGATCGGGATGCCGCCGGTGCCCGACATCGTCGCGCCGAAATCCATGAAGTTGTGGATCGTATTGCGCGACGTGCCGATGCCCGCGCCGACGAAGGGGGTGACGCACCACCATGTGCCGAGATCCACATAGGCATTGGCGAGAAAGAGCCACTCGGATTTGCTGGCGGTGAAGTCGTCCGGCAGGGTTATGCCGCCGGCCTTGTCGACGATCTGTCCGTGGAAATGGGCTTTCGACCGGTACTCGCCGGTGACATCGGCGCGGAGCCATTGGTTGAACTGATAGCCGACGCCCATTCCGAAGAACGACGAGCTGTCGAAGTTCAGGAAGGGTGTCGAGAGCGTGTCGTTCGCAAAGGCGGCCGGGAGCGGGACCAGCTCGAGCGATTTGACCCGCTGGTTGGTCATCCCGACATTTCCGCGCAGATACCAGCCGGAAAATTCCGGGACCGGGTGGAACTGCGGAGCCAACGGCGGAAGATCCGCGGCGCGGGCCACCGGCATTGCGAGGAAAACAGCCGCGATCGCGGCCGCAAGCATTCGTGTGCTGCGCATGGCTTTGTCCCTTCACTCATGGGCCACACGACGACGAGGCCCGATACAATCGATGAAGCCGACAATGCCCTCCAATTCTTAAATCTGACTTAACCTTACCTTTTAACTGTGAATTTTAATCGGCCGGACCATGGACGACGGAGCAAAAAGCCCGCGCGCGAGCGCCGGCGTGACGCGCCATTAACGCGTCCTAAACCGATTCTTCAGATGTTGTTTACGATTGCGGCGGCTTCGGCGCGAGCGTTGCGGCTCACGCCCCCACGGCGTTGAGCGCGTCGACGATTCCGTCGACCACTTCCTCGACCAGCATGCGGTCGTCGCCCTCGCCGGTGACGCGGATCACCGGCTCGGTGCCGGACGGACGCACGATCAGCCGGCCGTGGCCGTTGAGGCGCTTTTCCGCGTCCGCGATCGCGCTGCGGACCTTGCGGTGCTCGTGCGGCTTGCCGGTGCGGTAGCGCACGTTCTTCGTCACTTGCGGCCAGGGATCGAAACGATGGCAGACCTTGGACACCGGCTCGCCGCGCTTCTTGACCACCGCCAGCACCTGCAGCGCCGCCACGAAGCCGTCGCCGGTGGTGGTGTAATCGGAAAGGATGATGTGGCCGGACGGCTCGCCGCCGAGATTGAAGCCGTGCTCGCGCATGTGCTCGAGCACGTAGCGGTCGCCGACCGGCGTACGGACCAGATCAATCCCGAGCGAGCGCAGGAATTTCTCCAATCCGAGATTGGACATCACGGTCGACACAACGCCGGGCTTCGCCAGCAGGCCGTCGTCCTTCCAGCTTTCCGCGATGACGGCGAGCAGCTGATCGCCGTCGACGACGTGGCCGCGCTCGTCGACGATGACGACGCGGTCGGCGTCGCCGTCGAGCGCGATGCCGATATCGGCGCGCATCTCGCGCACCTTCTGGGCAAGCGCCTCCGGGGCGGTCGAGCCGCAATCCTTGTTGATGTTGAAGCCGTCGGGATCGGTCCCGATCGAGAACACCTCCGCGCCGAGCTCCCACAGGGCCGCGGGCGCGACCCGATAGGCCGCCCCATTGGCGCAATCGACCACGACGCGCAGGCCATCGAGCGACAGATTCTTCGGCAAGGTGCGCTTGGCGAATTCGATGTAGCGGTCATGAACGCCGTCGATGCGCTTGGCGCGGCCGAGCGCGGCCGACTTGGCGAGCTTCTTCGACATGTCGGAATCGACGAGATGCTCGATCTCGAGCTCGACCGCGTCGGACAGCTTGTAGCCGTCCGGGCCGAACAGCTTGATGCCGTTGTCGTCATAGAGATTGTGCGAGGCCGAGATCATCACGCCGAGGTCGGCGCGCATCGAGCGCGTCAGCATCGCGACCGCGGGCGTCGGCATCGGGCCGAGCAACAGGACGTCCATGCCGACCGAGGTGAATCCCGCCACCAGCGCGGTCTCGATCATGTAGCCCGAGAGCCGCGTGTCCTTGCCGATCACCACGCGGTGACGGTAGTCGCCGCGGCGAAACACGCAGCCGGTCGCCTGCCCGACCTTGAGGGCGAGCTCCGGCGTGATCACGCCGTTGGCGCGACCGCGAATGCCATCGGTACCAAAATACTTACGACCCATGATGTCCCCCGCCCGAGGTGACCCCCCGGGGTTCACGCCCGCATCGAGCGCACATGGCTGATAGCCGACATCATATCGGGAATTGCTTCAAAAAATGTGAGCAATCTTTACGGGCTGGGCTCCAATGGTTAATCCCTGTCAATTTCAAGGACTTACGCGAAGCCTTAATCGGGCTTCTTGGCGGCCGTATTCTTGTCCTGCCGCGAGGGCGGCGGCTGGGTCACGTTGACCGGATCGGATCCCGGAAACGAGTCCTCGAGGCCCTTGTCGAGCGCGCGGTCAAGACGGCGCT
>Ga0208989_10000390_pt1 | contig 12308 bp, 11 predicted proteins | sample MedBloCAOM3_M1_FD_187852 | JGI IMG/M metagenome (GOLD analysis project Ga0208989, IMG submission 187852) | Forest soil microbial communities from El Dorado National Forest, California, USA - Mediterranean Blodgett CA OM3_M1 (SPAdes) (version 2) | ecosystem: Environmental > Terrestrial > Soil >...
GCGGTCTTGGAGTACTCTGGGGCTATGGTACCCGAGATGAACTAGAAGGCGCTGGCGCAGATCAATTGGTGGAATCAACTGTTGATCTCGCTTGCACAGTTCTCGCGATGGTTAGTGGAAAGCGGCCCTTGACCTAGGCCTCCCAATTGCAATCGAGACGATCGCTATTGTTTCGAACATAGTGCGATCTCTGCTTTGCGTCCGTAGTGCGGGCTAAAGCAGACATCAGCCAAGTGGCGCTCATGGATTTGATCCATGAGAACACGCCCCAGCTCAGGACTTGGCGCCGCCCTTCGTCGCCTTCTTGGGCCGCGGCGGCCCGTCCACCGGCGGCAGCGATTTGAGGTATTCGGCGATTGCTTCGCGATCCTCAGATGACAATTGCGAGGTGTTCTTGATCACGCGGGCCATCGAGCCGCCGGCGGTGTCGCCGTCGGGCATTTCCCCGGTTTCGAGGAAATAGGCGATGTCCTTCTCGCTCCATTCCGCAAGTCCTTTTTGGGTGATGTTAGGTACCCAGCCCTCGCCTTCCGGATTCGGTCCGCCCGCGAAGCGCTGCGCGGCGATGATGCCGCCAAGGAAATTTCGGGGGCTGTGACACTCCGCGCAATGGCCGAGGCTGTTGACGAGGTACGCACCGCGATTCCACCGCGCTGAACGCGCGCCGTCCGGTGTGATCGGCTTGCCGTCCGTAAACAGCAGTTTCCAGATCCCGATATTGCGCCTGACATTGAAAGGAAACGGCACGGCGTGATCGCGCGCCTTGCCGGACACCGGCGCAAGCGTTTTCAGGTAGGCGAAGAGATCACGGACGTCTTCGACCTTCGCGTGCTGATAGGACGTATACGGGAAAGCAGGAAAGTAATGCGTCCCGGCAGGGGAAGTACCCTTGACGACCGCGGTCACGAAATCGGCCTCGGTCCAGCGCCCGATGCCATCAACCGGATCCGGCGAGATGTTGGGCACGTAGAACGTCCCGAACGGCGATGGGATGGCGAGCCCGCCGCCGAGCCTGGTGCGATCAGGCTGGCCGGGCACGGCATGGCAGGAGGAACACCCTCCGGCATTGAACGTTGTGAGGCCGTTGGCCAGGTTCGGCGTGTAAGCGGGGAGCAAATTCGACGGGACAACCGCCGGAATCGTTAGCCACCAGAAAATCGTAAAGCCAACGGCGGCGGCAACAACGACAGCTAGGAAAATTCGTCGCAGCATTCACCGGTCCGTCACTATCCGCTAGAACTTTATGGCTAGTATGGCTGCTATTCCAGCCATAAGCTGCGTGAAAAATTTAAGGACGTTTAGGCCGATTCCGGGAATAAAACCGAAAACTCATAGTTTTGAAACTGACACCATCACTTGACGCGAACAGGGAGAAAACCATGCCGAATACCAAGACCGTGCTTGCTACGCTCGTGCTGGGAGCGACCGTTGCCTTCGCCGGACCCGCTTTCGCCGACAAGATGAAGGCAACGCTGGACGGCAAATCCGAAGTGCCCGCCGTCACCAGCCCCGGCAAGGGCACCGCCGACATCGACTACGATCCCGCCACCAAGAAGCTGAGCTGGAAGCTCACCTATTCGGGGCTTTCCGGCCCCGCGACCGCTGCGCATTTCCACGGGCCGGCTGAAGCCGGCAAGAACGCCGGTGTCGCTGTCGCGATCCCGAATGCCGCCGCAAGCCCCGCCGAGGGCAGCGCCACGCTGACGGACGCGCAGGCTGCCGATCTGGTGGCTGGCAAGTACTACGTCAACGTCCACACCGCAGCCAATCCGGGCGGCGAAATCCGCGGTCAAGTGACGAAGTAACTTCTGGAATTCTGCCCGTCCCGGCGGAAATCCCAAGCTCGCAAAATCTCAAGACAAAGGGTGGATCGCCTGACGGCGTCCACCCTTTGCTATTTGTCGGACTGTAGCGGATTTTTGAGACGAACTATTTAAGCTTAACGCGATAAGTCTCGTGGCAGTCGGTGCATTTGGCCTGGATCGAGTCGTAGGCGACCTTCAGGCTGGCCTTATCCTTGACCTTGCCCTTGACGTCCGCGATCGCCTTGGTGACGGGCGGTATCTTGGAGTCGAAATCGGCCTTGTTCTGCCAGATTTTCTGCGATGACCCATAGCTCGAGTCCACCACATCTTCCTTGGGATTTGTCGCAAAGACGTTGGCGATCGTGGGCACGCTTTCCTCGAGTTGGGCAATGGCGGAATCGATCGCTTTCTGATCGTAGGGGATCTCACCTTTCACGGTTTTCGAGATCACCCCGTACATGCTCTTGCCCTGCGCCCTCATCAAATTATCCTGCTTAACGGCGATATCCTGCTGCGCCATGACGGCGCCGGCACCGAGCAACAAGGCTCCCGCAACAACAACCATTCGTATCATCGGCCAGCTCTCCGTCTCGCAAGCGTTTCCAAACGACGCCGCGAACTCGCTTGCGCGGGCCGCGGCTAACTATCAAAACCTCGGACGCGGCGTTTTATTCCCCGCGCGCGGAAGATATCAGAGGCTATGCCGACGCTGATGCTCGCGGATCGCGATCCAGACCCGCTCGGCGGTCGCGGGCATATCGATGTGATCGATTTTGTATTCGCGCCATAGTCCCTCGATGATCGCGTTGACGACCGCCGGGCAGGAACCAATCGCGCCGGCCTCGCCCGCGCCCTTGACGCCCAGCGGATTGGTCTTGCAGGGGATGTTGTGGGTCTCGAAAACAAATGACGGACCATCGGCCGCGCGCGGCAGCGCATAATCCATGAAGGTTCCGGTGACGAGCTGGCCGTCCGTCGGGCTGTAGATCGCCTGCTCCATCAACGCCTGGCCGATCCCCTGCATCGCGCCGCCGTGAACCTGGCCGGCGAGCAGCAGCGGATTCAGCGTCACCCCGAAATCATCGACGATGACATAGTTGACGATTCTGATGATACCGGTGGCAGGATCGATTTCGACTTCGGCAAGGTGGGTGCCGTTCGGGAAGGTGCCGTCCACGGCACTGAACTTTTCGCTCGCGCTCAGCTTCGAGGGATCGACGCCCTGACGCTTTGCAAGATCGGCAAAGCTGACCGACCGGTCGGTGCCGGCGATACGTACAGTACCCTCATCGATCTCGAGATCGCTGGCGCTGGTTTCCAGCGCCTCGGCGGCGATCTCGCGTAAATTTGTGCCGAGCTTGCGGGTCGCGCGCTCGACACTGACACCTCCCGACGGAATCGAACTTGAGCCGCCAGTGCCGAGGCCGGTCGGGACCTGATCGGTGTCACCTTGAAAAATGTGAACGCGCTCGGGCGCTAACCCGAACTGCTCGGCGACGAGTTGCGCGTAGGCGGTCTGGTGGCCCTGTCCGCTCGACTGGGTGCCGATCAGGATCGAAACGTCACCGTTGGGATCGAGCCGCACCTCGGCGGCCTCCTCTCCCATCGTGCCGCAGACCTCCACATAGGTGGAGAGACCGATGCCGCGCACGAGGCCCTGCTTCTTCGCCGCTTTGGCGCGCTTGGGAAATTCCTTCCAGTTCGCAATTTCCATCGCGCGCTTCATATGCGCGGCAAAGTCACCGGAATCGTAAATCTTGCCGGTGGCGGTCTTGTAGGGCATCGCGCGCGGCGCAATGAAGTTTTTGCGCCGGATCGCGTCCGGCGTCATCCCGAGCTTGCGCGCTGCTGCATCGACCAGCCGCTCGACCACATAGGAGGCCTCCGGGCGTCCGGCGCCGCGATAGGCATCGACCGGCACGGTATTGGTGAAGACCGTGCGAACGCGGCAGTGAAAGGCCTGGATGTCGTAAAGGCCGGGCAGCATTCCGGCGCCGCCGTGGGGAATGTAGGGCCCGAATGTCGACAGATACGCGCCCATGTCGCCCATCAGATCGACGTCCATCGCGAGGAACTTGCCGTCCTCGGCGAGCGCCATCCGCGCCGTGGTGACGTTGTCGCGCCCCTGAGCGTCGCCCACGAAGTGATCGGCGCGGTCGGCGGTCCACTTGACCGTCTTGCGTAGCTTGCGCGCGGCAACCGCGGCCAGCGCGTATTCGCGATAGGGAAACAGCTTGGTGCCGAACCCGCCGCCAACATCCGGGCAGATCACCCGCATCTTCTCGACCGGGATCTTCAGGATCATCTGGCACAGGATGTCGCGCAGCCGGTGGCTGCCCTGACTGCCGATCGTCAGCGTCAGATGGTCGCGCTTGGCATCGTATTCGCAAACCACTGCGCGCGTTTCCATGTAATTGGTGATGACCCGCGGATTGACGATCGAGACTTCGGCCACGGCATGCGCTTTGGCGAACGCCGCTTCGGTGGCTTTCTTGTCGCCGATCGGCACGTCGAACAGGACATTCCCGGGGTGGCTGGGCCAGACCTGCGGGGCGCCATTCTTGACCGCGTTGGCGACGCCGATCACCGCGGGCAGCGGGGTCCATTCGACCTCAATGGCCTCCACCGCATCGCGAGCCTGATCGAGCGTCTCCGCCACGACAAAGGCAACGGCGTCACCGATGTGCCGCACCTCGCCGTTCGCCAGGATCGGATAGGGCGGGCCGGTGAACGGATTCTCCGGCAGATTGAACAGGCACGGAAGATCGCCGAGATCACGGACATCGTCGGCCGTGAGGATCGTACCGACCCCCGGCAGCCCGCCGGCGCGGGTGGCATTGATGGTGAATTTCGCGTGCGCATGAGGCGAGCGCAGCACCAGCGCGTGCATCGTCGCCGACGGCGCATGGTCATCGGTGTAGCGGCCCCTGCCGCGAATGAGCGCATCGTCTTCCTTGCGAAGGACGCTTTGACCGACGCCAAATTTGATGGGAGCCATCGTATCTCCGATTACAAAATGAAAGGCGTTGCATATTGCAGCGGTTCGGCTGCCAGCGCAAACTCACTTTCGGTCGGGAATCCGCAACACTGGCCGAATGGCCCCCCGAATGAAACACCCCCGGCAGGCTCCGCAACGAAAAAGCCCCGGGCGATGCCGGGGCTTTGATTGTCGGGAGTAACAGTAACAGTCGTGCGGAGATCAATACTTCGCGACCACCGGTCCGCCGAACCTGTAGTTGATGCCGGCACGCAACACGTTATCGGTGATACGCGAGCTAAAATTGCTGGTGAGCACACCACCGCCGAACGCGGGGGCCGTCGTCAAGAACGAGGAGGACACCTTTCCGAGATCGACGTATAGGTATTCGAGCTTGGCGGTCCAGTTGCCCCCGATCACGCCTTCGACACCTGCACCAACCGTATAACCCACCCGAATGTCGGAGTTCGAAAACCCGGTCAGTACCCCGACCGTCTCGGTGGATTTGACTTCGCCGTAAGCCAAGCCGCCGGTTGCGTACAACAGCACCTTCGGGGTCACCAGAACGCCGGCTCGGCCACGAACCGTTCCAAACCATTCGAGCTTCTGATTCAGTGACACGGGAACAGCGGGACCGGGAGCCACAAGAATAATGGCGGATGGAGTACAGATGGCAGTGGGACAGGTGAAGGCGCGGCTGCCGTGCTCATCTGTGCCTTGAATGTCGGCCTCGAGGCCCCACACCCAATTTTGCACCTGCCAATTGTAGCCGATCTGACCGCCGCCGACAACGCCGTTCAGATCAGAACGGTCGATGCTGGTAAAAAGAACCGTCCCTGCGGTGTTGGTGAGCGTCGAGGTGTCACGAGACCTTCCCCAGCTGTAGCCGACGTTGCCGCCGATATAGAAGCCCGTCCAGTTGTAGACCTCAACCAAGGCCGGCGGCGCCTTGGTGTAGGGCCGTGCGGCGAGATCTGCCGCAGACGCTGTGGAAATCGCAGTGACCACGGCGAACACGGCGGTGGCAATTACTTTGAATGTCGAAGCGCGCATAATGAGCCCCTGTTCCCAAGATAAAATAAATATCGCGCTACCTTAGCGGGAAATCCGAACTGAAGGGACGCGCCCTTCCACCTCTTCGGCATTTCGATCGCAAATGTTGCATAAATAGCCCAGTGCGACAGCCGGTCGCGCCTCGGGCGCGGCGAATTTACCCGCATGCCATTGAATTATCATCAGAATTTTTGATCAACGAACCAGAGATGCCAACCATCTGCGGCCGAACAGCAGCAGGATCGAGCCAACATAGACGACGGCGCCGATGACGATCAGCAGCAAAAGCGCGGCCTCATCGCGAAGCGTGCTCAGTTGCGCAAAGTGCACCGAGGCGAACTTGGCGGCAAACCAGAGCGCGGCCCCGAGCACGGCACCGGAAACCACGAACTTGGCCAGCGATTGCATCAGCGCGCGATCGAGATCGAGGTACCCGGCCCGCACCGCAAACCCGATCACCAGCAGCAGATTGACCCAGGCGCCAACTGCGGTCGCGAGCGCGAGACCGACCTGTGCCAGCGCACCCACCAGCGCAACTTTCAAAGCGACATTGACAGCGACTCCGGTCAGCGCCGCCTTCACCGGCGTGGCAGTGTCCTTGCGGGCGTAAAAGGTCGCAACCGCGCTGCGGATCAGCACGAACGGAATCAATCCGACCGCGTAGGCGGCGAGCGTGGCGCCGGCGGCCGCGGCATCGGTCTTCGAGAACGCGCCGCGCGCGAACATCGCCCGCATGATGACGTCTGGAACGGTCAGGAAGGCGGCAACGAAAGGCACCGAAAACAGCAGCGTAAAATCGAAAGCGCGCCGCTGCGACGCCATCGCGCCGGGGTGATCGCCCGACGTCAGCCGCCGCGACATTTCCGGCAGCAATACAGTGCCGATCGCGATGCCGATCACGCCGATCGGCAGCTGATTGAGCCGGTCGGCATAATACAGCGCGGAAAGCGCCCCGGCGGGCAAAAACGTCGCGATGATCGTGTCGGCAAACAACGCGACCTGCGTCCCCATCGAACCAAGCGTTGCGGGCCCAAGCGCACGAAAGAACGAGCGCACGTCGTCGTCAAGCTTGAGCGGCGCGAACCGAGGCAGGCCGCCATGAACCGCAAGATCGCCGGCCAGCAGAAAATATTGCAGAAATCCGGAAATCAGCACTCCCCACGCTGCCGCATGGCCTGCTCCGGGAAACAGTGCAGCCAAAGCCAGGGTCGCCATCATCGAGATGTTGAGAAAAATCGGCGCCGCCGCGGCGCTGGCGAAACGATGCATGACATTGAGCATGCCGCTGTACAGCGTCACCAGCGTGATCAGCAGAAGGTAGGGAAAGGTGATCCGCGTCAGTTCGATGGCAAGCCGCCGCTGCTCCGCATCGTCGGTGAAGCCAGGCGCGAGAATGCTTATGGCCTGAGGCATGAACAGCCAGGCGGCGATGAGCAGAACCAGTTGCGAGAAAAACAGCAGGGTAAAGATACGATTGGCGAACAATTTCGCCGACGTTTCACCGCGCTCACCGCGGATATGCGCGTAGGCCGGTACGAACGCCGCATTGAATGCGCCTTCCGCGAAAATCGCCCGGAAGTGGTTGGGCAGACGCAGCGCCACGAAAAACGCGTCCGCCATCGGGCCGGCGCCGAGGATCGCCGCGAGCATGATGTCGCGCGCGAAGCCAGTCAGCCGCGAAAGGAGCGTATAGCCGCCGACGGTGAAAATACGACCGAGCATCAGCCGCTTCTACAGCATGCGGCGGCGCTTCAAAACGGCGAAATCAGCAGAAAATATCTGTTTGCGCATGATCTTTTCCGAAAACCGGATGCCACTTTTCGGGGTCATGCGCCAAACGCGCCGCGCACAGCCTTGATGATCCGCTCCTGCGTCGGCTCGTCGAGATAGGCATGCATCGGCAGGCTGATCACATCGCAGGACAAGCTTTCGCTTGCCGGCAAGCCGCCGTCTGCGGCCGGGAAATCCCGATAGGCCGTCTGCTGATGCATCGATTTTGGATAATAGATCGCGGTCGGAATGCCCTGCGCTTTCAGCTTGGCGGCGAAGCTGTCGCGGTCGCTGCCATGGGGCAGCCGGATGGTATATTGCGCCCAGACCGAGGTGCACTCGCTGGCGATACGCGGAACGGTCACCACGTTACCAAGCCCCTGCGCATAGCGCGCCGCAACCTTGTTGCGCGCGGCGATTTCGTCGTCGAAGATTTTCAGTTTCTCGATCAGGATCGCCGCCTGAACGGTGTCGAGCCGCCCGGTGAGCCCGAGACGAACATTGTCGTATTTGTCGGAACCCTGGCCGTGAACGCGGACGCTGCGTAGCGTCTCCGCCAGTTCGCCATCGTCGGTGAAGATCGCACCGCCGTCGCCAAAGCAGCCCAGCGGCTTGGCGGGAAAAAAGCTCGTCGCGGTGGCAAGGCCGAAGGTGCCGAGACGGCGGCCCTTGTAGCTTGCGCCGAGCGCCTGCGCCGCGTCGTCGAGCACAAAAATGCCTTCGGCTTCCGCGATCGCCCCGATGGCGTCATGGTCGGCGCTTTGCCCGAACAGGTCGACCGGAATCACCGCCCTCGGCTTGAGGCCGAGCTTTTGCGCGGTCGCGATGCCGCGCTTCAGTGAATTTGCGTCGATGTTGAATGTCGCTTCGTCGACATCAACGAACACCGGCGTCGCGCCGGTCAGCGCCACCGCCTCGCCGGTTGCACAAAACGTAAATGACGGACAGAGCACTGCATCGCCGCGCCCGACGCCCTTCGCCATCAGCACCATCAGCAGCGCGTCAGTGCCGCTGGCACAGGTCACGACATGCTTTGCCCCGCTGAAAGTCGCGAGCGCCGCCTCAAGCTGTGTCACTTCCGGACCGTTGATGAACTGGCAATGGGCGAGCACCCGACCGACAGCCTCATCGACGGATTTGCCGAGCCGACGACGCTGCGCGGCAATGTCGATGAATGGTACGGGTTCTGGATGCTGGTGCTGGTTCATGGAGCCTTGCAAGGATTGAGAACGGGACATCAGAGCCGATCGCTGGATTGAATCATGACCGCGCTAGATTTGGCTTGTGATGGTCTCAGGACAAACGAAGCCGTTTGTCCGGGAACACCAGTTGCCACATTGGGCCATGCTCTAGCCGACAACGCGGCGCGGTCCCTTGCGCGCGGCGGACGCTGAGGCAGGCTTCGCGGGCGTTTCCAGGCAACGGATCGCAATTTCAAGGCTGGCCACGCCTTCGTCGCCGGTCACCGCAGGCACCCCGCCAGAACGCACGGCGTCGAGAAAGGCGATCAATTCCGCGCGCAGCGGCTCGTCATGACCAACGGGCAGATGGCGCATCGAGTAGCTGCCGTCCGGCTTGAAGCCGAAGCACTCGGTTACCTGGCGGGTGAGAAGATCGCCCATGACGTATTTGCCGCGGGTGGCGACGGTGACGCTGCGCGCCTTGAACGGGGTTAGCCAGTTGGTGTTGATATGCGCAAGCACGCCGGAGGCGGTGCGGAACTGCAGCAGCGCAATATCCTCGCGTTCGGCGACGGCGCTGGAGAGCTGCGGCTGCACCTCCACGATATCCGACTCCGTGAACCAACGGATCAGATCGATGTCGTGCACGGCGAGGTCAATGACCACGCCGACGTTCGACATTCGCGGTGGAAACGGTCCGACGCGCGTGATCGCGATCGAAAGAATATCTTCGCCCGATATCGCCTGCTTGATGGCGGCGACGGCTGGATTGAACCGTTCGACATGACCCACCATTAACGTTACGCCAGCGCGGCGGGCAGCGGCGACAATGTCCCGCCCCTCCTCGACCGAGGACGCGATCGGCTTTTCGACGAGGACATGAATGCCACGCGCGATGCAGGCGAGCGCAATTTCGTGGTGGAGGTGCGTCGGCGCGGCGACGGTCACGGCATCGACACGTTCTGCGATCAATTCATCGAGGCTTGCGAATGCGCGGCAGCCGGCCAGTTCGGTGGCACGGATACGATGCTCCGGCAACGGATCAACGATCCCGACCATCGTAGTATTCGGCAACCCGCCCAGGACACGCGCATGATTGGTCCCCATCACACCTGCGCCGATAACCCCGATGCGAAGCGCGCGGTTCGCCTCGGTATTCATCCCTGATAGGAACCCTTCGAAACTCATATCATCAAACCTCGATCGACTCTGGGCGCGAATATCCCGGCGCTTCTCCTAGCACGTCGCCATACATGTGGCGAATGCCGAACGAGGATCCCGGACACGTTTTGATTCAGAAAATTACACATTCAATGCAGCATCCTTAATCTCCGGACGTCGCCCAAAACGCTCGGTTCGGGTCGCAAACGATTCGTCGCATCAGTCACGTTCGCAGGCGTCGTCTTCGATGTGGGATGTCGCCCTAACCGAAATGGATTCAGCTTCGAAAGCGGCAGCGAAACTTCACCAGCATTTCAGCCGCTGCGTGAGCCTCGCTCCGGCTCAACGACCGCGAGGTCGCGAATTGGCGCGATGGTGAAGATCATCGGCAGCATCGCTACGTCCAAGAAAAGCCAGGCGCCGCTGTGCACGGAGTGATCATGCGCTTGCGTTGGGGCCAACCGTTGTGGGTTGGCCAACGAATTGGCTTCGTTTCGCCAAACAGCCCTCTCCGCTGGGTCTCGTGATCCCTACTGCATTCGATCAGGCGCAGTTCGTTTTCGCAAAATACACGTATTAAGTGCAAATCCAATATTACACTTAATAGTTGAAATTTCGCCTCTGACGATGACCGAGCCTAGTCTAGCGATGCTTTATTACTAAATATAGCGAACGCCATGCGGGAAGTATTACTTTCATAATACACCATTTACGAAACTATACGCTGCGCGCTGGCGCTTTGTCGCTCATAAATTGAATTAAGGAGAAGTTACTATGTCCAACTCTAAACGTTCGAAAAATGCAATGTCGCATGGTCTATATGCCAGCGACGTCGTCCTCGCCTGGGAAAATGAGCAGGATTTCAAAGACTTGCATGAGTCCCTTCGAGACGAATTTAATCCGGAAGGCGCCTCGGAGGAGGCGGCGGTGTTTGATTTGGCTCACTTGCACTGGAAGAAAAGACGGTTGAACGTCGGCTCCCAACTGGCGTTCCATCGCCAGCCCGACGCCGGCGCATTGGCCGACGCCGGACGCAGCGGCTGGACTGGTGTTGCGAAGCATCTTGAGAGCGCCGCAGGCGATGGTGATCGCATGTTTGAGGCCATTCGAGCCATGGCCAGGTCTCATGCTGCGACTGTAGGAAAAGTTTGTTCACTGATTGATGAGAAGGCCGCCCTGATCTCCCCGCGCGGTTCGTCTGCCGATCCCGCCGGGCAGGAGGCCAACGAGCCCGACCGCGCCGGATTTCAGTCACAGATAGAGCTCGTGAAAGAGCTGAATGTGATGAATAAGGAAGTGATCGTTCCCATGCTCCAACTCATTGAGAACTACGATCTCGATCAAAAAGTTTGCGAACGCGCCTATCGGCCGGACGTCATGGAGCGAAATCTGAAAATCGAGGCCGACATCGATAAGCGAATCGAGAAGACGATCACGCGCTTGGTTGCGATCAAAGAATATAAGAAGCTTTACGGCACCAACGTGGTTAAGGGGCCATCGACCGAGGTGATCGATCTGCCCGCCAAACGGATCCGCCAATCCGGGAAGGCTTGATCTCAAGCCGATCTGAATTGCAAAGGGATTCGACCATGCCCGCGATCTACGGCATCCTCCCCACGGTCCTCGAGGACGATCCAAGCACCACCGACATCGTCGCTCGATCTCATCAAAGGTGGATTCCGCATGTGGCGCAGGCGATCGGGAATCCGGATGGCGATCTCCGCGAGCCAGGATTCGGCCTAAAATAAAATTTCGAAATTTTGGCATTCTTGCCGGTCTCGAACCTAAATAGTCAGCGATCGAGATTCCAAATCTTCGAAATCGACATCGCCGGCATCAACCAGACGTTCCTGTAACGGGCGTCGATAACAGAAGGAGCACAAATGAGTAAGAATACTAAGGAAACCCCCAAGAGTATCCCATTTTCGGAACACGAACTCAGGATGATGCTTATCATGGGCGGTCCCGAACCGATTTCTGTCCGGAAGGTTAAAGCGATGACCGCTAGGCTGCTCAGCCTGCAACAGGAGATCATCGAGGTTGCTGATCCTAAAATGCGCCGTACCCTCTTGTCCTGGATCACATCGAGTCTGGACGATCTCATAGAAAGTGCAAATCGACAGAGGAGCGCCTCTGACAAGCTCGACGCTGTACTGGAGGTCTTTGAACGCAAGAGGGCGACCATCGGACAATAAAGACTGGCAAGGACTGAAATTAGCGAGCGGAATGGAACTTCTAGTCATCGAGCGCGAATTCGCCGATTGAATCGGCCGAGATCGGAAACAGCCAGCGCAATGGAAGGCTGAACGTCCCCGCGGTCACATCCATTAGATCCCAAGATCGACGATCACTTATCTTGCG
>Ga0208989_10000391_pt1 | contig 12286 bp, 12 predicted proteins | sample MedBloCAOM3_M1_FD_187852 | JGI IMG/M metagenome (GOLD analysis project Ga0208989, IMG submission 187852) | Forest soil microbial communities from El Dorado National Forest, California, USA - Mediterranean Blodgett CA OM3_M1 (SPAdes) (version 2) | ecosystem: Environmental > Terrestrial > Soil >...
GCACTAGAATCATAAAGCTGCTAGTGTCCCTTAGATTCCGAAGTTCGCACCAGAGGTCGCCGCGAAGCCTTGCGAACTTCGGAATCGGGACACTAGCGCGCTCGTCATTGCGAGGCATCGCGCGCCCTCGGGTCTTGCTGTCTGCAAGCCCGAGGGCGACTGGCCGTCACGGCTGCCGTAGCGACTGGCCCGTCTCTTCCATCCGCTTCTCGATCCCCGACATCGTCCAACCGGTGAGCGCGGCAAGATTCTTGGCCTCCTGACGGAATCGCGCGGGCAGCGCGTTTCGGTAGGCGTCGGCCTGCGGGCAGGCCGCGCCGCCCGTCCAGGGATGCTGCAGCACGTAGCGGCCCTGGAAATTCTCGCGGTCGCGCGTTTCCGTGAGCGCGAGGTCTTCCGGGAAATGCGCGGCGTCGTAGCGCACATGCAGGCGCGTCACATAGGCGTTTGCGCCCTGGCCGAGCCGATACGCGCGGTCGTCGTCGCTCCCGATCCAGCGCGCCCCGAGCTCCACCAGCTCCTTGTTCGACAAGGGCTCGCTGGCGCAAGGGTCGCACCAGCCCATGTCCCAGGCATATTCGGTGAAGACGGCGCGCATGTCGGCGTTGCGCACCGCCTGGTCGAACGTCGCCCGGTAGAAGCTTCCGAAATCGTTCTTCACGTAGAGCGGCACGCTGGTGCCGGTCGGCAGCTTGACGGTGGGATAGTTGGCGGCCTCGACCCGCCCGTTCCTGGTGAGCGCCAGGATGATCAGGTCCTGCGGGCCCTTCGCGTTGACGGTGCCGAGCCGCAACGGCAGCATGAACTTCGCGGTCTCGTAGCGCACCTGCAGGGGCCGCAGGAATTCGTTGCCCATGAGCTGCATGCGGGTGAGATTCACCTTGGCGACGAAGAACCGCATGTTCTGCTTGATGTAGCTCGCCAGCACGCCCTCCGCGCCCTGCGGGATCTTGTAGCCGTTGTCGGTCAGCCAGCCGGCCAGCCCGTCGCTTTCCTTCGCCGACAGGATAGACACGTCATACTCGCCGACGTCGTAGCTCGCCTCCACGGTGACGCCACGGGCGCCTGCGGAATCGAAGGCCTTCGCCCGAGGAGCCTCGGGCGCTGCCGCCAACGCGGAACTCATGTGGCGCGCGATCGGGCGGCAGGGATCGGCGTCGTGATACTCGACCAGCCGCGGCGCCGTGTAGGCGTCCAGATGGTCGATCGTGGCCGGCTCGACCACGCCGATCTGCTTGCGCTCGATGAAGGTCGGCACCGGGATCACGACGGCGAATTCCTTCGGCTCGCCCTCGTAGTCGCTCGCCATCGTGATGGCGGTCTTGGCGCCGTCGCGCGACAGCACGACCTTGGAGGACTTGTTGAACAGCTTCGAGTCGGCCTTGGCGACATAGAAGCCGCAGAAGGCGGCGGCCGGCTGGGCGGCGAGCTGAGCCGCGATGGCGACGAGCGCGACGGTCGATTTCAGGCGGGCAGCGGTGGTGCGGGTCATCGGGCAGCTCCTGGTAGGGCCGGGGTCCATGCGAACCGTGCGGCCGGGAAAATCCGGTCGATCAGCAGGGTGAGCGGCGACAGCGCGATCAGCGCCACATACAACGCCGGTCGCATCTGCCAGACGAAGGCGAGCCAGTGCGCGAGCAGCGCCACCGCGACCCCGAACAGCAGCCGTCCGAGCCGCGAGTCCGGCGTGGTGCGCGGGTCCGAGATCATGAAAAACGCGAAGATCAGGAGCGAGCCGCTCTGGAGCTGATGCAGCGGAATGGCCGGCGGATCGCCCAGCCAGGCGGCGCGACCGAGCAGCAGGATGGCGTGGGCGGCGAGAAAGAACAGGGCGACGTCCGCGCGCCGTGCCGCGTTGAGCACCACGAAGGCGAGGCCCGCCACCAGCGCCGCGAACCACACGCTGGCGCCCCATTGACCGGGCGAGATCCACACATGGCCGGGCATGCCGAGCAGCAGCGCCACGATCGCCAGTCCGGCCGGATTCCAAATATGCTTGCCCTCGAGTCGCAGCATGAATTTGGACAGGATCGCGACCGCCCCGGCCGCCGCATGGATCCACGGCTCGTCGGCGCGCAGCAGCAGGCTGAGCGACAAGCCGGTGATGAGCGGCGAGCGCAGGTCGATCGCCGGCAACCGCCATGCCCATGAGCACAAGGCCTGCGCGGCGAGCGCGCTCGCGATCGCCAGCGCGCTGTTGAGCGGCCGCGCACCGAAATCGAGGCGGGCGAAATTGAACGCGAGCAGGCTCGCAAGCGCCGCGATCTGGAAGTGGCGCGCGTCGCCGCAGAGGGTCGCCAGCCGGCGCCGCAGGGCCGCAGCGGTGGCAGTCGGGACAGGCATCATCGAGGTCCTTCCGGCTTTTCGGTGGGGCCTCATGGCGGCGGGCCATGGCCTCGATCCGTAAAGCGGGGAATCGCGCCCCAATCGGACACCCGGATTCGCGAATAAATATTTTGCGCCCGATGTCCGGATCGGCACCGGCGGCGCGCATTCAGGCGTTGGCTCGGCAAGCCGGCCGATCGGCGTATTTTGTGCGCCGGGAGTCGGCGCTTTGCCCTAAATCGGACACGCGGGCGGAAAAAGATTCGCCTCGGCGGGTCAGGAATCGGCGGCAGCGCGCGCATAAGAGATGACGGTTTCGACCATCGGCTTCTCGACCACCCGGCCGGAACCTGCCGCCGCGACCCTGTCGCGGACGGAAGTCGCCGAGGCGGTCCGATCGCTCACGGCGGGCGATAAGACCGCGTTGACGAAGGTCGCGCGGCTCTACGCGAAGAAGACGCCCTATGACCATGAAGACCTGCTTCAGGAGGCGTTGTGCCGGGTTCTTGCCGGCACGCGGGCCTGGCCGCGCGGCGTGCAGGCGCTGCCTTTCTTCTGGGGCGTGGTGCGCAGCATCGCGTGGGAATGGAGACAGGTGCTTCTCGACAAGGCGCCGGACGGCGCCGACGTCGAGGCCGAGGAGCGTCGCGCCAACGCCACCATCGACGCCGTCAAGGTCATCGCGCTGTTCGAGGACGATCCGGTGGCGCAAAGGATCGTGCGGGGCATGATGGAGGGCGCGCGCGGGCAGGAGCTGCAGGACCTGAGCGGGCTCGACAAGACCGACTACGAGAGCAAGCGCACGAAAATCCGGCGCCGCGTCGAAAAACTGTCGCTGTGAATGTTGTCATCGATGGAACGCGACCCCAACCCAGTTCCGAGCCGAGACGCTCTCCATAACCTGGCCGATGCGCTGGGCGAGGACGTCATGGCGACGCCGCCCGAGCGGTTGCTCGCCGAGGTGGCGGAAGACCACGGGGATGACCACGCCTTCGCGGCCGCGTTCGACCGGGTCTCGGCGCGCGCCGCCCGGCAATCCTTCGCGCGACGGGTCGCTGGCCGCTTCCACGCGTTCGCGTCGTCGATCCCTGGGCCGCTGTCCTGGAAGCCGGTGATGGCCGCGACGGCGGCGCTCGCCGTCCTGGTGGTGGCGGGCGATCTCTATTGGCATGTGCGGCCGAGTGGCGTTTTGGACGACCTCGCGCTGGCAACCCGGGACACGCGGGTTGCAACCAATGCGCCGGCCGCCGGGAGTCCGGCGACGCCCTCCGAACAGCAAAGCGCCGGCAGCGGCAATCCGCCGTCGCCGCCCGCCGGACCGGCCTACGCTCCGTCCTCGCCTGCGACGGCGGCCAAGCAGGCCCCTGTGGGCGATATCGGCGACGGCGCCCGTGCCCCGGCTGCGGCCGCCGCGCCTGCGCCCATCGGGGTACAGCCCTTTGCGGCGAGCAGGGCCGCAAAGCCCACGCCCGGAAGTCAGAAGACCGCCGGCATGCAGCCCCGCGCCGCGGTGACGGCGGCCGCTCCGCCGGCCGCGGAGCCGCCGACGACCCAGCGGGCCGCGACGGACCCGTCCTTCGGCTGGCCGCTGCGCGGCCGCGTGGTGGCGGGCTTCGGCTCACTCTCCCGCGGCGCGCCCAACAAAGGCATCGATCTCGCGGTGCCGCCTGGAACCGACATTCTGGCGGCGGATGACGGCATCGTGGTGCATGTGGGCAGGACCCGGCGTGGCGGCAATCTGGTTCTGGTGCGCCACCGCCAAGGCTTCGTCACGGCCTATGGCCGCGCCGACAAGCCGGCCGTCAAGCTCGGCGACCACGTCCGGCGCGGTCAGGTGATCGCCAAGTCGGGTCGGGGTGGCGAGGGCGGCGAGCCGCAGCTGCACTTCGAGATCCGCAGAGGCGCGACGCCGGTCGATCCCGCGCAGTTCCTGTCGCCGGGGTGAGCGCGGCCGAGATTGCTTCGTCGCCTTCGGTTCCTCGCAATGACAAGGCCATACGGTTGTCATTGCGAGCGAAGCGAAGCAATCTCGTTTCGCTTGTGCGCACCTGAGCGGGATTGCTTCGTCGCGCCTTGCGCGCCTCGCAATGACGAATGAGCCGTCTATCTCACTCCCACGGCATCAGCGAGGCGTGGATCACGTCCTTCACGCCTTCGTTGCCGACCGAGCGGATGGCGAGATCGACGTCCTTGAGCCCGAACTTGTGGGTCGTCACCAGCTCGAGCGGGAAGCGGTGCGAGGCGAGCTGCGCGAGCGCGAGCTCGCACGCCCGGTAGCTGTGGCCGCGCGCGCTCTTGATGGTGATGAACTTCACCGTCACCTTCTCGAGCGGGAAATTGGGAAACTCCTTCATCTCGCCCTGGACCACGATCGTCCCGCCCTTGCGCTTGAGCGCCTCGACGCCGAGCAGGATCGGGATGGTGCCGGCGCCGGCCGTGCAGTCGAGCGAGACGTCGACGCCTTTGCCGCCAGTGATTTGCATGATGCGCTCGAGCGGATTTTCCTTCTGCACGTCGATCACGTGGTCGGCGCCGACCTTCTTGGCGACCTCCATGCGGGCCGCGTCCTTGGAGGTGCCGGTGACGATGATGAGCGAGGCGCCGGCCTGCTTGCAGATCACGGTCTGCGACAGCCCCTGCTGGCCGGGCCCCTGGATCAGCACCGTCGAGTTGTAGCCGACGCCGCCGTCGAACAGCGACCACTCGACCCCGTTCGCCATCGGGGTCACAAGTCCGGCGAGCTCGGCCGAGACGCCCTTCGGCACGTGATGCACCACCGCGTTCCAGGGCAGGTAGACATATTGGGCGAAGCCGCCCCACAGATGCGGCGCCTTCTCGGCCGAGGTGTAGCCGTAGCGGATGCCGTCGGGATTGTGGCGCCAGTCGGTATTCTCGCAGTGCCGGTACTGGCCCTGATGGCACCACTCGCATTTGCCGCACATGACGTAGTGCTCGACGAACACCAGGTCGCCTTCCTTGAAGCCCTTGCGGCGGGTGAACTCGCGGCCCGCCTTGGCGATGACGCCGATATTCTCGTGGCCCATGATCACCGGGGCCTTGGTGGGCGGGTGCTTGTAGAGCTTGACGTCGGTCCCGCAGATGCCGGCGACCTCCATCTTCATCAAGGCGGCGTCCTCCGCGATGTCCGGCATCGGGAATTCGCGGATCTCGGTCTTGCTCGGGGCCGTCCTCACGGCCGCCAGTACTTTTTCCGCCACTGCAAAAGCCTCCAATCGAGGTTGATGAATTTGGGCAGGTAGCTACACCCTGGGGCGCGTCAGCGCAATTTGTCCGACCCGCCGGGATCACGGCCAGTGACCGAGTACGTAACCGCGCTCCAGGAGTGGCTCGCCGGCAAGGATGCCTCCGGCGAACGGGCGGCCGTGCCCGGATCAGCGGTTAATTCTGCTAAAACCGGCTTTGCGAGGAAAGGTCCCGGAGACGCCGAGGCGCTGGAGCGGGTGCGGGCGTGGACGCGCGCGCGCTTCGGGCTCCCAGTGGACGACGTGATCCTGGTGTCGGAGCTCGCCTGCGCGCTGCCGGGCTGTCCGCCGCTCGAGACCGTGGTGGCGTTCTGGACCGACACCGACAAGCGGCATCACTTCAAGATCTTCAAGCCGGTCGCCGAGGTGGTGGCCGATGATCTTCCGCCCGCCTGGCTCAAGCACGCGCTCGCGGTCCCCGAGGGGGGCGACTGCGAATGCTGCTGAGGTTGCGGCAAGCTGGCGCTTCCGTGGGGACCGGCGGTGTTTAATACTTGGCAGACATCCAGTTTTCACGGCCCCGCCCCCGGGACGATTCAGGAGACCTCCGATGAATAAAACCCCCGCAAGGCGCGTCATGCTCGGCGCGCTGGTCGCCTTGGCGGCCCTTCTCGACGGCACGCTTGTGCGGGCGGAAACCTATCCGTCGCGGCCCATCACGGTGATCGTTCCCTTCGCGGGCGGCAGCGCGAGCGACGTGGTCACGCGCATCATGCTCAACAAGATGAGCCAGTCGATGGGGCAGCCCATCGTGGTCGACAATCACCCGGGCGCCGGCGGCAATATCGGCACCGCCATGGGCGCCAAGGCGGCGCCGGACGGCTACACCTGGGTCGCGAGCGGCTCCGGCCCGATCGCCGCCAACAAGACGCTCTATCGCGATCTCGGCTACGACCCCGAGAAGGACTTCGAGGCGGTCACGCCCTTCGCCTTCTTCACCATCGTGGTGGTGGCGAGCACCAAGCTGCCGGTGAAGACGCTGGGCGAGCTGATCGCCTACGCCAAGCAGCATCCCGGCGAGCTCAATTACGGCTCGGTCGGCGTCGGCAGCTCGCAGCACCTGGGCGGGGTCTATTTCGAGCAGGTCACCGGCACCAAGCTCACGCACGTGCCCTATCGCAACATCGCCCAATATGGGCCGGACATGATCGCCGGCGCCGTGCCGCTCGGCTTCCAGTGGCTGCCCAACGTGCTGGGTCCGCTCAACAGCGGCGGCGCCAGGCCGCTCGCGGTCGCCGGCAAGAACCGCCTGCCGGCCCTGCCCAACACGCCGACGACGGCGGAAGCGGGGCTGCCGGAATACGAGGCCTCGGGCTGGTTCGCCATGCAGGTGCCGCGCGGCACCCCGAAGGACATCGTCGCGCGGATCAATCGCGAGATGGCCGAGGCGCTGGCCGACCCGACGGTGCGCGAGCGCTTCGAGCAGCAAGGCGCCGTGCCGAGGGTGATCTCACCCGAGGAGGCCACGAAATTCACGTCGACCGAAATCGTGAAGTGGCGCGACATCATCCAAAAGGCCGGCATCCCGCAGATTCAATAGCGCGGCGCCGCGCGGGTCGGTTCGTAGGTTGGGTTAGGGCGAAGCCCGTAACCCAACGATCCGCGGCACCACCCATGTTGGGTTACGCGCTGGCGCGCTAACCCAACCTACGGGCTCGTTGACAGCCGGGGAGGCGAAGGAGGATCATCGCCGGCGACTTGCTCCACCCAAGGAGGAAGCGTCATGAATATTCAGAACGCGAGGAAACCTCAGGTCGCGATCATGAACGCGGTCCACGACCTGCCGGTGCTGGTCGCCCGCGACGAAGGGTTCTTCAAGGACGAGGGCCTGGACATCGAGTTCGTGACCACGCCCGGCATGGCCCAGGTCACCACGTCCCACCTGGTCAAGTTCGATTCCATCTTCGAGCGCCCGCTCGACTCGGTCTACAACGACGGCGGTGTCGACCAGTACCGCATGTGCGAATGGGGGATCATGAAGCGCGCCGTCGAGGCCGACAGCGCGGGGCTGCGCCGGCGCAAGATCGTGGCGCTCGGCGCCGCAATGTCGTCCTTCGCCATCGCGGTGGCGCCCGACTCCGACGCCTACGAGCCCGAGATGCTCAAGGACCGGCCGATCGCGGTGACGCCGAACAACGGCTCCCACTTCACCACGCTGAAGATCATGGAAGGCTTCCTCGCGCCGGAGCACATCAAGATCACCCATGCGGGCTCGATGGCCAAGCGGATCGAGGCGTTGCGCCAGGGCAAGGTCGCCGCGGTGAGCCTGATGGAGCCCTGGATCAGCGTGGCGCAGAAGCAGGGCCTGCGCATCCTGATCGAGTCGCACTCGACGCGCAGCGAGGCGGCCGGCGACGACCTCGACGGCCCCACGCTGGCGGCGATGTTCCGGGCGCAGGCGCGCGCCGTCAAGGCGCTCGAAAAGGATCCGACGCCCTACGTCCACTATCTCGTGGCCGAGACCGGCGGCCTGCTGGAGCCGCACGAGCTGCAGACCTGGCGCCTGCTGCATGCCGCGCCGCAGCCCTACACCCGCGAGCGCTTCGACGACACCTACAAGTGGACGGTGAAGTGGAACATGACGGTGCCGGGCGCCACTTACGAGAACACCGTCGACAACCGGGCGTGGGTGTAGGTTGCGTGGGTTGGGCGGGATCGCCGGACAAAATCCGCCTGCGGCTGGCACGCCGGGCTGTAAAGGCCCGTGGCCTTGGCCTGCTGCGGCGTCAGCCGATCAAAATGCTGATGCCAGTACGACCAATTCCGCCATTCGGGCGTGCTTCCGGTGTCGACAACAAGCAGGGCGTGGAAGCTGTGCTGGGTGACACTGTGGGAGCCGGAACCGCCGCTATTAACGAACCGAGCGTGCAAGCTGAGTCCATTCAATTCCGACAATGAACCGGGGGGTCTGTAAGACAGGTGATAATTAAAAACGTCGATGCAGTATGGCCGTCCTCCCGCGAAGTACTGCGCTTGCGCGGCGATGACGCCGATTTGCACGAGCGGCCACACGATCACCGCGCCGATGATCGCCAGAATAATCTTGGTCCCACGGCGCATCGCTATTGCCTGCATGACAGGCTGGGACGGTAAAACTATTACTGAAAAATGCCTGTCCCGTAACCCAACAATCCGTGGCGCCGCCCATGTTGGGTTACGCGCTGCGCGCTAACCCAACCTACGGGCTTTAACTCTTGACACGCATTTTTTTGACGATCGCGCCCAGATGGTATAGGAGAAAATCCACAGTCGGAATTGCGCGCCGATCCCGGGCTTGCCCGAGATCGGTATTTTTATGCGCCAGGAGAGCGCCATGCCGCAAGGTGTTGCCAACGCGACCAAGCGCGCATTTTCGTGTTGCGCGACGGAGGCAGGGGAGGCCCCCGGCTTGTAGATTCGTTGTTGTTTACAACGCCGCGCCTCTGAGTGAGGGCCGCCCCGTCCAACCACGCCCGCTCAAATCGGCGCGATATTGAGCGTGCGGCTCTCGATCTCGCCGCGCAGCTGGGCGTAGATGCGGGGGTTGCGGGCGGAGAGGATCTGCAGCGCGGCCAGCACCGCGTTGGACGGCTCGAGCACCGTCATCACCGGCACGTTGCTGGGCGCGCGCAGGGACGACCACACGTCCTCGGGAAATTCCTTCACGCTCGCCGGCACCGTGATGACCGGGATCGTGGTGAGCGCCGAGAGGATCGGGCCGGCGCCGTTCGATCGCCCGATATAGGCGATCACCACCGAGTCCGGCACCTCCTGCACCATGCGGTGCAGCGTGCTCGCCGCCGCCACCGGCTCCTTGTGGGCCGAGCGGGTCACGATGGTCATCAGGTCGCCGAGATCGGCGAGCGCCGCCGAAAATGCTTCGGTCTTGTCCTTGTCGGAGCCGCGCCACAGGATGATGCGCTGGCGCGGCACCCGGAAATGCCCGGTGGTGTCGGCGACGCGCCGGTATTTCTCGGCCACGTCGTCGAGCGCGCCGCCGTCGCGATAGACCTGCTTGTCGATATAGGCGCCGTTCTCCAGCACCCGCCAGGAGTCGTTGTCGATCACGTCGGCCAGCAGCAGCCGTCCCTTGGTGTCGAAGCCGAACTCGACCTTGAGGTCGACCAGGGTGCCGCCCGCGAGCTGCCAGGACTTCTCGAGCGCCAGGAAGGCCTGGCGCGCGATGCGTTCCATCTCGGGGAAGATCTTCCACTCGTCGGGGCGACTGAAGACCTCCGATGCCGGCAGCACCAGGAAGGGCTCCTGGCCGTGCATCGGCTTCGCCGGATTGAACAGCCGGATGTCGGAACCGCCCTCCGCATAATTCATCAGCGGATCGTCGGCGACGAGCGGCTTGCCCTTCCAGTTCTTGTCCTTGGTCTTGAGGAAGAACTCGACGATCAGCCTGGGGAAGAGCTGGCCCTTGGCGAAATGCGGGTTGCGCTTCAGGTATGAGCCGTGCGCCTCGCGCCGGATCACCACCTCATAGGGCAGCATGGTGCAGCCCGGGGCCACGAAGGACAGCGCGCTGTCCTGCTCCTCGAAGGCGACCGGCAGCCCGCAGGCCTTCAGCAGCCGGAACACGTTGCAGGTGGTCGCGGTGGCGAGCCGGCCCTTGCCCGGGATGACGTCGTGCTTGGCGCCGTCGCCGGCCGTGATGTCGTCCTTGGACATCACCGTCACCAGGTCGGGGTTGCCGGCGATCCGGTGAATCCGCTTGGTCTTGCCCTCGGTGACGAGCGCACCGAGCTTGTGTTTGGGGCTTTCGGCCGTTCGGGCGTCCACGGCTGGTTCCTGTCTCTGGCTCACGTTGGTGGCGTGCGACGCTTGGGTCGCCCGCGATGATTCACGTTATAGAATACTACCTGGGGGAAACCGGTGCCACTTGCAAGCGGGCCCAAAGGGGCTATTTGGCCGCCGCCGTCGCCTTGTCGAGGAACTCCAGCAGCCGCCCGGGCGTCGTCTCTTCGGTCTGGCCGGCGACCGGCACGTCCCAGTATTCGGACCGCGGCAGGCATTCTTCCAGATAGCGCGCCGCCGAGGTGGCGTGCGAGGCGTCGCGGCCCGGCACCACCAGGGCCGGGACGTCCAGCCGCAGCAGGTCCTCGGGCTCGGCCCCGGGCGCGGTGTCGCGGTCGAACAGCGTGCGGCCCATGGCGGTCACGGTGAGCTTGTAGCGCTCGACGTCGAGCTTCGCATAGGCTTCGGCAAAGGCCTTGTCGTGCTTGATCACGGCCGCCCACGGGCCGCCGCGCGGGTCGGCGCCGAACGACTTGCCGGCCTCGGCGACGACCGCCACCACGGCCGCGAGGCCGTTCTGCTGCACGAACCCCAGATGCTCGGCAAAGCGCTGATGGCTGCCGATGCGGTATTTGGCGCCGCCGACCGGCCAGAACAGGATCATGCTCAGCGTCGCTTCCGGGAACGCGACCCCGAAGGCCGCCACCGGGCAGCAGCCCATGCAGCCGCCCATGATGTGGGCGCGCTTGAAGCCGAGATGATCGAGCAGGCCCTTGCCCTGCGCCACGTAATGCGCCCAGGTCAGGCGCTCGACCCGGCCGCCCGACTGGCCGCATTCGCGCCGGTCGAACACCACGCAGGTGTATCGTTTCGGCAGGTGATCGAGCAGCTTGATCTTGGCGTAGACGCCTTGCGTCGACCATTTCTCGACCGTCGCGTCGAAGCCGCCGGGCGCATACATCAGCAGCGGCGGGCCGGAGCCCATCACCTCGTAGCGCGTCGTGATGCCGTCGATGATCGCGGTCGCCATGGCCTAGCCCTTGATCTGGCGCGCCGCCCGTACGTCGGCGATCAGCGCCGAGAAGGCCTCCAGGCTCGCCTTGGCGGTGTTGGTATAGGTGTCGGTCTTGGAATCGATCCACTTCTCGCCATAGCCGATCGCCGTGTGGGCAAGCCGCACCCGGCCGTCGAGCCACGGGCCGCCGCCGAACCCGCCGATCACCGGGATATTGACCGCCTTGACGACGGCGGCGCCCGCCACCGGCCCGGAATTGGTGAAGTCGAGCAGCGAGGCGCCCGCCGCTTCGAGCAGCTTCGCCTCCTCGACCAGCCGCGCGGTCATCTCGGCCGGCGCCTGCGCGCCCGCCGCCGATTGCGCCCCGTAGGGGATGCCGAATTTCAGCGCCGTCTGCGGCGTGATGCCGAACTGCGCGAACACCGGAATGCCGGCGCGCACCAGCGCGCGCACCGCGTCGGGAAAATCCGCCGCGCCGTCGAGCTTGATCATGTCGGCACCGCCCTCCTTGACGATCCGGATGGCGGCGCGCAGCGCGCTGCCGATACCTTCCTGCAGCGGGCCGAACGGCAGGTCGCAGCTCACCAGCGCGCGCTTCGTGCCGCGGCGCACCGCCTTGCAGACCACCAGCATCTCGTCCAGCGTGACTTCGAGCGGATTGGCATGGCCCCACAGATTGACGCCGACCGAGTCGCCGACCGAAATGAAATCAACCCCGGCGCGGTCCGCGATGCGGGCGATCTGGTAGTCCCAGGCGACCACGCCGGCGCTCTTCTTGCCGTCGCGCTTCATCTGCTGAAGCGCCGGAATGGTGACGGTGGAGTCCATCGGTTCTCTCGTGTCTTTGAGTTGTCATGCCCGCGCTTGTCGCGGGCATCCACGTCTTTCTGTTGAGCATACAAACAAGACGTGGATGGCCGGGACGAGCCCGGCCATGACGGCTTGACCACGGAAGTCTTGCCCC
>Ga0208989_10000392_pt1 | contig 12276 bp, 12 predicted proteins | sample MedBloCAOM3_M1_FD_187852 | JGI IMG/M metagenome (GOLD analysis project Ga0208989, IMG submission 187852) | Forest soil microbial communities from El Dorado National Forest, California, USA - Mediterranean Blodgett CA OM3_M1 (SPAdes) (version 2) | ecosystem: Environmental > Terrestrial > Soil >...
CCACCGCTACAACCTTCCGCAATTTTCTTTACAACAGAGAGAGAATCTCGTCAGCCTGAACGGGTGCGAGCGTTTGCCGCCTCCCCCTTCTTTCTTTCGGTTGTTCTCTCGTTCTTGATCTTACCCCGCATGAATGCGCAGGAGCAGGAGAACAAGCTGGTTGACCGGCTGCTGCGACCGGACATGACCTTGCAGAACAACGCTCAGAAAAAGAAGTTCGTGGCCGCAGGCGCTCCGTTAGATCGACATGCAACCGTCCGTGAATTCTATTGGCAGGAGAAGACGAACACGAAAAAATTTGCAAACACGCGAGAATTTTCCTCTCAGCAATACAATTCGCGATCGTTCCAGGGTACTAAGGATTCAGCGAATCTGAACACGAAGACGATTCATGAATCCGATCTTGCTTTTAAAACGCAGACCGCAACAGGAGTTCGCTCGGCGGTCAACGCCAATAAAAAAGTCGGCGGCCGTGAGTACGCGGAGAACCGTCCATTCCTCGACCGCGGCAAGAGCCAAAAGGCGTTCAGCCAGCAGAACAGGCCGTTGACCATCGACGAGGTGCGCGAATTACTTAACAAAAACAAATAGCACCGCGCCCGCCGTCGTTGCAGTATTGCCCTCATGCAGCCGGCTGAAGCTCTCGCCGCCCTCAAACAGGGCGCCGCCCAAATAATCAGCGAGCCCGAGTTGGAACAGAAACTCGCACTCGGTCGTCCACTGCGCGTCAAGCTCGGAGTCGATCCGAGCACGACTGATCTGCATCTCGGGCATTCAATCGTTCTGCGAAAACTGCGGCAGTTTCAGGACCTCGGTCACCAGGCCGTCCTCATCATCGGTGATTTTACGGCCATGATCGGCGATCCCAGCGGCCGATCTGCCACACGCCCGCATCTGACACATAAGGAAGTACTGGTGAACGCTCAGACCTACCGCGAGCAGGCCTTCAAAATTCTCGATCCGGCACGGACAGAGATCGTTTGCAACGGCGATTGGTTTCGGGCCATGTCCTACGAGGAGGTGATTCGGCTTAACAGCCGTGTCACCCTGCAGCAGATGCTGCAACGCGAGGATTTCCACGCCAGGATCGACAAGCAACAGGCCATCCACGCGCACGAGATTCAATATCCAATCATGCAGGGTTGGGACTCGGTCATGGTGAAAGCCGACGTGGAGTTGGGCGGCACCGACCAGCTTTTCAACATTTTGGTCGGCCGCGATTTCCAAAAGGAAGAAGGTCAGCCGCAGCAGGTCGTTTTTGTGCTTCCGCTGCTCGAAGGGCTCGACGGCGTAAAAAAAATGAGCAAAAGCCTTGGCAACTTTGTCGGGATCAACGAGCCCGCGTCTGAGATTTTCGGAAAGCTCATGAGCATCTCCGACGAGTTGATGTCGCGTTACTATCCATTATTGCTCGAGCGCCCGTTGCCGAAACAGGCGAATCCCCTCGAAGCCAAGAAGCAGCTCGCCTTCGAGATCGCGAAAACCTATCACTCGGCCGACGTCGCCAAAAAAACGCTCGACGAATGGAACGCGCGATTCCGCGAGAAACGTTTGTCCGATGCCGAGCTGCCCGAATTCACGTCGCAAGATCAAGATATCATTACCGCGGTGGTCAATGCTTACTCCGCTGCGTTCGGGATAACGAAGTCGCGCGCCGAGGCGCGTCGCCTTATCGAACAGGGCAGCGTGCAACTCGACGGCAAGAAAATTACCGATCCTAAGGCAAGATTGGCTCCGAAAGCCGGGCAGATTTTACGGTTGGACAAAACCCACGCGGTCCGCATCGGATAGGGCCTGTAGACGCTTCGCTCTGCGAAGCGCAACGCAAATCGAAAAAATCACGCGTGCTCTTGGTAAGGGAGATGTCGATTCTAGGCCGCGGCCGCTTCGAACATTGGCAATACCGGCGCATGCTCCACATAAGGCGCCGCAATTCCTTCGAAGTGTGCGCGAATGCTCCGCAACTCCGAAGTCACGAACGTATCCACGAATCGAAAATGTCGATCGAGCCAGGCGAACAGCTTATTCTTGATCTCGTAATGAACGGCCAACGTCACTTCCGTGCAATTCGGCCGGATCTCCGAGAAATCCACCAGTCCCATTAACTCAATGTTTCCGCCAACGGACTCAAAAGCGAATTCGTCCGGTGATTCGCTGTCCACGGCCAGAAGCACGGTGCGAGCTTGAAAACCGAGCGGACCTTGGAAACTGAAATCCACGGTTTTCGATGAAGTCACGATGGCTTTAGTCACCATGACAAATTGACGACGATACGATTGAATGCTGGCAAGCCGGGATTTGCACTCGGCGAGCGACTGACTCATGTGTAGGGTCTTTTGTAGGAGCATATTAGTAGGTGGTTCGGAATCTCTAGCAACGGCGGTGCCACCGTTTCTTACGAGGGAAGGTCGTCCGCCGAGACCAATTTTGTGTAATATTAATTTACACTTGTGTCTCTATCGATGACACAGAATGGCTTTACGCCAAATTGATTAAGTCGGCCCAATCCGTCGGCAATTCTGCCATCTTTTCAGTTAATCCGCAGATCACTGGCACATCAATAATGCGCCGCAGAATGTCGATGTTTGTGGAAACAGCGATCTCTTTTTGCGCCGGCGGATTGTTCATCACCAACCCCACGCATTTCAATCCGTGCTCGCGGACGCTGCGGATCGTCAGCACCGAATGGTTGAGACAACCCAAACGATTTTGCGCGACGACGAGGACGGGCAAGTTCATTTGCTTGGCGAGATCGCTCACGAAGTAATCGGCGCGGATCGGCACGAGCCAGCCGCCAACTCCTTCCACCAGCACGCAGTCGAAACGCCCTGCAAGGTCGACCATCGCATTTAGAATGCGCTTGAGGTCGATGTCGACCTGTTCGACCAACGCGGCGGCCAAAGGCGCGGCCGGAGTTTTCAGCCAGATCGGGTTGATCTCATCGATGGTCAGGCCCTCGCTGCCCGCGGCCAGAAGCAGTTGCGCATCCTGACGATCGCCGCAGCAAATCGGTTTCATGCCGGCGCAGCGCAGTCCAGATGCGCGTAATAAACGCAGAAGCTGCACGACCGTGTGCGTTTTCCCGACGCCGGTGTCTGTGCCCGTGACGAACAGGTTCACGCGAAAGAAGCGCGCTGCGTCACGCCGCGACCGCGCGACTTGCTTCGATGGTTTGCATCATCGAGCGAAAAATCTTCGCCCCATCGCAGCTGCCAAGTTTCTCGTCAGAGGCACGATCGGGATGCGGCATCAGTCCAAAAACATTGCGTTCACGATTGCAAATGCCGGCGATGTTTTCAATCGAACCGTTCGGATTTGCTTCCGGGACGATGCGACCCTGGCTATCCGCGTAGCGCAGAATGACTTGTCGATCTTCGTTCAGTTTGCGCAACGTCTCCGGATCGGCATAGAAACAACCTTCGCCATGTGCGATGGGCAACCGCAGCAGCGATCCTTCCGGCAGACCGTGTGTGAAAGGCGAATCCGGGACCTCTACGCGCGTCGTTACCGTTTCGCACACGAAACGGAGCGACCGATTCCGCACCAGCGCACCGGGCAATAATCCCGCTTCGCACAAAACCTGGAAACCGTTGCAGGTGCCGAGGACGAGTTTACCGGCGCGCGCATCGTTCATGACCGCTTTCATGATGGGGGAGAAGCGCGCGATCGCGCCGCAGCGCAAGTAATCGCCGTAAGCAAAGCCGCCCGGCAAAACGATCGCATCGAAGCCGCGCAACGATGTTTCCTTGTGCCAGACGTATTCCGCGCGCAGTCCTTCGATGCTGTTGATGGCGGCGACGCAATCCTGGTCGCAATTTGATCCGGGGAATTGAATGACGGCGAACTTCATGTCGATCTAGCGCGCATGTGCATAACGCATGGCCCGCTGCTCTTCGTGATAATCATTCACGACCAAGCAGGCGTGGATGATGCCCGGAATCCAGCCAAGCAAAGTGAGAATCAGGCTCAGAAAAAAGCTGCCGAATCTGCCCGTCATGAGGACGGCCACGGGCGGAAGTACAATGCAGAAAAAATATCTCAGTGCCTTCATTCTTTCTTTAGCTCGTAATCTTCGATCACCGGATTGGAAAGCAGGTCGCGGCAGAGCCCGTGCAACCTCTTCTCAAGATCGACATTTTCTCCATCGACATCGATCTCAAGATACTTACCGATGCGGACACTACGCACCTCCGGCATTCCCAGGTGCTTCATCGCGTCCCGCACGGCCGCACCTTGCGGATCGAGCACAGCGGCCTTCGGCATCACCACGACATGCGCTTTCATGGCGTGACCATATCCGCGCTGCTCGCGGATTCAACACGTCGGCTTTGTAGCCGCTTCGCTCGCGCCGTCGCCGAAGCGCTTTGGCGCGCAGGAGGCTGCGAAGCGCGGCGCTGAAGTCCAAAGCTTGCGCGCGTTGCAGCGCCCAGAGGGCGACGGCTACAGTTATGCGGCGGCGCGCCGCTTTTGTTTGACCAGGGACGAGGTCGACCTTCGTGCGCCGTTGCCACTGGATGAAGCGCGTTTCGGACGCACCGACTGACTTCGGTTCAAACTTTCCTGCAAAACCTTAACCAGATCGACCACGTTGGTGGTCGGCGGCGGAGCGGCCGCACGCGCCGGGATTTTCTTGTTCTTCGCCTTCTGTTCGATCACCTCAAGCATGGCCGTGCGATATTCATCGCGATATTTCTCCGGCTCCCATTCGGAACTCATGCTGTCGATCAAGGCTTGCGCCATTTTCAGTTCTTTTTCGTTGAGCGTCGTGCTCGGGCCGCGATTCAATTCCTCCGCGCTCAAAATTTCGCTCGCGAAATGCATCAGCTCCAGAATCAGAAACAAACCGTCCGGCTTGACCGCGGCCAGATGTTCGCGATTGCTGATCACGACCTTGGCGACGCCGATCTTGCCTGTCCCGCTCAGCGCCTTGTGCAAGAGCGCGTAAGCTTTCTCGCCGCCTTTTTGCGGCTCAAGAAAATACGGCTTATAGAAAAACTTTGGGTCGACCTGTCCAAGATCGACAAAGTCGGTGATGTCGATTGAGTGCGTCGATTCAATTTTAACCTTCTCGAAATCCTCATCACTTAACACGACGTAGCGGCCACGTTCATACTCGAAGCCTTTAACGATGTCGTCCGCTGGCACTTCTTTCGAATCGGCCTCGGCCACTTTCTTGTACTTGATCGGGCTGAGGTCGGTCTTGCGCAGCTGACGAAAGCTGAGTTTTTCCTCCTTGGTCGCGGGATAAACCGCGATCGGGATATAAACCAGACCGAAGCTGATACTGCCTTTCCAGGTCGGACGCATAATCAATCTCCTTGTGTTACCGCGCCGTAGCCCATTCTAAGCGGGCTTGCCACGCCGAAGCGTATGCGGAGGCGGGAGAGTCGTTTCCATCAATTGTGAATAAATGTCAATAACCTTCTTACCTTCTTTAGCACGAAGCGTTCCGGGCCCTCCATGCATGCCCAAGAATTATTCCCGGGTCACTTCGCGCGGGTCCTTGTCGTCGCGGAGCCCAAGGAAGACGGGCTGACGCAGTTTTCCGTCGCGCGTCCACTCGGCGAATTTGATCTGCGCGACGAAGACCGGATTCACCCAATGCATTTTCTTCATCATGGACGGCGTAATGCCCTGCACCCACTCTCCGCCCTGTCCGCCAGTCGGACGGACTCGTCCCGTGGCGAGCTTTGAGGGTAAGTCGGCAAATGGACAATCGTCTCTCAGTTCCCTTTGGAATTTGCGGTACAAGATCGACAATGTTTTTTCGGTGAAACCGGTCCCGACCTTGCCCGCAAACAAAAGCTTTTTTTCTTTGTAATAACCAACCAGGATCGCGCCGAAGTATTTTCGCGATCCGCCCGGCGGCGTGTAGCCGCCGATGACGAACTCCTGTTCGTTGACGCATTTCAGTTTGATCCATGCGCCGCTGCGACGTCCGGGTTCGTAAACGGAATTGCGTTGTTTACCAACGATCCCTTCCAAACCGCGACGCTTTACTTCGGCCAATAACTTCGATGCGTCCGCGCCAATCTCGCCGGAGAAACGAATCGGGTCGCCGACGTTTTCGCAAATCTTCGCCAGAATCTCTTTGCGTTGCGTGAGTGCCAGTTTGATCAAGCTCCCGCCTTCAAGCTGGAGCAAATCGAAAACGTAAAAGCAAATCGGCGCTTTACGTCCTTCCATTTCCAGCGCTTGAAGGAGTTGAAACGAGGAGCGTCCTTGCTCATCGAGCGCGACCACTTCTCCGTCGATCACACATTCCTGGATCGACAATTTCTTGACCGCATCCGCGATCTCCGGAAATCGTGCCCGCAATTCATTTCTGTTCCGCGAGAGCAAACTAACTTTGCTTCCGTTTTTGACCGCGATCGCGCGAATGCCATCGAACTTTAGTTCGTAAAGCCAATCACCACCTTTTGGCGGCGTTTCCACGAGGCGCGGTTTCATCGGCTCAACGAAACGCGGTTTTGCTTTGGGCAACGCAGAAACACGTTTCACGACATTGGAATCGGCGGCGTCATTAGGAGAAGAGGTCGATCTTGCTCTTGTAGGGCGACCGCTCTGGTTGCCGCTCTTTGATTGCGGCAGGCGATGCGCCTGCCCTACAATTTTTTTGATCCGCGCTTTGAATTTATCCCGCTGGTCATCGGTGCGATTCGATTGCCACTCGGCATCGCGTTCCTCGGCGATCTGCTTCATCGTCCGGCCGCTCTTGACCGATTGATCGTCGAGTTTTTTTGAAATTGGTTTAACCCTCGCGCCGGTCTTAATGAGCAGCCATTGATTCTTTTCCTGGTCGCCGCGGATCCGCACCAGCGTCCATTCGCCTTTTGCCTTTTGGCCAGCCAGGACGAGGTGAAGCCGGCCGGCCTTCCAGGATTTCAACGGCTGCTCGCCGTAAACGTAATATTTCCCGCGGTCCCACAACATGACGGTGCCGCCGCCGTATTGCCCCGGCGGGATCACGCCCTCGAAGGTCGCGTACTCGACCGGATGATCTTCCACTTCGACGGCGAGATGTTTTTCCCCCTGAGTCCAGGGCAGACCCTTCGGGACGGCCCACGATTTCAAAACGCCCTCCATCTCGAGCCGAAAATCGTAATGCAGACGACGGGCATCGTGTTTCTGGATTACAAAGTTGCATGCGCCGCGCACCGCTTTCGGCAACGGCTTGCCGCCTTTTGGCTCAGCCGTTTTCGCGAAGTCGCGCTTTCGTTTGTACTCAGCCAATCCCATTGCAGCTTAAATTAGCGACGGTCATAGACCGCCGCTACAGCTAAAACAAAATCCCGCCCGAATTGCGAGAGCTGCGGTGGAGTTTCGAAACTATTTTCGCGAGGCTACGCAGCCTGCTCAGTTGCAACGGGAGGCGCTGCTTCGTTTTCGAGCGGCTCGCCCACGAGATAGCGAGTAAAACGCCGAATGACGATGTTTTCGCCAAGCTCGGTAATCTTCGCCTTAACGAGGTCGTTGATCGTTTGGTCAGGGTTCTTAATGAAACCTTGTTCGAGCAAACAAACCGTGCTGTAAAACTTGTCGAGTTTACCATCGACGATTTTCTCAACGACATTCGCCGGCTTCCCTTTTACCTGCGCTTGATAGATGGCGCGTTCACCTTCGACAACTTTTGCCGGAACATCGTCGCGGCTGACATAAAGTGGATGAGCGGCGGCGATGTGAAGGGTGATGTCTTTCACGAACGCGCGGAAGTTTTCGTTTTTGGCCACAAAATCGGTTTCGCAATTCACTTCCACGAGCACACCGACCTTGCCCTGCAAATGAATGTAGGACGCGACGATGCCCTCTTTGGTCGCGCGCGATGCTTTCTTGCTCGCGCTTGCGATCCCCTTCGTGCGCAGGATGGTCTCGGCCTTTTCGAAATCGCCGCTTGCCTCAGCCAGCGCGCGTTTGCAATCCATCATGCCTGCGTTCGTTTTTTCGCGCAGTTTTTTTACAAGTTGTGGGTCGATGTCAGTGGTTGTCTTCATTCCAAAGTGAAAAAATGCTAAGGGTTGAGCGCGAACCGACGAATCGTCGAAGCGCCAGCGCCGCTACGCGGACACGCCGGCCATTTCTATCTGCTCGCGGATCTTTGCTTCACCGCTCGCCGAAACAATTGCGTCGACCAGCTTTTGCAAAACGATGCGGATCGCGCGGATCGCATCGTCATTGCCGGCGATCGGATAATCGATCATTTCCGGATCAGCATTTGTGTCGACAATCGCGACGACCGGAATCCCGAGGCGACGCGCTTCCAGGACCGCATTCTGTTCGCGGGTCGTGTCGATAATAACCACGGCATCGGGCAATTTCTCCATTTCAAGAATGCCCTCGAGATTGCGGCGGAGTTTTGCGGCTTCGCGATTGAGCGCGGCCAATTCCTGTTTCCCCATTTTCTTGTACTCAGGCGACTTCTCGATTTGTTCGATGAACTTCAAACGACCGATACTCTTGCGAATCGTGGCCAGGTTCGTGAGAGTGCCGCCCAGCCAGCGTTGATTGACATAAAACTGTCCGCAGGCCAGGGCCGCCTCCTTGACCGCCTCCTGCGCCTGCTTTTTGCAGCCGACAAACAAAATCTTTCCGCCGCGCTTCGTCACTTCCTGGAGAAAATCGGTAGCGCGGTGCAATTGGCGCGCGGTTTCATCGAGGTTGATGATGTAAATCTGATTACGCTTCTCGAAAATGAAGGGCTTCATCTTCGGGTTCCAGCGCTTGGTCTGGTGACCGAAATGCACGCCTGCCTCTAACAATTCAGGCACTAATTCTGTGGTATTTGCCATAAGGAAATTGCGCCGCCCAAGAGGGGGAACCGGCGGAGCGAGGAAGATGCTATATCATGGCTGAAAGGCAAACAGAATGTTCGCGTTATCGGGTCTGCTCCACATTTGGTTTTCCGAGGTTGTCTAAATAGCGAGCCAGTATCCAGCACAGGTCGGACAAACGATTCAAATAACGGATGACTTCCGAGTTGAACGGTTGCGAGTGCCGCGAAAGCATTAGGGCGCCGCGCTCCGCGCGACGGCAGCTCGCCCGTGCCACATCCAGCGCACTTGAGCCGACTGTGCCGCCAGGTATGACCCAGTCCTTGAATGTCAACGCCTTATTCTTTTCGATATCGTTAATTTGCTCCGTCAATCGATCGACCATCTCATTCGTCGTTAATTTGAACCCGTCTTTGACGTAACGTTCCTGATCTTCCGGTATCGTGGCCAACTCCCCCATGACAACAATCAAGTCTTTTTGCACGGCAAGTATCTGTTCATCGACCACATCATCTTGACAAATTGCCCGGGCCAGGCCGAGTGCCGACGTCAATTCATCGATGCAACCGCAGGCTTCGATCCGCGGATCGGTCTTGGAGACACGCCGGCCATACATGAGCGAGGTTTCGCCCTGGTCGCCGGTCTTCGTAACGATCGACATGTCGATCTAAGCGAAGAATTCCTACCCAATGGCCGGTTGCACTTCCGCTTCTTCCATGACCGCGGCGCCGATCGGTTCGCCCTTCTCCACGAGTTTGATCTCGCGATGCTGGGGGAATCCAGTGCCGGCCGGAATCAAGTGACCCATGATCACATTTTCCTTGAAGCCGCGCAGCCTGTCGATCTTGCCGAGCGTGGCAGCTTCGGTAAGAACGCGCGTCGTGTCCTGGAACGAAGCCGCTGAGATAAAGCTGTCGGTTTCGAGCGAAGCCTTGGTGATACCGAGCAGAACTGGCGTTGCTTCCGCCGGCTTGCCACCCTGCTCGACCACGCGAGTGTTCTCCGCTTCGAAATCGAGCCGGTCGACCTGATCGCCCCAGAGCAGCGTGGTGTCGCCCGGATCGGTAATCTTCACCTTGCGCAACATTTGGCGCACGATGATCTCGATGTGCTTGTCGTTAATCTCCACACCCTGGAGCCGATAAACTTCCTGCACTTCGTTGACCAAATGCTCCTGCAGATCCTGCGGTCCGCAAACCTCGAGAATTTCGTGCGGCACAACCGGACCTTCGGTCAGTTGCTGACCTTTCTTCACGAAATCGCCCTTGAACACGATGATGTGTTTGGTGAGAGGAATGAGATGTTCTTCTTCCGAACCAGTTTCCGGATCTTTCAAAATTAGTTTCCGTTTGCCACGGACTGTGCCACCCATTTCGACAACGCCATCGATCTTCGCGATCTCGGCCGCATCTTTTGGTCGGCGCGCTTCGAACAATTCCGCCACGCGTGGCAGACCGCCAGTAATGTCTTTCGTCTTGGCAACCTTGCGCGGTGTTTTCGCGAGCAGCGCGCCGGCGCGAATCTTCTGGCCTTCCTCGACCACGACGTGCGCGCCCGCTGGAATTGAATAGCTGGCCAACACTTCTTTCTTGTCGCCGACGATGACGATCTGCGGGTGAAGATCTTCCTTGTGCTCGATGATGACCGTGCCCATGAGACCGGTTGCTTCGTCAACGTCGCGCTTGATCGTGACGCCCGCGATCATGTCGCGAAACTCGATCTTGCCACTCTTGTCCGTAAGAATCGGAACGTTATACGGGTCCCATTGCACGAAGGTCTCGCCCTTCTTCACGCTCGAGCCTTCGTCCTTCGAAATCATGGAGCCGATGACAACATTATAACGCTCCAGCTCGCGGCCCTCGGCGTTGTGGACGCTGATCGAGCCATTCTTGTTCAGCACGATCCAACTGCCGTCCAACGCTTGCACAGTGCGCAGATCGTTGAACTGAATTTTGCCGTCATTCTTCGCTTTGATGATCGGTTGCTTGAATGTCTGGCTGGCCGTTCCGCCGATGTGGAACGTACGCATGGTCAACTGCGTGCCGGGTTCGCCGATCGATTGCGCAGCAATGATGCCGACCGCTTCGCCAAGTTTCACAAATTGTCCGGTGGCAAGATTGCGCCCGTAGCACATCGCGCAAACGCCGCGGCCACATTCGCAGGTGAGCACCGAACGAATCTTCAATTGCTCGACGCCGATGCGCTGCAAATCGTTCGCGATTTTTTCGTCGATGAGCTGGTTAGCTTTGACGACTTTCTTTTTCTTTTCGACCGGATCGACAATCGTTTCGCAACTGACGCGGCCGATAATGCGCGTGGCCAGATCGACAACTTCTTCGTCGCCTTCATAAATTGAGCGCACGACGATGCCGTTGACCGTGCCGCAATCCATCTCGTTGATGATCACGTCCTGTGATGCGTCGACAAGTTTGCGCGTAAGATAACCGGAGTCCGCTGTTTTCAAGGCGGTATCGGCCAAACCCTTGCGCGCGCCGTGCGTGGAAATGAAGTACTCGAGCACGCTCAAACCTTCACGGAAGTTTGACGTGATCGGCCGCTCGATGATTTCGCCGGAAGGTTTCGCCATCAAACCGCGCATGCCGGCGAGCTGCTTCACCTGTTGCCGATTACCGCGCGCACCGGACTCGACCATGAGGTAAACCGGATTCAGTTCCTTGCGGCCCTCGTTGTGTTCGAGGGTGCGGAACATGACGCTGGAGATTTCGTCGCCGGCGTGCGTCCAAATATCGATGATTTTGTTGTAACGCTCGCCATCAGTGATGATGCCCTTGCGGTATTGCTGCTCGACCTGGCGGATTTGCTTGTAAGCGTTTTCCAGCTCGGTCTGCTTCTCCTTCGGAATAATCATGTCCGAAATCCCGATGGAAATGCCGGCGCGTGTCGCTTCGGTGAATCCGAGTTCCTTCAATTTATCGAGGGTCTCGACGGTGCTTTGCGGGCCAGCCACCTGATAACAACGCCAGATAATGTCGCTGAGCTGTTTCTTGCCGGCGGGTTTATTAAAGAAGCCGAGAGTTTGCGGCCAGATTTGATTGAAAATGACTCGGCCCGCCGTGGTGTCGATGATGCGGGCCTCTTTATTTCCGTAAACGGTGTCCTGCCCAAGGTCGGGATTGCGGAAGCGAATGCGATCATGGGTTTTAACCGATCCTTCAGCCATCGCGAATTCGACTTCAACGGCTTCCGAAAACAATGAGAGATGCTGGCCGTCTTTTTTTACGCCGCGCGGAGCTTGCGTGAGATAATAACAGCCGAGCGTGATGTCCTGCGACGGCGTGGTGATCGGTTTGCCGCTGGACGGAGAGAAAATATTATTTGGCGCGAGCATGAGCATGCGCGCTTCCATTTGTGCCTCGACTGAGAGCGGCACGTGCACAGCCATCTGGTCGCCGTCGAAGTCCGCGTTATAGGCGGTGCAAACGAGCGGATGAATGCGGATCGCTTCGCCTTCGATCAATTGCGGCTCGAAAGCCTGGATCGACAATCG
>Ga0208989_10000393_pt1 | contig 12267 bp, 10 predicted proteins | sample MedBloCAOM3_M1_FD_187852 | JGI IMG/M metagenome (GOLD analysis project Ga0208989, IMG submission 187852) | Forest soil microbial communities from El Dorado National Forest, California, USA - Mediterranean Blodgett CA OM3_M1 (SPAdes) (version 2) | ecosystem: Environmental > Terrestrial > Soil >...
GGATCGTCTTTTGGAGCTCGGATGGCTCAAATGTGTGTCGGGCAGCCGTGCACTCCAACTAACGTCGTCTGGAAGGGCGGGCTTGTCCGAAATCTTTCAAATCGAGATCAACAACGAGGGTGTGTCAACCGGTCGATTATGCGACCTACGACGGCTGACAGCTTAGGCTGAGCGAAGCGTCATCTCGCGAGAAAGGTTGCTGTTTTTCTTGCAGTGCGAAGTGAAGCGTTTGGCACATCACGTCGATCCCGGGATTGAGCGACAGGACCGCTATCGAAGGGTAACCGGACCACCCTGCGAAATCGGGGACACAGCCGCCGATGAGGCGTAGGGCAAAATCGCAGGCCGCCGCAGATTAGCCGATTGGAGCACGTGGCGGGCCGCGGCATCATAGGGGCACGGCGAACGAGTAGTGCCCATCTTCATCGACCGCGGCGCGCCACTTCGGTCAGGCCGACGAGTCGGCAACCATTGTGGCCACCAAGCGTGCCAGAGTCGCAGCGATCGTAGGTGAAGCGGACTGGTCGCGCACGTGATCGATCCGTCGCAAAGGAAGAGACATGGGGGCGTAGCACCTTTATTGACAATCTCCGTCGGCGTCACGAAGGGGCTTGCTGCCTAGCCGGGCTCGCAATCCATGGAGCCCGGCTGAGGAAACGCTCAACGCGCGTCCGCTACCGGGGCGGGTCGCATGATGTTCTTGACAACGTATTGGCCGATCTTGCGGCCCATGTCCTCGCCGACCCGGGTTGAGAACCTGTAGTGGAACCCGGCCCAGATGCGGGCTTGCGACACCTCGTCGGTCAACGCCCACATATTGGTCCAACGATGGGTGACCCCCGGCGCGGTGGGGCTCGTCAAGGTCACTTCCGGCACGTCCGCCGCGCCAAACAGCGCCTCGACCACCGACGACATCGTCGCCGCCATGATGCAGTGCGCACATGGGTATTCCGGATGGAGCGGCGTGTTATCGATCGGCTGCCAGGTCGCGTCACGCTCCGTATTCGGATTGTCGTCGATATCGCCATTCCTGATGGCGGTGATCGGGCGCCAGAAGTCGTAGTGATACTTGGCGTCGAACACCGCTACGAAGGCATCGTTTCTGGCCATTGCCACGAGCGCCATGAACCGCGCACTGTCGAGGAGATCGAGCTTCGCGGCAGCGGCCACCTGACGCACGACCGGGTAGTAGATGACCGGCCCTGGCGCCAACCAGAAGCGCGCATCCTCGGTCTGCCGAGGGGAGCGCTTGCTGATTGTTCGTCCGCCGAGAGCCTTGATCTCGTTGTAGTCGGCGGCCCACTGCTCGCTGCCAAGGGCGATCGGCGGCTGCGGCCGAAATTGCGACGGAGCCGTCAAGATAAACGGTTTCAGATTCGGCCACGTCGACGCGACCGTGATCGCTGTCGGGACATAGACCCCGGCCCTCGCCTTCGGCCGATACGCATCCGCAGCTTCGGACCCGTCTTCCGCCCGTGCCTGCAGAACTCCGGCCGCCACCGCCTCGCCGAGACGGACGCCTGCGGACTTTGCCTCGCCCCCGGGCATGGCGGCGAGATAGGCGGCCATGGCGCCCTTCAACTCCACGGCGTCGGGATAAAGACCGATCAGCACCGTACCGGCCGCTGCGGCGGCCGCAGCCTCCTTCGAGGCCGTCGCAGGCGATAGCAGTTGTGTCACGCCGGGCCGATAGCGGCGCTCGATCGAGTTCACCGCGTCGAACATCGCCACATGGACCATCGCCATCACCCGTTCGGCCTGCGGCGGCGGCACTTGCCGGGCTGTTACGAAGGCGACGGTCTTTTCGTTCCAATCGCTGATGGCGTTGGCGGACACGCAAGTCGTCGCCGCGCACGACCACACGATTGCCCACAGAATTGCCCTGTTGAACATCGCGCCCTCCTTCACATCGGTTCACGATTGACGGGCGGCACGCTCGTCAATACCCGCACTATGGCGGAGGGCGGCGCGCACGTTAGTCCATAAACTGGAGCAACGAGGCCGCGGATTTGGAGTATGATCGCCCCCATGATGCGCTATGGCCAGTTCTGCCCGATTGCCAAGGCCGCCGAGATCGTCGCCGAGCGGTGGACGCCGCTCGTGGTTGCCGAAATGCTCGCCGGCAGCACGCACTTCAGCGATATCCGACGCGGCGTTCCTCTGATGTCGCAGACGCTGCTATCGAAACGATTGAAGGAATTGGAGCGCGTCGGTGTCATCGAGCGCCGCGGCTCCAACCCGCGGCGTCCTGAATGGCATCTCACGCAAGCCGGCCGCGCTCTGGCGCCGGTCATCCAGCAATTGGGCGAATGGGGCCTCTGTTACGCGCAGGACCCGCTCCAGGAAGGCGATCTCGACGTCACCATTCTCACATGGAACATTCGGCGGCGCGTCGACCCGAGCGTGTTCGGCGCTCGCCGCGTGACGGTCGAATTCGAGTTCACCGATGTGCCGAAAGCAAAGCGCCGCTGGTGGATCGTCAATGACCGAGGCACCGTGGATCTATGCCCGACCGATCCCGGCTTTCCGATCGACATCTACATCACGACGGATATTCGGACGATGGTCCATGTCTGGGTCGGCAAGCTGTCGCTCAATTCGGCCATTCGCTCCGACCGGATAGAGGTCATCGGTCCGCGACAGCTGCGCGACCGGCTGCGCGCTTGGTTCCTTTTCAGCCCGATCAACATGAACAGCCTTTCGAACCCGCTCCTGCCATCGCTTCCCGGCAAGGGAAAGGGGCAGGCGGAACTGGTTCGCAGTCGCGTGTGAGGCGGCGCCTCGGCGATCTCGTCGCCTTGGACGACTTGGCGCAACTCGTCGAACCCTGCATGGGAGAACGGCCATGAAGCTTTCGCATTCATTCATGCCGGTTGCCGTCGGTCTCATCTTGGCCCTGCAGCCCGGCGCGATCGCGCAGGCGCAGGAATATCCCGTTCGGCCGATCACGCTCATCGTGCCGTGGCCGGCCGGCGGCGCCCAGGACGCGCTCGGCCGCATGCTTGCGCCGAGATTGGCAGCTCGGCTCGGCAGAGCAATCACCGTCGAGAATCGGCCCGGAGCAGGCTCGGTGATCGGGATGGGCGCCGCCGCGCGATCCGCCCCCGACGGATACACGCTGGCTCAGGCGGGCGCTGCATTCGCGATCAACGCGACCGTCCACAAGAAGCTGCCTTACGAATCGACGACGGATTTCGCCCCCGTGGCACTCGTCGCCCAAGTCCCGTTTGTGCTCGTGGTTCATCCGTCCTTGGCGGCAGGCTCGGCTGCGGAACTGGTCGCCTTGGCCAAGGCAACACCGGGCCATCTGTCGTATGCATCGGGCGGACCGGGCTCTCCGCACCATCTTTATGCCGAATTGTTCAAGAGCGTGACCGGCATTGAATTGACTCACGTTCCGTACAAAGGCAGCGCCCTCGCGGTGACCGACGTCGTTGCCGGACACGTGCCGATCCACTTCTCCGATCCCGTCGCGTCGCTTGCTCTCATCAGGGAAGGAAAGTTGCGGGCGCTCGGCGTGACCACGGCCATCCGGATGCCATCGGCACCGGACATCCCGCCGATTGCGGAAACAGGCGTTGCCGGTTTCGATGCGTCGAGCTGGATCATGATCGTCGCGCCGGCCAAAACGCCGAAGGAGATCGTGGCCAAGCTTCACGTGGAACTCAAGAACATCGCCGAGCTGCCCGAAATCCAGCGGCAAGTGGTCAACCTCGGCATGATTCCAGTCAGCAGTCCTTCGCCCCAGGAACTGGAACGCTTCATCAATTCCGAAATCATCCGTTGGGGCAAAGTCGCGCAGCAAGCCGGAATTGCGGAATCGGAATAGAGACAGCGTTCCCGAACCGAGCGGGCGCAAGCTCATGACCAAGGCCGTCACAGGGCGCAAACGGCAAAGCAAAGAGGTCAGGCCGAGGGGTGTCGTGCGCCGCATGGGTGACGAAAGCGAAGGAAGGTACCCGATGTCTCTCGCCTCCGATCAAGCACCTCGTCCCGACCGGGCCATCGATTGGCCGGCCTTGATGTCCGAACTCGGGCCACGCTTTGCAGCGCGGGCTGACAACTACGACGCCACCGATGCATTCGTTGCCGAGAATTTCGCCGAGCTGAAGGCGCGGGACGTCTTCGCTGCCGGCGTGCCGAGCGAGCTCGGCGGCGGCGGCGCATCCTATTCACAGCTCTGCGACATGCTGCGCACCCTCGCGCATTACTGCGGCTCGACCGCGCTCACGCTGTCGATGCACACGCACGCCGTGGCAACCATCGTCTGGCGTTGGCGCCGCGATCCCAAGCCGCTTCAGGACTTTCTCCGCCGCATCGTCCATGACCGGCTCGTACTGGTCGTGAGCGGCGCGTCCGATTGGCTGAATTCTTCCGGTGCGGCACAACGGGTCGCTGGCGGATGGCGCGTGAATGGCAAGAAGATCTTCGCGAGCGGAAGCCCGTTCGGCGATCTGCTCATGACGCAGGCTGTCGACCAGGCATCCGCGGCGGAGGCGGTCGTGCTGCATTTTCCGATTTCCCTTCGCAATGGCGACGTGGAGGTTCAGGACACATGGCACGTTCTCGGGATGCGTGGAACGGGATCGCACGACGTGGTCATCAAGGATGCTTTTGTCCCGGAATCGGCAATTTCGCTGCGGCGACCTCAAGGCGAGTGGACTCCGGCGTTTCATCTCTTCGCATGCACCATCCCCCTTCCCCTAGTCTACGCGGTCTATCTTGGCGTCGCCGAAGCGGCGCGGGATAAAGCGCTGGTGCTCGCGCGGAAACGTGCTCACGAACCCGGCATGCCCTACCTGGTGGGCGAAATGGAGAACGAACTCGCTTGCGCCAGGATGGCGCATCGGGACATGGTTGAGGCGGCCGAGGCCTGTGAAGAGCCAGGACCGGAGACCACAAACCGGATCGTGGTCGCCCGCACGCTTGTTGGACGCGCGGTGACGAGCGTGGCGGAAAAAGCCATGGAGGTTGCCGGCGGCAGCTCCTTCTATCGCGCGTCGGGTCTCGAGCGCCTCTTCCGTGATATCCAGGGTGCCCGGTTCCATCGCCCGCAAGAGCGGGCACAGCTTCGGTTTAGCGGACGCCTCGCACTTGGACTCGATTTGGACGAGTAAAAAATTCCGGCGGAAAACTTAACGACCCGTCGCATGCCCTGTCCTGAAGCCTTCAATGAAGGATGGTCATGAACGATCGGTTGGTCATCACGTCAATCCCGCGATTGGATCGGCACGGCCGCTATCGAAGGGTACCCGACCACCCTGCGGGATCGGGAAGACGGTACAGACGAGGCGTACTGAAAAATCGCAGGGCGGCGCAGCTTTGCCGACCGGAGTGCGTGGCGGGCTGCAGCATCATAGCTGCCACGGCGAAGGAGTAGTGCCCATCTTCATCGACCGTGGCGCGCCAGCGAAATCGGCATTTTTGAAGCTTGCAACGATCGCAATGCGAGCCGGGGGAAGCGGTGGGATTGGTTTCGAGCCGATCGCGCCGCCGTCGAAACACAATAAAGAACGAAGAGAAGATAGCACTCCGCAGGCGGGCTTGATGCCGCTGCGTTGCGTTTCAAAAATACACCCAACGCCGTGCCCTGGGGACGCCCGCTAATGCTGTAACGCTGCTTGCCACTCTGCGGGGTTTTTCCGTCATCCCGCCGGCGGGCTTCCGTTGCTCAGGTTTTGCCTAAACTCGGTGCGCTTTCGAACGCGCTCGATCAGAACACGCTCCGCAGCCTCGAGAGCCGCGCGCGCATAGGCACGGAGAACATCGTCGTGGATTTTTCCCCCGACGGTTCGAATTTTGCGCATTGCTTCAGTGGCTGCTTCGATTTCCGCATCGGTCGTCATGGAGCCGCTCCGTCGCCGCTGGGGTCAAGAGAAACCCCGAGCCGTCAGGCCGGGGCTTCCTTGTGCAGCAATGCGATCACGAATCTGGCGGATCGTGATCCTTCATAGGCTAGTTCGGCAGGTGGCGTTTCGGCAATAGGACGGCATAAACATTCTGCAACTGTGACATTTTCGCCAAAACGGGGCCGACCTAAACGAGTACTTGCCAAGTTAATGTCGAAGATCACTTCTGGACGCAGGCCAGGACGACTTTGACGGCCGCGCCCTGTCGCTGTGGTCTAAAGGTCGCTTTATTCTCGGCGTCGAAAGTGAAGGTGCCACCCGGATTGATCGCGTAAACGCTGAGAATGCGCTCGTCTTGCTCGCATGCCATTAGGCAGGCTTGGCGACATTCTCCATCGACAAAACGAATGATCGTTCCGCTTGTGCCCACTGGTCCAGCGGGGCCTGGCGGTCCCGGGTCCCCTGCCGGCCCCTGTTCGCCCCGCATCGGGGCCGGAGCCTCCTTCTCCCCACAAGCAGTGAGCGCCAAGACCAAGAGAACGGCGAACCAGCGAACTTGCATGTCTACCTCCGTATTCCCTTTTGAGGAGGCCTGCGCGCGACGAGCCAGCTATTCGAGTGCCTCTGTTTCCGCGGCGAAGGCTGTTAGACGCTCCACGAGCGCACGCGTCATCGAAGGCCTTGATCCGAGGTGGTTTTGATCCCCTTCCCTCACGGTCGTAAAACTCCACCTAGGCTAGGGGAGAGTTTGTGATGCCGGCGGTTGGCGCCGGATCCGTGAACCTGCATCAACGGACACGCGATCAGGCCGATCGCAACGTTGAGAGCAAGTGGGCGCAGCGTCAAGGCCGAGTTGAGGGCGGTATGGTTCGAGAAGGCCAACTACCACGCGATCGGTACCGTCCCGGCTGCGGCGGGTGCGAAGCGTCTCAGCGACTGCAGCGCGAGATCGCCTTCCGGAACATCGCGGCTCGCGATCGACGGCACACATGGCGTTGCAAGAACTCGGCCTCGCCAAAGCCGCCTCGTCGCGAAGCGGGGCGGACGCTCCGCCTCTTTTTTCTGCGACGCAGCCTCTGCCACACCGTAACCGCCACCTCCGCGCGCAGATGACATTCCGTCATCTTTCCAATAGCGTCCGACCCGCTCCAGTCTGGAGCCCATGCTTGCAATAGCGGCCGGCCGTTCCGTAAGGGACGGAAGCGTTTGGGAGTTCGAGGAATGCCGCGAAGATTTCTGCTCCTTGCCGCCCTCGCCGCGCTGGTTGCCGCCGCTTTCCCGCAGTTCGCGCTTGCCCAGTTCTACAAGGGCAAGACCATCACCATGATCATCAACTATCCGGCCGGCGGACCGGCCGACATCGAGGGACGCATCGTCGCGCAGCACCTGCCAAACCACATTCCCGGCAAGCCGACCGTCGTCATCAAGAATGTCAGCGGCGCCGGCGGCATCATCGGCAGCAATCAGCTAGGTGAAGCGGCGCCGAACGGCGAAACGATCGGCTTCTTCACATTGGACGTGATTGCTCAACTGGTTGCCAACCCGTCGCTGCGCACCAACTATTCGGAATTCGTGATGATCGCGGGCTTCGAGAATCCGCTGGTGGCGTATGCACGCAAGGATACGCCGCCCGGCCTCCAGGTCGCGACCGACATCATGAAGGCGGGCGACTTCAAGGCGCTTTCGCTCAACCTGCAGAACAGCAATACCGTCAACCAGTCGCTCTCCCTCGATCTCCTGGGTATCAAGTATCAGGCGGTGCCGGCTTATCGCGGATTGAAGGAGGTCGAAACCGCGATCCTGCAGAATCTGGGCCAGTTCGCGAACACCTCGTTGCCGGGCTGGCGCGGCTCGGTCGAGCCGACGATGGCGGATCTCGTCATGCCGCTCTGGCAGATCGCTGCCCGCGGAAAGGACGGCGGCACTCCGCGCAGCCGCGCGATGCCCGACCTGCCAACCTTCGAGGAGTTCTTCGAATCCGTTCACCACAAGAAGCCGTCCGGGTTTCTCTATGAGGTGCTGCGAACCAGCAGCGACCCGCTGGTGGCGATGTTCAGGACGGCGCTGCTGCCTCCCAGGTCGCCCGCCGAGATCACCAGCGTGATGCGATCGGCCTTCGTTGCCCTGGCGCAGGACAAGGACTTCATCCGCGACTATTCGAACGCGGTGAAAGCCGATCCGCTGGTCGTCCCCGGCGTCGACGCGCAGGAGATCGTCACGGCACTCGGGACGGTGAAGCCGGAGATCAAGGCGTTCGTGATCGACTACACGAGCAAGCTGGTGAAATAGCGCGGCATCCTCCTTTGCGAGCCGCTACTACGCTGCCAGCACTCAAAACCCGCCACAGCGCTCCCCTGCCTCGTAGATTTGCGCCGAGGGAAGGAAAGAGCGACGCCCCAAGCTCACTCAGCCTTGATTTTCGCCTCGCCAATGACCCGGCCGTAGTCGTCACGCTGTTTGCGAATATGAGCGGCGAAATCGGCGCCACACAATCCCACGGGATAGAGGCCTTGGCCGAGGAGCTTGGGCTTGATATCGGGGGCCTGCATTGCGGCGGTGAACCAGCCAGCGAGTTGGGAGACCGTTTCCTTCGGCGTATTTGCCGGTGCGAGCACCCCGTACCAGATGTCAGCCTCGTGGTCCTTGTAACCGGACTCAGCGACGGTCGGCACATCGGGCAACGGCTCGATCCGCGTCCGTGACGCGGTGGCAAGCGCGCGCAGCTTGCCCGCCTTTACTTGCTCGACCACGTCCGTGACGTTCGCGAGAACCGACGTCACATGCTCACCCAAGAGCGCATTGATCGCAGGAGCGGTGCCGGGATATGGGACAAAGGTCAAATTAACATCAGCCGCGCGTTTGAGTATTTCGATCGCGATATGCGCAGCGCTTCCGGGGCCAACACTCGCCAGGGTCAAGTCGCCGGGCTTGGCGCGTGCAGCATTAATGAGATCGGCGAGCGTGCGATAGGGCGATGCACTGTTGACGACGATGACCGTCGGCGAAGTCACCAGGTAGCAAATCGGCTCGAAGCTCGCCAATGGATCGTAGTTCACCTTTCTGAGATGCGGATTGACCACAAACGAATTCCCGGCGATCAGCAGGGTGTTACCATCAGGCGTGGCGCGCGCCACAGCTTCGGTTGCGATGGCTGAGCCTGCTCCCGGACGATTTTCGATCACCATGGTAGGGCCATGGGCCCGGCCGATCTGATCTGCCAACACACGCGCCACGATATCGGTGTTGCCGCCAGGAGGCACTGCCACCACGATCTTGATCGTCCTGTTCGTCTGGGACCCTGCGTCATCGCCAGCGAGTGAAAATAAGAACGCCGCGACCAGCGTCGTGACCAATCGATCGCGATAACGTGCCTTCATGAGAGTTGCTCCCGCGGCGGGCAGGCGCGCCTGTGCACAGTCTAACCATACGCAAAGGCCGCTGGAAACGGGCAGAGATTGCCCCGCGGACGCCATGAGATCGTTGCGGCATGCCCCTGATCGGGCGTTGCGCACGATTTCAGCGTCCCGGGCCTCGACCAGCGACACGCCGCTTACTTCCTGCGCTGCGCGTTGAGGCCGGCACCGAAGAACTTCACTGCCGCGCGGCCAACCCTTTCGTGGATGCTGGAGCGGTCCACGCCGGGGGCGTCGACACAGGCCTGCGGGAATTCATTCTTGCCGTCCTCGTTACATTCGTTGACGAAGATGTCGTGGTCGACCCGCCCGGGGATCACCTCGAGCTCGGCGTGGGGAATATATTTCGCGGCGAATTCGGCGTTGTCCTTGGGCGGCGCCTGAGTGTCGGCGGCGCCGACCGTGATGTAGGCCGGTACGGTGAGCTGCCGCAGGCCGGCTTCATCCATGCCGAAGGCTTGCACGATGCCGGGGGCCATGGCGAGCACGGCTTTGACCCGCTTGTCCGCCACGTCGAGCGCCGGGCCGGCGTCGAGCGGCAACTCCCCGCGCAGATATGCCGGCACCATCGCGTTGTTGCGCCAGCCGCGCTGGAAGGCGAGGTATTTGTCGGCGTTCACCTTCGCGCCGCCGACCCAGAGCGCGGTGAAGCCGCCTTGCGAATGGCCGGCGACGCCGATCCGGCCGGCGTCGATGGACTTTCCCCAGAACGGATCGTTCAACAGGAAGCTGATGGTGAGACCGATATCGAGGGGACGCTGCCAGAGCTTGTTGGCGAGGTAGGCGATCGTGGAGTCCCAGGTGTTGGCGCGGTAGTGGTTGAGCGCGGCGACGATGTAGCCGCGCGAGGCCAGGAATTCGGCGAACCACGCATAGTAGAGGCCGTTGCTGCCGCGCCCGTGGGAGAACACGACGAGCGGGAACGGCGCGCGGTCGGATGCGACCTCGACATCCCGGTAGCTCCTGAGGTTGGCGAAGAACGGCATGACAAAGGGAGCGGCTGCGCGCTCGGGCAAGACGGCGGGATAGAAGACCGCCAGCGCGAGATGGCGGTCGCTTTGATTCGGATCGACGAACTCGAGCTGCCTGATTCCAACCGCGTAGGTGGCAGCGGGCGGGGCGTCCTGGGCCAGCGCCGCTAGCGAGGAAACCGCCAAAAACGCGCAGGCGAGCCCCGCAGCGGCGGAGACCCTTCGCCTGGTCAGGTCAGCTGTTTCCACCGACGACCTCAAACATCCCGCAGCTTCCCGCTCCGCTCAATTCAATCGGGCCCTCGCTTAATGCCCCGACAAGCTCGTGTCGATGACCGAGCGCGGCCAGCCGAGCTTGCCGACGAGATAGTCGCGCGAGGCGGCCGCCTCGCGCCCCATGCGGTCGAGATCGACGCCGAGGAGCTTGCCGGCGCGCTTGACCACCTTGCCCGCGATGATCACCGTATCGACATTGCTGGTGTCCATCGCGGTGGTGATCGCACCGTAGGCGCTGTTGAACGGCAGCGTGTTGGGCAGATCCGTGCGCAGCATCACGATGTCGGCTTCCTTGCCCGGCGTGAGCGTGCCGACCTTTGCCTCCATCCCGTCGGCGCGCGCGCCCTGCAGCGTAGCGAACTCGATCACGTCGCGCGCGCTGAGCAGCGGCGGCAAGTCCTTCTCGCCCTTGATCGAGCGATCGTTGAGGAGAGCGCGCTGGAGGATGAAGACCGAGCGCATCTGAGTGAACATATCGGCCGCCATCGTGGTTTCGACGTCGCTCGAGAGGCTCGGACGGATGCCGGCGTCGAGCGCCTGCTGGATCGGCGACATGCCGTGACGCATGGCCATCTCGATCGGGCAGGCGATGGAAAGCCACCCGCCGGTATCTTTGATCCGCCGCATCTGGTCATTGGTGGCGTTGGTAAAATGAATGTAGACGTTGTCCGGGCCCATGAGACCCTCGTCGCCGAGCTTCATCACGTCCTCGGGACCCAGCCCGCGATTGCCGCCGACGACATGGGTGAAGATGCGCAGACCGAACCTGCGGGCGAGCAGCCATTGGTCCTTGTTGACGGCGGTGCCGAGCGCCAGCGTCACAAGCTGGTCGGTCGAGGAGAAATATTGCTTCTGCAACCGTTCGACGTCGCCCGGCCATTTGGCGCCGGCGCCCGATCCGCGCGAATAGGCGTAGATCGCCCGGATGCCGGAATCTGTGAGGCCTTTGATCAGGGCGTCGCTATGCTCGGGCGTATTGGAGACTTGCGACAGGTCGGTGATCGTGGTGATCCCGGCATCGAGCGAGCGCAACGCACCGATCAGATTGCCCATATAGGCATCTTCCGGACGATAGTGATTGGTGGCGGCACCGGAAATGTCGCGGAAATAGTCTGTGAGCACGCCGTTCGGCAGCAGGTTGCGCAAGGCACTTTGATAGAAATGATGGTGCGTGTCGATGAAGCCGGGCAGCACGATCATACGCGACGCGTCGATCACGACCGCCTCGGCGCTGATATCCGGGCGCAGGGCGACGATCTTCTTGTCCTCGATCAATATGTCGGCCTTCTCGAAGTCTCCGACGGCGGGATCGAAGCTGAGCACCACGCCGCCCTTGAGCAGGGTACGAACCGGGCCGCGCTGGGCGACAGCAGGCCGCGCCATACCGACGGCGGTCGAAGCGAGCAAGGCAGCCCCGGCTTTCATCAGCGCGCGCCGGTCGACTCTTTCCGTTGTCGATCGCGACGGTTTGGCGCCGTTGTCACCCATGGTGCATTCCTCCTGAAGCGGTTCTTGATCTCAAAGGGGCCGGCGCCAAACATGTCGAAAACGACCATCGTCGACAAGCGCCGATCATGCTCATCGCATCCCTCGGAACAGCGGCCCCGCCGGCACGCCAGGCCTGGGCCAGGCAATGACCAAATTAGCGGGCCGGTCATGTTGCTCGGGAATGACGGTCGGCGCACCGGCGTGCCATAACCATGGCGTGAGCGAAGCGAGCAGCCGGACGTGATCGTCTCAGCGAAGTCTGCGCGGCGG
>Ga0208989_10000397_pt1 | contig 12244 bp, 13 predicted proteins | sample MedBloCAOM3_M1_FD_187852 | JGI IMG/M metagenome (GOLD analysis project Ga0208989, IMG submission 187852) | Forest soil microbial communities from El Dorado National Forest, California, USA - Mediterranean Blodgett CA OM3_M1 (SPAdes) (version 2) | ecosystem: Environmental > Terrestrial > Soil >...
CGCCATGTTGTACCCGCCGACGAAGCCGTGCGGCCCGCGATCGAAGTTCCAATTGATGTTGAAGTCGTCGATGGTGGCATTCGATCCGCCGGCATTCATGAATGGGTTGAAGTGCCGGCTCTCGAAGAACAGCGTCGCGCCCGCGCCGGTCTGATAGCAGTAGTTCTTGCCGATGACGCCGGTCTGCGCGACTGGATCGTAGGGCTGGCCGATGCCGGACAGCAGCATCAGGTGCACGTTGTTGATGGCATAGGCGCACAGCAGCACCATGCCCGCGGGCTGCTCGAATTCCTCGCCATTGAGCACGTTGGTGTAGGTCACGCCGGTGACGCGCTTGCCGTCGGAGTCCTTGAGCACCTTCGTCACCCACGAATGCGTGCGCAGCTCGAAATTCGGATTGCGCATGGCAATCGGGATCACCGTGATATGCGGGCTGCCCTTCGCGTTCGCTTCGCAGCCGAAGCGCTGGCAATAGCCGCAATATTGGCACGGCCCGAATTTCGATCCGTCGGGATTGGTATAAGCGCGGGACGCGTTCGCCGACGGGCGCGGGAACGGATGATAGCCGTTGTTCTCCGCCGCCTTGGTGAACATCTCGCTCGCCAGGATCGGCGTGAGCGGCGGCAGCGGATAGTCTCGCGCGCGCGGTGCCTCGAACGGATTGCCCCCGCTCTGGATCTGTCCCTGGATGTTGCCCGCCTTGCCCGACACCGCCGCGGTGTATTCGAACTTGTCGTAATACGGTTCGAGCTCGGCGTAGGTGATGCCCCAGTCCTGGATGGTCATGTCGGCGGGGACGAAGCTCTTGCCGTAGCGCTCCTCGTAGAGGCTGCGGACCTTGAACTCCATGTCGGTCCAGCGCCAGGTGTGGCCGCTCCAGTGCACGGCCGAGCCGCCCACGACCTCGCCGGGCAGAAACGAACCGAGCCGCCGCATGGGCAGCGCTTCCTGCGAGGGATCGTTGCGCACCGTGAGCGTGTCGCGGGCAGTGTTCTGCATGAGGTCGTGCCGCACCACGTAGCGCAACTCGTCACGGATGTTGGGCACCGCATAGTCCTTGTCGGTGCTGCGCATCGCGCCGCGCTCGAGCGCGACCACCTTCAATCCGGCCTCGGCCAGTTCTTTCGCGAGGATGCCGCCGGTCCAGCCCAGCCCGACGATGACGGCGTCGACTTCTTTCAATTTGGTTGCCATGTCGTCCTCCTCAGCTCATGTCGGAGATGCTGATGGGATCGGCAGGAAATTTCTTGTCGCGATACTTCTCGACATTCTCCCGATGCACCGCGATCGCGCCGGGGAAGCCGATCAGTCGCCAGCCCGCCTTGTTGCGGTTGCCGCCGTAGATCGGGTCGGCGAACATGCCCTCCATCACCGTCTGGTACACGGTGGTCCAGAACACGCGCGCGGGGAGCCCGTTGTCGAAGCTCAGCTTGCCGGTGGAAAGTGCCACGAGCACCTCCTCGCGCTGCTTGTCATCGATCCGGTCGAACGGTTTGCCATAGGCCTTGCGGCAATGGGCGTTGGTCGCTTCGATGCCTGCGCGATAGAGCTGCGCGGGCGTGAGCGGCAACTGGTAGCCCTGGCTCGGCAGGCCGAGCTTCCATGGTCCCTGCATGTAAAGGCGCTCGCCCTTACCCCAGCCGCCCACGAGCGCGCGGTCGATGTAAATATTGATGCCGATGTCGGTACCTTTCGGGGTGAGGTCGTCCGCGGGCACCATATGGTCGACCAGCGCCTCGACGAACGCCGCTTCCTCCAGATTCAAGAACGAGTAACCCGGACTGCCGGCATCCGGAGCGACCGCGGGAGAAGCGCCCTGCTGCGCCTCGGCGTTCTGCGGCAAGCTGACGGTGGCGGCTGCGGCGCCCCCGACGACGGCGCCCTTGAGAAAGTCGCGCCGGCCTAAACCTTCGTCGTTCATTGTGCGCCTCCCTGATTCCGGCTTTTAAGTTTTCCGGATTACATTCATTCCAAAATGCGCCTTTCAGGTTGTACGGGCAAGTCCCTTGGACGCGCGGCTGCCGCGCGCCGGCGGACGTACGGGCTCGATGTCAGGCATCGAGCGGCGTCGAACTGCCGGCTTGTCATCGCCGGCGCCATGGTCAATCCTCGGGGCCGGACCTTAGGATCAGCGAGTGTGATGATCGTGCTGATTGGTCTTGCGCTTTACGTTGCGGCGGGCGTCGCGGTCGCAACCGCGTTCGTCGTGTTCGGCGTCACGCGCGTTTTGCCGGAGCCTCTCCCGGTGACGGTGGGCGCGCGCATCCTGCTTTTTCCCGGCTCCGCCCTGCTCTGGCCTTACGTGCTTGTCCGCTGGCTGAAATCCTCCCGATGAGGCGTGCGCACCGATCGGTTCACCGCGCGGTCTGGCCCGTCCTCGCCTTGGCGATCGCGCTGGGCTTCGTGATGGCGCTGGTGCTGCGACCGCCGCCCGACGCGGCGGCGCCCCCGGTGGCTGAGGAAATCAAGCCATGAGCGCCGGCTTTCGCGCGGTGCAATGGAATCGGGCGAAGCTCGTCTATGACGGCCTCCTGCTCGCGGCCGTGGCGCTCTATGTCGGCACCTACGTGATGTTGGCGTACTGGATCGACCCGCCCAAGGACGAGCCGGCCACGATCGATGTGCGCATCCGGGCGTTCGGCACCTGCGCTTTCTTCATGCTCACGATGATCCTTTCGATCGGACCGCTGGCGCGGCTCGATCGACGCTTTCTGCCGCTGCTCTACAATCGACGCCATTTCGGCGTGCTGACCTTCTTCGTCGCGCTGCTGCACGCGTCGTTCATGGTCGAATGGTTCGCGGTGCAGAACGCGCTGCCGAGCCTCTATGACGAACTGACCAAGGTTTCCGACTACGGCAAGTTCATCGGCTTTCCGTTCAAGGCGCTGGGCCTGCTCACGCTGCTGATCCTGTTCCTGATGGCGGCAACGAGCCACGATTTTTGGCTGGCCTTCCTCACTCCGCCGGTGTGGAAGAGCCTGCACATGGCGCTTTACGTCGCTTATGGGCTGGTGGTGATGCACGTCGCGCTCGGCGTCATGCAGTACGACCGCAACCCGCTCATTCCAGCAATGCTGGCTGGCGGATTTCTTTGCGTGACGGTGCTCCATCTCGTTGCCGGTTGGCGCGAGCGCGCGGGTGACCTCTGCGACAAGCTGAGCGATGACGGCTGGCTGCTGGTCGGACCGCCACTCTCGATTCCGGACAAGGGCGCCCGCATCGTTGCGGTGTCCAGCGGCGAGCGCATCGCGGTCTTTCGCGACGGTGCGCGGATCGGCGCGCTGTCGAATCTTTGCGCCCACCAGAACGGGCCGATCGGGGAGGGCCGCATCATCGACGGCTGCGTCACCTGTCCCTGGCACGGCTATCAGTACCGGCTGGAGGACGGCTGCGCACCTGCGCCGTTCACTGAGAAGCTCGCGACCTACCGCGTGCGCGTGGCGCGCGGGATGGTCGAGGTCGACCCGCGTCCGTTGGCGCCGGGCACGCCGGCGGCGATCCGGTACGAGTGACTCACACGCTTCCGTCATGCGCGGGCTTGACCCGCGCATCCATCGAAAAAGCTGTTGAAGAGGACGGCGGGTGTGCCAACGGCCGAGTCGCTCACTTCGCTCCCGGCAAATACTGCTCGGTGATGAGCGTGCGCATGTCGGGGGCTTGCGGCAGCGAGCCCATCTCGACGAACGAACGTGCCAGCACGTCGAGCGCCTTGGGATCGAACTTTCCGGTCGGGTTGAACATCCCCATCAGCTCGTCGTAGTCGCGGGCCGCCACCCCCGGCGACGCCTCGGCGGTGCGGCGCACGATATCGATCGTTTCGGTGCGATGCTCTGACAGAACCGGCAACTCGATCGAACGGCAGAGCCGCACGAAATAGGCATGGATCGCCTCGAGCGAGGGCGTCCAGAAGTATGGGGTGATGGCCAGGATGCCATCGGCGCCGATATCCTGCGCGTGCTGCGCTAGCTCCATCGTGTCTTCGACCGCCAGCGCGCTCACATGAATGGTGACCGGTATGCGCCCGTGGACGACGCGAACGGCGGCTTCGGCGAAGAGCTTTCGCTCTGCGATCGTGAGGTTGAGCGATTCGCCCTTGTGGTGCGGCCAGGAAATGGCGGTCGCGCCGGTGCGCACGTGGAAGTCCAGCAGCCGCTCGAACGTCGGCAGGTCGAGGCTGAAGTCGTCCTTGAACGGCGTCACCGGACTTTGCATGACGCCTCTGAACTTCGTCGGCATCTGTTCCGTTCCGATCGTGGCGGAGAGGGATGGCAGGCGCACAAATTGCCGGCTTCGGGCGGTCAGGGCAAGCATGCGTGCCGACTGCTTGCAGCCGGCGCGGGCAAAGCGCAGTCTAAGCTCGGATCAAACAACAAATGCCGGGTCGAACCCCGGTTCTGCCAAGGGAGGGCTACGATGCCCGATGGCGTGCGATCGCGCCGTGCGTTTGCGCTTGCTGTTGTGACTGCAATGGGTATCGCGGCAGTAGGGGCCCGCGCCCAAGTCAGCGCGCCGACCAATTCCGCGCCCAATCCGTATCACGCGGTCGAGAACTGGGGGAAACTGCCGGAGGGACGCGCGTGGGGTTCGACCAGCGGCGTGGATATCGATCCCGACGGGACCAGTGTCTGGGTGGCCGAGCGGTGCGGAGCGTTCGCTCCGCCCTCGCTCATGAAACCGGGGACCCCGTTCGCCTGTGACGGATCGAACTTGCCGCCGATCCTCAAATTCGATTCGTCGGGCAAGCTGGTGAAGGCGTTCGGCGAGGGGTTGCTGCTTTTCCCGCATGGCCTGCATGTCGACCGCGATGGCAATGTCTGGGTCACCGACGGGCTCGGCAAGGACGGAAAGGGCCACCAGGTCTTCAAGTTCAGTCCGGACGGCCGGGTGTTGATGACGCTCGGCAAGGCCGGTGTCGCCGGCAACGGTCCGGACGAGTTCAACGCACCGTCCGCAGTGCTGGTCGCGCCGAACGGCGACATTTTCGTCGCCGATGGACATGGCGGCAACACCAATGCGCGCATCGTGAAGTTCAGCAAGGACGGCAAGTTCATCAAGACGTGGGGAAAAAAAGGCTCGGGCCCGGGCGAGATCGACATTCCTCACGCGCTGGCGATGGATTCGCGCGGACGGCTTTTCGTTGGCGATCGCCAGAACAACCGCATCCAGATTTTCGATCAGGACGGAAACTATATCGACCAGTGGTTCCAGTTCAGCCGTCCGAGCGGCGTCTTCATCGACAAGAAGGACATGATCTACGTCGCCGACTCCGAATCGGAATCGGTAGCCAAGAACCACGACGGTTGGAAGCGCGGTATCAGAGCCGGGAGGGTCCGTGACGGCGTCGTGACGGGGTTCATTCCGGATCCCGTCGAGAGGACGACCGGCACGAGCGCGGCCGAAGGCGTCGCGGCGGATGCGAATGGCAATATCTACGGCGCCGAAGTCGGGCCGAAGCGCCTGATGAAATACGTCAAGAACTAGCCGACGCCTCCGCGCACAAATCTGAAATTCCTGGGTTATATACGCAAGTTCGAGCCGCGCGGCTGTTTGCCGGTAGCGGTTCCGGCGGCCGTCGTTGGCGTTCCCATGGTGCCAGGTTCCATCAGTGTTATGCCTGCTCCTCGTCGGCGATCGAAGTTCCAGCGCGGATATTAGAGTTCCATGTCGCCTTGTCTTCCGAAGGCCCGAGTTCCGCCGCAGTTACGTTCATCATTATGACGGGGTTAGCCGGGGACTACATCAGCGCATATTGCGGGAGAGAACGCAGGATCAGAGCGCAGTTGGCGGATGCGGGGGGCATACCGTGACTCGTTTATCGGGGGCTAAGTTTTTTCCGGCGCTGGATCCGCGTGGTCTGGCGGCCTACTTGCTCGACCTAGTGGTCGTGGGCGTAACCTATTTTGGTTTGGCGCATATCAGCCTGACGGTCGCCTCGATCCATTCGAGTGCGATTCCGATCTGGGCGCCGGCCGGTCTCGGCTTCGCCGCGATCCTCTTGTGTGGCATTCGCGTGTGGCCGGCGATTTTTGCGGCGGCTTATGCAGCCAGCGTGCCGACCGACCTCGTCAATGCGAACGCCGCCGATTCGATCACGATGTCCTTGGCGGTCGCGGCGGGGAGCACGCTAGCACCGGTCGTCGGCGGATACCTGCTCAACATCTGGTCCGGTGGCCGCAAGACGTTCGATACGCCGGCCCGCGTGGCGAAATTCGCGTTGGTCGTCCTCGCCACGACGACGATCAGCGCGACCGCAGGTGTTGGCAGCTTGTCTCTTGCCGGATACCTCGAATGGAACGACGTCTTTGCCGCGTGGACGACGTGGTGGCTGCGCGATGCGGCCGGCGCGCTCGTTGTTGCGCCGGTTGTCGTGCTGTGGGCGCTCGGCGATTTCCGACCTTTCAAGCTGAACAAGATCCTGGCGTCCGCCACCGCACTCGCCACGGCGGGCGTCGTGGGCGTCATCGCCTTTAGCCCGCTGATCGAGCAGACCACGTATAGGAGTGCGCTCGGGTTCCTCGCCGTCCTGCCGCTGGTGTGGGCGGCGCTACGGTGCGGACCACGCGACACTGCGGCGACGGCGCTCATTCTTTCGGGTTTCGGCGCCTGGGGCGTCTTGGCGGGCAGTGGTCCCTTCACGGCAGCCACTTTCAACGAATCGTTCCTGCTGCTTGTCATGTTCACGCTCGGCGTTGCGGTTGCGGCTCTTGCCGTGAGCGCGGACGTGGCGGCGCGGCGATGCCTCGAAGGTAAACTGCGTCAACAGGAGCAAATTCTTCGCACCATGTTCAGCCAGGCGATCGTGGGCATCGCGCAAATCGATACCGCCGGGCGCTTCAACCTGGTCAACAATCGGTTCTGCGAGATCGTTCGGCGCCCGGCGCCGCAACTGCTGCACACGCGGATCGAGGATCTCGCCGTCCCAGACGATGCGCCCTACCTTCGTGACCTGTTGCGGCAGGCAATCCAAACGGGCGAGGGCTTTGCGATCGAGATCAGGCACGTGCTCTCCGACGGCTCGCGTCTGTGGCTGCGCAACAACGTCTCGGCCATCACCGATCAAAGCGGCGCCGTGCGCCATCTCATGGCTGTCATGGAGGACGTTACCGCCCGTCGCAAGACCGAGGAGGGTCTGCAGCGCGCGCATGACGATTTGCAGAAAGCGGCTCAAGAGCGCGCGGCGCGTCTCACCAAGGCTACCGAACTCCTTCATACCGAGGTCGAGCAGCGGAAACGGGTCGAGGCCGCGCTCCAGCACGACATCGCCGAGCGCCGCAAGACGCAAGAGGCGTTGATGGAAAGCGAATGGCGCTTCCGGATGGTTATCCAAGGCGTCACCGACTACGCCATCTTCATGCTCGACAAGGACGGCCACATCACCAACTGGAACATGGGGGCGCAACGCATCCACCAGTACACGGCTGCCGAAATCGTCGGCGAGCATTTCGGCCGCTTCTACTCCGACGAGGAGCAGCAGCGCGGCGAACCGGCGCGCGCCCTCCAGGTCGCTGCCTACGAGGGCAAATGTGCGGTCGAGGGCTGGCGGGTGCGGCGCGACAAGAGCCTGTTCTGGGCGAGCGTGGTGATCGAGGCCGTCCGCGACGAGGTGGGAACGCTCGCCGGTTTCGTGAAGATCACACGTGACATCACCGAGCGACGGGAAGCGCAGGCGTCGCTGGAGCGGGCCCAGGAGCAGCTCGCGCAGTCGCAGAAGATGGAAGCGCTTGGCCAGCTGACCGGAAGCATCGCCCACGATTTCAACAATCTGCTGATGATTGTCAGCGGTCACGCGCAGCTTCTGCGCCGCCGGCTCACCGATCCCAAGCACCTGCAGGCCATCGACGCGGTCCACTCGGCCGCCAATCGCGGCGAGAGCTTGACGCGCCAGCTGCTGGCGTTCTCACGACGCCAGCCGCTCAACCCCGTGGTCACCGACCTCAAGGAGCGGGTCGAGGCGGTGCATGAAATGCTGGTCGGCTCCTTGCGCGGAAACGTCCAGCTCAAATGCGATATCGCGGCGGATGTCTGGCCGGTCGAGGTCGACATCGCTGAGCTCGAACTGGCGCTGGTCAACGTCGCGGTCAATGCCCGCGACGCGATGCCGGGCGGAGGCTTCATTACGCTTTCGGCGCGAAACGTCGCCTTGAAGAAAAGCGACGGGGTCGATCAGCTGGAAGGAGAGTTCGTTGCCCTTGCAATGACCGATACCGGCGTCGGCATCGCGCCCGACGTACTGCCGAGAATCTTCGAGCCCTTCTTCACGACCAAGGCGCTCGGTAAAGGCACCGGTCTTGGGCTGGCGCAGGTCTACGGCTTTTCCCATCAGTCGGGAGGGACCGTCGTTGCGACCAGCGCGGTCGGCAGCGGCACGACGATCACGATCTATCTGCCACGCCGGCACGCCGCGCTGGTCAAGGCCGTGGAGGCCCCTCCGACGCAGCCGATCGTGCCGGGGCAGGGGACGATCCTTGTCGTCGAGGACAATGCCGAGGTCGCCGATGTCACGGCGTCGCTCATCGAGCAGCTTGGCTACCAGACCTTGCGCGCGCAGAACGCCACCGATGCGCTGAACAGGCTGCAGCGCGGGGACAAGATCGACCTCGTCCTCAGCGACGTCGTCATGCCCGGCGGCATGAATGGCATCGCCCTGGCCCAGGAGATCGGCAACCACTACCCGCAGATTCCGGTCCTCCTCACCAGCGGCTATAGCGACGTCGTGCAATCGGCGCAATCGCAGTTCGCGATCTTGCGCAAGCCGTTCCAGTTGCCGGTTCTGGAAAAGTCCGTGCGTGAAGCGTTGGAACGAGGTACAGCGCGGGAGGGCGGCGATCGCGTGCTGCAATTCGCACGATGGCGCGGCTCGACCGCACGAGACTGAAGGCAGGCTCGCCTGAGAGCGAGCCGTAGGACAATCCATGGAAGGCATGGTCGCAATAGAGAATTCCGGTGCGTCCAGTCGCGGAGCGGGCAAATTTCAGCGCGGCCTCCACCGGCTCGGTTCCGGAATTGGCGAAAAACACCTTGTGGAGGTAGGGCACGTACCGCAGCAGGCGCTCGGCGAGCAGGCCGGCCAGCGCGGATACGTCCATCTGGACTAAGTTTGGGAGGTTCTTGAGGGTATCGCGGACCGTCGGGTGATTGCGCCCGATGGCGAAGACGCCCCGGCCGCTCAAGAGGTCGAGGTATCGCTCGCCGTCCCGGTCGTAGAGGTGTTGTCCGCTTGCCCGCCGGTATGCCTTGTCGAAGCCGATGGTCTTGAGCATCCGGACCATTTGCTTGTTGAGATGGCGCGCATGCAGGGTATAGCGCTCCGACTCACGGTCAGCGAAAAGGTCCGCGATCTGGAGGGTCGTTCTCAGCTCCAGGCGCGTTTACGAGGTCGCTCGCATCCTCGGACCCGCGAAATTCAGGGATTGTTGCCCGGCGCCATCGAGATGCCACAGGCCCAGCTCATATTTTACACGGGTGTGCCTCCGCCGGCGGCGCCGGATCGGCGGAAGCAGAGCTACCGATACAAGTACGGCCGAGCAGCAGCCGATACTCGACGTGGCGGGGCAGGGATATCCCCGAAAACACGAGGCCGGAGCCAGTGGCGAGACGCAAGGCCGTTGACCATCTTCGCCTTCTAAGGCTATTGATTGGCATCTTGTAAAGAATTCATAACTGAAAAGGCAGGCTTCGACTATACGGACGGAATGGGAGTTGGATGTCGACTAGGGGGGACGTAGTCGCAGTCACCTGTCTCGCGCTTGAGGCCCGCATTGCCCTCGGGCCGGGCGTGTCGGTGATCTGCACTCATGCGTCGCAACTCATCGCTGCCCTCGACCGGGCGGCCAGGCGCGGCGCGTCGGGCATTATCAGTTTCGGCATCGCCGGCGGACTCGCGCCCCATCTCGCTGCGGGCGACTGGGTGGTCGGCTCCAGCGTGCGGACCGAGCAGGAATGTTTTCCGACCGATCGCGCATGGGCGCGGGCGCTTCTTGCCGCGCTTCCGGGAGCGTTGCATGCCGAGATCATCGGGGCGGATGCGCCCGTCGCGCATCCCCTGGAAAAGCGCCGGCTTCACGTGCGAACGGGTGCGGTCGCCGTTGACAACGAATCGCACGTTGCCGCCAGAATCGCCGCCGCCTACCGAATTCCATTTGCCGCCTGTCGCGCGGTCATCGATCCGGCGCACAGCGAGCTTCCGCCGGCCGCGGTCACCGGCTTGCGGCACGACGGCACGGCGGATGTCCTCGCCGTATTCCGCTCGGTCGTGCGGCAGCCAAGTCAGATTCCCGCGCTCGCCCGCACCGCGCTCGAGGCGCGCACCGCCGGGGCAGCGTTGCGCCGGGGCCGGCGGTTGCTCGGTGTAGGCCTTGCCTTCCCTTACTTCAGAGAGGTAACGCTCGACGCGCCCGTCGCGGTCGAGGCGATCTGACCGGTCCTTCCACGGGCCTTTTTGGCTGCAGGGACGGCTCGGATATCGTTGATATTGTCGCAGCGGTCCGGCGGCGCCCGGCACGCTTTGCGTTGTCGCTCTCGGGGGGGGCGAAGTCGCGGCGCCCGCCCTCATCCGGCCTTCGTCGAGTTCGGCTGTGCCGCTGTCGTTGACGGCATCAGAACGCCAATTTCAGAGCATAGAAAAGGCGCTGACCCGTCAGATACCGGCCAGGCGAACCCTTCGCGGGATCATCCAGGCGCCGGCAAGGTCCGAGGGCGCCTCGAGGACACAGCATGGCCAAGTCGTTCCCCGACATCCTGGCTCTACGCGGGAACAACGCCCCGATCCTAATGGAATGCGACGCCTTCGATCTCCCGGTCGTAGGGGCCTTGCCGGATGGTCTCTTCGGCACGCTCAATTGCAACGGGCCGAACCCGCAAGACGCGCCGCGCGATGAGCACCATCACTGATTCCTCGGCGACGGGATGGTGCACGTGCTTCGATTCGAAGGGGACCGCGTATCCTACCGCAACCGGTGGGTCCGCACCCCGAAATGGCAGCTTGAACACAGCGCCGGCCGCGCGCTGTTCGGGAGCTGGGGCGATCCGCGAACCGCCGACCCATTGGCCTTGGACCAGGATGACGGCGTCGCCAACACCAGCATCCTGTGGCACGCCGGGCGGCTCCTCGCCCTCGAGGAGGCGCATCTGCCGTTCGAGGTATACCCGCACTCGCTCGATTCCCGCGGCTATTGCGATTTCCATGGCGAGCTCAAGAGCCAGGTGACCGCGCACCCGAAGATCGATCCAATCACCGGCGAGCTCGTGTTTTTCGGGTACTCGATCGCCGGGCCCTTTACGCCGGACATGGGCTACGGCGTGGTGCGGGTGGCGTGCTGAAGCAGTTCGAGCGTTTCCAGGCGCCGTTCGCCAGCATGGTGCATGATTTCATGGCGACCCGCGACCACGTGCTGTTTCCGATCCTGCCACTCACCGGCAACATGGAACGGGCGCGCCGCGGCCTGCCGCCGTTCGCATGGGAGCCGAACAAGGGCTCGCATCTCGGCGTCATGCGCGGGACGGCAGCGTGAGCGCCATGCGCGGGTTCCACGGGGAGCCGTGCTACGTCTTCCATGCGCTCAACGCCTGGGAGGAGGGCGACCGAATCGTCGCGTACGTGATGCAATGTGGCAATCGATCCAAGCGATCGTCGCGTTGCCTGACGAGACCCGCACTTTTACCGGTCACGACTACCAGCCGGGCAAGCGCGAGCCGGCCTGGGAGAGCACCGTCGGCGAGCAGAAGCGCTGGAATTCGCACCTCGTCGGCAAGGACGAGGACGCTTATGTGCATCTGCGCGAAGAGCGCGACCAGACGCTGCCGATGCCAAAGCTGATGTTGCTCGCGTTGCAAGTGAACATTCGCGGCGGGCAGCTTCCAGAACCGGAGAGCAATGGCATTCGGTACTTGAAGTTACCGCTGGACGCGCTGGAGCAGGCATCATCCAGGGACTAGGACGACTGTTCGGGTGCCGCCCGTCTACGGATGGGTCGTATGTGGGTGGTCGTGAGCTTACACGGGACGGGAGAGGACCTCGATGGTTGATGCGGCATTCCACGGGGTCTTCCCCTATCTTGTCTCGCCGGTCAGCCCCGCTGGCGAGGTCATGAGCGAGGTTCTGGATCGCCTCTGCAATAATCTCATCGCCGCTGGCGTACATGGATTGACTCCCCTGGGATCGACCGGGGAGTTCGCGTATCTGAGCTGGCCCCAGCGCCGGCGTGTGGTCGAGGTTGTCGTCAAGGCCGCAAGCCGCCGCGTTCCG
>Ga0208989_10000399_pt1 | contig 12222 bp, 9 predicted proteins | sample MedBloCAOM3_M1_FD_187852 | JGI IMG/M metagenome (GOLD analysis project Ga0208989, IMG submission 187852) | Forest soil microbial communities from El Dorado National Forest, California, USA - Mediterranean Blodgett CA OM3_M1 (SPAdes) (version 2) | ecosystem: Environmental > Terrestrial > Soil >...
TAAAGCATTTGTCGGCAATCAACCTCAAACCGACGACATTACCCTCGTTGCTATTAGGAAGTTATGAATGATTCAACTAATCGACTCGGAGAAGAACGTGATGTTTCGGCCTCTGACCAGGCAGTTCATACCAATCAATCCACTGGCGACCAAGAGACCGAATTCGGGCACGGATCGAGTAAAGCGGCAGCGAGCGGTGTGGAAGATAATAGAATCAGTGCTCTGGAGGCCCAACTGGCTCAGACGAAGGCGGAATTAGAAAAGTTTCGCGAGTTGGCGCTTCGCTCATCGGCCGACTTAGACAATTACCGAAAGCGAATGAGCAAAGAACGTGAAGAAGCGATCAAGTTTGCCAATAGCAGTTTTCTCGAGCGCTTGATTCCGGTCCTCGATAATTTTGAGTTCGGCCTGCAAGCGGCGCGCAGCGCCTCGAGTCCGGTTTCGATTCTAGAGGGAATGAAAATGGTGCAAAAACAATTTCAGGACTTTCTGTCCTCAACCGGTATCGAAGTGATTGACGCTACCGGTCAGCATTTCGATCCTCAGCTGCATGAGGCGATCTCCCAGGAAGAGAGCAAGCAGGTACCGGATGGTATCGTTATCCGCCAACTCCGCAGAGGCTACAAACTGCGGGACCGGTTGATTCGGCCGGCTAATGTTGTTGTGTCCAAAGGGACGCCGATGGCGGTGCCTAGCGGCCCCAAGGAGACCTAAGTCATGCCCGCAAAAAGGGATTATTACGAAGTCCTTGGTGTTGAGCGTAAATCTTCTGATGAGGAGATAAAGAAAGCCTACCGCAAATTAGCGGTTAAATTTCATCCGGATAAGAATCCCGGAGATCCGCATGCCGAAGAGAAATTTAAAGAAATTGGCGAGGCTTACGACGTACTCATGGATGCCGACAAACGGGCGGCATACGATCGTTACGGGCACGCTGCTTTCTCAAGTGGCGCCGGTCCGCGTGGCGGCGGGGGATTCGGAGGCGGATTCCACGATCCGTTCGACATCTTCCGCGAAGTTTTCGGAATGGGTTCGGAAGGGGCGGCCGGCGGTGGAATCTTCGATCAGATTTTTGGCACCGGATCACAGACGCGTGATCGCGGAGGCCGGCAGCGCGGCTCGGATTTACGTTACGATCTACAGATAACACTGGAAGAGGCGGCGTTTGGTATCGAGAAAGAGATTGAGCTTCTGAAGCACGATACGTGCGGGCGTTGCCATGGTAGTGGCGCCGAAGCCGGCTCCAAGGCAATGACCTGTCCCACCTGCCAGGGTCGCGGACAAGTGATTACTGCTCGCGGGTTCTTTCAGGTTTCTCAGACCTGCCCTCGATGTCGCGGGACCGGGCAAGTCATCGAGCGTCCATGCCGAGATTGCGGAGGCGATGGACGTCTGGAGAAGCGTTCGCGGATCAAATTGAAGATTCCGGCCGGTATCGACAATGGAGCCCGTTTGCGTTCTTCCCGAAACGGCGAGGCGGGGGTTCGCGGCGGTCCTGCCGGCGACCTTTACGTCGTAATTCATGTCCGGGAACATGAGATATTCACGCGAGAAGAAGACGACCTATATTGCGAAGTACCACTCTCTTTTGCTACCGCGGCCTTAGGCGGTGAGATTACTGTTCCTACCTTGCAAGGCAAGGCTACCCTGAAGATTCCGGCAGGAACGCAAAGCAATACGCAATTTCGTCTTCGCGGCCACGGAATCGTCAATATCGATAGCAGGGCCAAAGGGGACTTGCGGGTAAGAGTTCTGGTTGAAGTGCCGACCCGTCTGAACACGGAGCAACGACGCAAGCTGGAAGAATTCGCGGAATTATGCGGAGAGGATAATAGCCCGATGCACAAGAAATTCTTGGAACAAGCGAAAGCCTTCTTCCGTTAAAGCCAGTAGGTGAGCGATCGCAGATTTTATATACCGGCGGAACGCTGGTCTCATGACCAGCCGAAATTGGATGAAGACGAGACGCATCATTGTCGGGATGTGCTACGCTTACCCGTAGGAGCACGGGTAGTCGTTTTCGATGGGAAAGGGACGGAAGCGATTGCTGAGATCCAGGATTTTAGCGCGTCTGAGACTCGACTTTCGCTGGTCCAGGTAACGCAGACCGGTCCCCTCCGGTGTGCGGTTACCCTCGCCCAGGCGATTCCGAAAGGGAAGAACATGGAACTCATCATTCAGAAGGCGACGGAACTTGGTGTGAGCCGGATTGTTCCGCTGATTTCTGACAGAACAGTCGTTCAGTTGTCCGAGGGCGAAGACGGAAAGCGAATCGAGAAATGGCGCCAGGTTGTGGTGGAGGCGGCGAAACAATGCGGACAGAACTGGCTGCCGACAGTGGACGCGGCAGTCTCGCTCAAAAGATTTTTCTCTGAATTCGATCGATATGAAGCCCCGCTCATTGCCTCGCTTCAAGGAGACGCGCGAAGCTTCAAGCAGGTCCTGCATGATTTTCGCGAACAACATGGCCGCCGACCCACCAGCACGTTAATGTTGATCGGTCCGGAGGGCGATTTCACTCCGGCTGAATCAGCTCTCGCAAAGACCGCCGGGTGTCTTCCCGTATCACTCGGACCAATCGTACTTCGGACCGAAACGGCAGCGATTTATAGTTTGAGCGTCCTAGCTTACGAGCTCCAGGGTTCGGAGAGCTAAGGTGGTAACGCCGGTAACGCCGAGAACAACAAATAGCCAGTGAGGGATAGTTGGGCCATTGGAATTTTCGGTAGCGGCGAGTGTCCCCTTACGCTTTAGGCGTTCCTGACCGAAACGGTGAAACGAAGGAGATAAGTGGTCGCTGACCTAGAGCCTCAGTCGCCACGGTTTGCCATCATCCCACAGGTCAACTTTCCGGCGAACGATACCAAGGCGACTGCGATTCACGGCTGCTGTAAACCAATCGCTTCGCTCGGATTTTTAGGTTGGGGCGAGCAGGCGAGCTAACGGGACAGTCGCCGCTACCGAACGTTGCGATCCTCCGATAACCGTTTGCGAACCGCCAGCCAGTACCGCGGTTCACGGCGTTACTTTTCCAACCCTAGCAAAACAAGGTTGCGATTTTCTCGCTTGATCTCCGAAATCGCGAGCATCATCCTAGCTCTCGTTATGCGGGGTTGGTTCGTGGCTCAGGCGGCTTTATTTTTCGCAGGCGCAATCCAGGTGAACGCCTTCGACTGGACTCTCATCAAGCAGGGTGGAAGGGATTACATCCCTTTCACCGATGTGGCTCGCTTTTATAATTTCACCCAAGCCAATTTCTCGAACGAGCGAGTGTCCTTGTCCGGTGCGACCTTGCGGATCCAGGGCGGGAGCAACTCGCGCGAGCTTTATATGAATGGGTTGAAGTTCATCCTGAATTTCCCCGTAATTCAGGAGGGATCGATGCTCTATATTTCGCGCATGGATTTGGCGAAACTGGTCGAGCCAGTTTTGCGTCCGGCTAAGATCCAGACTGCGCCTGTCCGAACGGTTATTCTTGATGCCGGCCATGGTGGATTCGATCAAGGAGCCAGAAGTGCATTGGGCAATGAGAAAGATTTTGCTCTGGATGTGATCTTGCGAGCGCGGGAATTATTTTCGCGATCCGGTTTCACAGTTCGCCTGACTCGTTCAGCCGATGTTTTCATTCCATTGGAAACGCGGGCCATGTTTGCCAGCCACCAATCGAATGCATTGTTCGTCAGTGTTCATTTCAATTACGGTGGCCGAGCTGACGCCGAAGGAATCGAGACCTATTGCTTGGCGCCTCGCGGAGTGCCATCAACCAATGATCCGACTCTGACCCTGGCCGATTTTCAACCTTGCCTCGGCAATGTACGGGATCCCGAAAACATTGCGTTAGCAAGCGCCATGCACGCCTCGCTAATCACCCGGTTGGGAGTTCCGGATCGAGGAATCAAGCGAGCGCGGTTCGTTGTCCTGAAAAATGATGGGAATCCTGGAGTGCTGATCGAAGGCGGGTTTCTCAGCAACCCACGTGATGTAGCCAGGATTGCGGCTCCTGCATATCGACAGATGATGGCGCAGGCAATTTTTCAGGGCGTACTGGCGTACAATCGAGCGGTTGAACGGAGTACCCCGGGGGCAACCGCTGAAGTAGCGGAAAAAGATCATGCGCCGGTTGGTACCGGGGATTCCTTATGGGATCCACTGAAATCAAATGTCTATTCTCTACCCCAAGAGATCCATCGCTGACATAACAACGCAGCCGGTTGGTGTCTTCGATTCTGGGATCGGCGGATTAACGGTCGTTCACGCGTTGCGGAAGGCTTTGCCGGCCGAAGACATCTTTTATCTTGGCGATACTGCGCGTTTGCCCTACGGCACCAAGAATCAGGCTACGATTGAGAGGTACAGCCTGGAAATTGCCGGGCTGCTCCTCTCAGAACGGGCTAAGATTATCGTGGTCGCATGCAATACCGCTACCGCGTTGGCATTGCCCCGATTGCAAGACACACTCCGAGTTCCTGTTATCGGCGTGATTGCCCCGGGTGCCCGAGCGGCGGTTAAAACGACGAAATCGGGAAGAATTGGTGTCATCGGAACGCGTGCAACGATGATGAGTGGCGCTTACGAACAAACCATTCAAGCCTTGCGTCCGAACGCTACGGTGATCAGCCAACCGTGTCCCTTACTAGTTCCGTTGATCGAGGAAGGAATGTTCCGCGGAGCGATCGCCGAGGAGATTCTTCATCTCTACCTCGATCCGCTTCTATTGGAGGGAGTAGATACTTTGGTCTTAGGATGCACTCACTACCCGCTTTTGGCACCGTTGATATCCGAGCTAGTTGGTGAGGGGATCACTTTGGTTGACTCGGCCGAAAACTGCGCAATCGCCGTCGCCCAACTACTGAAGGAGCTAAATTTGCTCAACCGTTCAAACGAGCTAGGACACTTGGATGTAGCTCTGACGGACGAGTCGAATCCATTTCTGCAGACCGCAGAAAGAGAATTGTCGCTAACCATCGATCGGCTGGAAAAGCGCGTAGTCCAAGGCGTTACCATGGTGATAGCCGAGCACTGATCGGTTATCGGCCTCGCAAAATGGCAAAGGGCTCAAACCGATGCCGCTGAGACGGCATCAGGTTTTCGCCCTGCTATGGGCGATCGCACGTTTCCCTGTCCTTTTCGTCATTTCACATCGTACATCAACAGTCACCAATTGCCGTTTATGGAAGGATTACTTCTGTCGATGCCGCGAGAAGCGAGTGATCTCAGTAATGCCTTCTGCTTCGAGCAACGCTTCGAGACGGTCGTACCCTTCGGCCACTTGCACATAGGAGTGAGCATCGGACGAGATGGTGATCGGGATATCCATAGCAACAGCCTTTTTTACGATTGCCGCAGCGGGATATTGCTCACCGACCTTCTTACGCCAGCCGGCCGTGTTGATCTCGATGGCCAAATCGTTTTTTCGGATCAGGTCAAGTAATGGGTCAAAAGTGGTCGCGGCATCGTAGTTTTCCGGGAAAAGGCCATGGATCTTTACCAGATCGAGATGGGAGACACAATCGATGCGCCCTCTGCGAAGCAATGAGGTGAGCTGCTCGATGTATTCGGAAAAAGCTCGGTCTGCGCCTCTTTGTTCGATTTGTCGGCTCTGATCCGTTCCATCAAACATCCTCTCTTCGCCCGAAAAATAGTGAACTGAACCCAGAACAAGGTCGAGTCGGTCCCAATTCTCCTCTACCCAGTTCAACCCGCGTTCAGAAGTGATCGGATCATTATCCAGCTCGATGCCGATGAGTATGTCGATATCTGGATTCTGGTCTCGTAACCGATTGATCGCGTCGAAAACTACTCCACCACAATATCGGTCGTGATCGGTGAAAGCGATGCTCTCGACCCGGCGTTCCCGGCATCGATCGATCCAAGGCTGGAGCGCCTCGATCGTATACGGCCGCAATGTATGGGCTTGGGGATGGGTGTGGTAATCCACTTTGCAAATCATTGCGGTTAATAGTGCACAAATCGCGCTCAATCGGTAGCGGCGACTCTTTCGCTAATCATCAATCACCTCTCGCCACATTGCCGGCCCTCGATCCCGCTCTCCTCCCTCGACTGGACAACGGTCCTATTTTGAAGCATAAATCACACGCTAACGGTATGAACACATGAACGACGCGTTGTATAAGGCGACCGTCCTGGTTTTGAATCGGAATTGGCAGGCGATTGATGTCAAGACGCCAGCCCAAGCATTTTGCATGATGGCAAACGGCAACGCCACCGGGCTCGACATTCAAGGAATTGGCGATATGCGGCCGGTTCGATGGAACGAATGGTTAGAGTTGGCTGTTCGCGAGGACGATAACGCGGTCCGGACAGTTCGTGGGCTGGTGAGAATTCCGACCGTGCTGGTATTGGCGCGGTACAACAAAGTGCCGAAGCGTCGCCCTAAGCTTTCAACCAAAGGTATTTGGGAACGGGATGGAGGACGATGCCAGTACACCGGCAAGAAGCTGGTTCCCACCGAGGGAAATATCGATCATGTGGTGCCGCGGTCGCGCGGTGGCCAAACCAGCTGGGAGAACTGCGTGTTGGCCGATAAGCGCGTCAATAGCCTCAAGGGTAACCGCCTGCCGGAAGAGGTTGGTCTCGAGCTGCAAAAGAAACCGCGACCGCCCCGGGAATTGCCGGTCACTTACTTCATTCGAAACGCGCATAACGTCCGCGATTGGGAACATTTTCTCACCCCGATCGACTAAAGTAGCCGCAGCTTCTAGCTGCGAGGGTTCCAACGCTTCGCCTCGCTATGGCGCGTCTACTGCTGACCGCCTCCCTGCGAATCGTGGGTTGCACTTCGGCCTCCTCGACAGCAAATTCCGCTTCCCATGACAGGCGAGATTTCGACGGCCTACGCACCTGCGACAGTTGAAGCCAAATGGTACGAAACTTGGCTTCAGCAGAAGTGTTTCTACGCGCGCGCCGAGTCGACCAAATCCGGTTACTCTATCGTGATACCGCCTCCAAACGTGACTGGTGTACTCACCATGGGGCATGTCCTGAACAATACCATCCAGGACATTCTCGCGCGTCGCGCCCGTATGCTGGGTAAAGAAGTTCTTTGGCTTCCTGGAACCGATCACGCCGGAATCGCGACTCAAACCGTCGTCGAAAGGCAGCTGCGCAAGGAAGGAAAGACCCGTCACGACATTGGACGTGCCGAATTTGTGGCTCGGGTATGGGAGTGGAAGGAACGCTACGGCGGAATTATTATCGAGCAGCTGAAGAAATTGGGGTGTTCCTGCGATTGGTCGCGGGAACGCTTCACCATGGACGAAGAGTATTCCCGGGAAGTTCGCGCTGTCTTCGTTGATCTTTACAATAAAGGGCTCATCTATCGCGGCAAGCGAATGGTGAATTGGTGCCCGGCTTCGCTCACCGCGCTGTCCGATGAGGAAGTGATAGCGACACCGGTCTCCGGAACTTTGTATATCATGCGGTACGAAGTGGTTGAGGAACCGGACATGTTTCTCGAAATCGCTACCACCCGTCTAGAGACCTTAATGGGGGATACCGCTGTCGCGGTAAATCCGAACGATGAGCGGTACCGGCATTTCATTGGTAAACATTGTTGGCGTCCGTTTCCGCGTGTCCAGATTCCAATCATTGGAGACGAGGCAATCGATCCAGAGTTTGGTACTGGTGTGCTCAAGGTCACGCCGGCGCATGACAAGACGGATTTTGAAATTGGGCAACGCCATAATCTCGAAATTATCGATGTCCTTAATCCGAACGGAACACTCAACGCGCTGGCGGGCGAAGAATTTGTCGGCCTGGACCGATTCGAGGCTCGGAAACGGGTGGTGGAGAAGTTGCGCGAGCTTGATCTGTTAGTGCGAGAGGAGCCATATCAACACAACGTCGGGTATAGCGAACGCACTGGTGTTCCCGTCGAGCCGCGACTGAGCGAACAATGGTTCCTTCGATATCCGCAGGTTGATCGTACCTTGGCTACGGTCCGATCCGGAGAGGTTCAGTTTCGGCCAGAGCGCTGGATCAAGAGCTTTGAGCACTGGATTGAGAACATCCGCGATTGGTGTATCAGCCGGCAACTTTGGTGGGGTCACCAGATTCCGGTCTGGTATCATAAAACCGAACCGGATCGCAGGTATGTCGGGATCGATCCGCCGGCTGATTCGGAGCATTGGGAACAGGATCCAGACGTCCTGGATACGTGGTTTTCTTCCTGGCTCTGGCCGTTTGCCACCATGTCGCCGAATTTGCGGGGAAAATTTTATCCGACCGATGATTTGGTTACCGGACCAGATATTATTTTTTTATGGGTCGCCCGTATGATCATGGCAGGGTTCGAGTACCAAGGTCAGAAACCGTTTAAGAACGTTTTCTTCACCGGGATTATTCGAGATCTGCAGGGGCGCAAAATGTCAAAAAGCCTCGGGAACTCTCCCGACCCGCTTGACCTTATCGCGAAGTATGGTGCCGATGGACTTCGGTTCGGATTAATGCGAACCGCGCCGCATGGGCAAGATATCCGATTCGATGAGAAGCAGATCGAAGAAGGGCGCAATTTCGCCAATAAGCTCTGGAACGCTTTTCGCTTTCGCCAACTACAGGGCCCGCGAGTGATCGCAAAGCCAGCTGTACCACTTTCTCCTTACTCCACGCGCATTCTTGTCTTACTAAACGCCGCGGTCGATCGGATCGAGCGCGGCTACAGCGACTATCTTTTTACCGATGTCGCCCAAACCATTTATGAATTTTTCTGGGGTGATTTTTGTGACTGCTATCTTGAAGCGGCAAAGACGGAACTGCAAAGCCAGGATTCCGAGGTCAAATCCGGATGTCTCTGGGTGATGGACCATGTCCTCTCCGCGGTGCTTCGATTGCTTCATCCATTTATGCCACACATCACCGAGGAATTATGGCATCGAATGGAATATGGCTCGGGTAGTATTCAGTTTGCTGAGCTCACCGATCTGCGAACGGAGTTGCAGTTGGACGCCGCCCAAGCGGAATTTGCCGGCATGGTGTATCGAGCGACCTCGCAAGCGCGGAATCTCCGTGCGGAATATCGCATTCCCTCAAACCGAAAGGTGAAACTGATATTACGCCCGGCTGTGCAGGGCGATTTTGCAGTCTTTGCGAATCTAGCGGGAGCGGAGGAATCGCTTGAGGTGAATCCTGATTTTGAGGCGCCGCGGGGTATGCCGATGGTCTTGACTCCGCTCGGGCAGGTTTTTCTTCCGTTGGAAGGAGCAGTAGATGTGCAGGCCGAGAAAGAGCGGCTGGCCAAGGAGATTGCAAAACTAGAGAGTGAACTGGAGACCGTTCGAAAAAAACTCGCCAATGCAAATTTTGTCGATCGTGCTCCAGCGGCGGTGGTCGAAGAGCATCGGCAGCGCGAACGGGATTTCAATAGCCGGCTAGACCAACTAAGGGAGCGGGCAGCGGGCCTGTAGCCGTCCTGGTTTGGGCGTGCGTCCTCGAGCGCCGCGGGACCGCTACTGTCGACTGGTGTTTACGGTTACCGCTTACTGGTTTGCTGCCGGATGCGCGTCGCGTACTTTGCCGGTATGAACTCTCAATGGGGCCGATTTAATCGCTACTTTTTGCGGTATCCCGATCTTCATTTTTCCCTGGATATAAGCCGGGTGTATTTCGAGGGGAGTTATTTCGAGACGATGAGCGTGGCAGTGGCGAAGGCCTTCAGATCGATGGAGGCATTGGAGAAGGGCGCCATTGCCAATCCCGACGAGAAAAGAATGGTGGGCCATTATTGGTTGCGCGCTCCCGAGTTGGCGCCTAATGACGAAGTTCGGCACGATATCGAGGATACTAACGAAGCAATCTACGAGTTTGTGCGCAAAGTAGACGCGGGAGAGCTTCAGGCATCCAATGGCGACGATTTTACCGATCTACTATTGATTGGCATTGGCGGCTCCGCTCTCGGTCCTCAGTTGGTAGCCGACGCACTTGGCTCTGACGCTGACCGGATGCGAGTTCATTATTTGGACAACACCGATCCGGAGGGAATTGATAGCGTATTCCAGCGGTTGGGTACGAACATCGCCACCACTCTGGCGATCGTCGTCTCGAAGTCTGGAGGAACAAAAGAGACTCGGAACGGAATGCTTGAAGCAGCCGCAAAGTATAAGGCAGCTGGTTTGGATTTTGCGAAGCATGCCGTGGCGGTCACCGGAAAAGGCAGCGAGCTTGATCGACACGCGGCCGGATGGCTGGCCAGGTTTCCCATGTTCGATTGGGTAGGTGGCCGTACCTCTGTAATGAGTGCCGTCGGGCTGTTACCGATGGCTCTTCAAGGACTGAATACTGAACAATTATTGGCCGGAGCGTCAGCCATGGACGAAAAAACCAGAGTTCACGATGTTGGCTCTAATGCGGCAATGCTGCTGGCGCTGATGTGGTACCAGACCGGTAATGGAAAAGGTGAGAAGGACATGGTCATTCTGCCGTACAAAGACCGTTTGGTTCTTTTTAGTAAGTACCTTCAGCAACTGGTGATGGAATCACTCGGGAAAGAATTCGATCTCGATGGTAAGACGGTCCATCAGGGCATTGCGGTCTATGGGAACAAGGGGTCAACCGATCAACATGCGTATGTTCAGCAACTCCGAGACGGTGTGCGTAATTTCTTCGTTACATTCATTCAGGTGGATACCGCTCGCAATAGCGCTGGTCTCGAGGTGGAGCCTGGGATTACCAGTGGCGACTACCTTCAAGGGTTTTTGCGCGGTACTCGCTCGGCCCTTTTCGAAAAGGATCGGGAATCGATTACCATTAGCGTTGATCGAGTAACGCCATTTTCGGTAGGTGCTTTGATCGCTCTGTATGAGCGCGCAGTCGGCTTTTACGGATCGCTGGTTAACATCAATGCGTACCATCAACCTGGGGTGGAGGCTGGGAAAAAGGCGGCTGGCCGGCTGCTGGAACTGCAAAGTCATCTGGCCAAGCTGCTACAAGCGATTGGTAAACCCGCTACCGCAGAAGAGCTGGCTAAAAGTGTCGGCGCCGATCCCGAGGATGTTTTTCATGTATTGACGCATTTGGCTGCCAACCGCTCCGGATTCAGTCGTCATCTAGGCGAATCTCCTTCGACGGACCGCTTCGCGTGGAAGAAGTGAGGCATTTCGAGGGAGGGCGTGTCGCTCTTCGTGAGGTAGGGCGCGTCGCTCCGCGACCGCCGAGTCGCACCCTACTTCGCGCCGCCTGCACCGAAGAAGGCTGGGGCGCAAACATCAAGAACTGGATCTCATTCCCCCAAAAGATTTCGCTGTCGACCAAAAAATGGCACTATATTTCCATGGGATGAGGTCGATAGCCCACCTAACGAAGTAATGTCGCAGCATCTGGAAAAGATTTTAGCTCATGCCGAGAGGCAATTGGTTTCGCAAGGAAAAGAGCGCCTTCGGGAGCAGCTAAATCTCTACAAAAAATTTCTAAAGCTGGAAGAGCATCGCCTCCGTCTAAAACATTATTCGGGTGCCGGCGGTCTAGAGGTAGTCCATGATCGCGCCACGTTGTTGGATGTCGTGCTTCGTCATTTGTTCGAGGGCGCATTAGAACATTCCAAGTTCGTCGACAAAGTTCCGCCGATCGCCCTCTTAGCAATCGGAGGCTATGGCCGCGGCGAACTGAACCCGTACAGCGATGTTGACATCCTTTTTTTGCATGACTCTGTGCGCGTCCCCCCCGATGTGACCGAAGTTATTGAGCAGATCCTCTATATGCTTTGGGACGTTGGATTTAAGGTCGGACATGCCACCAGGTCGCTTGGCGAGGCGATCCGACTCGCGAATGCCGATGTATTGACGAAAACTTCGCTTCTCGAATCACGATATCTTTCCGGCAATCGCAGTCTCCACTCAAAGTTCCGTCGCGAATTCTTTGACCATTGCGTCCGTGGACAGGTGAGCAGCTACTTGCGGTGGCGGCTTGAAAATCAAGCAGAGCGGCATCGGAAATACGGAGGCTCCGTTTTTATGCAGGAGCCGAACGTCAAAAATGGCTGCGGCGGATTGCGTGATTACCAAAATATGCAGTGGATCTGCTACTTTCGGGATGGAATCATGAGCACGGCCAAGCTGGTTGAGCGCAAGTACATTTCCGAGAGCGATCGTCGGGCCATCGATCGAGCTTACGATTTTTTGCAACGAGTTCGGACCGAACTGCACTACGCCAACGAGCGTCCATCGGACGTGTTGACGCTGTTCCTTCAAGGTCAAATTGCGAGTCGGTTCA
>Ga0208989_10000400_pt1 | contig 12185 bp, 14 predicted proteins | sample MedBloCAOM3_M1_FD_187852 | JGI IMG/M metagenome (GOLD analysis project Ga0208989, IMG submission 187852) | Forest soil microbial communities from El Dorado National Forest, California, USA - Mediterranean Blodgett CA OM3_M1 (SPAdes) (version 2) | ecosystem: Environmental > Terrestrial > Soil >...
CAAGGTTCTGCCGCTAGGGCGTCCTCGACTCTAGCCGGCCGAGAGAAAATGGGACATCGTTCCCTCTGAGACCGTCTCGCCGCCTTCGTGTTCGAGATCTTGACTGTTAACAATCAGCACATCCCCTTTGCAGGGATCTGCGCTTACGGGCTAAAACTCCACAGCCGCTGGGGTTCATGGTCGCCACTTGCCACAAGGCATATGTTATGCTCATTTTATTGACATGTTTTGGCTAATCGGGCTCCTTGCGGTTTCTTCCGGCTCGTTGCTTATCATCATCACTGGCCTGCGCAAAGCGCCGGAGGCTTTTGAGGATGAACATGGCTTACACATTTTGCGCCGAGCCCTGCGCGGGGCCGGCATTCTGCGGAACCGTCGGCCACGCGATCAGAAAGCAAGGTCGCGCTTTGAATCACCGGTTTCTCATTCTCCGTGACCAAATTCGCGCGATAACGTTCGCTCGCTAACGGAACGTCGCGCCTTTTCGTATCGTATCTTCTTTGACGGCGAATTCTTTCGCTGCCTCCATGAAGGTTTCGTTCCCGCGGTGCCTGTGCGCTCGATAATCTCCCACTGGATTGCCTTCCCGGTCACGAGCAGAAACTGGCTGAGAGGTTGAGCAGTTGAGGGGTTGAGCTCAACCGTAATCAGCGCGCCCGGGGTGACTCGAACACCCGACCGACGGATTAGAAATCCGTTGCTCTATCCGGCTGAGCTACGGGCGCAGTTGTCGCAAATATTCCGCTGCGTGCGGTAGAAAATCCAGTGAGGAAATAGAAACGATGAAGCGTTGAAGGGTTGAAGCTTGATGGGTTGAAGCGAACATAAATCGAATTTTTGAATATTTAACCAGGAAGCCTCGGAAGGATCGATCGCTTTAACCCTTCAACTGTTTAACGCTTCATCGGACGCTATGAACGCGCTCTCCATTATTACGCCTTACAAACACGATGGCCTGTGGGTGTTTGACGATCCGGCGGTTGGATTGTCGAAAGAACCGTTCATTGCCGGCATCGATACGATGATCGACAAGATGGTCGCAGACATTGCAAACGCCGAGCGCGGGTTTCGCGCGATCTTCAGCGCGACGCCGTTTCCGGGTCATACCTCCAAACTGGAATGGCGGCGTGCCGAGTCAGGCGGGAATTGGTATTACAGCGAACAGTTCAAGATGGAAGGCTGGCTTTGTCCCGCGCTCTTCCGGTATTTCCCGAGCGCGCCGCGTGAGATTTACGTGAAGGTGGAACCGTTGAATCGTTGAATCGTTAAAGCGTTGAAGCGGCTGATTGTTTCCGCTTTGTCTCTTCAACCCTTCAACGAACTCACTCGCCGACCCGATGCTTGAGCTCCCACACGCGGAGCGCTGCAAGCAGGAGAGACTTAGTGCGGGTAAGCGTCCCAACTGCGGCCATTTCCCGCTCGCCATTCGGAGGCGCCGCCGCGCTCTTGCTGCGGCCGCGGCCGCGTTTTTGCGCTTTCGACTTCCGAACACGGTGAGCGGCTGATCCGCTTACGGGAAGATGATTCATGGGGCCTTCCAGATAGCAGCTTACAGGCCAGCATTGGAGGGACGCGCGCTGTCGCGTCCCATTAATTTTGGGGCACGACAGCGCGTGCCCCTCCAAGGAAAAGCGCTTGTGCCTAGGGAGGTTCTCCGCCAGTTTTGGAGCCGTCATGGCAAATCGTAATTTGGGTTGTCTCACCATCTTTCTGTTCGTCGCTCTTTGCGCCAGCGTCTTTGTCAATTTTCTCCTGGCCGCAACCGCTTTCCGTCGCGTGAGCGGCAGAGCGTGGGAGGAAATGCCGCCGCGTTTCCATGAGGTGGTTGTGCAGCGCGGGGATTCCAGCAAAGTCGCCCTTATTACGCTGCGGGGTTTGATCAGCTCAAGCGTCCCGGGAGCGGTGAGCGATTCCATGGTTGACGATATGCGCGCGGCCTTGCAACAGGCGCGCGACGACGATCGTGTCAAAGCTGTCGTCCTGGAGATCGATTCGCCCGGCGGCGAGGTGACGGCGTCGGACACGATTTATAATGCCGTCGTTAAAACGCGCGCGAAAAAACCGGTCGTGGTTTACATGGAAACGCTGGCCGCATCCGGCGGGTATTACATTTCCTGCGGCGGCAAGTTCCTCATGGCCAATGAGACGACCATCACCGGCAGTATTGGCGTCATCATCCAAACGCTTAATTACGAACAGTTGTTTAACAAAATCGGGCTCGCCTCCGTCGTTTTCAAAAGCGGGAAGTTCAAAGACATGTTGAACGGCGCGCGCCCAATTACACCGGAGGAACGCGAGCTCGTGCAAAGTTTTGTCATGAAAACGTACGACAAGTTTCTCGGCATTGTCGCGAAAGAACGCAACCTCTCGGCCGATTCGTTGCGCAACGGCCTGGCCGACGGACGCATTCTTTCCGGCAAAGACGCGTTGGAGAACAAACTCGTCGATGGGCTCGGCCAGATCGAAGATGCTTTCGGCAAAGCGAAGCAACTGGGCGGCGCGCCTGGGGCCACGGTGGTCAAATATGGCCCGCCCTTTAGCCTGAGCCGCTTCTTCCGCGCCTTCGGCGAAACGGGAAAAACAAAGTTTTCTCTCGAACTTCCCAGGCAACTGCTTCCGCAATTGGAAAGCGGGCGGGCTTACTTTCTGCCGAGCTATTACGCTCCGTAGCCGGCCGCGCACATGTTCTTCGCCAGTTTTTCTACGGCGCTCGGGGCCGTAATCAACGCACTCTTTCTCATCGTTGGTGTTTACATTTATGTTTCACTAATCCGCCAGATTGCCGCGCGAAGATCGACCATCGCCCTCGAACCGCTGCCGGTGCGTAACTTTGGTCTGGCCGAAGCCGTTCTTGCAATCGCGTTGAGCGCGTGGTTTCTCCTCACCGTCGTCCTTTCACTTTATGGGCAGCCCCGGCCACTCGGAATGCGGGATGTTATCGCCGAACTTTTGTTCCGGATCGGATTGGTTCTCTTCATGGTCGCTTTTTTGAAGTTCCGTCGCCTGGATCTCAATGCGCTGGGCGGGTTCTCAAAGATTGGTTTTTGGCGGACGTTATTCACGGGCCTCATTTTACTGATTGCCGCTTACCCGTTAATCGGCCTAGCCGACGCCTTGATGCAGCGCCTACTTGGCGGTGCCAGCGCGAGTAAACAACAGATTGTCGATCTTTTCACGGGATCGGCAACGATCGAGCAACGCGTCTTGATTATTTTGCTGGCCGTGGTAATCGCGCCGGCTGCTGAAGAATTTATTTTTCGTTTCCTTATTTACGGCGTGCTCAAGAGATATGGCGGCGCGTTTCTCGGAGTCGTTCTGAATTCTCTGCTTTTTGCCGCGGTCCACACACATTTGCCTTCCTTCGCCGCGCTCTTCGCGCTCGGCTGTTGCTTCACCATTGCTTATGAATGGAGTGGTTCCATTCTCGTATCGATGACCATGCACGCGCTTTTCAATTCCGTTACTCTCACCCTGCTCGCTTTTCCGGATATATTTCCGCAATGAAGTTGAGTGATCTCGGCGAGGATCGGTTGCTCGCCCGACTTTTGCCGCGCTTGCCGCTGAGCAAATCGGTCCTGGCCGGAGCAGGCGATGATTGCGCGGTGGTCCGATCGCCCGGTGAAAACAAGCTCATACTTTTGAAGACCGACTGCGTCGTGGAGGGCGTGCATTTTCGTCGGAGCGATGCGGCTGCGGCCGTGGGCTGGAAAGCAATGATGCGGCCGCTCAGCGATTTCGCCGCGATGTCCGGTCTGCCGCAGTTTGCCTTGGTCACACTGATTGCGCCGGGCCGAACGTCCGTTCGCAAGATCGACAATTTCTATCGCGGCTTGCAGCGCGCGGCCGCGCGCTTTGATGTCAGCATTGTTGGTGGCGAGACGAGCGGCACGCACGGACCGATCACGATATCAGTCAGTGTCATCGGGTTCGTGGAAAAGGATCGATGGGTTTCACGACGCGGCGGAAAAGCCGACGACGATCTTTTCGTCACCGGTAGGCTTGGCGGATCGATCCGCGGAAAGCACTTGCGCTTTGTGCCGCGCATTGAGGAGGCACGCTGGTTGACCGAAAAGTTTTCTGTTCACGCCATGATGGACTTGAGCGACGGGCTCGGCACCGATCTGCCACGTTTGGCGAAGGCGAGCAACGTCGGGTTCAAGATCGATATACAGAGTTTGCCGCTCGCCTCCGGCGCCAAGATAGACAACGCCATTTCCGATGGCGAAGATTTCGAATTGCTCTTAGCCATTTCACCGCGCGAACGGAAACGCCTCGAAAAGACTTGGCGCAAGAAGTTCCCAAGGCTTCCGCTCACACGCATCGGACAGCTCTTTCCGCAATCCGCAGTCAATGCCAGTCCGGCTCGGACAAATCCGAAATTGAAAAGTGGCTTCGTTCACTTCAAATAGCCCGGCCGAAACGGAAGCGGTCGGCCGGCAATTTGCCGGCGATGTTCATGCTGGGTCGGTCCTGGCGCTGACCGGCGATCTCGGCTCGGGCAAGACTCAATTTGTGAAAGGCCTCGTGGCGGGCTTGGGGAGCAGCGCGGCGACGACGAGTCCGACGTTCACCATTATTCACGAATATCCCGGCGGACGTTTGCCGGTCTATCATTTCGATTTCTTTCGGTTGGAAGATCGACAATCAGTCGCGCGGCTTGGTTTGGACGATTACTTTTTCGGCGATGGCGTTTCCGTGATTGAATGGGCCGATCGATTCCGGGAGTTAATCCCGGAGCAGGCGCGCTGGATTTCATTCGAAACAAAATCGGAAACTCAACGCGCGATTACTCTTTGCGACAATAGCCCAGCGTTTTAACGCTGGGTTTGTGGGGAATAGAGAGGAAACCAGCCCCTAATGGGGCGAAAGAAGTTTCTCGGTAACGTTTCTTTCGTCCCTGCCGGGACTTAATCGCATGAAATCTTTTGGCCCAGCGTTAAAACGCTGGGCTATTGTCAGAAAAAGGACGGACATCGGCGTGAATGCAAAACACAAGCGAATGTAATGAAGATTCTGGCGCTCGAACTTTCGACTGCGCGCGGCAGCATTGCGGCGCTAGGCGACGATGTCGATCCTTCAACTGCGCTCAGGACATGCCTTGCGCGCGAGTGGGCGAATGATCGTAAACATTCCGGATTGTTTTTTGACAACCTCCGGGACATCACAAAGAAATTCGGGGTGCCGGAGATGATCGTAGTTGGACTTGGGCCCGGCTCCTACGCGGGAATTCGCATCGCCATTTCGGCTGCGATTGGATTGCAACAGGCGAGAGGAGCGCGTCTGGTTGGTCTTCCATCGATTTGTGCCTTCGAAGCTGAAAAATACTGCGTCATCGGCGACGCGCGCCGGAATTCATTTTTCTTCGCGCGCGTTGGTGCGAACGATTTAATCGAAGGTCCGACTCTGCTAAGCGAAGCTGAATTGAGAGCGAAATTGGATAAGCTGGAATCGAACATGTCGATCTTTTGCTCCGAACAGCTGCCGCAATTTGAACGAGTGATTGTTCGTTATCCTTCCGCAAAAATTCTGGCCCGGCTTGCGCAAGATCCAAATCGACGGTTTGCCTTACCGCCACTCGAGCCGATGTATCTGCGCGAGCCGCATATCACGATGCCAAGATCGACAACGAGAACATGAACGAGGCTTATCGATGTTGGGCTGAGATCGACCGAAGTGCGTTGCGAGATAACGCCAAGGTTGTGCGCGATCGAATTGGATCGGCCGAGCTTCTCGCTGTCGTCAAAGCGAATGCTTACGGACACGGCATGGTCGGCGTCGCACAGGTGTTGGCCGATGATGCGCATCTATTCGGCGTCGCGAACCTGGAAGAAGCGATGACTCTGCGCGCCGCGCTGCCGCATCCGATCATCATTCTCGGTGCGGCTGTTCCGCAGGAAAGATCGACAATTGCCGAGCGCGGTTTCATTCCATCGGTTTCTACACTGGAAGAAGCGCAAGATTTCGACCGCCTGGCGCGTGGCCAGCCAGTCGCAATCAATTTCAAAGTCGATACCGGAATGGGGCGCATGGGCGTGGTCGAGTCGGAAGCGGTCGCGGTATTTAAGAAAGTTGCAGCGTTACCGAAGATAAAGATACACAGCGTTTCGACTCATATGCCGGTCTCGAACGAGGACGCAGACTACACGCGCGACGAGCTTTCGCGATTTCGCAAGATCGTTGACCAGTTTCGCGCAGAAGTGCCGGGCAATTACAAAGCTCACGTTTTACAAAGCGCCGGCGTGCTCGCCTTCGCCGATCCGACGTTCGATGTCGTCCGCGGCGGCATTATGCTTTATGGAATTTCGCCGCTACCCGAGTTTCAAAAATTGTTGAAGCCGGTCATGACGTGGAAAACGCGCATCGCGCTTGTCCGCGACATGCCGAAGGGTAGCTCAATCAGTTATGGGCGCACGTTTATCACCCCGCGTCAGATGCGCGTCGCGACGCTGTCGGCTGGTTATGCCGACGGTTACCCGCGACATCTTTCGAATCGCGGCGCCGCAGTTTTGGTTCGCGGAAAAAGATGTGCGTTGCTCGGTCGTGTGACGATGGATTTGATCATGATCGATGTCTCCGGCATTGAAGATGTCGATCTTGGCGAGGAAGTGGTGCTGATGGGGCGGCAAGGTGATGAAGAAATCTCGTGCGCGGAATTGGCCGAACGCGCTGAGACGATCACTTGGGAAATCATCACACGCGTTGGCAGCCGCGTTCCGCGCGTTTTTGTCTGAGAGTGGAATTCCCTCAACTGGCGCATCGCGTCCGCCCCGGGCTCGCGACCGGGCGGAGCGCTGAGAGGATTGAGGCGAGGGAATCTTGTTTGCCGGTTCGGCGCGTTTTGTCTAAGAGTGTTCCCTCACCTGGCGCTTCGCGTCCGCCTCTCCCTCAGGGAGAGGATAGAGGTGAGGGCATTCTTTGTTTGCCCCTGCGGTTAGCCTCCTTCGTCCAGCAGCCGCGGGACTACGGCGCGCCAGGGGAAACCGCCGCTCCTTGTTTGCCGCGTTCGGCGCGTTTACGTTTGGGCAACGATGAAGCGTTCAAGCGATGAACCGTTAAAGCGGCAAAAGCCAAGATTGGACACTACGCTTCAACGCTTCAACCCTTCATCGCTTTAACGAACCCCATGTTCCAAATTGTCTTCAATGAACTGAGCGCCGCAGAGATGTCGGCGTTGCCGAAACGATTGCAGCTCGATCTGCTGGCTCAATTTCAAATTCTCCCCGAGGACCTCGATCATCTCGACGCCAAGCGTTTCGGCGTGATCGAGCGCGGAGGGAGAAAGTTATATCGCTATCGGGCGAAGGAGTACCGGATTTACTTCGCCAAGACGGACGAAGGAATCACCGTGCATCGCGTCCTGCACAAGAACACGTTTCGCGATTTTCTTTTCCGCAGCAAGCTACCGCTCTCGGAAGACGCTGCGCTGAGCAAGACGCGCGAGTTTTGGAGGCTAATCGAGCAGGGTGAGAAGACGCGGAAAGCGTGAGCAATAACGCTCGGGATGACAGATGGTGTAGCGGCGGCTGTCCCCAGCCGCAAAGAGTGAAAACTGCGCGTGAGGACACGCGCCTCTACACTATTTCATCAGCAAGACGGAACGGCTGCGCTTGATCTCGCGCGTGATCTTGCGGTGCATGTGCGCGGGCATGCCGGTGACACGGCGCGGAAGAATCTTGCCGCTTTCGGTGACGAACTTTTTCAAAAGATCGGGGTTCTTGTAATCGATCGCCTCGATGGAGATGTCGATCCTGCGCCGTGGCATGGTGCGATTGGCGCGGCGAAAGGCGGAACGACGTTTGGCGGTTTTGGGTTGCATCGATGATTACCTGGTCTCGCGGTGCAATGTATGCCGTTTTAGAAAAGGATTATACTTTTTCTTTTCGAGCCGGTTGGGCGTGCGTGGGCTTTTCTTGTTGCGAGAAGACATGTAACGCGACACCGGTTTGCCGAGCGCTTTCGCTTCCGTGCATTCGAGCGTGATGATTTCCTGGGCCATGGCAGTTAGTCTCGCTCCTTCGCTTCCTGCTCGGGCTTCTCTTCTTCCTCACCGTCGCCGCCTTCGTCTTCCGTCAATCCGAAGAGCGAAGTGACGGATTGGCGAACACGCGACGCCTTATTCTGTTTCTCGAGCTGCGATTGACATTCCACTGTGAAACGCGCGAACGGGATCGCCTCGAGACGCGTGCGCGGGATCGGTTTACCCGACATTTCGCAGATACCGTACGTGCCGAGCTCGATGCGCTTGAGCGCCTGATCGATTTCGTAAAGCGCGTCCTGTTCCTGCGAAAGCAGACTGAGGGCGAAATCGCGATCGTATGCATCGGATCCAGCATCGGCCTGATGCATGCCAAAAGCGGAAGCCTCGTTGCCTTCGGCGCGCGAACGCAACGTGTCCTGGGCAACGCCGGCCATCGAATCAACCATGGCATCGCGCAGCTGCTGAAGTTTCTCCTTCTGTCCGCGCGTGAACGAATCGAGCCTGCGCGGGCGATGATTTGTCTGGATAAGCTTCAACGGACTTGGCGAACGATTGGATTTCTTGCTCGCAGATTTGGAAATTTTCGGACGGCTGGCGCGGGATGCCTTTTTCGAGCTTTTGGCAGACGCCTTCCGCGCCGGCTTCGCTTTGCGCGCGGCGGGCTTCTTTGCAGTCTTCTTCTTCTTTGATTTGGCCATAACTTAAAAGGCGCCCGGGGTGGCGCCGAAAACGGAGGCTTAATTAAGAACATTTGGGCAAAGGCGCAAGCGGAGATTTCCCCTAAAAATAAAGCGTATCACGAACGTTGGCGCGCCGTCTTGACGCGAAATGGAGGGCGCCGCGCCGTCGGCGCCACGAATGGGACACACGACGGCGCGTGTCCCTCCAGAAGAACCATATTATGAGCTTGCGCTCGAGTAATGGCGCAAGGCGAAACGCCAGAAAGCACGCGATAACCCGAAGACGATGGTTGAGGCGATCACAAGATGAAACATGAGCCATAACGGCTGGCCGAGCGGTTTGATGAGCAGGCGCGCGGGAATGTTTGCGATGATCACAACCGGAATGACCCAACCGAAAACAATGCGAAACAGCCACGGATAGATCACATCGGGATAGCGCGCGATGTTGAGGAAATTGAAATAACCGTAAACCAAACCCTGGGCGCGGATGATCCAAAAGCTGACGGCGGCAAGGCTGAGCATGATCGAGTAATGCACGGCGACGCCGAAGAGGAGCGCGACGAGATAAAGCAAGACCGACATCGGATTTGGAACGATGCCGAGTTGCGCGAGCGAAAAGCAGACGACTACGCCGCCGAGCGCGGCGTTGATTATGCTATCCAGACCGAACTGTTTAGTGGAGACGGCGAACTGGCTGTCAACCGGGAGAACGAGGAGCGAGTCGAGTTTTCCCGTGCGCACGAGCTCGGGAATGTTCGCCACGTTCACGAAGAAAAACGCCTGAAACAATTGCGCGATCATTTGATGGGTGCCAACGAGCAGAACCACCTCCCATTTTGACCAGTCGCCAATTCGATCGACCTGGCCGAAGATGATGCTGAAGAAAACGATCTGGCCGCAAAACCACAGGACTTCGACCACCATCCACAGAACAAAGTTGGCCTTAAAGCTCATTTCCCGGATGAGGGAGTTGCGCAACATGATGGAATAGATTTCGATGTAACGGCGCACGAGGTTCTCCTGTCTTAATTATATGCCAAGTCAACTCTCACCTGCATGAAGCGGTTCCTCCCATTACTCGCCATCGTCGTTGGACTGTCGATTCTGCTGCTGATTATTCGACAATGCCGGCGGGGCGGCGACGTTGCGTATCAGACCGCACCGGTCACACGCGGCCCGCTCACGCAACTCGTGACCGCGACCGGAACGTTGAATCCCGTGGTCAACGTACAGGTCGGCAGTCAGGTGTCTGGCAATATCCAGAAGCTGTTTGCCGATTTTAATTCGAAAGTGAAAGCGGGCGACGTGGTTGCACAGATCGATCCGGTTTTATTTCAGGCGACCGTCACTCAAGCGGAGGGCGACCTCGCCAATGCGCAGGCGGCGCTGGAACTTGCCAAAGTAACTGCATCCCGCACCCAGGAACTTGTGGCCAAGCAAAATTCTGCCAAGGCCGATCTCGACGCGGCGATGGCGAGCCTGCATCAGGCCGAAGCCAACATAAAAATTAAACAAGGCGCGCTCGACAAAGCGCGGGCCGATCTCGAACATTGCACAATCAAATCGCCCGTGGATGGCGAAGTTATTTCGCGCAGTGTCGATGTCGGGCAGACCGTGGCGGCGAGTCTGCAAGCCCCGGTGATTTTCGCGATTGCCAATGATCTCACCAAAATGCAAATCGACTCGAATGTGGCCGAAGCCGACGTCGGCGCGGTGACAGTCGATCAGACTGTCGATTTTACGGTGGACGCATTTCCGTTTCGCACGTTTCACGGCAAGGTCGTTCAGGTGCGCAACGCGCCAATCACGGTCCAGAACGTTGTCACGTACGACACCGTTATTGGGGTGAGCAACGACGATCTCAAACTGAAACCGGGAATGACCGCGAATGTTTCGATCATCATTGACCATCGTGATGACGCTCTACAGATCAAGAATGCGGCTTTTCGTTATCGTCCAGCCGACAGTTCGCCGCCGCCGAACCCTCCTTCTTCTGGGAAACCGGCACCGCGTGGGGCTGGGCGCGACCGTCCGCGCAACGAGCGCACGATCTATGTTTTGTCCGGTGGAAAACCTAAACCGGTGCAGATCAAAATTGGAATCAGCGACGGCATTGTTACCGAAGTGACGGAAGGATTAAAGGAAGGGGATCCCGTCGTGACGGCGGCGGTCACCACGGCATCTCCAGGGCAATCCCCGGCGGCCAATCCGTTTGGCGGCGGCCGACGACCGTTTTAATGTCATGTCCAACGAATCTGCCAGTCCGGCTCGGACAAACGGCGCGCTGGTTCACTTGGACGACGTGCGGAAGACGTATCATTCCGGCGAGATGGAAGTCCGCGCGGTGCGCGGCGTCACGCTCGAGATCCGGCAGGGCGAATTCGTCGCGCTGATGGGCGCGAGCGGCTCCGGTAAATCGACTCTCATGAATATTCTGGGTTGTCTCGACCGCCCTTCGGCCGGGCGTTACCTTCTCGATCGCGCCGATGTTTCCGGTTTGGATCGGGACCAACTCGCCGATATTCGCAACAGTAAGATCGGATTTGTTTTTCAGGGTTTCAATTTGCTGCCGCGAACATCGGCACGCGAAAATGTCGAGCTGCCACTTCTTTACGGCAAACATCGGCTGAGCAATGCGCAATTGCGTGAGAAGGCTGACGCCGTTCTGGCGTCGGTCGGCCTCCAAGGCCGGGAAGATCATCATCCCAGTCAGCTTTCTGGTGGCCAGCAGCAGCGCGTCGCGATTGCGCGCGCCTTGATTAACGATCCGGAAGTTTTGTTGGCCGACGAGCCCACCGGCAACCTCGACAGCCGCACGAGCGTGGAGATCATGGGAGTTTTTCAGCAGTTGAACGAACGCGGCATCACCATCGTCATGGTGACGCATGAGCCCGACATTGCGTCGTATGCGCGGCGCGACGTGGTGATGCGCGATGGTCTTGTGCAAAGCGACCGCGCGGTTTCGCAGAGGCTCGACGCGAAGACAGAGCTGGAAAGGATTATAAGATCGACAAGTGAAGAACAGGAGTGAAGGAGTTTTGGAGTAATTGTTTAAGCGTGGTGATGATTTTGCATCACTCCACGACTCCAGTTCTCCATCACTCCATTTCCGCACCATGAGAGTTGGACCCACTTTCAAAATCGCTTTCCGGGCTCTGCGCCGGAACAAACTGCGCTCGGTCTTGACTGCGCTCGGCATCATCATTGGCGTAGGCGCGGTCATCGCCATGGTCGGAATCGGCAACGGCGCGAAAGCGCAAGTGGAGGCGCAGATTGCGAGCTTGGGCGAGAACGTGATTTTGATTTTCTCCGGCAGCACCACTTCGAGCGGCATTCGCACCGGTTGGGGCGGCGCCGGCACTCTTAAGATTGAAGACGCGGAAGCGATCCGGCGTGAAGTGCCTGGAATCCTCAACGTGAGCGAGGAAGTGGTTTCGAATTCACAGATCGCGTCCGGAAATCAAAACTGGTTTACGCGTATTTACGGCGAGTCGGCCGAATACCTTGATATTCGGCAATGGGCT
>Ga0208989_10000405_pt1 | contig 12152 bp, 10 predicted proteins | sample MedBloCAOM3_M1_FD_187852 | JGI IMG/M metagenome (GOLD analysis project Ga0208989, IMG submission 187852) | Forest soil microbial communities from El Dorado National Forest, California, USA - Mediterranean Blodgett CA OM3_M1 (SPAdes) (version 2) | ecosystem: Environmental > Terrestrial > Soil >...
GACGAGCAGGGGAGCCAAGCGTTTTTCAAAATCGGAGGAGTCGATTTATTATGCGGCGCAGCTCCTGAACCGGAGACCATTCAAGGGTCGGAATACTTTGAGCCAGATTGCTGCGGTTTACTGTGCCGTCAATCCTGGATATTGGAGGACATGCGTCCTTGAGTGGGAACGAAGATTAGCGGTCGGGCGAAGGTCACGCTGAGCCGGCCAAGATCTCACGCCAAGACGCAAAGGTAAGAGGGAGAAACACGAAGCTCGATAGGTGTACTGTCCTCGGCTCCCTTTCGATATTCGGCAGCTCAGACCGGCTTAGACGCCCTAAACGTTTCGGGTTTCTTGTCCCGCAATCACGGTTTCCATTGTCCGGGCGGACAAGGGCGTGGATTGTCGTAGTCGTAACAGTAGTCGTAAGGATAGCCGAAATCGAACGCCTGGCGGACCCGCGTCCAAAAAGAACAGGGATCTCCGCAGCATCGACGGGAATACGAATGATATACGACTTCTTCTGTGCCCGCATTTGCGGCGACTGGTGGCATCGACAGGAACGCGATGGCGGCAAAAATAAGGACCAACCACCGGAATTTCATAGGGAGAGAGTATAGGATGAAATGGCCAATAGCCATAGGAAAAGTACGTCCGGTCGAAGCTGAGCGACCGGGTCAGGCCGAGCGTGCCCAATTTTTTTTGAAACTTCCTGTGCTTCGAGTGGTTGAGTTTTATAGGAGCGATGACTCCGAAACGAAAACTATAATAAGAATAACGGAATATCTTATGACAAAAACGATTCTTCTCCTTGCTGCGGTTATTGGCTTAGCATCCGGCGTCTATGCGGCAGATCCAAGTCCAAGCGGAAGCCCTGGTAAAAAGACGCCGCATCATGGTCATCACCACAAGACCGCAGCGCCTTCCGCCTCTCCATCGGCTACCCCGTAAGGGCAGCGATCCAGGCGAATAACGAATACGCGAAGGCGTAACCGATTTAGCCCGGGGTGAAGCACGGCTTCACCTTGGGCTTTTTTTTACGGGAGGGAACGCGATCAGCTAGCAAATCGCAGAGAGAAAGAATCCTTTTTTTGCCGGTTTGCGATCTCTGTGTCTTTTGTGGCTATTTTCGGCCGCTCACGGACGGCTTCATTTGCTATCTGCTATTTGGTATTAGCAGCAGTAGCTTTTTGCTTAATCAATTGAAGCGGACGCTTCAGCGGATACAGAGTGGAGTCAGAGGGATTACCGTCGTCGGTAAACGCAAGTACTTGAGCAAGATAAGGGGCGGAATTGGGACAAGTATAGAGATGTCGCGGGTAAACCGCTGGATCAAAACCTGAGTCCCAGATCGCGACCAACACTTTCTCCGGATGATCTTTGCTCGAAAGTGTGACCTCGCGCGCCGCCCAGATATCAGGCTTTTGCGTGTCATGGGCAGCGACGTAGGCTTTTAACACATTCATCCGGACCGAGAGGTTGGTCGGCGAGAGCGGCGCTAACAAGGAATAATCCGGTGAGGCCGAGAAAAAAGAGGGTGCGATGAGGCATGTGAATTTCTAAGCGAGGAAAGGTTGATTGAAAAGGGCGAACCGGCGTGAGGGGCGTTTGGCGTTGTCTGCGTTGTGGGTTGCTGTGCGGCCACTTTTTCGTGATGCTGACGCGTGCGCGTCGAGAAACTGAAATATATTATCTGGGCAAAAGACCTGCCAGGGGCGGTCAGCTTTTATCAGCAGGTGTTTGGTGCGGAAGTAACGCACGCATCGGAAGTAATGGCGGAACTAGTTGTTGCGGGAGGAATTCTCGGAATCCATGGTGGTGGACAAGGTCAACGCACTTGGACCGGGCTCAATTTCCAGGTCGATGATCTATTTGCAGCATGCGACGCTTTGACGACTGCAGGTGGCGAAGTTTTACGGCCGCCGTTGGATACTCCGGAAGAACCTGCTCATTTGGCGATGTGTGTCGATCGGGACGGAAACGAGATTATGATAACCCGGCGACGGGCGGTGTGACGGCGTGTCGGCGCGAATGATGACCGTGATGGGTGAAAAGAGTAGGACATTTTCTCCGTTAGCTTCGGTTCAAATTTTCTTCGTGACGTTCGCGATCTTCTGTTAAGATAAGCCTTCTGACTTATGATCTTTTTCTACCTCGGACAGTTCGTGGTCTATGCCATCGTAGCTTTCGCGATGTTTGCGCTCGAACAGGGGCTAAACGGACCGAAGCGGAGGAAATGACTGAGCGAGCGCCGAGAACGTCGAACGAAAAATGGTGGTTAGTGACTATTCAGAGGCAAGGGGAAAGTTCTTGTACGCCCTCGAGGTAAGAAACGTCGTCAACGCCGAGAGGGCCAAACACCAAACGCTTCACGCTGGAACGGGCAACTCGGTTCGGTTCTGAATTGCTCTGGCCGCACGAAGCAAAAAAGAGTTCAGCGTAATTGAGAGGAGAGCGCCGGCGACAATGAGACTCTGGCCTTCGGCCGGAAGCAGCCGCAGCGTTACGCCAACGTCGGCCAGGATAAAGGAGAACTCTCCGATTTGCGCCAAGCCGGCAGCAATAGTCAGAGCGGTCCCGGTTGGATGACGGAGGAGACGGACGATCAAAAAAGTCGCCACGAATTTGCCAAGGACAATGATCGCGACCACCGCCAGAACCCGCAGCGGTTCTCGAACAAGAATACTGGGGTCAAAAAGCATGCCCATGGCCACAAAGAAGAGAGCGGCGAACGCGTCTTGGAGCGGCTGCAACTCCGTTGCTGCTTGGTGGTGGTGGCCGGACTCGCCCACGACAAGACCGGCAACGAATGCGCCAAGTGCAAAGGAGAGCCCGAACAACTCGGATGCACCAAAGCCGATACCGATCGCTGCGACTACTACGGCAAGAGTGAAGAGCTCCCGAGAGTTGGTGGCAGCCACGCGCTCGAGCAGCCAGCGTAACAGGCGCGCACCAATCAGCAGCATGAACAAGATGAATCCGAGGAATTTACCAAGGAGGATCCCGACTGGTAATAGTAATTGGCCAGTGGCTGGATTGTGGTCTGCGGAGACCATGCTGACCGGTTGTCCGTGCAATGAGTCGGCCAGCGCCGGCAGGAGCACAAGGATTAAGACTGTCACGATGTCCTCGACAACGAGCCAACCGATTGCAATTCGTCCGCTCGCCGAGTCCAAAATGCCGTGCGCTTCCAATGCGCGAAGCAAGACGACTGTGCTCGCCACCGAGAGAGCCAAACCGATAATCAAACTGGGACCAAGATTCCAACCCCACAGACTCGTTACGCCACAGGTCAGCGCAACCGCAAAGGGGATTTGGAGGAGGGCGCCGGGTAGGGCGACGTTGCGAACGGCCAGAAGGTCCCGGAGCGAAAAATGCATGCCGACACCGAACATCAACAGAATCACGCCGATCTCTGCCAGTTGAGGAGCCAGCTTGGTGTCCGCCACGAACCCGGGCGTGTATGGTCCAACCACAACGCCGGCTAAAAGATAGCCGACAAGCGGCGGTAGGCCCACTCGCTTAGCAACGTAGCCGCCAATCAGCGCATAGACTAAGCCGATCGCAATGGTCGAAATGAGCCCGATTTCATGATGCACTGCGTTCCCTCCATCTGGAAAGCGAAATAGCCAATGGCCTCTAGCCAATAGCAGATAGCGGCGAAACAGGGAATTGAAATACTGGAGCGCCGGCAGCGCCGGTCAAAGCGAATGACAAATGACAGATGACAAAGGGTGAGAAGTGAGAGGTTATTGGTGAGCACGCCGGAAGCGTAAGAGAACTACGCTGAAACCGGCGAAGCCACTCGGCTCTGAATTGCTTTGGCAGCGTAGAGCAGGAAAGAGTTCAACGCGATCGAGAGCAGAGCGCCCGCGACGATGAGGCTCTGACCTTCGGCTGAAAGCAGCCGCAGCGTCACGCCAACTTCGGCTAGAATAAAGGAGAACTCTCCGATTTGTGCCAAACTAGCGGCAATGATGAGAGCGGTGCCGGCTGGATGCCGGAGCAGACGGACGATCAAAAACGTCGCAACGAATTTACCGAGCACAATGATCGCAACCACGGCCAGTACGCGCAGCGGTTCCCGCACCAAAATAGCGGGGTCAAAAAGCATGCCCATGGCGACAAAGAACAGAGCGGCGAAAGCGTCTTGAAGCGGCTGCAGCTCGGTTGCTGCCCGATGACTGTGGTCGGACTCACCTACGACGACGCCGGCCACGAATGCGCCAAGAGCAAAGGAAAGCCCGAACAACTCGGCTGCCCCGAAACCAATACCGATCGCGGCGACAACTACAGCCAGAGTGAAAAGTTCGCGGGAGTTGGTGGCGGCAACGCGCTCCAGCAACCATCGTAGCAGACGGGCTCCAACCAGGAACATGAACAAGATGAACGCGACGAACTTACCGAGCACAATTCCGAGCGTTAATAATAATTGTCCGCCACTCGGGTTGTGAATGGTGGAGTGATCGGTGACCGATTGTCCGGCCAATAAACCGGCCAACGCCGGTAGGAGAACGAGAATCAAAACGGTGACGAGATCCTCTACAATGAGCCAGCCAATCGCAATCCGACCGCTGGCCGACTCCAACATGCATTGCGCTTCCAAAGCCCGAAGCAAGACGACTGTGCTGGCCACCGACAGAGCCAAACCAAGGACCAAGCTGGGACCGAGATTCCAACCCCACAGATGGGTTACGCTCCAGGTTAACGCCACGGCCAATGCGATTTGGAGGAGAGCACCCGGGACAGCGACGTTGCGGACGGCCAGGAGGTCACGGAGGGAAAAGTGCATGCCGACACCGAACATCAGCAAGATGACGCCGATCTCCGCGAGTTGGGGCGCCAGCTTGGAGTCGGCGACAAAGCCAGGAGTAAACGGTCCAACTGCTATGCCCGCCAAAAGATAGCCGACGAGCGGCGGTAAGCCGGCTCGCTTGGCAATGTAGCCACCAATCAGAGCATAGGCCAAACCGACCGCGATGGTCGAGATCAACCCGATTTCATGATGCACGGCTTATTCTCCGCAGGCGGCGGCACGTGACAATCGGGAAACGCTGGTAGGCCGATAGCGCCGATAGCGCCGAGAATGCCGGGAATGCCGGGAATGCCGGGAATGCCGGGAATGCCGGGAAGTGAGAAGTGAGAAGTGAGCGTGACCGCGCCGAAGGCTTGCGGAACCCTGGATTAACGTCATTCATTGCGGTCCGCCCTGAGAAGGCGTTAGAATGGAGTCGCACGTGAGCGGTCGTTCGAATTCAGGGACCGCATCTCTCGCGTCATTCAGCGAATCAGCATGCAATCTCCGTAACTGAAAAACCGGTATCGTTCAGCAATGGCTTGACGGTAGGCTTCGAGAATGAATTCGCGACCGGCGAACGCGGAAACCAACATTAGCAACGTTGATTTGGGCAGGTGAAAATTGGTGAGCAAACTGTTGACTCGCCGGAATTGAAAGGGCGGATAGATGAAAATGTTCGTCTGTCCCGGACCAGAAAGAATTTGACCGTGGTCGCGCATCGAGGCTTCCAATGTGCGAAGGCTGGTCGTTCCGACGGCTAAAACTCTTTTCGCTTCATCAATGCGGCGTGCAGCCGCAGGCTTAATTGCAAAGGATTCCGCGTGCATCTCGTGATCGGTGATTAGATCCGTTTTCACCGGCTTAAAGGTGCCAACCCCAACGTGGAGGGTAATGAATTCGTGTGGAAGTTGCTGGAGCAGTTCTTGGGAAAAATGCAGACCTGCAGTTGGCGCGGCCACGGCTCCGGCGGCAGAGGCAAAAACAGTTTGATATCGTTCGTTATCGGAAGCGTCGGGTTCGCGCTCGATGTACGGTGGCAGCGGCATTTCGCCGCTCGTTTGCAGATCCAAAGGTTCGGTAAACCGAATTTCACGGTCACCATTTTCAAAAATAGTGGTGACCTCGCCGCGGAACCGCGCTTCGACAAACTCGCGGCCTACCGTAAACCAAGGTCCTGGCCGGACCAGGCAACGCCAAGTGCGATCATCGGTCTGCCGAAGGAGAAAGATTTCTGCATTCCGATTTTGGAACCGAATCCGAGCCGGAATCACTCTGGTGTTATTCAAGACCAGCAACTCCTCCGGGGTGATGAGATCGACGAGTTCGCGAAAATAATGGTGCGTTATCTTCCCACGTCGCCGGTCGATCAGCATCAACCTGGAATCACCACGGGTTGGCGGTGGCCAGAGCGCGATCAGCTCTTTGGGAAGATCGTAGTGGTAATCTTCTGTCCGAAAGCTCACGTGATGATGCTAGGTAGCTAAGAGGTGATAGCCGACGAGAGGTTATCCTTGGGAGTCGGCTTGGTACTAATCTTCATTTGCTGTTTGCTTCGGCCGCGGCGAGCACGACATCTTCGATGAGCTTCTACGTTGTCGTGACCGGAGCGATGCGAGACCCGAATTTGCGATCAAGAACTTTGTTCCACTCCTGTAAGCGTTCTTTCTGGTTCTGGAAAAGTGGTTCAACCGGACCAAGGATCGTGACCGAAGAAATCTTATCTCCTTGCGCGATTTGGTTGGCGATTTCTATGCCTTTGGTAAGCCGGCCGAAGATGGTGTAACCATCGTCCAGCATTTTAACATGCGTCGGGTTGAGCTGAGCAAGGGTGACATAGAATTGCGATCCGTTGGTGTCAGGACCGGCATTGGCCATCGCTAGTACACCAACCGTTTCGTGCGAGAGTGACTTGCGAGGTTCGTTCTCAAACCGGTATCCGGGATCACCTCGACCCGTTCCGGCCGGATCACCCCCTTGGATCACAAACGCGGGAACAACCCGATGGAAGATCAGCCCATCATAGAATTTGCGTTGGGCGAGGTTAAGAAAATTTGCTGTCGCTATCGGTGCATCCGCGGGAATCAAGGTTGCTTCCAAGTCGCCCTTCGCGGTGTGAATAATAATCCGGATATCGTTGAGCATGACTGACTGACGGATGACAAATAGCAAATAGCAAATAGCAAATGAGGGAATGCGGAATGCGGAATTCTGAATGCGGTGCGAGGTTCTATTCGCGTCTATTTGCGTCGATTCGCGGTTAATTGAAAGTCGCGTCCGTTGGCGGTCGATCGTCAATTTTCATAAATCATTCTTTGCGATGGGAATAGTTCCAACATAAGGAATGGCATGTTGAGGATTGGGCTCATTCAGATGCGGTGTTCGCCGAATCCGCAGGAGAATCTAGACAAGGCGATTGAGTTGATCCGGCAGGCAGGTGCGCAAGGCGCTAAAATCGTTTGTCTACAGGAGCTTTTCCGGACGGTTTATTTTTGCCAGGTTGAAGATCACAAGTACTTCCAGTTCGCCGAAGAGATTCCGGGACCGACTACCGACCGACTGGGAAAATTGGCGGAGGAGCTGGATTTGGTGATTATCGCTTCTTTATTCGAAAGACGTGCCGCTGGTCTTTATCACAACACGGCAGTGATCATCGATGCCGATGGGAAGCTCCTGGGTAAGTACCGAAAGATGCACATTCCAGACGATCCGTTGTTTTACGAGAAGTTTTATTTCACGCCGGGCGATCTCGGCTTCCATTCTTGGAAGACCAAATATGGAAAGTTGGGCGTCCTGGTTTGTTGGGATCAATGGTATCCGGAAGCAGCCCGGCTAACTGCGCTGCAAGGTGCTGAAATCATTTTCTATCCGACGGCGATCGGGTGGCATCCTTCAGAGAAAGAGCAATATGGCGAGCGCCAGCATCTTTCTTGGGAAACCGTGCAGAGGGGGCACGCGATTGCCAACGGATGCTATGTTGCGGTTCCGAATCGGGTCGGGCACGAAGCGCCAGACGGTGGTCCTGGACTCGAATTCTGGGGACAGAGTTTTGTGTCTGACCCAGCGGGAAAACTCATTGCGAAGGGAAGCTTGGGGGAGGAAGAGATTCTTTTGGCGGATCTCGACCTATCGTCGATCGATGTACAACGTACTCACTGGCCGTTTCTTCGCGATCGGCGTGTCGATGCCTATGCGGAATTGACCAAGCGCTTCATCGATTAAGGGTTTTTAGGGTTTCATTTCTCATGAGTGATTTTACAGCAGAATCGCCTGCTTCGAGGGGCTATCGAATGCCGGCTGAGTGGGAGCCGCACGACGCTACCTGGCTCTCTTGGCCTCGGCGCGAAGGTATCAGTTTTCCGGACGCCTATGACGAGGTAATGCCGGTGTTCGTCCAATTGGTGGATGCGCTCCGTGGGTCGGAAAAAGTCCGGATTAACGTCGCCGATCTCGACCACGAACACGGCATCCGGTTCATTCTCAAAGACATTGATATATCGCACGTCGAATTTTTCCAGATCCCGACTAATGAGCCTTGGTGTAGAGATCACGGGCCTATTTTCATTGTGCGCGAGAAAGAACCTCGAGTGGCAGTTGTCGACTGGGATTATAACGCGTGGGGCGGCAAATATCCGCCGTATGATTTGGACGAGGTGGTACCGACGAAGGTAGCAGAACAGCTCAAACTGCCGGTTTATTATCCCAAGCTGATATTGGAGGGCGGGTCCATCGATGTGAACGGAGCAGGCGCGCTGCTCACCACGACTTCTTGTCTGCTCAATCCGAATCGAAACGCGAACCGTTCGCCGGCGGAGATCGAACAAGCGTTGCGGGATTATCTCGGCGGGAAGCAAATTATCTGGTTGGGTGACGGAATTGAAGGCGACGATACCGATGGTCACATTGATGATATCACCCGCTTTGTTGCGCCCGATGTGGTGGTAACCGTGCTGGAAAACGATCCGAAAGATTCCAACTACGAACCACTGCAAAAGAATCTGGAGATCCTCCAAGCGGTAAAGTTGGCGGACGGTTCGGCATTAGAAATAGTAACCTTGCCGATGCCGCCACGGATCGAACGGGAGGCGAGGCGTCTACCGGCTAGTTACGCCAATTTCTATATCGCAAATAAGGTGGTACTTCTCCCGGTTTTCGGCGCACCGACGGACCGGAAGGCCGCGTCCATATTAAGGAAATGTTTCCCTGGTCGTAAAATTGTTCCCATTCATTGTCGCGCGTTGGTCTGGGGGCTTGGCGCGTTTCATTGCCTTACGCAACAACAGCCGGCGGTGGGGGGCGGAAAATAGCAGATAGCCAGGAACGCCGAACGCCAATAGCTAGGTCTTACCGTTTCGCTAAGCGGTAGAACAAAACAGATCCCAGCGTGAGATAGACGACGTTGGGCAACCAAATGAGTATTTCAGGATGAAAGTTGGCTTTCCCTTTCATCGTGTCGGTCAGCACAACGAAAATGAAGTAGGTGAACGCGATGCAGATGCTCATCGCGATTCCGATCGAGGTTTCCCGACGCTGCGCGGTAATGGCAAGCGGAATACCAACCAGAACAAAGGTAACCACGACCAAGGCATTGGAGAACCGTTTACTCAATTCGGTACGGAGAATCGTTCGCTTCCTGAGCATTTCCTTGCCTTTTTGTTGTTCAAGTGTGTCGCGTAGTTGACCCAAAGTCAGCTCATTAGGACGGCGATTATTTTTTGCTTTCTCGATGAGTTCTTGCAATGAAATCGGAAGCACCCCCTCTTTCAGACTGATACCGTAACGCATCAGTCTCAGATCGTTCACATCGGCTTCGTCTCGTTCCTCGTAGTGCGCATCATAAATGTGCAGGAGGATGCGTTCATTTTGCTTATCGACTTCTAAGGTACCTTTCCGAGCATAGATCACGCGAATTGGCACTTGATATCCGTTCATCTCATAGATGTGCAGATCCTCCAGAGAAGAACCGTTTTTCCTGCCCACATAGATTTTGCGATTGGGAAACTGGTCAATGACTTCATCGCTGCCGAAAAGTGCAAGTGGATCGTTTGAGGCCAGGTTCAAGAGTAACGCTCTCGCCTTCACTTCTGAGGTGGGAGCGAGATACAGATTGATCCATAAGCAGAGAGCAAACAGAGCAGCGCAAATAGCGAAAACCGAAAAGCAGATGCGAATGATGCCGACGCCGTTGGCTCGGAGTGCGACCAATTCGTTATCAGACGAAAGCTTGCCGAACACGAGCAGGACAGCCACCAAAATTCCCCATGGGATAGAATAGATCATGGAGAAGGGGAGCAGATAGCCGATAAACGTAAGGATGTAGCTGACCGGGAGCTGATGGCTGATCAGTAAGTTGAGCAGGTCGCGTAGAGCGTTACCGACCACTAACATCAGGCTGAGCATGCCCACCGACCAGGTGACCGTGCTAATCACCTGACCACTCACGTATCGATCAATAATTTTGAACATGGAGGAGATGGGAGCCGGAATACCGAAGGGTTATCAAATCTTTGCTAAGCCCAGAACCGCTTCGCGGTAAAGACAGACGAGCGGCAAACGCGGGAACGCCGATACGCAATCTGTCATTTGTCATCCGCTTCGGCGGCCGGTTCCATCGGAACACAGGTGCAAAAAAGGTTTCTGTCTCCATACACATTGTCGATGCGACCCACCGGAGGCCAGTACTTATATTGGCGGGTCCAAGGGGCCGGGAAAGCCGCAGACTCCCTCGAATAGCTTCGATCCCATGATTCCGCCAACAAATCTTGTGCGGTATGCGGAGCCCTTTTAAGGACATTATCCTGCCGGTCGGCTTCGCCGGTCTCAATCGCTCGGATCTCTCCGTAGATTGAAATCATCGCGTCACAGAAGCGGTCCAGCTCTGCTTTTGACTCACTTTCGGTTGGCTCGATCATCATCGTTCCCGGCACTGGCCACGACATGGTAGGAGCATGAAACCCGTAGTCCATCAGCCGTTTGGCAACGTCTTCGACTTCGACGCCGGTTTTCTTGAATTGACGCAAGTCGATGATGCATTCGTGGGCGACCAGCCCGCTTTTGCCACGATAGAGGATTGGATAGAACTGCTCTAATCGTTTCGCGACATAGTTAGCATTCGCGATCGCGACCTTGGTGGCATGGGTAAGGCCGGCTGAGCCCATCAGCGCAATGTAGGCCCAGGATATGCACAAGATGCTGGCGCTACCGTAAGGGGCGGCTGAGACCGGCCCGATAATCGCAGGTCGCCCGAAATCCGCAAAAGGATGAGTCGGCAGAAAGTCGGCCAAATGGGATTTAACGCCGATGGGGCCTATGCCTGGTCCTCCCCCTCCGTGCGGAATACAGAAGGTTTTATGTAGATTAAGGTGGCAAACATCGGCTCCGAAATCGGCTGGCCGGCAAAGACCGACCTGCGCGTTCATGTTCGCGCCGTCCATGTACACTTGGCCGCCGTGGTTATGCACAATGTCGCAGATCTCGACGATCGCCTCTTCAAATACTCCGTGAGTCGAAGGATAAGTAACCATTAAGGCTCCCAATCGCTCCCGATGACGTTCTGCCTTCGTGCGGAGATCGGTAAGATCAATATTGCCTTCGCTGTCACAGAGGACCGGCACTACTTCAAAGCCGGCCATTACTGCGGATGCCGGGTTGGTTCCATGGGCCGAAGTTGGTATTAAGCAGACGTTACGATCCAGGAAACCTTGCTGCGCGTGATACTCGCGAATGGCGAGAAGACCGGCATATTCGCCTTGGGAACCTGCGTTGGGCATCAGGCTCACCGCATCAAATCCGGTAATCTTCGCAAGCCAACTTTCCAGCTCCGCGATCAGGAGCAGGTAACCTCGGGTCTGTGCCTGCGGAGCGAAAGGATGGATCTGCCCGAACTCAGGCCAAGTAACCGGCAACATTTCGACCGCGGCATTCAACTTCATTGTGCAAGACCCGAGAGGGATCATGGAAGTTGTCAGCGAAAGGTCTCGATTTTCTAGCCGCTTCAAGTAACGCGTCAACTCCGTTTCGGTGTGATACCGATTGAACACCGGATGCTGGAGATAAGCGGACTCGCGACGAATGCCGACCGGCAAATCTTCCTCTCGATAGTTGGAGTAATTTGGGAAAACGATTTGTTGATCCAGATCAAACAATCGAATCAGATTCTCCAAGTCCCTTTCGGAAGTGGTCTCGTCGAGTGATATTCCGAATTGAGCATCCGGGAAATGCCGCAAATTGATTCCGGCGTCTTCAGCTCTACCGGCAATCCGATTGCGGAGGGACCCTGCATTAACCTTAATCGTGTCGAAACGCGGACCTTCAAGCACCTGGTAACCGAGATCGGCGAGAGTGGAACCCAATCGTTCGGTCCTACGGTGGATCT
>Ga0208989_10000407_pt1 | contig 12126 bp, 10 predicted proteins | sample MedBloCAOM3_M1_FD_187852 | JGI IMG/M metagenome (GOLD analysis project Ga0208989, IMG submission 187852) | Forest soil microbial communities from El Dorado National Forest, California, USA - Mediterranean Blodgett CA OM3_M1 (SPAdes) (version 2) | ecosystem: Environmental > Terrestrial > Soil >...
GTCGGCCAAACTTATGAAATGGGGCCAAGATCCCTACCACGAGCTGCCCGCCGTTCTGAGTCCGCTTTGCGCCAAGAGCAGTCAGTGGGGTTGGCCGAGGCGAAGGTGATGTCTGGGCTGAATCTGAAAAAGGTAACGATCTTGGCCCAGCAAAATCCTTTCGTTGTCTCGATGATTGAGCCGTTCAAGACGGAGATGGCAAAACGAGGCCGGCAGGTCCTGGATATTGTTCACAAAGAGCCTCCCCGGCCGGTTGCATAGGGGCGGCCATCACCGCGCTGGAGCTTGGCGGCACCCGCCCAGCCTTCGATCCGAGCCAGTATACCGCGGTCTTCGATCATTCCGACGTCGTCCCCCAGATCGAGCTCGCCTATGGCCGGGACCATTGCGGCCGTGATGAGGAAGAGCTCGCGTCGACGCCCCATGTTAGAGGCCACTAGCTCGCAGCAGTCGTATCTTTTCCAAGTCTCATAGAATCCATTGTGCTTCCCGGACGCTGGCATACAATTTGCTGTCTAAATACTCCCTATGGCCGGCATTCAGGGTGGGAATATGAATCTTCGTCAGATCGAGCTGCTTAGAGCCGTCGTGCGCTGCGAGACAACGGTTCGAGCGGCGCAGGAACTCGGCCTTTCCCAGCCTGCCGTCAGCAACGCCATCAAGCATCTGGAGGGACAGCTCGGCTTTCCGTTGTTCGAGCGCATCAACAATCGCCTCTTTCCTACCACCGAGGCGCGCACGCTCTATCGCGACTCCGATCCGCTCTTTCTGATCCATGCCGCGCTCGAGGCGAAGGTCCAGGATCTCAAGGAGAACCGTTCGGGGAATGTCCGCCTCATCGCCACGCCGCCGCTCGGTTACAGCGTCATTCCCGCCGCCCTCAAGCGCTTCCTCGCAACGCGACCCAAGATGAGGGTGTTCTTCGACATACGACGCTTCGAAAGCGTCATCGACAGCGTCGATAGCGGCGTCGCGGAACTCGGCTTCGTGATTGGGCTCGGAGATCACCGCGGCCTCGACTCGGAGGTCTTCTTCTCTGAGCCCATGGTCTGCGTCATGCAGTCCGACCATCCGCTCGCGCGCAAGGATAAGATCGTTCCGTCCGATCTGAGGGGCGTCCCCTTCATCGCGCTGGAGCGCGGCACGAAGATGGGAACTTTGCTCCGGCAGGCATTCTCCGAGGCGAACGAGACTTTCGATTTCACCGTGGAGGTACGGTATTGTAATACCGCGTGCGTACTTGCCGAGAGCGGCGTGGGTGTTGCGATCGTCGATCCCCTGTCGCCCTTGTTCAGCGGGCGCTTCAATTTAGCGATCCGGCCCTTCGAGCCGGCCACTCAGGTTTCGGCTTCGGTGGTGCGCTCGCGAAAGCGCCCGCTTTCGCGCGCGGCCGAGGCCTTCTTGCGCGAGGTCCGGGTGGTAGCGGGCGAGATCAACGAAAAGCTCGTCTGACGCTCTTTGTCCGCTCATCTCGGGCGAGCGGAGTATTTGCAGGGGAAATAACAGGACGCGATAAAACATAAGCGCTGCCGTTGCCGAGCCTCTCCATTCGTCCCAGTGTCGCGCCCTGTCCAGTCGATCGGAGCCGACGCGCCACGATGAACCTGCTCATCACGGATACGACCGTCGTCACCTGCGATGCGGAACGCCGCGTGCTCGAACGCGGGGCGGTGGCCATAACGGGCGACCGGATCGAAGCCGTCGGCGAGACGACCGAACTGCTCAGGACCCATCCCGATCACCAGCGGATGTCCGGCCGCGGACTCGCCGTTCTGCCCGGCTTCATCAACGCGCATACCCATACGGTGCTGACGTCGCTGCGCGGCACCGTCGAGGATTGGGACGGCGATATCATCTACCGCTACATGTCGCCGGTCTCCTACACGATGAGCGACTCCGAGCGCGCGGTGATGGCGGCACTGGGCTGCTTGGAAGCGATCCGCAGCGGCACGACCACATTGGTCGACCCGTTTCGCCATGTCGGCACCTATGCGGGCGCCATGGCTGATACAGGCTTGCGCCTCTGGCTCTCCGAAAGCTGCGCCGATATCGACACGCGGAAGATCCGGTTCGGTGACTACGCCGTTGATGAAGCCTTCGGCCAGACCTTCCTCGACCGCGCCCAGGCACTGATCGAGACCTGGCACGGCGCCCGCGGCGGACGGGTGAATTGCCAGGTTGCGGCTCACGCCCCCGACAACTGCTCGCCTGCGATGCTGGCCAAGCTCAGGGAACTGGCGGCGCAGCACGGGCTGACCCGCACCTGCCATCTCGCGCAGAGCACCGGCGAGGTCGCGGCGATCCGCAGTCAGCATGATCTCACGCCCGCCGGCTATCTCGATCGCGAGGGCTTTCTGGGCCCCGATCTCACATTGGCGCACTGGACGTTCTGCACGAAGGCCGATGTTGAACTCCTCGCCCAGCGCGGCGCGCAGCTGGCTCATTGCCCCGCAAGTTCGAGCCGGCGCGGCCTGCACAAGGTTCCGATCGGCTGGATCCGCGACGCAGGCGTGAACATCGCGATCGGCACCGATAATATGAGCGAGGACATGTTCCAGGCGATGGCGATCGGCTCGATCGTGCATCGTACGGGACGTGGACGCGACAAGGAGGGCGGCACCAGCCCAAGCGGGCAGGACGTGCTCGACATGATCACGCTCAACGCCGCCCGCAGCGTCGGCGCGGAGGCCGAGATCGGCGCGATCAAGCCGGGCATGAAGGCCGACCTCACCATCATCGACCTGAATGCTCCGGCCATGCGGCCGATCATCCGGCTCGTCTCCAACATCGTCCATTACGGCCATCCCGGCCTCGCCCATTCCGTCATCGTCGACGGTGAGTTCGTGATGCGCGACCGCAAGGTCCTGACCATGGACGAGGAGGCGCTGCTCGCCGAGGCCCAGATCGTCACCCAGCGCGTCTGGGAACGCATGATCGACGCCAATCCCGACATCGCACCACCGGCCGGCGAGTTGCGCTGGCTCGACGCCTGATCCCGAACGCCAACGCGAGCATACCGGCCATGACACTGACCTCCGCACCGAAGACAGGTCACCAGACCTTTCTCTACTCCGAGCTCGCAACCGATCTCGACGCTCTGCAGGCGGATATCGCCTTCCTCGGCATTCCCTATGGCGACGCCTACACTTTTGCCGAGATCGTCAACGACCAGACCAACATGCCCGCCGCGATGCGCCGGGCCACCGACCGGATCACCCGTTCGATCGAACGCTATGACTTCGACGTCGGCGGCCCGCTCTATGACAACCAGCCGATCCGGACCGTCGATTGTGGCGACGTGATCGGGGATCCGAGGGATCTGACCGGTCACTACAAGAAGGCCGAGGCCGCGATCCGGAAGATCCGCACCGCCGGCGCCCTGCCGATCGTGATCGGCGGCGACCATGGCATCCCGATCCCGGTGCTGCGCGGTCTGGACGGCGATGGACCCATCACACTTGTCCAGATCGACCAGCACCTCGACTGGCGCAATGAAGTCAACGGCGTCACCGAAGGCTATTCGAGCCCCATCCGCCGGGCCTCGGAAATGAAGCATGTCGACGAGATCTTTCAGATTGGGCTGCGCGCCACCGGCAGCGCCCGCACCGAGGAAGTCGAGGCCGCCAAGGCCTATGGCGCGCATCTCATCCCCGCCTATGAAGTTCACGACAACGGGATGGAGTCCGTGCTGGAGCGCATCCCCGATGGCGGTCGCTATTACCTCACCGTCGACCTCGACGGGATGGATCCGGCGATCGCGCCGGGCGTGGCGGGCCCGTGCCCCGGCGGCGTCACCTTCGCCCAGGCGCGCAAGCTGATCCATGGTCTGGTGAAGAAGGGCCGCGTCGTCGGCATGGATGTCGTGGAGATCACCCCCCGCACCGACGTCAACCAGATCACCTGCATCACCGCGGGTCGCCTGATCGTCAACATGATCGGTGCCGTGGTGCGCGCAGGCTATTTCGACAAAAAAAGCATGAATCCGACAGCCGGAGCCAGGATCATCACTCGGTTCGCACAGCATGACAAAACCTGACCCTGAGGTCGTCAAGGCGGCTGTCGCGTCGCAACGCGGCATGGTGGAGACGTTCTTCGCGCGTCTTGCCGAGGGAAATTGCGCAAAGCCGGGCATCACCCGGGACACCTATGGCGAGGGCGAAAACTGGGGTCATCGCGTCCTGCTGGAACATGGCGAGCGCGCGGGACTCCAGGCTCGCAGCGACGCTGCTGCCAATACCTATGTCACCCTCCCGGGGCGCGATCGGGCTGCGCCGCGCATTCTTATGGGTTCCCATCTCGATAGCGTACCGCACGGCGGCAACTTCGACGGCGCGGCGGGTGTGCTCGCCGGACTGGTCGCGATCGCGGTTCTTCAGGATCTCGCGGTTCGGCCGGCTTGCGACATCACCGCAATGGGCATCCGGGCCGAAGAAAGCGTATGGTTCGAGGTCTCCTACATAGGCAGCCGTTCGGCACTGGGCACTCTGCCGGAGGGTGCGCTCGATGCGAAACGCATCGATACGGGCCGCACATTGGCGGAGCATATCGCCGCCTGCGGCGGGTATCCGGAGGCTCTGCGAAGAGGCGAACGGGAACTCGATCCGGCCGCGATCCGTGCTTTCATCGAGGTCCATATCGAGCAGGCGCCGAGCCTGCTCGAGGCTGGCTATCCCCTTGCGATCTGCACAGGCATTCCCGGCAATTTCCGCCATCCCAATGCCCGCATCATCGGCCGGCACGACCATGTCGGGACGCCCCGCCGTTTTCGGCGTGACGCGGCGATGGCGGCGGCTGCCTTTGCCAATGAGCTGGACCGCGCATGGGCGGACCTGGATGCAGCGGGAACGCCGCTTGCCATTACCTTTGGGCGCTTCCACACCGATGCCGATATGCACGGCATGACGACCGTCCCAGGGGAATTTCACTTCAGCCTCGACGTGCGAGCCTACGATCCGGCGCTGCTTGTCCAAATCGAGGCCCAGTTGCTAGGAATGATCCAGCGGATCGAAACCGAGCGGAATGTCACTTTCGAACTCGGCAAACGGGCGGCAGCGGCCGTCGGCGTCGTCGATCCGGCCATCGCGATGGCGATGACGAAGGCGGCCGGGCGGCTGGGCATTCGCAGCATGCCGCTGGGCAGTCCAGCCTCGCATGATTCCGCCGCATTCGCCGCTGCGGGAGTTCCGACCTCCATGCTCTTCGTCCGCAACGAGCATGGCAGTCACAATCCGCAGGAGCACATGGAGATCGATGATTTCCTCGATGCCTGCGCCGTGCTGACCCACTGGGTCGTCGAAAGCGCGAGCTGAGCACGTCGTTGCGGTGCGGGAGGGCGGCTTGAACGAGACGATCATCACGCGACTGGCAGGATTTGTGGCGAATGCGCGCTATGATGATCTGCCGGAGGAAATGTCCGAGAAGGCGCGGCTTCATATCCTCGATACCTTCGGTGCAGCGCTCGCCGGCGCCACGTCGGAGGAAGCGATACGCACCCGAACCACGCTTGGCCATCTGGATGGACCGGGCCAGGCCCAGCTCTGGGGCACCGACATGCGGCTGCCTCCGCGCGGCGCAGCGATGGTCAACGGCATTGCAGCCCACGCCTTCGAACTGGATGATACCGGTGGCTGCGACCATTCCGGCGCTGTCGTTCTCCCGGCGGCGATGGCCACTCTCCCGCTGATCGACGGCCCGGTCGATGGACGATGCTTCATAACCGCCGTGGCGCTCGGCTACGACATCGGCCGCAGGGTGATGGACGGGTTCGGCGGCTACGTCGCGCATAACAGCGCAGGCTGGCATTCGACAGGGACGTGCGGCGTGTTCGCGGCGGCAACTGCCGTTGCATCCATGCTTCGATTGGATGCGAAGGAGACCGCATCCTGCCTCGGCCTTGCCGCGAGCTTTTCCAGCGGTCTCTGGGGCTTCATCCATGATGGCGCCATGGCCAAACGGGTGCATGCCGGGCGTGCCGCAGAAGGCGGATTGCTGGCAGCGCTTCTGGCGCGGCAGGGAGTGACGGGGCCGCACAACGCCTTCGAGGATGTCTGGGGCGGCTTCTTCAAGACTTATGCTCATGGCCCATTGGCGCCTGAAGCGCTGACGCATGAGCTTGGCAGCGACTGGCTGCTGCGCCATGCCGCAATCAAACCCTATGCCTCGTGCCGCGACACTCATGCGGCGGTCGATGCGATCGGGCGCGTGATGGCCCGCGAAGGGCTGCAGCCAAACGAGATCACGCGCGTGGGTGCCCGGCTGAATTCCTTCCTCGACGGCATGGTGGGCGGCAGGAGCGTTGAAACCCTACCGGCCGCGCAGCTGAGCCTGCCCTACGCCGTTGCCGCGCGGCTCTGCTTCGGAACGGCCGGGTTGTCCGCTTACTCGGAAGAGAGCCGCGCTTCATCCGAACTCGCGACCACGCTGGACAAGATCACAATCGAGATCGACGAGACGGTCACGGCCAGCTGGAAATCCTCCATCATCGTCGAAACGCGTGACGGCCGGCGGATCGAAGAGGAAACCACCGTGCAGCTCGGCGCGCCCGACAATCCGCTGTCCATCGAACTGCTGCGGGCGAAATTCGACGAACTTGCCGGCCTCGTCCTGCCACGCAAACAGATGGACGTCTTGGCGGAGACAGTCCTTGCCCTCGATAGGCTGCCCGATGCCAAGGCCCTGCTCCCGCTGCTGCAGCGGACGTCGGGCCGAGCCGGATAGTGCCGTGATCAGATGCGCAGCGCCCGGCCCGAATATCGCAGCGTCAACGCACCGCGACCGTGCCTATCGCCATGGCGACCGCCGCCTGCGTCGGGTCGATCACGGGAATGCCGAGTGCCTGCTCGAGGGGCCTGCGGTGACGGGCCATGCCGGCACATCCCATCACGATGACGCCGGCGCCGTCGTGATCCCTGAGATCGCGTCCGATCTCGATCATGCGATCGAGCGTCTTGTCGCCTGTGGCCGTTTCGCCAACCGACATTTCGAGCGGACGTTCGCCGGCAAAGCGATCCATCAGACCCATCTGCCGGAGATAGCGGATATGACGCGGAATCGAACGCGTCTTGATGGCGATCACGCCGAACCGGTCGGCGCGGGTCAGCGCCGTCAGGATGCCGCTCTCGGCGATGCCGAAGACGGGCTTGTCCGTGCCTTCGCGCACGACGTGCAAACCCGGGTCGGAATAGCAGGCGATCACGAAAGCATCGACGTCGCCTGCCGCCTCGACCTTCCGGCGCAGCGGGATCGTGACGCTGTCGGCATGCTCCTGCGTTTCGATGCCGTATGGTCCCTCCGCGAGCGTCGTGCAGGCGATCTCCGGCCCCTCCGCATAGTTCAGGGGTTGGACGGCCTGTCGCAAGCCTTCCGTGACGGCCTCGTTCGAGTTGGGATTGATCACGAGGATACGGGGTCTGCGCGTCATCGGCTTTGTCTCGGCTTCGTTATCATCCATTATCCGCCTCGCCGCCCGGCCCGTCCAGCAGGAGAACGAAATGACCGCCCAGCCTTATGATCTCGTCATTCGCGGCGGCACCGTCGGGACGGCGAGCGGCACCTTCGAGGCCGATGTCGCCATTCGCGGCGAGACGATCGACGCGCTAGGGCAAGGGCTCGCATCCGGAACACGGGAAATCGACGCGACGGGCAAGCTCGTCCTGCCCGGCGGCGTGGACACGCATGCTCATATCGAGCAGGTCTCGGCTGGCGGATTGCTGAACGCCGACACGTTCGAAAGCGCCACCGCCTCGGCTGCGTTCGGAGGCACCACGACGGTCATGCCGTTCGCCGCACAGCATCGCGGCTTCGATCTTCGCAAAGTCATGAACGACTATGCGGCGCGCGCCAGGCGCGGCGCGATGATCGACTATGCCTTCCACATGATCGTCGCCAACCCCGACGCCAAGACGCTCGCGACAGACTTGCCGGAGTTGATCGCGGAGGGCCATGCCTCGATCAAGGTCTTCATGACCTATGACCTGATCAAGGTCGACGACGAGGCGCTGCTCGACCTGCTGCTGACGGCTCGCCAGGGGCAGGCTTTGGTCTGCGTCCATGCCGAGAACCACGGCATGATCTCATGGATGGGCAAGAAGCTCGTCGCCAAAGGCTATTCGGCGCCGAAATACCATGCGATCAGCCACCCCCGCGGCTCCGAGGCCGAAGCCTTCACTCGCCTGATCGCCGCCGCGGCGCTGATCGACCAGCCGATCATGATCTTCCACGTTTCGACCGAGGAAGGCACGGCCGTAATTCGAGAGGCACGCGGCCAAGGGCTGAAAGTCTTCGCCGAGACCTGTCCGCAATATCTCTTCCTGACGCGGCACGATCTCGACAAGCCCGGACTGGAAGGAGCCAAATGGATGTGCTCTCCGCCGCCGCGCGAGAAGTCCGACCAGGACGCGCTCTGGCGCGCTCTGGCACTGGGCGACCTCCAGACGATTTCGTCCGACCACGCGCCCTATCGCTTCGATGAAACCGGCAAGCTCTCGGCCGGTCCCAACTCCAATTTCAAGCAGATCGCCAATGGGCTGCCGGGGCTGGAAACCCGGTTGCCGCTGCTCTTCGACGCCCTCGTCTCGCAAGGGCGGCCGGAATTCGTCGGCCGCGGTGTCGAAGCCTTCGTCGAGTTGACGGCGACCGCCCCGGCCCGGATCTATAACCTACCGGGGAAGGGCGCGATCCAGCCCGGCTACGATGCCGACATCGCGATCTGGGACCCAAGAAAGCAGGTCACGATCACCGACGCGGCCATGCATGACCGCACCGGATTTACGCCCTTTTCCGGCCGCACCGTCACTGGCTGGCCGGAGCGCGTGATATCGCGCGGCCGCGATGTCGTGGCTGATGGCGAGCTCAAGGGCGTGCCCGGCATGGGCCGCTGGCTCGGCAGGACAGGCGGCTGGGCAGCAACGCCGACCGGTCGTCTGGCGCCCGAAATGGACCCGGCCACCAATTTCGGAGCCCCGATCCTGTAGGGCCTCGAGGAGCGGCTCAGGCCGCGAATGCGGGCTGCCTATAATCGTTCTGAATAATCGTTCGTCTATTTTAATTCGATCATCCGCCACGCTCTGACTAGCCTGCCTTCCAAGCCGATGAGCCCGCTGCCAGAGACGACGGCGGACTTTGCGATGTGGAGCGAGATGATGACCCCCAAGGAACGCATTCTCGCCTGGATCGAAGAGGACCGGGACGAGCTCATCAAGTTCCTGTCGGCCTTCGTCGCCATCCCCAGCCCAAACCCACCGGGCGATACCCGCCCCGCAGCCGACTTCCTGCTCGCGCAGTTGCGGGCCAAGGGCGTGCCCGTGGAAATCCGCTCCGCCAAGGAGCACCTGCCCAATGTCGTCGGCAGTTTCGATGCTCGCCGCAAGGGGCGCCATTTGGTGCTCAACGGCCATATCGACGTGTTTCCCGCAGGCCCGACCGAGACATGGTCGCGCGATCCATGGAGCGGTGCGATCGAGGACGGAAAAGTCCATGGCCGCGGCGTCGCCGACATGAAATGCGGCACCTCGGCCTCGATCTGGACCTATATCTATCTGCACCGTCTGCGCGAGGAGCTCGGCGGCCGGCTGACTTTGACCTGCGTGTCCGACGAGGAGACCGGTGGCACCTGGGGCGCCAAATGGCTGGTCGAGAACTTTCCCGAGGAGTTCCGTGGCGACTGCATGCTCAATGGCGAGCCGAGCGTGCCGACGATGGTGCGTTTCGGCGAGAAAGGCACGCTGCGCATCGTGGTCGAGATCGACACGCCCGGCGCCCACGCCGCCTATACCCATTCCAGCCCGAACGCGATCCGCATCGCTTCCGACCTGATCCGGGATCTCTATGAACTCGAAAGCCTGCCGGTGGCACAGGACGGCTCGGTCCGGAAGGCGATCGAGGCCGGATTTGGCGCGATCGACGACGGGGTCGGCTCGGGAGCCTCGACGATCCTGAACAAGGTCACCGTTTCGGTCGGCGTCATTCAGGGCGGCGTCAAGATCAACATGCTTCCCGGCCATTGCCGCCTCGAAGTCGACATCCGCCTGCCCATCGGCATGACGCATGCCTTTCTCCTGGCCGAGGTCGAGCGCGTCATCGCCCGCTACAAGCAGGCGCGGCTGAGCCCGGTCTGGACGCATTCATGCGAACCGACGGTCAGCGCGCCCGACCATGAGATGGTCGGCATCCTGAAACAGGCCGTGCGTGACCTCGGCTGGAAGGAGCCGGTCTCCGCGGTGAGCCTTGGGGCAACTGATTGCAAGCATTGGCGCCAGAACGGCGTGCCGTCTTACGTCTATGGCTGCCGACCGACCAACATGGCCAAGCCCGACGAATGGGTTGGCGTGGACGAGTTCTTGCATGTCGTGCGCACACACGCCTTGGCCGCAGCGGCATATCTGTCGGTCTGATTCTACGCCCTCGCATACGGGACTTTCTTCATGAAGCGCTTTGCCGTCGAGAACGCTGCTCTGCCTGGATGCAGTTCCCTTCCCATCGCGGGCGCGGTCCGGGCGGGTGAGCGGGTCTATCTCAGCGGCGCCAATGCCTTGCGCGCCGACGGTACGGTCGCAGGCCCGGGAGATGCCGCGGCGCAGACCCATGCGGCGCTCGACAGGCTCGAGGCTTCGCTCAAGGCCGCCGGCGGCTCGCTGGCGAACCTGACCAAGCTGACCACCTGCATCGTGGATCGCGGCTATCGTTCGGATGTCTACGGCGTCATCACCGAGCGCGTTCCCAATGTGCGCCCGGTCAGCACGGGTCTCGTCGTCGCCGGACTCGGCCTGCCCGAGCTGATCGTGCAGATCGATGCCGAGGCCGCGATCCCGTCGCAGCCGGTCCGGTACACCCGGCCCTACACGTTCGACAGTTGGTACGGGCAAGGCTTTCCCTGGCACGGCTCCATGGTCGTTTCCACCGACGAGGAGTTCTTCGTCCGGGGGCAGACCGGCTCGGGCCTCGATCATTCCGGAATCGTCGCTAAGGGCCGCTCGGTCGCGGATGCCGGCGCTCAAGCTGACCTCGCGTTGCAGAATCTGGCCGTTCTCCTTGGCGAAGCTGGCTCCTCGATGGGAGATGTCTGCAAGATCACGGTCTATATCAGCGACCGTGCCTATCGCCCGGCCGTCTATCCGATGATCGGCAAGCATTTCGGCGATGTCCGCCCGGTCTCGACCGGCATCGTCACGACGGCCTTTGCCCGGCCCGATATCCTGTTCGAGATCGATGTCGTCGCCATCCGCGCGCAGGAAGGCAAGCCGCATCAGCGATTGCGCCAATATCATTCCAGCGCCGCGAAATACGGCACGGAGAGCCAGAAGCTCGACTGCAAGTTCTGCATGATCGCCATTGCCGGATATCACGTCATCCTGCGCGGCCAGACCGGCATGGGCCTGGATGAGAAGCTTTACGGCGCCGGCGACGCCAAAGCACAGGCGGAACAGGCGATGGACAATGTCGAGACCCTGTTGGCAGAAGCCGACGCAAGCCTCGACGACGTCGCCAAGGCGACCGTCTATGTCACCGAGAGCGACTTTCTGCCATCGGTGAACGAGACTGTGCTGAGGCGCCTCGGCAAGGCCGCTCCCGCCTTCACTACCGTAGTGGTCAAAGGGCTCGCCAGCCCGGAGTTGCTGATGGAAGTCGATATCGTCGCCATCAAGAAGAGTGGGCAACGATGACATTCTCGCTCGCCGGACGCTGTGCCCGCACGGGCATGCTGGGAGCCGTGGTCACGACCTCGTCGATCGCGGTGGGATCACGCTGCCCCTTTGCCGCCGCCGGCATTGGGGCCGCGCTGACCCAGAATATGACGGACCCGCGCCTTGGGCCGCTTGCCCTCGATCTGCTGAAACGCGGCTTTTCAGCCCCGAATGTCATCGAGGCGCTGAAGGCAGCGACGCCGAGGAGCGATTGGCGACAGCTCGCGATGATCGACCGGGAGGGGCGCACCGCGTCCTTTACCGGCGCGAGTTGTAAACCCGAGATCGGCGACGCTCATGGCCGCGACTGCGTCGCGATCGGCAACATCGTCCGCTCGGCGGAGGTTCCGGCCGCCATGGTGCGAGCTTTCGAGGCCGATCCCAAGGCGCATCTCGCGGCACGGCTGGTCGCCGCGCTGAAGGCAGGCGAGGAGGCAGGTGGCGA
>Ga0208989_10000408_pt1 | contig 12123 bp, 11 predicted proteins | sample MedBloCAOM3_M1_FD_187852 | JGI IMG/M metagenome (GOLD analysis project Ga0208989, IMG submission 187852) | Forest soil microbial communities from El Dorado National Forest, California, USA - Mediterranean Blodgett CA OM3_M1 (SPAdes) (version 2) | ecosystem: Environmental > Terrestrial > Soil >...
GCGATCTTGTTCCGCAATTCGTAACTTCTCGCGACGTATTCTTGGAATTCAAGGCATTCGTCACGCTGACCGGGCGGGGATGAGTTTAAGTTGCGCATAAAGTCAAAGAAAGATCTCGGCAAGAGTCTCGTTCGTCTTCCCTGCATTCTCCCATACTGTTCTCGACGAGTTATAGTAACGTTTGTGTATACCCCGAGGGTGCTTCTAAAATCGTATCGAGGTTGGAGGTTTCGCTGTTGATTGGTCGCTAGTCGTTAGGAATGCGCTTCACCCTCGACTGGCATGGCAAAAGACGACGCCGCTTAACCGACAGAAGGAACCGACTATACTCCTTGGTCAAACTTTACGAATTCTGCTCGCACCATTTCAGCTAATGGTTGGGTAGCACGCATCGCGGCCGCAAGTTCTTTGATTTTACCGCAAATCGATACCGCATCGGGCCACTCAAGACAGCGAAGGACAACTCAACAGTCCGATCCCCCGTGCTGCAATCGAAGCCAAAATTCGCGACGGCGTGCCTGAAGCGGCCGTCTACGCTCATTTCGACGGATTGGGCCTAGACCTTAAGCTCAATAGCCACGAGAATGAATGCGTTGTCTATCTTGAGCCCGAAGTGATTCAAAATCTCATTGAGTTCTGGAGAGCGATAGTGGAGGAAAAATGAGCCAAGTTAAGGAATACGCGATTTACCTTTGCCAAGAGTGCATTGATGGAATTGGCCAGGAGTGTCATACGTCCGGATGCGCGCTGTTTCTGCACACGGTCGACTTCCAAATTCACCGAGAGGACTTAACTGAAATCGAACCAATCTGGGATGATGACAAGGCGGTCGGCTACACGATTATCAAAGAAGCCTGCCGGGATCAGGCGCCAGCTACAGGATAGCCGCGCTGCTATTTAGACGCCCTTTCTACGCGGTAATTGATTGCGATGGGCTCCGATCAACCGGTCGCCGGAGAACGCACGCAGATATTCCTGAATAGCGAGTAACGCGAACGCCCATGCTCTCGGTGAACTAAAATTCTCGACTGTCGGGAGTCCGCGTTGGAACAAAAGTGCACAGAGACTACGGTGACCCTCATTCTTTGAGCGGCCGAGCGCTGTGCCAGCGGCCCAAAGCGCCCGCGCGTGGCTGTCTTCCGAGCCCTCTCGTTCCAGCCAATGTCGCTGGTGGCTCATGAAATTTCGAAAGCGACAGGTTTCTTGATCAAAAGCGTGCCACAAGAAGGCGAGGTAAATGCTAGCCAGGTGTTGGAATTGCAGCTGGGTCGCAAGACTCGTTGTCTCCTCAAGGAGCAAGGTGAGGATGAAAGCACGCGCGTTATCGCCTGTGCAATAGCCTTCCGCGAAGTTCGGCACGCTGAAGATCGCATGCTGAAAAATCCCAGTGTTGTCGGTCATTCGAAGCAGGTGGTCCAGCTTCAGTGGCGGCAACTCATAGGGGCGATTGTCCAGCGTTCGAGCTGCGAACGCCTTTCGTGGAGGCACGCTCAAGCTTGCCCGCGCGCGTTCAAAGCTTTCCATGTGCCGCTTTGCTACAACTGGCCAGATCATTCCCCGACCGAGTTTCCACGCTCTTTTACGCGTGGCGGTCATGAGGACCGGATCAGAAAGAAATCGCTTCACACCCTCAGCAATTGCCTTGGGATTCGCGAATGGCACCAGGATGCCACGATCGCTAGCAAGCAGCTCCTTCGCGTGCCAATAGGGTGTGGAGATGACTGCTTTGCCGGCGCCGAACGTGTAAGCAAGCGTGCCGGAAGTAATCTGCGATTCGCTGAGATAAGGCGTGATATAGATGTCGGCGGCACCGATGAACTCTTTCAATTCCTCTAGTGTCACAAAGCGATTGTAAAAGATGACGTGAGGAGCCACACAACAATCCTGCGCGAGGCGCTCCAGTTTGAGCCGATACGACTCGCCTTCGCGCGCGATGACATTGGGGTGTGTCGCGCCGAGAATAATATATACGACGTTAGGATTTTGTTCGAGAATCGCCGGGAGAGCTTCAATGACGTTCTCGATTCCTTTGTTCGGTGATAACAGGCCGAACGTTAGCAACACGGTTTTGCCCTCTACACCAAATTGATCTTTGTTAAAGTTAGGATCGATGAAGGGCATGTCCGGTATCCCATGCGGAATTACGTCAATCTTCTCGGGAGCTATGCCATAGATCTCCTGGAGGAAACCTTTGCCTCGGTCGGCCATTACAATGAAGCGGTTCGAGAGTTCATTGAGTTGGTTCATCAACGCCTGCTGATCCGCATTTGGCTCGCGCAGCACGGTGTGCTATGTCGTTACCACTGGCATGTGTACGTCGCGCAGAAGAGCCAGAAGATGGCTGCCGGCAGGCCCCCCGTAGATGCCAAACTCGTGCTGGACCAGGACTATCTCCGCGTTGTTGATGTTCACGAAATCGGCTGCGCGGCGATAGGAATCGAGTTCCTTCTCGTCGATCTCAAATCGGATCCGAGCTGGATAGTCATAGCCCTCGGGTCGATCATTGACCGCGCCCACGACGCACTGACATTTGCGGGAATTCCGCCGCGATAGCATCACAAATGTCGGAGGTGAACGTTGCGATGCCGCACTGGCGCGGAAGATGATCGCCGAGAAAGGCTATCTGCTTAATGTCGGTGGCTACTTCTATGCGCTCGTGTGCGATCAGCTTTCACGTTTTCTCCCGGATCGAGACGACTCGCTTTGCGTCCGCAATATATAAAGATGATCGCACGGGTCCGCGGGTGCGTCGAGCAAACCCTCTGATATCCACGCAACAATTCCAGACGGTGTGCAATTACTTCCAGCGCAAGCAGCTCGCAAAGTAAATGCAGTTTTGACCTGAAAATGGAATGAGAGCTTCGACATGAAGAGAAATCAACCGGAAGGGCAACCGCCGTAAAGGCGAAGAGCGGCTGCCGCTCTTTGAGCTGTTGGATCCATTTATGAGAGAGCGGAAGGGCGCAGTCAGCCTCGTCTGATAGTAGGCGACATCTCACCGATAATAGCTTATTATAAGGTTAGGATTTCGAATCTCCGCCGTTCTCTCCAAAGCTGCCGAAGTGAGCTAACCGTCAAATCGACGTAAATCGAAGTTCGGAGAAGGTAACGCCGCCCGAGGCCGCAAAGGCTTAAAAGCATCAAAGGGCGTCCTACGCCGAGAAGGTACAAAATGAATGAAACATTATACGAAAACGACCAAACTTTTCTGAGCGGCTCTAGGAGGAAAGACAATGAAACCAACATCGGTGATTTTTTCTATGATCTCAAACCGACTCGCGATGCGGGCACCGGCCTGACGGAGCAAACGATCGATTACATCGTCGACGTGAAAGGGGAGCCGGAGTGGATGCGCGAGTTCCGCAAAAATGCGTTCCATGTCTTCAAGAGCAAGCCGCTGCCGACGCATTGGGCAGGCGACGAACTCAAGGAGATCAACTTCGATCTGATCCGTTATTATCTCGCCTCTGGCGATGCAACAAAGCGGACGTGGGATGAGGTCCCGGACGCGATTAAACAAACATTTGAGCGCCTGGGTATTCCTGAGAACGAACGGAAGTTTCTTGCGGGTGTGGAAGCCCAGTTTGATAGCGAGGCAGTCTATTCGAATATCAAGAAGGCGGTTTCGGACCAAGGCGTTATTTTTATGGGAAGTACCGAGGCCCTAAAGGAACGGCCTGATCTATTTCGAAAATGGTTCGGCAAAGTCATCCCAACTGGTGATAATAAATTCAGCGCTCTAAATAGCGCCGTGTTCAGCGGTGGCAGTTTTATCTATGTTCCGCCCGGAGTGAAAGTAAAGCATCCGTTGCAAGCATATTTTCGAATCAACGCGGAGAATTTCGGTCAGTTTGAACGCACGTTAATCATCGCGGACGAAGGTTCAGAGGTGATGTACATGGAAGGCTGCACCGCGCCGAATTTCACTACGGCAACGCTTCACTCAGCGGTCGTCGAACTGGTCGCTCTTCCGCGAGCCAAAATCCAATATGTAACGGTTCAGAACTGGTCGCCGAACGTGTTTAATCTGGTCACGAAACGTGGATTGGCGATGGAGGAAGCCGAAATTAAGTGGATCGATTGTAACATCGGGTCACGCTTGACAATGAAGTATCCAGGCGTCGTGCTGAAAGGGCGCAAAGCCCGAGGCGAGGTGATCAGCATTGCCCTGGCACGTGATGGCCAACACCAGGATACTGGCGCGAAAATGATCCACGCGGCCGATGAGACAACGAGCAACATTGTTTCCAAAAGTATCAGTGTAGGAAAAGGGCGCGCGACCTATCGCGGCATAGTTCATATCCCGAAACACCTCAAAGGTTGTAAGAACAATACCGAGTGTGACGCGCTTTTGATCAACTCAGCTGGCCGGACCGATACTTATCCGGCGATCACGGTCCGTGGTACAGGCAACACGACTCAGCATGAGGCATCGGTCAGTCAGATCAGCGCTGAGCAGATTTTCTATATGCAGCAGCGCGGACTAAGCAAAGGCGAGTCGATGAGCCTGGCCGTAAACGGATTTGTCAACGACTTAGTAAGCCAGTTCCCGATGGAATATAGCGTTGAGCTCAAGAGATTAATCGATCTCGAGATGGAAGGTTCGGTTGGTTAAGAATGTTTGGTAATCGTAAGCAACCGCAGCTCTCTTCGTAAAGAGATCCGGGTTTGTCTGGTGCCGGAGTTACCTAGTGAAAGAAGACAGAGTATCCGTATAATATAAATTGCCGTTATGGCGTTGAACGATCAACGTACTAGGATCATCCAAGGGCGGACTATCGAGCTCGTCGTCAAACAAGGAGGACTGGTTGAGATGGTATTCGACAATCACTCAACAATGCGAGTGAAAGTTGTCGGAGGTCCCACCGAAGAACGTCTTGAAAGAACGCAAGATCAAGTCTGTACGCGAGGAAGGGCTCGAGCTTTACCTCGATAGCGAAGACGGCGCGACTGCCACCTTCCGATTGGCCGAGCCCGGCTCTTCTGTTAGCGTCACAGATAAGGTCGGTCGTGTTGAATATTTGGGGTGACGGCATTTGCTGTCGACCGATTGCCATACCCAACGGCGACGGTAACTCGTCGAGAAGAGTATGAGAAAATATTTCCATCGAGAGCAACGGCGTTGTTGGTACAGCAGTTGTAGAAGTTCGCTGACGAAGGCGCTACTCTTCCACAGTTTACAGCCACGACTTGCGCATCAGCCACATTTTCACGATTTGAGTGAGGACTACGTAGCAGAGCAGCGTAACGAAAAGGATTGGCCAGTACAGCGGTGGCAAATGCGTGAAGCCCAATGCTGCGGCAAGTGGCGAGTACGGTAGCCACATGCCAATGCAAATGACCACAGCCGTCGTGATCGTGAGGGGCCAACTGGCCCGGCCCTGAAGAAAAGGGATCTTCTTGGTGCGAATCACGTGGATTATCAGCGTTTGTGTAATCAGCGATTCGACGAACCAGCCGGTCTGGAAGACCGGAGCACGCGACGGGTCCCAACAACCAAACAGGTACAGCATTACGAAGAAAGTTGTATAGTCGAAAATCGAACTGATCGGACCGATAAACAGGATAAACTTGGTAATCTGACCAATCTCCCAACGGCGTGGTTTCGCAGTCTCCTCTAGCCCAACATTATCGGTAGGAATAGGAACCTGCGAAAAGTCGTACAGCAGATTGTTTGTGAGCACCTGCAGGGGCGCCATCGGCACATACGGCAGGAAGGCACTTGCACCAAGCACGCTGAACATGTTGCCAAAGTTGGAACTTGCTCCCATGCGAATGTATTTGAGGATATTCACGAAAACCTTCCGGCCTTCAATGACGCCTTCCTCGAGTACCATCAGGCTCTTCTCTAGCAAAATCACCGTGGCCAATTCCTTCGCGATATCGACGCCGGTATCGACAGAAATGCCGACATCCGCTACGCGCAGCGCGGGTGCGTCATTGATACCATCGCCCATGAATCCCACGACGTGCTGTTTCTGCTGCAAGGCGCGGATGATTCGCTGCTTGTGGGCTGGTGAGACGCGGGCGAAGACGTGGGCTTGTTCTGCGCTCACGGCCAGTTCTTCATCTGTCATCGTTTCGACCTGACTTCCCAGGACTAGTTCATCGACTGCCAGACCGACTTCTTTACAGACCTTCCGCGTCACTAGATCGTTGTCACCGGTCAGCACCTTAACGGTAACCCCGATTTTTCTAAGCGCCTCTATCGCCGCTGGGGCTGTTTCTTTGGGTGGATCGAGGAAAGCGACATACCCCTTGAGAATCAATTCCGATTCATCATCCTTGGAATAGGCAGGGCGCGTCTCGAGATTCTTGTAGGCGACCGCGAGAACCCGAAAACCGTCCATGCTGAGCTCCTGATATTGATTCATTAGATCCCCGACGAGGATAGGCTCCATCGGGTAGATCTTGCCCTCCAATTCGTAGAAGCTACAGCGTGGGAAAACCGACTCAGGTGCACCCTTCGTCAGCAGGCGATGATCTTTGTCGGGCGTTTCGACGACCACCGACATCATTCGACGAGAGAAATCGAACGGGATCTCATCGATCTTACGAGAGTCTTCGACCGGGAACTTCTCATGGACCTCGCGGTACTTCAGCACAGCGCGGTCGAGCACGTTTCTTAGACCTGTCTGGAAATGGGCGATCAGATAGGCGTCGAGTAGAACCTCATCGTTCTCCTTCTGCATCACGTCGCAAAAGCGTTCGAGAATCACGCGGTCAAGCGTAAGCGTGCCGGTTTTGTCCGTGCAAAGCACGTCCATGGCGCCCAGATTCTGGATGGAGTTGAGATGCTTAACGATTACCTTCTTCTTCGACATCGTGAGCGCGCCATTAGACAGACACACAGAGACGATCATCGGCAACATCTCCGGGGTCAGTCCGACTGCGACAGCGATCGAGAAAAAGAACGCCTCTGCCCAATTATGTTTAGTGAGGCCGTTGATCAGGAAAACCAGCGGCACCATTACCAGGATAAACTGGATCATCAGGACCGTGAACCGCCGCATGCCTTTGTCGAAACTAGTCTTTATTTCGGGCCCGAGAATACTGCTGGCCATTCGTCCGAAATAGGTCTGCCCTCCTGTCGCAGCAACCACTGCTGTCGCGCTACCGCTCTCGACACTTGTCCCGAGGAAGCAGACATTCGCTAGTTCCAGCGGCGAGACGCCTTCCCTGAGCTCTCGAGCGTCGAATTTCTCCGCCGGCAAGGACTCGCCGGTCAGTGCTGCTTGAGCAACGAAAAGGTCTCTTGCCGCAACCAATCGCACGTCCGCAGGGACCATATCGCCGGCGCACAAGTCTATGACGTCGCCAGGGACCAATTGTTGGAGAGGAATTTCTTCTTCCTGGCCGTCGCGGACGACTGCCGCAGTCACGCTGATCATCGCTTTGAGTTTTGCGGCGGCGGCATCCGCTCGCGACTCCTGCACAAAACGCAGGGCCACGCCGAGCATCAACATCAGTGTCATCACAGCGCCCCCGCTAACATCGCCTGTAGCGAAGGACACGGTTGCCAAGATGGCGAGCAGAATAACCAGGAGGTTGCGCGTTGCCTTGAAGAGCCGCCATAACCAACCCCGCTGCTTCTCCAGAGCGACAGCGTTGGGCCCATGTTCAATCAGACGTTCTTCAGCCTCGGTCTTGGTCAGGCCCCCAGGTGAAGTTTTAAACTTGGTGAGGACGTCACTCTTTTCCAAATAAGCTGATTCTGTCAGAATTGGCGAGACACCGATAGAGGCAGCCTTTGGTTTGGCCGTCGACTGATGCTGAGGCGATATCTGGAGATTCGAAATCATTACCAGTCCCTATGAGCTCCGTCAGCTAGTCTCGTTTGACCGTTCAATTCCCCTCAAGCAGCTTACCGTGTCAGGTAATGACAGAGCTCTGGTTTCTAACGCGCGATTCATCTCCGCGATGGCCCAAGGTGCTCGGTCGCGCTTCCGCGCCGCGGTTATGATGGCTGACGTTGACGCAAGCCCGGCAACCGGAGGGCGTTCGTAGCGACACGAATTTCGTTACGGAGGGTGGCGAGCATTTCGCGAGTCACCTCGAGCTGTCCTGCTTTGCGTTCTGTCCACTGTTGAGCGGTTTCTCGCAGGCTATGGTAAGCGTTCGCGATGTAAGTGGCGGTGGCTTCGGTGAGGCCGGGGTTGGCGAGAGTTGCTTCGAGTCGACGCTGCGCTTCGGCTAGCTCTGCCAGTACAATCTTTTCGGTGGGAACTCGGCGAAGCTTGCTGACGAGGCCAACCTTGGACAGAATCCAGATGATCCATTTCGTCGGATCGATCTGCCAGGGTTTCACGCCATTCCGGTAGTCATGCTGAAACTCGTGGTGATAGTTATGATACCCTTCGCCGAAGGTAAGGATTGCGAGGAGCCACGAGTCGCGAGCACTGCATTTTGAGGAATACGGCTGTGACCCGAGGTAATGACAGAGCGAATTGATGCAAAAGGTGCAGTGCTGAAGCACCACAACGCGTAACACGCCCGCTATCAGGAAGGCGCCGAGGGCCGCTTTCCACCCTCCCCACATAAAGCCGATGCTCGCCGGGAGCACGAAAGCAACTAGCACCGCAATCAAATGAATATAACGATGTTGCCACGCCAGGAGTGGATCCTTTTTGAGGTCAGCCACATTGTCGAAAGGTGGTAGTGGCTTGAGCTTGAACACCAACCAACCCATGTGAGCATAAAAGAGACCTTTGGTGATACAATAAGGATCGTCGTCGTGATCCACATGCTTATGGTGGCTGCGATGTTCGCAGGACCAAAGGAGTACGGAATTCTCAAACGCCCCGGCTCCGAAAATAACTGTAAAGAGCCGCACAATCCAGTGAGCCTGGAAAGTTAGATGAGAAAAAAGTCGATGGTACCCGAGCGTGATAGAGAATCCGCACGCACCAAGCATCAGGAAAAAGAGCGCGATCTGAAACCAGTCGATGCCAAAAACCCAAAGGTACAAGGGCACTGCCGTGATCGACAAGAACAGAGTGCCGATGAGAAATGAGCTAACGAGCCAATTGACTCGGTGAAAGGGAATTTGTGGAAACATAACATTGGTTGGTTAGGCGGACGCTTTTCCGGATCGGCTCAAATGATTACTCCTTTCGAGGACTTCGGCCGTCGCACCGACCCCATCAGCCTCGCCTCGTTCTGTCAGGGTCTCCTATATTTTTTTGAGCGGTTAGCTGAAGCGTTTTGTATATGACGCGGATGAAGCCTTTCTCTGCTGGCGCAATCCGGTACGGCATACGTAAAGAAGCGAATAACTCTTCAAAAAGAGTATTGGTCGAAATCGTGTCGCCGACCAAATGTGAGAGAAACTCGAAAGTCACCAATCCAGCTACTCCATGCGAGGCGCAACGCTACGCTGCTCCGTTCCCATCATTCCAAATAAACGTTACCGTATCATGAGCTTTAGAGAGAACATCAAAAACGGCGACATCCTCCAGGTAAGACTCGTAATTGAGTTCGAGGCTACAATAGCCTATGAGTTACGATAGTACGATAGACACAACCTTTCACATTAACCGGGTGCGCTTTTTCCTTGGTCAGTGTGCCATTATCCTCCTAGAACGCGGGGCGAGACACGACGCCTCCAAATTGGAAGAACCAGAGAAAGCAATCTTTGATGCGGTTGGTAATCGACTGGCTGTCATTACCTACGCGGGTGAAGAATATAAGCATTCGCTCGCGGACTTGAAAACGGCACTTGATCATCACTACACCCACAATCCCCATCATCCGGAGCACTATCCAAATGGGGTTGACGGCATGTCGCTTTTCGATCTCACCGAAATGTTAATGGACTGGAAAGCGGCCGGTGAGCGGCACCCGGGTGGAATGAACATTGTTCGCTCCATCGAAATCAGCAGCGACCGCTTTTCGGTGGGTGAACAGCTGAAAAAGATTTTGATGAACACGGTGAGGGAGCTCGGCTGGATTTGATTGGTACGAAAGCAAACGGTCAAAGGTGACCGTCCGATCAGTGTCGAGAAAAGCCGGGCGGCGCCCCGAAAGTTACCTACCGGCGTATTCGACGGTCGGATACTAAGGAACTTGCAGTCGACGGATTCAGAACCTCTCAGCATGCAAATCCCTTAAAGGTTTCCTTCCGGTGCTCCACTTTTGCCATACGCAAAAGCGAGAGCAACCCTTCGGGAACGGTATTGGAGAAGCTTATGGATCCGGGCAAGAATCATAAGCCGTTTCACATCTGACTACGGGGTCTTGAAGCGGTTAGGGGACAATAATATGAAGATCGGAATTATCGGTGCCGGGAAAGTTGGCGGTGGTCTGGGAAAGTTGTGGGTTAGAGCCGGACATCAAGTCCTCTTCAGTTCGCGTCATCCAAAACGCCTAAGAGTGCTAGTTGAAGAAGCCGGACTAGGAGCTTATCTCGGCGACGTTGAAGATGCAGCTTTGTTTGGCGATGTAATCTTGTTCTCGCCAAATTTCTGGGGCGTAGACGACGCATTGGAGGCCGCGGGACCGCTGAAAGGGAGGACAGTGATCGATGTCACAAATCCGGTCGAGTGGAATCCAAACGGCAGGACGGCGCGTGCTCTGCCTCAGTCAACCTCGGCGGGCGAAGAGCTGGCTAAAAAGCTTCCAAATGCTCGGGTCGTCAAAGCATTCAGCACTATTCCTGCGTCTTTCATTCCACACGCGATTTACAGAACCGGCCGGCTTCAGCGTTTAGCCGTGTTTTACTGCGGGGATCACCAAACATCCAACGTAATTGTTCATCAATTAATCGCGGATAGTGGATTTGTCGGTCTTGATGCCGGCCGGCTGCGGATGGCCAGAGAACTCGAGGCTCCAGGTCGAATAAATCGAGCGGGTCTCATAGGGATCGCGCAAGCTAAGCGTCTACTGCATCAGCTCACTGATCCGATCCACAATGAATCGCTAGCGAGTCACGACGTTGACCAATCAGTATTCGTTGAGGAAGCGAGCGCGTTTGCGAATTACATCTAGGGTCCATCCGCTCGCCCGGGCGAGAACGAATCTAAAGAGCGACTGGATCGATCAGACGCGCTTAGAACTACTTTTGGGCCCGGCTGTCTTTAGCTGTAGCTGGCGGGATTGGGAGTAGGGACTTTCATGGAGTTTCAAATCAAATGTCATCTCGGTTACGAAGTCTCCGGACCAGCCTCTTTCCTATTTAACGTTGCGGTCGCACAAAATTCGTTTCAGCGCATCATTACCGAACATTTCGAGGTTGGAGGAGCAGAGTACTGTCAGGAGATGGTTATAGGTGGCCAGCGTTACCACCGGGTTACTGCTCAAAATGGTTCGGTCGAGCTGGTATACGAAGCAGTGGTCGACGCTACCCATGAAGTACTGGGAGATCCTTCCCGGCTTCAAGTGCCGTTGTTTGAACAAATTCCTGCTGAAGCCTTGGTTTTCATTTACCCAAGCCGTTTTTGTCAGTCTGATTTACTCGCCCGACTTGCGAAACGGGAGTTCAACCAAGACGAGTCCGGGTTCTACCGAGTTACTCGGATATGTAATTGGATCTCCGAACGAATTGAATATCTGTCCGGAACAACGACTCCGACGACGTCAGCATTCGACACGGTTACGCAATTAGCCGGTGTCTGTCGCGATTTCGCGCATTTGGCAATCGCCCTTTGCCGGTCATTGGGAATCCCAGCTCGATTCGTGAGCGCATATGCCTACGGCCTCAATCCACCGGACTTTCACGCCTATATCGAAACTTTTCTTGGCGGACGCTGGATTCTTTTCGACCCGACTCGCCTTGCGCCACAGTCGAGCTTCGTGCGCATTGGACACGGCCGGGATGCTGCCGACACGTCGTTCGCGACGATTTTCGGCGGCGCAGTCATGAATCAAATGGAGCTTGAGATGCAGCCTAGAGCCGGCCAGTTCAATTCTCCCTCGTGTACCACTGCTCCGATTTCGAATTATCCGAGCCGCAGCCCAGCCTGAAAACAATCCGCTCCGAACGGATAGAACTTTTCGAACCGCGAAGTCTTCAATCTCCTTATTCTGCGATCGCACAAAAGATATCGGGTTTGCAGCGCCGGCTGTCATCGATAAAGCGAGAAAGACACTTCTCTGGTCATACCTTTTTCGAAAATGGCTGTTTTG
>Ga0208989_10000409_pt1 | contig 12121 bp, 10 predicted proteins | sample MedBloCAOM3_M1_FD_187852 | JGI IMG/M metagenome (GOLD analysis project Ga0208989, IMG submission 187852) | Forest soil microbial communities from El Dorado National Forest, California, USA - Mediterranean Blodgett CA OM3_M1 (SPAdes) (version 2) | ecosystem: Environmental > Terrestrial > Soil >...
CCCCGGACATCGCCCGGTCGAACAGCTTGCGATCCTCCGGCCGGATCGCGACCAGAACCCCGACGATCCGGCGATGCGTCGCGAAGGCGGCTGCCGCGTGGCGGAGCACGGTCGTGCCGCCAAGCCCGAGATATTGCTTGGGCAGGGAACCGCCGAAGCGCGAACCCCGTCCGGCGGCGACGATCAGAGCAAAGGTAGAGGCCATCGTCCAAGGCCTCCGATCCATCATGGCGAGGCGCTACCCGGAGATTGCTTCGCTCCGCTCGCAATGACAATGCATTCGTAAGAGGCTCATGTTGCGGTGCAACAAGGTTTGGAGTAAACTGTCTGATGAAAAATTAGGCAAATTTATGGTCTGCACAATCCGTGAGCATCCGCCTCGGCTCAATCATCCTTGAAGATCCGGTCATCCTGGCGCCGATGTCGGGGGTGACCGATCTGCCGTTCCGTCGCATCGTCAAACGCCAGGGCGCCTCCCTTGTCGTGTCGGAAATGATCGCCAGCGAGGCGGCGATCCGCGATACAAGGCAATCGCTGACGATGGCGCAGAGCTGCGCCGATGAGCAGCCGATGGCGGTGCAGCTCGCCGGCTGCGAGCCGCGCGTGATGGCGGAGGCGGCCAAGCTCAACGCCGACCGCGGCGCCCGGCTGATCGACATCAATTTCGGCTGCCCGGTCAAGAAAGTGGTCAACGGCCATGCCGGTTCGGCCCTGATGCGCGACGAGCTGCATGCCGCGCGCATCCTCGAAGCCACCGTCAAAGCGGTCGATTTGCCGGTCACCCTGAAGATGCGCACCGGCTGGGACGACAATCACCGCAACGCCCCGCGCCTCGCGCAAATCGCCGAATCCTGCGGCATCCGGATGGTCACGGTGCATGGCCGCACCCGTTGCCAATTCTACGCCGGCAAGTCCGACTGGCACTTCATCCGCGCGGTCAAGGAAGCCGTCGCGATCCCGGTCATCGCCAATGGCGATATCACCAGCCTCGCCGAGGCCGACCAGGCCTTGGCCGAATCCGGCGCCGATGGCTTGATGATCGGGCGCGGCTGCTACGGCCGGCCGTGGTTCATCGCGCAGATCATCGCCTGGCTGCGCTCGCGCCGGCGGCTGCCCGATCCGCCGCTCGCCGCGCAATACCAGATCCTGCGCCATCATTACGACGAGATGCTCGGCCATTACGGGACGCCGGGCATCCATATCGCGCGCAAGCATATCGGCTGGTACTCGAAGGGTCTGCCGGGCTCCGCCGAGTTCCGCGCCGCGGTCAACCGGACCGAGATGGCGGCGGAGGTCAAGGATTTGATGCGGGCGTTCTACGAGCCGCTGCTGGAGCGCGAGGCGGCTTGATGCTGAGCCCGTTGCGCCGCCACCGGACGGCCTCCGCGAGCGCGCTGCGGCTCCCTGATGCCGCGGCCTTGTTGGCGGCATTGCCCGATCCGGTCCTGGCGCTCGACCGCGACGACATCGTGCGCTTCGTCAACCCGGCAGCAGAGCAGTTCTTCGGGGTCAGCGCGGCGGCGTTATCCGGTCATCCGTTCACCGAAATCGTGCCGTCGCAGAGCCCCATCTTCATGCTGTTGGAAGCGGTTCGTCGCACCGGCGGCTCGATCGCCGAATACGATGTGCCGATCGAGGGGCCGCGGTTGGCGCCGCGTTCGGTGACGATCCAGGGAGCGCCGGCCGGGGAGGGGTCGGATCTCGTCGTCCTGTCGCTGCATGAGCGCTCGATGGCCGACAAGATGGACCGCCAGCTGACGCATCGTAACGCCGCCCGCTCGGTCACCGCGATGGCGGCGATGTTGGCGCATGAGGTCAAGAACCCGCTCTCCGGCATCCGCGGCGCGGCGCAATTGCTCGAGCAGGACACCGACGAGGCGGGCCGCGAGCTGACCCAGCTGATCTGCGACGAGACCGACCGCATCGTCGCCTTGGTCGACCGCATGGAGGCGTTTTCCGAGCACGCGCCGATCAGCCGCGCCGAGGTCAACATCCATGAGGTGCTCGACCGGGTGCGCAAGATCGGGCAATCCGGCTTCGCCCGGCACGTCCGGCTTACCGAGGAATACGACCCGTCATTGCCATCGGTGCATGGCGATCGGGATCTGCTGCTCCAGGCCTTCCTCAACCTCGTCAAGAACGCGGCCGAGGCAGCCCCGGAATCCGGCGGCGAGATCACCCTGACCACCGCCTATCGTCATGGCTTGCGCCTCGCCGTGCCTGGGGGCGAGGGACGCCGCCACCTGCCGCTGATGGTCGCGGTCGCCGACAACGGCAGCGGCATACCGGATCATCTAAAGCCGCACCTGTTCGACCCGTTCGTCACGACCAAGCGAAACGGAACTGGCCTTGGTCTTGCACTCGTCGCCAAGGTGATCGGCGACCATGGCGGCGTGATCGAGTTCGACAGCCACCCCCGGCGCACCGTGTTCCGGGTGTTTTTGCCTCTGTTCACGCCAGCCGAGGTCGCCCTAAACGGTAACGGCTGATGGGCGCGACGATACTTGTAGCTGATGATGACCGGGCGATCCGCACGGTGCTGAACCAGGCGCTGGCGCGGCTCGGGCATGACGTGCGGATGACCGGCAATGCGGCGACCTTGTGGCGCTGGGTCGCCGATGGCGAGGGCGACCTCGTCATCACCGATGTGATCATGCCGGACGAGAACGGCCTCGATCTGATCCCGCGCATCAAGAAGGTGCGGCCGGAACTGCGCATCATTGTGATGAGCGCGCAGAGCACGCTGCTGACCGCGGTCAAGGCGACCGAGCGCGGCGCCTTCGAGTACCTGCCGAAACCGTTCGATCTGCGCGAGCTGATCAGCGTCGTCGAGCGTGCCTTGAGCGCCCCGCAGCTGGCCCCGGCCGCCGAGGACGATGCCGATGACGGTCAATTGCCGCTGATCGGCCGCTCGCCGGCGATGCAGGAGATCTATCGCGCGATCGCCCGGCTGATGGGGACCGATCTGACGGTCATGATCACCGGCGAAAGCGGCACCGGAAAGGAACTGGTTGCGCGGGCCTTGCACGATTTCGGCAAGCGCCGCTCGGGGCCTTTCGTCGCGATCAACATGGCGGCGATTCCGCGCGAGCTGATCGAAAGCGAGCTGTTCGGCCACGAAAAGGGCGCCTTTACCGGCGCCACCGCGCGCAATATGGGGCGTTTCGAGCAGGCGAAGGGCGGCACGCTGTTTCTCGACGAGATCGGCGACATGCCGCCCGACGCGCAGACCCGGCTGCTGCGGGTGCTGCAAGAGGGGGAATATACCGCGGTGGGGGGCCGGGTCCCGATCCGCGCTAATGTCCGCATCATCGCGGCCACCCACCGCGACCTGTCGCAGTTGATCCGACAGGGGCAATTCCGCGACGATCTGTTCTATCGCATCAATGTCGCCCCCATCCGGCTCCCGCCGTTGCGCGAGCGTAGCGCCGATATTCCTGCTTTGGTGCGGCATTTCGCGGCGGTGGCGGCGCGCGAGGGTCTGCCGATCAAGGTGATCGACGAGGCGGCCATGGAGCGCCTGCGCCGCTATCGCTGGCCGGGAAATGTGCGCGAGCTGGAAAATCTGGTGCGCCGGCTTGCCGCCCTCTATTCGCAGGAGGTCATCGGCGTCGATGTGATCGACGCCGAGCTCGCGGATGCGCCGCCGGTCGAAAGCCCGGTCGAGATGGCCGGCGGCGAGGGGCTTTCCTCGGCGGTCGAGCGTCACATCAACGATTATTTCGCGGCCCATAAGGGCGATTTGCCGGCCGCCGGTCTGTACGACCGGATATTGCGTGAAATCGAGCGGCCGCTGATCGTCGCGACCCTCGGCGCGACCCGCGGCAACCAGATCAAGGCGGCGCATCTGCTCGGCCTAAACCGCAACACGCTGCGCAAGAAGATCCGCGAGTTGGACATCCCGGTGGTGCGCGGCCTAAAATAAGCGGCGTCACGGCGGCGGCTCTCGTCCGAAGTTCGCCGCCGGGGGGAACGGCGCCGCAGCGGCGCCGGCGCGGGGAGGGACGGAGCATTTCTCCAGCGGCGTTTTCGGGCAAGGATTGTTGAATGAGCCTGGCGCGGCATGTCCGCAGCTGGACCGGCGGGATCGGCGTGTGGCGCAGGCTCGCGGTTGCCTTGGCGGCCGCGGCTCTGGCATCGGGGATCGCCACCTACCTGGCGCTGACCGGGGCGCCGCCCTTCGGGCCGCGCCCGACTCTCGTCCTGCTGCTGCTCAATCTCGACCTGGTGCTGCTGCTGGCCCTCGCGGCGGTGGTGGCGAAGCGGTTGTTCGAGGTGCGGGCGGAGCGCCGCCGCGGCCTTGCGGGGTCGCGTCTGCAGGTCCGGCTGGTCGGCCTGTTCAGCCTGATCGCGGTGCTGCCGACGATCATCGTCGCGGTGTTTTCGTACCTGTTTTTCAGCTTCGGCGTCGAAGCCTGGTTCAGCGACAAGGTGCGCACCGCGATCTCCGAATCGGTCGCGGTCGCGGACGCCTATGTGCGGGAGCATCAGCAGGCGATCCGCGCCGATGCGCTGGCCATGGCCAGCGATCTCGACCGCTCCGCCTCGACCCTGGTCCTCAACCCGCAATATCTCGCGCCAGTATTGACCGCGCAGGCCGCGATGCGCGGCCTTACCGAAGCCGCCGTGCTCGACCGCAAGGGCTCGATGGTGGCGCGCACCGGCCTCGCCTTTGCTCTTGGCTTCGAGGATGTCAGCCAAGACGCGCTGCGCCGCGCCAATCAGGGCGAGGTCGTGATCATGACCAACGACCAGGACGAGCGCGTGCGCGCGCTGGTCCGGCTCGGCGAGTTCAGCGATCTCTATCTTTATGTCGGCCGCTTCATCGAGCCGCGGGTTCTCGCGCACCGCGACGAGGTCCACCTTGCAGCGGCGCAATACGAGCGGCTCGAAGGTCAGCGCTCGGGTTTCCAGATCACCTTCGCGGCGATTTATATTCTGGTGGCGCTGTTGTTTCTCGCCGCGGCGATCTCGATCGGCGTTCATTTCGCGGCCCAGCTGGCCGATCCGATCAGCCGGCTGATGGGAGCCGCCGAACGCATCCGCGCCGGCGATCTCACCGCCCGCGTCCCGGAGGGCGAGAAGGATGACGAGCTCGTCTCGCTGAGCCGCGCCTTCAACCGAATGACGTATCAGATCCAAAGCCAGCAACGCGAGCTGATCGAGGCCAACCGACAGCTCGACGAACGGCGGCGTTTTACCGAGACCGTGCTGACCGGGGTGTCGGCGGGGGTGATCGGGCTCGACCGCGAGGGCCGCATCAACCTGCCCAACCGCTCTGCCTCGGCATTGCTGGGCGTCGATCTCGACCTGTCGATCGGCGAGGATCTCGCCGAGGTGGCGCCCGAAATGGCCGACCTGCTCGAGGAAGCCACGCGGCGTCCCGAGCGGCGCGCGCAAGGACAGGTTCAGCTTGCCCGCAACAACAGCACCCGCACCCTGCTGGTGCGCATTGCCGCCGAGCAGGACGAGAGCGGGATCAGCGGCTTTGTCGTCACCTTCGACGACATCACCGAGCTGTTGTCGGCGCAGCGCAAGGCGGCCTGGGCCGATATCGCGCGCCGCATCGCGCACGAGATCAAAAACCCGCTGACCCCGATCCAGCTCTCGGCCGAGCGGCTGCGCCGCAAATATCTGAAGGACATCAAGAAGGACCCGGAGACCTTCCGCATCTGCACCGACACGATCGTGCGTCACGTCGAGGACATCGGCCGGCTGGTTGACGAATTCTCGGCGTTCGCGCGGATGCCGGCCCCGGTCCTGAAGCCCGAAGACCTGACGACGATCGTCGAGCAGGCGGTCTTCCTGCAGCGCAACGCGCATCCCGATATCGCATTCGAGACCAGTTTTGTCGCGCGGCCGACAACGCTCCGCTGCGATGCCCGGCTGGTCAGCCAGGCGGTGACCAACATCGTCAAGAATGCGATCGAAGCGATCGAAGGGCGAATCGTCGGCGGGCAATCGAGCCCGCCCGGCTGGGTCTCGGTCACGGTCAGGGAGGCGGAAGGACGAGTCGCGGTGGTCGTCGAAGACAACGGCAAGGGCTTGCCGCAAAAGGATCGCGAGCGGTTGACCGAGCCTTATGTGACGACGCGCGCGAAGGGCACCGGCTTGGGGCTCGCCATCGTCAAAAAGATCATGGAAGATCACGAGGGGGAGTTGGTGCTGGAAGATCGCGAAGCGGGCGGAGCGCGGGTGACGTTGGCATTTGCCGGCGAGGCTCGTTCGGCCGGCCGACCACGCGCTGCCGATCCCGCCGCCGAATTAAGCCCGGTATCCCATGGCGCATGACATCCTGATCGTAGACGACGAAGCCGACATCCGGATGCTGATCGCCGGCGTCCTGAAGGACGAGGGCTACGCGACCCGCGAGGCCGGCGACAGCGCGGAGGCTCTCGCCGCGATCCAGACGCGGCAGCCGACCCTCGTCATCCTCGATATCTGGCTGCAGGGCAGCGAGCTCGACGGCATCGCGATCCTGCGTCAGTTGCGCGCCGAGATGCCGTCGGTGCCGGTCGTCATGATCAGCGGCCACGGAACGATCGAGACCGCGGTCGAGGCGATCAAGATCGGCGCCTATGATTTCATCGAGAAGCCGTTCAAGGCCGACCGGCTGCTGCTGCTGATCGCCCGCGCGATCGAGGCGGCGCAGCTGCGCCGCGAGAACGCCGAATTGAAATTGCGTGCCGGCGGCGAGCTCGATCTGGTCGGCGCCTCGCCGGCGATCAACCAGCTGCGCACGCAGATCGAGCGCGTCGCGCCGACCGGCAGCCGGGTCCTGATCAGCGGCGCGCCGGGCGCCGGCAAGGAGATCGTCGGCCGCCTGCTGCACGCGCGCTCGCGTCGTTCTCAAGGGCCGTTCGTTCCGATCAATTGCGCGACGATGCGCCCGGACCGGCTGGAAATCGAGCTGTTCGGCTGCGAGGCTGGCAATAACGGGGAGCCGCGCAAGGTCGGCACGTTCGAGCGCGCGCATGGCGGCACGCTGTTCCTCGACGAGGTCGCCGACATGCCGCTGGAAACCCAGGGCAAGATCGTCCGGGCCTTGCAGGAGCAGACCTTCGAGCGAGTCGGCGGATCGCGCCGGGTCGAGGTCGATGTCCGCGTCGTCGCCTCCTCGAACCGCGAGCTGAGCGCCGAGATCGCCGCCGGCCGCTTTCGCGAGGATCTGTTCTATCGGCTCAATGTCGTGCCGATCCGGGTCCCGCCATTGCGCGACCGGCGCGAGGACATCCCGCTGTTGGCGCGGCACTTCATGGCGCGCGGCGCCGAGGCGGGGCGCATCCAGCCGCGCGATTTCGGCGAGGATGCGCTGGCTGCGCTGCAATCCTACACCTGGCCCGGCAACGTGCGGCAGCTGCGCAACGTGATCGACTGGCTCTTGATCATGGCGCCGGGCGACGGCGACGAGGCAGTGCACGCGGACATGCTGCCGAACGAGATCACCGCGATCGCCCCGACCGTCGTCAAATGGGACAAGGGCAGCGAGATCATGACCTTGCCCTTGCGCGACGCGCGCGAGGTGTTCGAGCGCGAATACCTGTTGGCGCAGGTCACCCGTTTCGGCGGCAATATTTCGCGCACCGCCGCCTTTGTCGGCATGGAGCGCTCGGCCCTCCACCGCAAGCTCAAATCGCTGGGCGTCTTCGGCAACGATCGCCCGCTCAGGGTCGGGACCTGATCGCGGGCTGACCGATGTCCCGCGTCGCCTATGTCGCCGGCCAGTACCTGCCGCACCGTCAGGCGGCCGTGCACATCGAGGATCGCGGCTATCAGTTCGGCGACGGCGTCTACGAGGTGATCGCCGTGACGGGCGGGCATCTCGTCGATCAGGAGCGGCATCTCGCGCGTCTTCATCGCTCATTAACCGAATTGCGGATCAATCCTCCGATGAGCGACGCAGCGCTTAAGATCGTGATTCGCGAGGTGGTCTGCCGCAACGGTGTCGATACCGGCATCGTCTATCTGCAGGTCACGCGCGGCGTCGCGCCGCGGGAGCATGCTTTTCCGAAAGCGCCGAAGCCGGTGCTGGTCGTGACCTCGCGCCGGTCGCGGCCGCCCGATCCGCGGCTCGGGCGGGACGGGGTCGCGGTCATCACGATCCCGGATATCCGCTGGCAGCGCTGCGACATCAAATCGGTCGCGCTGGTCGCCAACGTCCTCGGCAAGCAACAGGCGCGCGAGGCCAGCGCCTACGAAGCCTGGCAGGTCGACCGCGATGGGCAGGTGACCGAGGGCACCTCGACCAATGCCTGGATCGTGACCGCCGACGACAGCGTCATGACCCGCGCCGCCGACCACGCGATCCTCAACGGCGTCACCCGCGCCGCCATCCTCGACATCATTCGCCGCGAAGGCTACCGGCTGGTCGAGCGCCCGTTCAGCGTCGCCGAGGCGAAGGCGGCGCGCGAAGCCTTCCTGACCAGCACCACGGCCGATCTGCTGCCGGTCGTACGGATCGACGGTGCGCCGGTCGCGGACGGCAAGCCGGGCCCGCTCAGCCGCAAGCTGCGCGAGGCCTATTTCGATCATGCCGGGGCGGCCGCATGAGCGCCCGACGCCGACCGAAGGAAATGCCGCGCCCGCGGGCGATCCTGTTCGACTGGGACAACACCCTGGTCGACAGCTGGGCGACGATCCACGACGCGCTCAATTTCCTGATGCGCGCGATGGACAAGCCGGAATGGTCCTTGGCCGAAACCCGGGAGCGGGTGCGGCTTAGCCTGCGCGAGAGCTTCCCATTGCATTTCGGCGAACGCTGGGAGGAGGCGCGCGAGATCTATCTCGACCGCTTCCGCGCGATCCATCTCGATCGGCTGGCCGCGCTGCCGGGACGCGAGGCGATGCTGCGCTCGCTCGCCGACGCCGGGATCTTTCTCGGAGTCGTCAGCAACAAGACCGGCGCATTGCTGCGCCGCGAGGTCGAGCAGCTCGGCTGGGCGAGTTTTTTTGGCAGCGTTGTCGGGGCCGGCGATGCCACGGCCGACAAGCCGGCCTGCGAGCCGGTGCATCTCGCGCTGTCCGAGAGCGGCGTCATGCCTGGCGAAGAGGTGTGGTTCGTCGGCGACACCGCGGTCGACATGGAATGTGCGCAGAACGCCGGCTGCGTCGCTGTGTTGCTCGGCCCGCCGGCCACCCCCGAGGAATACAGCCGGGAATTTATCCGGTTCCCGCCGCATCTTTCCTTCAACGATGGGGTTAGCCTGTTTCGCTCTTTGGAGGGGTTGAGAATCGACGGGATGCGCCCATCTTCGTAGGCGATTCGGCGGAATCGCGGGCTCCGCGTTTCTTAGCCCGAGCCGCTCGCCGCGGCTCCAAGAACCGAAATTGGGAGACTACCCATGACGACCGAAAAAAATCAGAATGTTCAAGACGTGTTCTTGAATCATGTCCGCAAGAACAAGACCCCGGTCACGGTGTTTCTGGTGAATGGCGTCAAATTGCAGGGCATCATCACTTGGTTCGACAATTTCTGCGTGCTGCTGCGGCGCGATGCCCATTCGCAGCTGGTCTATAAGCACGCGATCTCGACGGTGATGCCGGCACAGCCGATTCAGCTGTTCGAAGGCAACCGGGAGGGCGAGGAGCTCTGAGCCGCCTCGACGCCCCGGCCGTCCCGCGCACCGACCACGCGCTCGTCATCCATCCCGCGGCGAAATTCGCGCCGCGGCCGCTCTCCGACGCCCCGCCGCGTTCGCTGGAAGCCCGTCTCGACGAGGCGGTCGGCTTGGCGCGCGCCATCAATCTGGAGGTCGTGCGCGCCGAGATCGTGCGCGTCTCGCGGCCGGTGCCGGCCACCCTGTTCGGCAGCGGCAATGTCGAGATGCTGCGCGGCATCATTGCCGATAACGAGATCGGGCTCGTCGTCGTCGACGGGCCGTTGAGCCCGGTGCAGCAGCGCAATTTGGAGCGGCGCTGGCAGGCCAAGGTGATCGACCGTACCGGCCTGATCCTCGAGATTTTCGGCGAGCGCGCCCGCACCCATGAAGGGCGGCTGCAGGTCGAGCTGGCGGCCTTGTCCTATCAGCGCTCGCGGCTCGTGCGTTCCTGGACCCATCTCGAGCGGCAGCGCGGCGGCTTCGGCTTTCTCGGCGGGCCCGGCGAAAGCCAGCTCGAAATCGACCGCCGCCTGATCGGCGAGCGCATCGCCAAGCTGCGGCGCGAGCTTGAGGACGTGACGCGCACGCGCGCCCTGCATCGCCAGGCGCGGCGGCGGGTGCCCTATCCGGTTGTGGCGCTGGTCGGCTACACCAATGCCGGCAAATCGACGCTGTTCAACCGGCTGACCCACGCCGCGGTCGGCGCCGAGGATCTGCTGTTCGCGACCTTGGATCCGACGATGCGGCGGCTCGACCTGCCCTCGGGCCGGAAGGCGATCCTGTCGGACACGGTCGGCTTCATCTCCGATCTGCCGACCCATCTCGTCGCCGCGTTTCGTGCCACTCTCGAAGAGGTCACCGAAGCCGATATCGTCGTCCATGTGCGCGACGCGCATCACCCCGACAGCGCGGCGCAACGCGCCGATGTTTTGGGTGTGCTAAGCGATCTCGGCCTTGAGGCTTTGATCGAGGACGGGCTGATCGAGGCGATGAACAAGATCGATCTGCTGGAACCGACGCTGCATGCCAGCCTGGTGAACCAGGTTCAGCGGCGCAACACCGACAGCGTGGCCTTATCGGCGGCGACCGGGGAGGGGTGCGACAGCCTCTTGCAGCTGATCGACCGCCGGCTTGACGCCGAGACCCGCGCGGTGCGGCTCGACGTGCCGCTCAGCGACGGCCGCACGCTGGCCTGGATCTACGCCCATGGCGAGGTGATCGGACGGCGCGACGACAGCGAGGCCGCCCATCTGTCGGTGCGCCTGTCCGAAGCCGATCTCGGCCGCCTCCGCCACCGCCAGCGATTGCACTAGCGATTCACGCGAATTGATACTGCTCGGTCCGGTGTGGCAATCTGCGGTTGAGAGAAACGAACATTCCCGGGGAGGCACCGCGTGGCCGGAGCGATCAGACCAAGCGCCTTGCTGTTGGTCGTCTTGGCGCTCCTCGCTGCCGGCTGCTCCGAGACGTTTCACGGCCCGCCGCCGGTCATAGGCAGTGCCGGTCCGATTGTTCCGGTAGCCCGCGACGGTCTCGTGGCGAAGTTCAGCGCATCAGCTCAGGCGGCCTACGCCAACGATGCATTCGCGAGAGCAATGCTGGACGATGGATATTCCCTTATTTACACGAACTGTCAGGAATATTTTCGTGAAGCGGGCAAGACTCAGCAAATCCTGATCGTGACCAGGGATTTTTTGGGAACACTTGGCACATTAGCGACGGGAGTCATTGCGGTTGCGCATGCCTCGAAGGGCGCGACCGCCATCGCCGCTCTGATCACCGCCACCGGATATTCTGTCACCGACAATATCTCAAGGGAGTTTCTGTTTGCTTCCGATAACATCGATTCTGTTCGCGAATTGACCCTTACAAAGATGACAGATTTCTACAATAGAATACCGGCGGCGCCGATAACTTATAATTCGGTCACTCGGAACTTAACTGATATCCAGAATTACTGTAGCTTGCGAAAAATCGCGGCACTGGTGAAGGACGCGATTGGCGCAGCCGCTAATTCAGGGGCAGGAGCAGGTCAACCGCCGCCACCCCCACCCCCGCCTCCGTTGGAGCCTGCGCCTGCGGGGCTAGCCACTCCAGCTCCGCGGTAGTGGGCTATCCGTCCTTTTGTTTCACTTCCTGCCATAGGGCTTCGAGGGCGTCGAGATCGCGGCCGATGCCGCGTTCGGCGGCGAGCGCCTCGACTTGGCGGAAGCGGCGCTCGAATTTCGCGGTGGCGCGGCGCAGCGCGGTCTCCGGCTCGATGTCGAGCTTGCGCGCCAGATTGGCGGCGGCGAACAGCAGGTCGCCCATTTCCTCCTCGACCATCGCCGGGTCGGCGCCCTGATCGAGCTCGGCTTCGAGTTCGACGATCTCCTCGGCGAGCTTCGGGATCACGGCGCGCGCATCGGGCCAGTCGAAGCCGATGCGGGCGGCGCGGCGCGAGATCTTGGCGGCGCGCAGCAGCGCGGGCAGGGCGAGCGCCACCCCGTCGAGGACGCTTGCGGCGGCGCCGCTGGCCTGCC
>Ga0208989_10000411_pt1 | contig 12082 bp, 8 predicted proteins | sample MedBloCAOM3_M1_FD_187852 | JGI IMG/M metagenome (GOLD analysis project Ga0208989, IMG submission 187852) | Forest soil microbial communities from El Dorado National Forest, California, USA - Mediterranean Blodgett CA OM3_M1 (SPAdes) (version 2) | ecosystem: Environmental > Terrestrial > Soil >...
TCGCCGACGAGCCGGTGTCGATGCTCGATGTCAGCGTGCGCGCCGGCATCCTCGCTCTGATGCGCGAGGTGCGCGATACCTTGGGTCTGAGCGCCGTCTATATCTCGCACGATCTCGCCCTGGTGCGTTACCTCTGCGAACGCACGCTGGTGATGTATCTCGGTCGCATTGTTGAAGATGCGCCGACCGACGAAATCGTGCGGCGGCCGCGGCATCCTTATACGCAGGCGCTGGTCGCGGCCGTCCCAGTTCCCGACGCCGACCAGTCGCGCGCTCCCTTGCCGATCAAGGGCAACGTGCCCGATGCGCGCGAGCCGCCCTCGGGTTGCAGTTTCCGCGACCGCTGTCCCCGGGCGATGGCCCGTTGTGCCGAGGAGACCCCCCTGCTCCGCCGGACGGCCGATGGCCATCGCGTCGCCTGCCATCTCGATCTTGCCTAGACGACGGTCGGACGCACCCTCGATGCTGACACAAGACATCCCCTATCGCGACGGCGCGGCAAGCTTGCGTGGATTTCTGGCCTACGACGAGACAGCAAGGGAGCGGCGGCCCGGCGTGCTTGTCGTCCACGAAGGGCTGGGGCTCAACGACCACGCCATGGAGCGGGCCCGCATGATTGCCGGGCTCGGTTACGTTGCCCTGGCGGCCGACATGTTCGGCGACCGCCGGCAAGCCAGCGACCTCCAGGAGGCGCGCGCCCTGCTCGCGCCGCTGCGCGATGAGCCGTCGAAGCTCCGGGCGCGGGGCCGCGCGGCCTTGGCGACGCTCGCCGCATTGCCGCAAGTCGATGCCGGCAGGCTGGGTGCCATCGGCTTCTGCTTCGGTGGCTCGGTCGTGCTCGAACTGGCGCGCGATGGCGCGGACCTCAAGGCCGTCGTGAGCTTCCATGGCGTGCTTACGACCCAAGCGCCTGCCATGGCCGGCAAGACGAAGGCCGGCGTGCTGGTCTGCACCGGCGCCGACGATCCGCTGGCGCCGCCCGACCAGGTGATGGCCTTCGAAGCAGAGATGCGCGCGGCCGACGTCCAGGACTGGCAGGTGATCAGCTATGGCGACACGCTGCACGGCTTCACCAATCCGGCAGCGGACGGCTCCATCCTGCCGAGCGCCCGCTACAACGAGAGAGCGGACCGCCGATCATGGCAGGCGATGCAGAGCTTCCTTGCCGAGGCGTTCGCCTGAATACGGATCAGGACCCCGACGGCGTCGGCGGCAGGATCCGGTCGATGGCGGCGATCCAGATATCGCGGGCCGCCTCGACCGACAGGCCGTGACGTTCACGCAGCCGCCCCCAGCTCTCGAAATCGGTCAGGGCCTCCAGGGCGATCAACACCGCCTTACGCTCTGCTTCCGACAGAGTCGAGAGTTCCGGGCTGTACATCAGCTGCAGCCTGCCGACGATCGCATCGCGCATGCGCTCGATGCGAAAGGCCAACTCCTCCGATTCATGTTGATGGCGCAGGAGCGCGCGCCACAACGGCAACCATCGCTCGCACACCGCGGCGCGCGTCTCGACCTGGGATTTCAGCCGGGTCTGCCGGTCGCCATCGACATTGCGCGCCACGGCCTGCGCCATACCTTGGGCAAAGGCGTAGTCGGCAGCCGCAAAGCTGAGCGTAAGAAGGTCCGAAAAGCGCTCGAAGACCGACCGTACGGAGCAGCCCGCCCGTTTGGCGATGTCGCCCGCTGTCGGGATCTGCGGGTTTTCACGCAGCAGATCCAGGTACGACTCGATCAGCACCTGCTTGGTGCGCTCGCTCCGCAGGAGGCGACCGTCGGTCCGGCGATGTGCAGGGGCTGACTGATCCATTGCCCGCAATCAATAGCGCTCCCCGCGCCTATTGGAAAGAAAGCGCCGAGACCTTTCTTCCCGACGTGCTTCACGCCTTTGCCGGCCGACGGACAGGCATCCTCGCAGGGGGCGTCACGCGTCCCGACGCGACAAGCTCGACCCGTCGTGGCCACCGCCGTCTGGCCGACGCCGGCTCACGCCTCGGACGTCCGCCAGTGCCCATGGGGCCGATCCTCTCTCAGTTGTGGCGACAAGGGAAAGCATTTGGGAATTCGGGACGGCCACATGAGCCGATGGACATGGCATGCTCCATGCTTTGCGTAAGCATCGGAACCACGACTTGAGTGGCTTGATCGAGGTTGACCATGTTTCACATGGGCTGGTTCATTGGCCGAGGCTATTCCGTTCATGCCTGGAACCAGCAGTGGTCCGGCACCATCGCCACCGACTACATGCGGCCCGACCTCTATATTGACCTCGTGCAGGCAATGGAGCGTGCCTGCTTCGACTACGTGATGATCGAAGACGGCTCCTTTGTGCCGGACTCCTACAAGGGGTCGCCCGAATGGTACCTGCACAACGCCCATACGGTGCCAAAGCATGATCCGATGCCGCTGGTGCCGCTCCTGGCGTATCAATCGCGCCATCTCGGCATTGTCGCCACCATGACCACGGGCTTCTATCCGCCATACTTGGCGGCGCGTCTGGGTGCGACCCTCGATCACCTCACCAAGGGCCGCGTCGGCCTCAATCTCGTAACGGCACACAACGACCGGACGGCGCAGAATTTCGGTCTCGAGCGCCACCATGAACACGACCAGCGCTACGAGATCGCCGACGAATGGATCCAGGTCGTCGACAAGCTCTGGCAGTCCTGGGAGCCCGACGCCGTGGTTGCCGATCCAGAAACCGGCATGTATGCCGATTTCCGTAAAGTCCATCCCATCAATTTCACCGGCAAGTACTTCAAGTCGCGCGGACCGCTCAACATGCCGCCCGGCCCGCAGCGCCGGCCCGTGATCTGCCAGGCCGGGCTTTCGCCGGCGGGCCGTGAGTTCGCATCGAAATACTCCGATACCATCGTGGCAGTGGCCCGCGGCGTGGAGCAAGCGAAGCGTTATCGCGACGATGTACGGGCCCGCATGGCCGGGCATGGCCGCAATCCCGACGATTGCAAGGTCATGTTCTCGGTCAGCATCGTACTCGGCGAGACCGTCGAGGAGGCAAAGGCGAAGAAGGCGCGCGCCGAGGCCGCGCTGATCAGCGATCTGCAGCCCCGGCTCGCATTCCTGTCCTTCCTGAGCGGCATGGATTTTTCCAAGTTTCCCCTCGACGAGCCGCTGGCCGAGGTCAAGACCAACGCATCGCGCGGACTGACCATGCTGCTGACGAGCGGCACCGGCAAGAGCACGCTACGCGAGATGCTGACCGATCCGGCCAGCGGCGGCATCGATTTCGTCGGCACAGCCGACAGCGTCGCTGCCGAGATGGGCAATGCGGCTCAGGAAATGGGCGGCGACGGGTTCATGATCACCGAGGGCGTGACCCGCCGCGCCATCAGCGAGATCACAGACGGCCTCGCCCCGGCACTGAAGCGACGTGGCCTGATCCGCACCGGTTACCAGCACAAGCTTTTCCGCGACAACCTGCTGGCGTTCTGAAGCCGCTGCGGCTCAAGCCTCACCCTGAGGAGGCTGCGCAGTGGCCGTCTCGAAGGGTGGGAACAAGCACCGTGCCTATGCCCATGCTTCGAGACGCTCGCTGCGCTCGCTCCTCAGCATGAGGTCTTCGTTTGCGCAGAGTTGAACCAACGGTCTATTTTTTGATCTGCGTGCAACTCTATTGCTCTTTGGCAAGCTCCTTGCACGATCTCCCACGGTTGCAGCTCACTCGCGAAAGATTGTTGCCCGATGACGCGTGCCCTCGAACTCGGAATATTCCTGCCCAACGCCAAAGGCGGCGCCATCATGTCGACCGAGGCGCCGCCGCAATATTTCCCGACCTGGGAACTCAACAAGAAGAACTCCCTGATCGCCGAGGCCGCAGGGTTCGACTTCCTGCTCTCCATGGTCAAATGGCGCGGCTTTGGCGGCGTCACCAACCACTGGGACTACTCCCTCGAATCCTTCTCGCTGATGTCGGCGGTGGCGGCGGTGACGTCGCGCATCCAGCTCTACGCCTCCGTCGCCATCCCGACCATGCACCCGGCGGTCATCGCCAAGATGACGTCGACGATCGACGACATCAGCAATGGCCGGTTCGGCGTCAACATCGTCTCGGGCTGGAACAAGTTCGAATACCTGCAGATGGGCCTGTGGCGCGGCGACGAGTATTTCGGCTACCGCTACGACTATGCGGCGGAATACCTGGCGGTGCTGCGCAAGCTGTGGCGCACGGGCCGGACGTCGCACGACGGCCGCTTCTTCAAGCTCGACGACTGCAAGTCGCTGCCGCAGCCGTCGCGCACCATCCCGATCGTCTGCGCCGGCCAGTCCGACCGCGGCATCCAGTTCACGGCCGAGCACGCAGACTACAGTTTCCTGGGCGGCCAGGACGACAGCCTGGCCGATCTCGCCCACCTGAACCAGAAGCTGCAGGCCGCCGCCCGGCCGCACGGCAAGACCGTGGGCGCCTATGTGCTGCTGACGGTGATCGCCGAGGACACCGACGAGGCGGCCTTCGCGCTGCGCGACCACTTCATCGAAACCAGCGATCGCGCCGCCCTGCAGGAATGGTCGGGCAACGCCGGGCAGGATTTCTCCCGCGCCACCTACAAGGATCTCGCAATCCAGACGTTCATGGCGATCCCTTATGTCGCGGGCTCCTACGCCACCGTGGCGGCTTACCTCGACGGCCTGGTCGAAAGCGGCATCGCCGGCGTCTGCTTCATCTTCCCCGACTATGAAAACGACCTTCAGAAGGTCATCGACTACGTCCTGCCGTTGCGCAAGTACCAGGGCCAGAAGCTGGTCGCCTGACGACCGGCGGCACGGTTACGCCCGCAAAGCGGCCGTGGCGGCGGCGTCGACCCTGCCCGCCTCGTCGAGAGCGACCTTGTAGACTGCCGTCGCCCGCGCGGTCGAGATCCAGCCTTCGCGGACGTCCTCGGCAACCTTCTCGGGATCGCGCTTGGCCGGATCGCCGAAGCCGCCGCCGCCGTTGGAGTAGGAAACCATGAGCTGGTCGTTCCGGATGGCAACCTGCTCGCTGGTGCCGAGCGGCGAGAGCGCGCCGTCATCGGCACGCAGGAATTGCCGCGCCGGAATGGCCGGCTGCCCGCCGCGGGCGCCCAGGGCCGGATTGACGGTGCCGTCGCTCACGAAGCCGATCTCGATATCGCAATCGACGGGGCGGAACTCGGTCAGGACGCCGGGCGCGCCGCGATAGGTGCCGGCGCCCTCGCTGTCCGGGACGAGGCGTCGGGTCTCGATGCGGATCGGGTGGTGGAGTTCGTCGATCTCGATGCTGTCGTAGAACGGCATGCCGCCATTGCCCATGGTGAAGAGCGAGAGCCAGCCGTCGTTGCTGAAGGTCCCCGGCCCGCCGCCGCCGGCCAGGATCACCTCGTTGACGAAGAGCGCGCCGCCATGGCGCGGGTCGCGGCCCGAAATGACGCCCGAGGCCGGCGGGATGCCGGCGCCGCCCTCGGCCATGCCGAGGGCCGGATCGATCTCGGCCATCGCCCGCTGCACCGCGCTGGTCACGCGGTCGGCCAGGTTGGTCGTCGCCACCGAGGTGGAGGTCGGATGATGCGGGATGCCGACGATGCAGTTCTCGCGCAGGCGCACCTCGACCCTCCGGAAGCTGCCGGCATTGGCCGGCACCGATTGCGGCAGGCTGTTGAAGACGCCGACCATTGCCGCGGTGCGCGAACAGGCCTCGCTCAGGTTCACGCCGACCGGCAGGCAATCGATATTGTCGGTAAGGTCGACCGTGATGCGGGCGGCGCCGCTATCGACGGTCACATCGGCATTGGCCGCGATGCCGCCGCTCGGGCTGTGCGGCAGCGGATCGTGGGTGCAGGTCATGCGAGCACGTCCGCTTTGCATCGTGGCGATGGTCTCGATCATGCGACGCTCGCTGAAATCGAACCATTGCCTGGCATGGCCGGCGACGGCGGCCCAGCCGAGATCCTCGCCCATACGGACAATCTCGCGCTCGCCGATCCGCGCGGCGCCCAGCATGGCAAGATAGTCGCCGCGCCACTGATTCGGCACGCGGATACGCATCATGCACATGTTGATGATGTCGAGATTGTCCCGGTAATCCTGCTGAACGCGGACGGCGGGAAAGATCAGCGCGCCTTCCTGATAGACGTCGCGCGCCGTGCCCATGTAGGTCGTCGGCAGCGAGTTGCCGCAATCCGCCTGATGGGCCTTGGCCAGCACCGTGAAGCGATGCGCGCCCCTGTCGTCGAACACGGGAACCAGGATGGTGTGGTCGGCGGCATGCGTGTTGCCGTGGTAGGGCGAATTGTGCAGGAAGGCGTCACCCGGCTTGACGTCGGGATGGAAGTGCAGCATCGCCTTGGCCATCAGGTCGGCGCCGCGCAGCACGTGGATGGGGTAGCTGTCGGCGGCGGTCAGCAGATCGCAGTCGGCGGTCACCAGCGCGCAGGAGAAGTCGCGCGCCGTGTTGATCACGCCCGAGCGTGCCGTGCGCAACAGCGTGTTCGCCATCTTGCGTGTCACGCCCTCGAAGCGTTTCTGCATGATCGCGAGCTTGACGCCGTCGATCTTGATCGGGGCACCGTCCATGGCGATCAGCCTCCCTGCCGGACATGCCGGTCGGCGAACGGTTCGACGACAAGCTGGGTCGCCTGGCGCAGGGCGCGGCTGCCCGGGTCGACGACGATGGTGGTGAAGCTCGATTCGATGATGGCCGGCCCGGTAACCGGTTGGTCCTGCGGCAGGGCGTCGAGATCGTAGACCGGGGCGTCGACGCGCCCGGTGTCGCGAAAGACCATCGATCGCATCCGCTCGCCCGTCGCCGGCGGCGCCATGGCGAGCCGCAGGCCGGCCGCCGAGCCCGCGATCCGCGAGCGCGCCACGGCGCGCCAGCTCACGATCTCGACCTCGTCATGGTCGTCGGCGAAGCTGAAGATCTCGCGATGCCGGGCATGGAAGTCACGGATAAAGTGGGCGGCTCCGGTTTCAGAATCGAAGATCGGTCCCTCTAGCGCGACCTCGATCTCCCACACCTGGCTCGGATAGTGGCCTTCGATGAAATAGTCGATGACCGTGTCGCGCCGAGCGCCGACGCTGCCGTCGAGGAAGCGCTGCGCCTCGGCACGCAGCCCGGCCAGGATGGCATTGGCGCGAGCGGCATCGAAATGACTCACCCGCATGAACTCGGTGCGGACGAATTCGCGGCGCAACTCGGACATGACCGCGCCCGCGGCGCTCAACACCGCGCCGACCTCGGGGAACAGCACGGTGCGGCATTTCAGGCGGCGCGCGATGGCGACCGCATTCAATCCGGCCGCCCCGCCGCCGCCCACGATCGCGGTATCCTCGGGGTCGATACCCTGCTTGACGGTGATCTCCTCGATCGCATTGATCATCGTCTCGGTGGCGAGCTCGATAATCGCCAAGGCGGCGTCGTCGAGCGAGAGGCCGAGCGGCTGGGCGATTTGCGTGGCGACCGCCATGCGCGCGGCATCGACGGCCAGCGCCATCCGCCCGCCCAGGAAGAAGTCGGGGTCGATATAGCCCAGGACCAGCGCGGCATCGGTCACGGTCGGATGGACGCCGCCGCGCCCGTAGCAGACCGGGCCGGGATTGGACCCGGCGCTTTGTGGGCCGACATGCAGCATGCCGCCGCCATCGACCGAGGCGATGCTGCCGCCGCCCGCGCCGATGCTCTTGACGTCGACCGACGGGAAGCCGGTCATGTGGCCCTGGTAGAGCGGCCCGATCCAGGTTTCCCGGGTCCACGGAATGGCGCCGTTGCGTACCAGGCTGACATCGTAGGTGGTGCCGCCGGCGTCGGTGACGATGGCGGTGTGGCCGTGGTCGGCCAGCGCATAGTGGCGGCCGGACACCGGCGCCATCGACGGGCCGGAGTTGAGTGACAGGATCGGCCGCTCGGCGAGTTCCTCGATATCGGCGATGCCGCCCTGCGAGGTGACCGCAAACATCTTCCCGGTGAGCCCGCTCTCGCCCAGCCTTGTCGTGAGCGAGCGGAGATAGCGGCTCATCACCGGCTTCAGCGAGGCATCGATGCAGCATGACGAAGCACGGCGGTATTCGCGCAGCGACGGGTTGAGCTGGTGCGACAAGGTCACCGGCACGCCCGGCAGCCGCTCGGCCAGCACGGCGGCCACCTGCAGCTCATGGGCCGGATTGACGATCGACCACAGCAGGCACACGGCCACGGCCTCGACACCCGCCGCTTTCAGCCGGTCGGCGATGTCGTGCACCGAGGCCGCAACCAGCGGGCGGACGATGCGGCCATCGGCGCCGATCCGCTCATCCACCTCGAAGGTGAGCGAGCGCGGCACATAGGGCGCCGGATAGGGCACGCGATAATTGAAGGCGTCGCTCCGACCGCCTTCGCGGACCAGCAGGATGTCGGGATGGCCCTGCGTGGTGAGAAACGCGGTGCGGGCCGTCTTTCCCGTCACCACGGCATTGATCGCCCGCGTCGTGCTGTGAATGAACATGTCGGTCGCGCCGAGCAGCGCTTGCGTCGTACGCCCCTCGCCGGCGGCCGCCAGCGCCACGACATCGAGCACGCCCTCGATCGGGTCGGGGCTGGTGGTCGGCGACTTGTAGACCTTCAGCAGGCCCGCGCCGTCATCCACGACCAGGTCGGTGAACGTCCCGCCAACATCGACCGACAACCGCATCCACCCATACCCTGTTCATTCAGTGCAACTCGTTGCACGTCACGCAACAAGCAGCAAGATCCGCGCCAGCTATGCCCCGGCGGCACCCTGCGGCGGCGGAAAGTACTGGCGCCAGTGGCGAGCGACATCGATGCCGCGGCAGAACCAGACCTTCTCGAAGCCCTTCACATAGTCGAGGAAACGGATCAGCCCGACGGCGCGCGCCGGCCGGCCGATCAGCCGGTCGTGGATGGCGATCGACATCAGCTTGGCCTGGTCGGCGCCCTCCTCGTAAAGCAGATCGAAGCCGTCCTTCAGGTAGGCGAAGAAATCGTCGGCCTTGCTGAATCCGTGGTTTTCGTTGAAGCGATTGTCGTTCATCTCGTACGAATAGGGCACGACGAGATGAGGCTGGCCGCCGACCGCCACCCAATAGGGCAGCTCATCACCGAGGGAGTCGCGGTCATAGAGGAAGCCGCCATGCTCGGCGAGCAGCCGGCGCGTGTTGGGCCCGGGACGTCCGGTCATCCAGCCGAGCGGACGGCTGCCGGTCAGTTGCGTGAGCCCGGCCACCGCCTTGGCGATGTGCTCGCGCTCGACCGCCTCGGGCACGCCGTGATAGTCGATCCAGCGATAGCCATGGCTGACGATCTCGTGGCCGGCCGCGATCATGGCGTGCGTGACCTCGGGATTGCGCTCGAGGGCGCGCACGACGGCGAGAACGCTGACGGGAACGCCGAAGCGGGCAAAGATCCGCAGCAGCCGCCAGACGCCGCAGCGGCTGCCATATTCGAACGCCGATTCGACGATCGGGCTGCGCACACCCTCATAGGCCGGGAAGCCGATATCATTCAGCATCCCCTCCGAACCGGAATCGCCCTCCAGCAGGCAATGCTCGCCGCCGGCCTCGTAGTTGAGGTTGATGTTGATCGCCACCCGGGCGCCGCCGGGCCAACGCGGATCGGGCGGCGTGGCGCCGTAGCCGCGGAAGTCGCGCTCTGCGTCATCGCGCATCAGTTGCATATTACTCAACCCGCGTTACATGGAAGGAGTCGATTGAGTTTGAGTCCAAGAGTGGGTATGGACGCGGCGACGTGGCCAGAGGAGATTCTTTCAGAATGGCGTCGAGCCGATCCGCTCGTACCGTGCAGTCCCGGCGCTCGACGCGGCGTGCGCCCGACGCCGCCCCGGCGGCAGACGATCTCCCCGCCCTCGGCCGCCGGCTGCGTTACTTTCGTCGCATCAAGAAGCTCACCTTGCATGATCTCGCCAAGCGCGCGGCGTGCTCGGCAAGCCTGCTCTCGCGCATCGAGAACGATCGCGCGACTCCCTCGCTCACTACGCTGCACCGCCTGTGCCGGGCGCTCGATATCAGCGTCGCGGCGCTCCTGACGGAGGCCGAGGAGCAACCCTGCGTCGTCTACAAGCCGAACGAGCGGCCCAGCCACGCCGGCAGCGGCATCGTCGAGGGCGACGGCAGCATCGCCGAGAGCCTGGTGCCCTTCGCCAATGCCAGGCTGCTTGAGGGCTTCGTCATCAGCCTGGCCGCCAACCGCAAGATGTGCGGCCCGTTCGAGCATGACGGCGAGGAAGTCGGCTATGTCCTCGAGGGCGAGCTCAAGCTGGTCGTCGGCGGCAAGTCCTACACGATCGCCGAAGGCGGCAGCTTCTTCTTCCGTTCCGACCTGCCGCATTCCTATGGCGCCAGCGGACGGCGCGGCTGCCGCGTGATCTGGATCAACACGCCGCCGACCTTCTAGGGCGCCGCCGCCCTCAGGCATCGACCGCGGTCTCCTCGCGCTCGACCATGCGCAGGAAACGCTGCGTGCGCTCCTCCTTCGGATTGTCGAGCACCTCGGCCGGCGTGCCATCCTCGACGATGCTGCCCTCGTCCATGAAGACGACGCGGTCGGCGACCTCGCGGGCGAAGCGGATTTCGTGGGTGACAACGATCATCGTCATGCCGGCCTCGGCCAGCCGGCGGATGACCGCAAGAACCTCGCCGACGAGCTCGGGGTCGAGCGCCGAGGTCGGCTCGTCGAACAGCATCAGGCGCGGCGAGATGGCGAGCGCCCGGACGATGGCGACGCGCTGCTGCTGGCCGCCGGAAAGACGATGCGGCAGATGATCGGCATGGCGCGCCAGACCGACGCTCGCCAGCAGGCTGAGGGCGAGGTTGCGCGCCTTCTTCGGGTCCTCGCGGTAGACCTGGACCGGCGCCTCGCTGATGTTCTGGACCGCGGTGAGGTGATTGAACAGGTTGAAGTGCTGGAACACCATGCCGATGCGCGCATCGGCACGGGCCTTGGCGAGATCGCGGATCGGGCGCAGCGCGTTCCCCTGCTTCTCGTATCCGACGTACTGGCCGTCGATCTTGATCTCGCCCCAGTCGACATGCTCGAGATGGTTGATGAGGCGCAGCAGCGTGCTCTTGCCCGAACCGCTCGGCCCGATGATCGTCACCACCTCGCCTCGCTTGACGGTGAGGTCGAGATTGCGCAGGACCTCGCGGCCATTATAGGACTTGCAGACATTGTCGCAGACGACGAAGGGCCGGTCGTCCTGCAGGGCTTGAGGCGGATTGGCCGCCAGCAGGTGCTCGCGCCACAGCATCCCGTGCGCGGCTCGTTCGGCCGCTGTCTCCGGCCGAGGCGCGGCGATGTCCGGCGAAGAGCCCGCGGCGGCGGCGGGCAGAGCGGCTTTGGCGGCATCCCGTCCGGGAAGCCAGGACGGGCCCCATCCCAGGAACCGTTTCCAGCTCGACGCGCCGCCGGCCGACGGCTCGAGTTCGTGGTTGAAGCGGCGCTCGAGGAGAGACTGCGCCAGCGAAATGGCGCTGGTCAGCATCAGGTAGATCACGCCGGCCGCCGCGAACACGGTGAAGAACTTGAAGTTCTGGCCGACGATCTGCTGGCTGCGGAAGGTCAACTCGTTGACGAAGATCACCGAGGCGATGGAGGTGCCCTTGACCATGCCGATGGTGTCGTTCGCCATGCCGGGCAGGATGGCGCGCATGGCCTGCGGCAGGATGATCCGGCGCAGCGCCAGCAGCGGCCCCATGCCGAGCGACGCCGCCGCGACCGTCTGGTTGCGGTTGACCGACAGGATGCCGCCGCGAATGATTTCGGCGCTGAAGGCCGCCTCGTTCAGGGCGAAGCCGATGACTGCCGTCGTGAAGGTGTCGAGCTTGATGCCGATCCCGGGCAGGGCGTCATAGAGAAAGACCAGCTGCAGAAGCTGGGGCGTGCCGCGTACGAACCAGATATAGACCCAGGCGGTGGCGCGGATCGGCGCGTGTGACGACAGGCGCATGAGCGCCAGGCCGAGGCCGAGGAAGACGCCGCCAACCATCGCCAACGCCGAGATCTGCACGGCCAGCAGCGCGCCTTCCCAAAGGAAGGGCAGGACGACGTAGCCGAGAAGCTCGCCCAGCCAGCCGGCCTGGCCCTCGCCGACCGGCG
>Ga0208989_10000412_pt1 | contig 12070 bp, 10 predicted proteins | sample MedBloCAOM3_M1_FD_187852 | JGI IMG/M metagenome (GOLD analysis project Ga0208989, IMG submission 187852) | Forest soil microbial communities from El Dorado National Forest, California, USA - Mediterranean Blodgett CA OM3_M1 (SPAdes) (version 2) | ecosystem: Environmental > Terrestrial > Soil >...
TGGCGCTCATGGGCAGCGTGGTCAACGAAGATGCGCCACTGGAGTGGCGCGCTCCCAGCAAAGACTATGATTTGCCCCAGCCGTCGCGCGTCTGCGGCAGCTTCTTCTTGAGGAGCGCTCCAGCCACGACGGTGCGCAGCACCTCCGCGGTACCGCCGCCGATGGTGAACATGCGGACGTCGCGCGCCATGCGTTCGAGCGGCAGCTCGCGCGAATAGCCCCGCGCGCCGAAGAACTGCAGCGCGTCGTTCACGACCTGGATGGCGTTTTCCGAGGTGAACACCTTGGCCTGCGCGGCCAGCAGCATGTCGGGAAAGCCGCCTTCGCCGCTCCTCGCCGCGTTGTAGACCAGCGCCTGCGCCGCCGAGAGCTTGATCGACATGTCGGCCAGCTTCCACTGCAGGCCCTGGAACTCGTTGATCGGCCGGCCGAACTGGTGGCGCTTCTCCGACCAGTCGAGCGCGAGCTGATAGGCGCCCTGGGCGATGCCCAGCGCCACCGTGGCGGCGCCGACCCGCTGGCTGTTGTAGGCGGTCATCAGGTCGGCGAAGCCCTTCTTGAGGCCGCGCGGCGGAATCACTAGGGCCGACGGCGGCAGCTCCATCTCCTCGAAGTCGATCACCGCCTCGGGAATGCCGCGCAGACCCATGGTCGGCTCGCGCTTGGTGATTTTGAGCCCCACGGTCTCGTCCCGGATGGCTAAAAAGCCGCCGATGCCTTCCTCGTTGCCCTTCTCGTCGAAGACCTTGGCGAAGATCAGGTGCAGGCGTGAGACGCCGCCGCCGGTGATCCAGTGCTTGCGCCCGTTCACGACATAACGGTTGCCTTTCTTGTCGGCGCGCGTGGTCATGCCGTTGGCGTCCGAGCCGGCCTCGGGCTCGGTGATGCAGATGGCGGGCTTGTCGCCGGCCAGCACCATGTCGGCCGCCATCTTCTTCTGCTCTTCCGAGCCGTAGGCCATCACCGCGCTGATCGCGCCCATGTTGGTCTCGACGGCGATGCGGCCGGTGACGGCGCAGGCCGCCGACAGTGCCTCGATGGCCAGCACGGCATCGAGCCAGCCCTTGCCCTGGCCGCCATACTGCTCGGGGATCGTCATGCCGATCAAGCGGGCGTCCTTCAGCAATTCGACGTTGTCCCAAGGATATTGCTCGGTGCGGTCGACCTCCGCTGCCCGTTTGGTCACGGGGCCAGCCGCCAATTCGCGGGCGCGGGCCTGCAGCTTCAACTGGTCGGACGACAATCCGAAGGCGTTCATGAACTCGTTCCCTGACCGTTGGGGTCGACGCTGAAAATCGCGACGGCATCGCTGCGGCCGCGCACGGTGACGCTGCCCAGACCATGAAGGACAAAATGATCGCCACAGGCCTCGCGCGTGCTCTCCGAGACCAGAATGCGCGTGGCGTATTGCTTGTTCAACTCTTCCAGCCGCGCCGCGAGATTCACGGTATCGCCCAGCAGGGTGTAGCTCAGCCGCTGGCCCGCGCCGACCGAGCCGCCGATCACGTTGCCGGTGCTGATGCCGATCCTGGTATCGAGCGCCACGCCCTGGTCGCCGAAGGTGCGGCTGGTGACGGCGCGCTGGATGTCGATGGCCGCCCGCACCGCGGCGACGGCATGTTCCTCGCAGGCCAGCGGCATGTTGAACGAAGCGAACAGGCCGTCGCCGATGAAGGTGTTGACGACGCCGCCATGGGCGCGGATCGGCGCCAGCACGGTCTCGAGATAGTCGTTCAGCACCGCCACCAGCTCGTGCGGCGCCAGGTATTCGGCGATGGTGGTGAAGCCCGCGATGTCGGTAAACAGGATGGTGGCCTCGCCGGTCTCGCCGGCCAGTGTGCCTTCGCCCTGGCGGCGCAGGATGGTCGAGGCCACGCTTTCGTCGACATAGCGGCCGAACGTTTCGCGGATCTGCACGCGCTCGCGCAGGTCCTGCACCATCCTGTTGAACTGTCCGGTCAGCTCGCCGACCTCGTCGTTGGACGTGACCGGCACCTGGATATCGAGCTTGCCCCCGGCGACCTCCGTCATGGCGCGCAACAGCGTGCCGAACGGGCGCAGGAGCGAGCGGCCGATGAAAAAGGCGGAAATCGCCACGCCGAGGAGTGCGGCGCTCACATCGACCAGGATCTCGTCCTGCAGGCGCGCGCCGTCATAGGAGAACAGGTCGACGACGATCGCCGCCAGCGGAACGATTGAGATCGCCAGCGACGCCACCACGAGCTTCAGCGTGTAACGGCCGAAGAACAGGCTGAGGTTGCGGCCGTAATGGCGGAAGATGAAGTCGCAGAGCCCCATCAGGTAGTCGCTGACGACGAAATATGTGTAGGTGAAATAGAAGACCGTCAGCACGATGCAGGTCGTGATCAAGTCGGCGATGGTCGGCTTGGACAGCAGGAGGACGGTGGAATCGACCCAAAAGGGAGTCGACAGCCGAAACGCCGACACCGCGAAAGCCAGCACGGCGACGCCGCGGGCGGTGAGCAGGGGAAGCTGGGTAAGGCGGCGCTCGGCGCTTTCGAAGGATGCGCGACCTTCGAGGTAATGCCGGATCGGCTCGAACAGCCAGCGAGCGAGCAGCCAGTTGATGCCCAGCAGCAGCACCACGCCGATTCCGCCGGAGCGCCACAGATTGGACCACGACCCCGCGACGGCCGTGAATATCACGGTGATCGCGAGATCGAGGAAGAAGATCGACGTTGCCATCCACAGGTAGCGCCGGCGGATCGCAGCGATTTCGTCGGGGGTTGCAGGCTGGACTGCGCTCATGCCGGAGGGCCTACGCGATAGACGACGACGACATCCGCATGGCCGCGGACGTCGGCCGCGCCCAGCCGCACGCAGCTCTCCAGCGCGCCGGCAGCGCGGATCGTGCTTTCCGTCGCGAGAATTCCGGTGCCGAACTGCTTGTTGAGCTGCTCGAGGCGCGACGCGATATTCACGGCGTCTCCCAGCAAGGTGTAGTTCAGGCGGTTCTCGGTGCCGATCGTGACGGCGATCACGATGCCCGTGTTTATGCCGATGCGGGTGCGCATGCTGACGCCCGCGGGAAAGGATGTGGCCGTCAGGGCCTGCTGGATGTCGAGCGCGGCCTGGATGGCGGCGGCGGCATGGTCCGCGAGCGGCAGTGGCAGGTTGAAGCTGGCAAACAGGCCGTCGCCGATGAAGTTGTTGACGACGCCGCCGTGACGCTGGATCACCGGCACCACGGTGGCGAGGTAGGCGTTCAGGATCCGTGCGACCTCGTCCGGCGCCAGTCGCTCCGACAGGCTGGTGAAGCCCTCGATGTCGGTGAACATCAGGGTGGCCTCGGCGGTCGTGTCGGCGGCGCGGCCGGTGCGTTGTCCATTGTGCAGGATGGCGGTGGCGACGCTCTCGCTCACATACTTGCCGAACGTGTCGCGCAGGTATTCGCGTTCCGACAGGCCCTCGACCATGGCGTTGAAGCGGCTGACCGCGTGGCCCATCTCGTCGTCCGACGTCACCGGCAGGCGCACCGTGAGGTCGTCCTCGGCCACCTGGCGCATGCCGTAGTCGAGGCGGTCCATCGGCCGGGTCAGCGCGCGGGTGATCCAGTAGTAGATGATCACGCCGCCGGTCAGCGACGCCACGACGTCTTCCGCGGCCTCGCGGATCAGCCGGGGTCCGCTATAGCTCGCGATGTCGCCGACGAGCAGGATCATGGCGGCGAACGACACGAAGATCAGGGCAAAGCCAACCTTGCGGCGGAAGCGGCCGTGAAAGATCCCGAGGTTGACCCCGCGCGTCACGAACAGGTACTCGCACAGGCGGTCGAGGTAGGCGCTCACCACGAAGAAGGTGAGCACGATGTTGAAACTCGTACCGACCACGAAGGAGGAGACGACGTCGGTCCATGCCACGACGTCGAGGTAGGCGCCGAAGGTGATGTCGAGCTGCGGCGAGAGCATCCGCAGGGTGAGCATGGGTGCATAGAAGAAGCCCACGAGGATCGCAGAATCGCGCGGCAGGTGGGAGAGGCGGTGCTCGATCTCGGCGAAGCTCGCCTCGCCCGCCAGGAAGCGGGCGACCGGGCGGATCAGGAAAAAGGCGCCGATGCCGGTGCCGAACAGGAGGAAGGAAGCCGACACCGCGGTCAGCGATGCCAGGCTCTCCGGCGCCCGATTGATCGCGACATAGGCGATGAGGGTGACCAGATCGACGGCGAAGGGCGCCGCCATCGCGAGGTAATAGCGGCGCAGGATGCCGGCCGAGGCCGTCTGCGTCGCCGCCTGGGTCGAAGCGGTCATGGGGCGGATATAGAGCGGATCGGGCCGGAGCGAAACGCCCCGATCCGTTCTGCTCCTGGGCGTAAGTCCGTCAGGCTGTCAGTTCGCGCGCCGTGATGCGGTACTTGAACTTGTCCGGGTCGAGCGAATCGAGGAAGCCGGCTTTGTTCTCGGCCTGGGGATACATCAGGAAGGCGATGGCCGGTTCGTTCGAGCCGGGCAGCTTCACATCGTGGGCGTCGTTGAAGGCGACCCAGTTGCCTTCCCACGCGCCGAACAGCGCCTTGCGCGCGGCCAGCACCTTGGGAGAGATCATCGGGAGGTTGCCCGGCGGCTCCTCGAGCACGACCTTGCGGACGTCGGCCGGATCGACCGGCGTCCAGCCGCTACCCGACAGCCAGACCTCGGCGCGGCAGTGCTGCGCCTTGGTGACGTTCTCCGAGCCCGCGCCCAGGGCCTTGAAGCCTAACTGCGAGGGCACGACCCGGATGCCGTAGACATCGCGCGCCGGCAGGCCGACCGAGCGGGCCAGGCCGACATAGAGCGCGTTCAGATCGGCACACTTGCCGTTGAGGTTGCCGGTCTTGATCATCGTGGTGATGTCGCCGACGCCGCAGCCCAGCGTCTTGGGATTGCGGAAGGTGTTCTCCACCACCCATTCGTAGAGCGCGCGCGCCTTGGCGACGTCGTCCTTCTTGCCCTTGACGATGTCCTCGGCGGTTTCCTTCACCAGACCGCCAGTCGGCAGCAGTTCGGTGGCAGCGAGGTTGAGCTTGCGCTCGGCATCGCTCAGCGGCGGCGCCGATCCCTGGCCCGGCACGACCGAGCGGTCCTGGGTCTGGACCTGCGCCGTGACTTCGATCAACGGCGATTGCTGATCGGCCGCCCATTCGACGCGAAGCATCTCCGCGCCGTACAGGGGATCGCGGACGCGCTCGGCGATCTTGGCGTTGCCCGTCCAGGTGACGTTGCCGGGGCGCTGCCAGTCGGCGGCCGCGAACGTCGGCAGCGGGATCCACGCCCGGGTTGCGCCGTCCATCGGCTCGACCCGCGCGGTCAGCACATAGGAACGCCAGCCCTTCGGCACGGGCGCAAAGGTGACCTGGGCCGACGCGAGGCCGGGCGCCAGACCGAGGGCGCCGGCGGCGACGCCGGCCTTCAACATGTCGCGACGATTCATTTGAAGAGTCCTCCCATGGCTCTGTCTGCCGGGGAGGGCGGACATCCCACCGACGGGATGTCCGAGCCGTCCCGCATCAACCCGCACCGCACGCGGCAGCGTTCTGTACCGGAAGCCGGCAGGATCGCAGGCCAGGGCCGCGGTCGTCAACGGCGCTAGAGGCCGAGATAGGCCTGACGTACGCGATCGTTGTTCAAAAGCTCGCGACCAGGGCCCGTGAGCTCGATGCGGCCGTTCTCCAGCACGTAGCCGCGATGGGCGATCTTGAGCGAGGCCATGACGTTCTGTTCGACCAGCAGAATGGTGAGCCCTTCCTCGTTCAGGCGGCGCACGATGCGAAACACTTCCTGCACGATCGTGGGCGCGAGGCCCAGCGACGGCTCGTCGAACATGATGAGCCGGGGCTGGCCCATCAGGCAGCGGCCGATGGCCAGCATCTGCTGCTCGCCTCCGGACAGCGTGCCGGCCGCCTGCCGGCGACGCTCGGAGAGCCGCGGGAACATCGCAAACACGCGCTCCAGGGTCTGTTTTTCGGCAGCACGCGCGCGGCGCAGCGCGGCGCCCATCTCGAGATTCTCCAGCACGGAGAGATTGGGGAAGATCTGGCGGCCCTCGGCGACATGGCCGATGCCCACTTCGCAAACACGGTGGGAAGGCCAGCCCGCGATATCGACGCCATCGAAAAGGACAGAACCGCGCGCCGGCTTTTCGATGCCATGGATGGCGCGGATCAGTGAGCTCTTGCCCGCGCCGTTGGCGCCGACGATGGTCACGATCTCGCCCGCGGCGATCTCGAGCGCGACGTCGGCCAGCGCCTGGGCGTCGCCATAGTAGAGGTCGAGGTTCTCGACTTTCAGGAGCGCGGCGCTCATGGCGGCTCCGCCTCACCCAGATAGACATCGAGCACGGCCTGATGGCGCGCGATCGCTTGCGGCGTGCCCTCGGCGATCTTCTCGCCGTAGCTCACCACCACGACCTCGGCGGCGAGTGCCATGACCGCGCGCATGACGTGCTCGATCAGCAGGATGGTGAGGCCGCTGTGCGCGTTCAGCTCGCGCAGGAATGCCACCATGACGTCGACCTCGGTCGGCCGCAGGCCCGCCATCACTTCGTCGAGCAGCAGCAACTTGGGCTCGGTCGCCAGTGCCCGCGCCACTTCCAGTCGCTTGCGGTCGGGCAAGGTCAGGCTCTCCGCGAGCTGGTGGCGGCGGTCGTAAAGACCGAGCCGCGACAGGATCGCCGAGGCGCCGTCTCGCGCCTCCGCGAGGTCGGGATGGCGATGGAGGGCACCCACGGTGACGTTCTCCAGCACGCTCAACCCCTTGAACGGCTTCACGAGCTGGAAGGTGCGGCCGACGCCGGCGTCGCAGGCGCGATCGGGCCGCAGGCCGGAGATCACCTTGCCGTCCAGGCTGACGGTGCCGGCGTCGGGCGCGAAGACGCCCGCGATCATGTTGAAGATCGTGGTCTTGCCCGCGCCGTTGGGTCCGATCAGGGCATGGATGGCGCCGGCCGGCACGCTGAAACTCACGTCGTGCACCGCGCGCAGGCCGCGGAAGCTCTTGCCGATACCGGCGAGCGCGAGCCGCGCGCCGCTCACGGCCGTCGCTCCGCCAGGCCGAGCTTCCCGGCCAGCCACGGCCAGACGCCGGCCGGCCGGTACATCACGATCACCAGCAGCGCCAGGCCATAGAAGATCTGCTTGATGCCGGGAATGCCGAGCGTCTCGCCGAGGTCGGTGAAAGCCTCGCCCAGTCCCGCCAGCATGACGGCGCCGACGACGGGTCCGAACAACGTTCCCAAGCCGCCGATGATCGGCGCCAGGGTGATCTCGATCGAACGGCCGACGGCGAAGGCCGTCTCGGGAAAGAGGTTGTTGTAGTAGAAGGCGTTCCACACGCCGGCGAGCGCCGTCAGCGCCGCCGAGATCACGATGGCGATCATCTTGCAGCGCAGCACCGGCACGCCGACCGCTTGTGCGGCCTCGGCGTCCTCGCGGATGGCGAGCCAGTAGCGGCCGAGCCGGCTCTCGAGCAGGGCGCGGCAGAGGATGAAGGCGCCGACCGCGAGCGCCAGGATCACGTAATAGAAGAGCAGCGACCCGCCGCGCAGGTTCACGATATCGGTGCCGCCGTCGACCTTGAGGAAGAGCCCGCCGGCGCCGCCGGCCCACTCCCAATGATCGAAGGCGAGGCGCGTGAACTCGCTGAAGGCGATGGTGAGCAGCGCGAAGTAGACGCCGGCCAGAGAGAAGCGGAAGCCGAGATAGCCCACGATCGCGCCGGCAAGGACCGCCGTCGCGACCGCGGCGAAGACGCCGGCCCACGGGCCGATGCCGTAATGGAAGAACAGTCCGGCGGCGATGTAGCCGCCAAGTCCGGCATAGAGCGCGTGGCCCAGCGAAAGCTGGCCGGCGAAGCCCATCAAGATGTTCCAGGCCTGACCGACATAGGCGAAGTAGAGGACCAGGATCAGGACCGAGAGCCAGTACTTGCCGAGGATCGCCGGCGCCACCAGCAGCAGGGCGAGCAGGGCGGCCAGCAGCCACAAGGTGCGCGGCGGGGCGTCGCCCACGAGCCGCTGCAGGGGGCGGCGCGCGAAGGTCACGAGCTGCTCTTGCCGAACAGGCCCTGCGGCCTGAGCAGCAGAACCAGGATGAGGAGTCCGAAGCTGAACATGCTTTTGAGCGACGGCTGCAGCAGCAGGCCGGCCACGGCCTCGCTGACGCCGATCAGCAGACCGCCCATCAGCGCGCCGGTCATGCTGCCGAGACCGCCCACGATCACGATCACGAAGGCGAGCAGAGTATATTCGCCGGCCAGGAAGGGCGTCACCGGGATGATGGTGATCATGAGTGCGCCCGCGGCGCCGACGCAGGCGGCGCCGACGCCGAACGTGAAGGCGTAAAGTCTCTGCACGTCGAGGCCGACCACGAGGGCGCCCATGCGGTTGTCGGCGGCGGCGCGGATCGACTTGCCGGTGCGCGTGGCTGTGAAGAAGAGCCACAGCAGGGCCGCGATGGCGACGGCGGCCAGGGCTGCATGCAGGCGCACGGCGTCGAACACCAGGGGGCCCAGCTCGTAGGAATCGAACTGCGACTCGAGCTGCACGCCGCGCGAATCGGGACCGGCGATGGCGAGGCAGGCATTGACCAGCAGGATGGCGACGGCCAGCAGCAGCAGGAACTGCTGGTGCTCGGGCCGGCCGATGAAGGGCGAGATCAGGCTGCGCTGCAGGGCGTAGCCCGCGAAAAAGAACAGCACGGCGATCACCGGCAGGCTCAGCAGCGGCGTGACCCCAAGATACTCGAAGCCCATCCAGGCGAGGTACATGCCGACCACCATCATCTCGCCGTGCGCGAAGTTCACCACGCGCATCACGCCGAAGATCACCGACAGGCCGAGCGCCATCAGCCCGTAGACCATGCCGGTCAGCAGGCCCTTGGTGACGGCCTGCGCGAGCGAGAGGAGGAAGTCGGCGGTCACTCGATTGCCTCCCCACGAAGTGGGGAGGTGGCCCGCAGGGCCGGAGGGGTCATGAGCATACATCGTCGCCTGTGACTCATGACCCCTCCGCCCGCTGCGCGGGCACCTCCCCTCGCTTCGCGAGGGGAGGCAGGACTTCCTACAGCTCAAGTACGCCGCTTATCGTTCCAGCCCGGCATCGGGAAGACGAGCGGCGCGGCGGCCGAATCGAGCGGCATCACGACGGTCGGCTTGCGCTTGAGGTTCTCGACCGCTGCGGCCTTGATGTTGACGTTCTGGCCCTTGGAGTCGAACTGGATGGGACCGCCGACCATGACGTGCTGGTCGATCTTGGTCTTGCGCAGGGCATCCATCAGCGCATCTGATTTGGTCGACTTGGCGGTGAGCCAGGCCTGGGCCGCGATCAGCATCGCCTCGAAGGTGAAGGCGCCGTTGAGGTCGAGCTGGTCGCCGGCGAACTTGGCGGCGTGGCGCTTCTCCAGCGCCTGGGTCATCGCGGATTTGGGGTCGAGCCACGGCACGTTGGAGATCAGGAAATCGCCGTACTTGCCCATGGTCTTGAGGAAGTCCTGCTCGTAGAGGCCGGGCGCGCCGGGATTCATCACGCCCATCGGCTCCCAGCGCTGCTTCACCATCTCCTGCACGATGAGCTTGGCGTCGTTGAGGCGGCAGACCGGCAGCAGCAGCTCGGCCTTGGTCGCCTTGGCCTTGCCGACCTCGACCGAGAGGTCCTTGGCGGCGGCATCGTAGCTGATCGTCTCGACGATCTCGTAGGGCATGTCGAGCTTGGGAAACAGCCCCTTGATGCCGTTGATCATCGCCGTGCCGAACGTGTCGTTGACGCTCATCAGCACCGCGGTCTTGGGCGTCGTGCCCGAGGCCTTGAAGATGTCCTTGTGCAGGGCGAGCGCGCCGGTGATCAGCATCGGCGCCGTCGGGAAGTTGCGCACGACGAACTTGTAGCCCTGCTCGGTGATCTGCGGCGCTGCGGCGATGTTCACGATCAGGGGAACGCCGCGTTGCTCGGTGACCTGGGCGATGGCGATGGTCTGGCCCGAGTCGAAGGCGCCGACCAGTATGTTCGCGCCGCCGTCGATCGCCTTCTCGGCCTGGGTGCGCGCCATGTCGGGCTTGGTCTCGGTGTCGTAGTTAACGATGTCGAGCTTCACCGGCATCTTCATGTCGGCGAACACATCGTTGGCGATGTCGGCGCCGCGGCGGCAGGCCTGGCCGATCTGGGCCTGCAGGCCGGAGGTCGGCAGCAGCAGGGCGACCCTGAGGTTGGCCGGCGCCTGCGCGAACGCATGCCGCAGCGGCAGGGGCGCGCCGAGCAGCGTGGCGCCGGCCAGCGCCGTCTTGCCGAGAGTGCGGCGCGTGAACTTGATGCGGTTGGTCATGGAGGCTTCCCTGATTTTCTGGCCGGACTATAGAGACGGCCTGCCGGCCGTGCTAGGTCGGCCGGCATGACGGTCATGCTGGGCGAGCTCAATCGGATGGGCTCTGCGGATTTTGCCGCTTCCATCGGCGACACTTTCGAGCTGGCGCCCTGGGTGGCCGAAGCGGCGGCCGCCAGGCGGCCCTTCACGACAGTGACCGCGCTGCACCAGGCGATGATGGGGGCGTTGCGCGCAGCCTCCCGCGAGCGTCAGCTCGACTTCCTGCGTGGCCACCCCGATCTTGCCGGCAAGGCCGCCCGCTCAGGCACTTTGACCGACGATTCCCGGCGCGAGCAGGCGAGCATCGGCCTCGACAGCTTGAGCGAGGAGGAGTTCGCCCGCTTTCATCGTCTGAACGACGCCTACAAGGCGAAGTTCGGTTTCCCCTTCATGATCTGCGTCCGCCGCCACAGCCGCGACTCGATCCTGAGGCAGTTCGAGCGCCGGCTTGGCAACGACACCGCCACCGAGTTCGCGGCCGCCCTGCAGGAAGTCTTTTACATCACGCGGCTCAGGGTCGCGGGCAAGGTGACAGGCGAGGGCATGCCGCTGGTGAACGGCCGGCTCAGCACGCACGTGCTGGATACCCATGCCGGTCGTCCGGCTGTCGGGATTGCCATCGAGCTGTACGAGTTCGCGGGCGAAAAGGCCCATTGTATTGAAACGGCTATAACGAATGCCGATGGCCGCACCGACCAGCCGCTGATCGGCGGGCGTCCGCTGCCGATCGGCCGCTATGAATTGCGTTTTGCCGTGGGCAACCACTTTCGCAGCAGGGGTATCGAGAGCGGCGATCCGCCCTTCCTCGATATCGTGCCTTTGCGCTTTTCCATTGCCGAGCCGGAGGGGCATTATCACGTCCCGCTGCTCTGCACGCCCTGGAGCTATTCGACTTATCGCGGAAGTTAAGGAGGAAAGAATGACCTACAGCGATGTCTCCCTGATGATCGACGGCGCCTGGACCAAGGGCGCCAACGGCCGCACCATTCCGGTGATCAATCCGGCGACCGAGGAAGTGATCGGCCAGGTGGCGCATGCCGAGAAGAGCGATCTCGATCGCGCGCTCGCCGCCGCCGACAAGGGCTTCAAGCAGTGGCGCAAGGTCTCGGCCTACGAGCGCTACAAGATCATGCGCAAGGCCGCCGACCTGATGCGCCAGCGCCTCGACGAGATCTGCACCATCATGACGATGGAGCAGGGCAAGCCCCTGGCCGAGGCCAAGGTCGAGACCAACCTCGCCGCCGACATCATCGACTGGATGGCCGAGGAAGGCCGCCGCACCTACGGCCGCATCGTGCCGGCGCGTGCCGAGAACGTCTACCAGCTCGTGATGAAGGAGCCGGTCGGACCGGTCGCAGCCTTCACGCCGTGGAACTTCCCGATCAACCAGGTCGTGCGCAAGGCGTCGGCCGCGCTGGCGACCGGCTGCTCGATCATCATCAAGGGTCCGGAGGACACGCCGGGCTCGTGCGCCCAGCTCATAAAAGCCTTCGTCGATGCCGGCGTGCCGGCGGGCGTGATCCAGCTCGTCTACGGCGTGCCGTCGGAGATCAGCCAGTACCTGATCCCGCATCCGATCATCAAGAAGGTCACTTTCACGGGCTCGACTCCCGTCGGCAAGCAGCTCGCGGCGCTGGCCGGCGCGCACATGAAGCGCGTCACCATGGAGCTGGGCGGCCATGCGCCGGCCATCGTGTTCGAGGATGCCGACCTCGAGCAGGC
>Ga0208989_10000413_pt1 | contig 12067 bp, 11 predicted proteins | sample MedBloCAOM3_M1_FD_187852 | JGI IMG/M metagenome (GOLD analysis project Ga0208989, IMG submission 187852) | Forest soil microbial communities from El Dorado National Forest, California, USA - Mediterranean Blodgett CA OM3_M1 (SPAdes) (version 2) | ecosystem: Environmental > Terrestrial > Soil >...
GCCATCGACAATGCAAGAGCAAGGCGCTTCATGGGTGCTTCGTCCGCCTAATTTCGTCCGCTGTGCACGCTCGCTAGCGATAAGTCAGGCTTGGCCTCACCGTCAACAATTGTCGGCATGTCGCTGGCTGGCGAAATCGTCGCCGATGCGCTAGGTCCGATGCATGCAAAGCGCTTCCCGTTTCCACCTGCCAGGCTTGACCGCGACGCTGAGCGGGCCGATTGCCGGCGGCCTGTCCGAAACGCCGATCGCCGAAGTGTCGATGAGCGTGTTCGGCGATCCCGAGGTGGTGCCGCTGTGGTTCGGCGAGGGCGACCTCGTGACGCCCGACTTCGTGCGCGATGCGGCGGCCAAGGGCCTGCAGGCCGGCGAGACGTTCTATACCTGGCAGCGCGGCATCCCCGAGCTGCGCGCGACACTCTCGGCCTACACCGAGCGCCTCTACGGCATCAAATGCCCCGTCGACCGGCTGACGGTCACGACGGGCGGCATGCAGGCGATCCTGCTGTCGTGCCAGCTTCTGCTCGATCCCGGCGACAATATTGTCATCGTCTCGCCGATCTGGCCGAACATCACCTCGGCGACCCGGCTGGTCCGGGGCGAGCCCAAATATGTGGCGCTCGACCGCAAGCCGGACGGCCGCTGGACGCTCGACCTGCAAAAGGTGTTCGACGCGGTCGACGAGCGTACGCGCGCGATCTTCGTCAATTCGCCGGGTAATCCCACGGGCTGGACGATGAGCTCCGACGAGCAGCGCGCGTTGCTCGACTTCGCCAAAAAGCGCGGCGTGTGGGTCATGGCCGACGAGGTTTATGCGCGCCTGATCTACACGCGGCCCGTCGCGCCCTCGTTTCTCGAACAGGCCGGGCCGGACGATCCGCTGATCGTGCTCAACTCCTTCTCCAAGCCATGGGCCATGACGGGCTGGCGGGTCGGCTGGCTGACGCATCCCGCCCACCTGGGCGAGCAATTCGCCAAGCTGGTGCAAATCAACACGTCGGGCGTGCCGCATTTCCTGCAGAGGGGGGCGATCGCGGCCCTCGAAAAAGGCGACGGCTTCATCGCCGAGATGGTCGAGCGCTGCCGGGCCGGCGGCGAGCTGGTCTTCCAGCGCCTGTCGGCCCATCCGCGCATCACCATCGCGCGGGCCGAAGCGGCGTTCTATGCCTTCTTCGCTGTCGATGGCGTGAGCGACACCATGGCCTTCTGCAAGAGCCTGGCGAAGGACTACAAGGTCGGCCTGGCGCCGGGCGAGGCGTTCGGGCCGGGCGGAGAAGGCAACGTACGCCTCTGTTTCGCCTCTGGTGCAGAGCGGCTGAGCAAAGGTCTCGACCGCATCGAAACCGCGATCAAGGCGCTATGATGCGGCCATGCCCGACAGCCCCTCCATCGATGTCCGGCACCTGCGCAAGGTGTACGGCGAGGTCGTCGCGGTCGACGATCTGACCTTCTCGGTGCCGCGCGGCGCGGTGCTCGGGCTGCTGGGCGGCAACGGCGCGGGCAAGACCACGACCATCGCCATGCTGCTGGGGCTGCTCGAACCGACGGCGGGCGAGATCCGCGTGCTGGGCGTCGACATGCTGAAGCGACGCTACGCCGCCCTGCCGCGCATGAACTTCTCCTCACCCTATGTCGACCTGCCGCATCGGCTGACGGTCCGCCAGAACCTGCTGTTCTACGGCCGGCTCTACGGCGTCAAGGACCTGGCGCGCCGCATCGAGGAGATCGCCGAGCATATGCAGATCGGGCCGTTCCTTGACCGTCAGTCGGGCAAGCTCTCGGCCGGACAGAAGACCCGCGTGGCGCTCGCCAAGGCGCTGATCAACAGTCCCGAGGTTCTGCTGCTCGACGAACCGACGGCCTCCCTCGATCCCGACACCGCCGACTGGGTGCGCGGCTACCTCAAGGACTACCAGTACGAGACCCATGCCACCATCATGCTCGCCTCGCACAACATGAGCGAGGTCGAGCGGTTGTGCGACGACGTGATCCTGCTGCAGGCCGGCCGCGTCTTCGAGCGCGGCAGCCCGCGCGAGCTGATCGAGCGCTTCGGTCGCGAGGACATGGAAGAGGTGTTCCTGGACATGGCGCGCGGCCGCGGCCGTGGTCTCGACGCGCTTGGCAAAAAGGAGGCGGCGTCGTGAGCGGTTCGGCCGAGCGGATCTACGCCCTGGTGATGCGCCACATCTACATCTGGCGCAGCTCGATCATGCGGCTCGTCGATTCCATCTATTGGCCCGCCGTGCAGATGGTGATGTGGGGATTCATGACCCAGTACCTGCTGCCCCAGGCCTCGTTCGTGGCCCAGGCGGCGGGTGTCCTGCTGTCGGGCCTGCTGCTCTGGGAAGTGGTGGTGCGCGGCAATCTCTCGCTCTCGATCGCCTTCCTCGAGGAGATGTGGTCGCGCAACCTCGGCCATCTGTTCGTGAGCCCCATCCGCTCCTGGGAGATGGCGACCGGCATCATCATCGCGGCCCTTTTGCGCACGCTGCTCGGGCTGGTTCCGGTGTCGCTGATGGCCTGGGCCTTCTTCGGCTATTCGATCTACTCGCTCGGCCTGCCGCTGGTCGCCTTTTTCGCCATCCTGCAGATGTTCTCGTGGTCGATCGGACTTGCCATGTCGGGCATGATCATGCGCGTCGGCCAGAGTGCGGAAAGCTTCGCCTGGGCCGCCGTGTTCATCCTGATGCCGGTGAGCGGCGTCTATTATCCGGTGACGGTGCTGCCGCATTGGCTACAAGTCATCTCCTGGGGCCTGCCGCCGGCCTATGTGTTCGAAGGCATGCGCGCCATCCTGGCCGAGAAAACGGTGCACTGGGACATGCTCGGCATCGCCTTCGCCCTGTCGGTGGCCTACCTGATCATCGGCTTCCAGGTCTTCCAGTGGTTCTTCCGTCTGTCGCGCCGCGCCGGCACTTTGCTGGGGCAGGGGGAGTAGCGACGTCGAACAGGCACAGTTCGGCCGTGACCAAAGTGTCCAGGGCAGGCGGCGTGGCATTCTCCGGCCATGCAAACACCTAGCTTCACACCAACCGACCTCAATGCCGGCTTCGTCGTGGCAATCACGATCGAGGCCAAGCCGGGCGACGAGGATAGTGTCGCCACCATCCTCGACGTGATGGTGGAGCCCACGATGGCCGAGCCCGGCGTCAAACTTTTCCTGCCCTATCGCTCGCCCAGCAATCCGGCGCTTTTCTTCGTCTTCGAGCTTTATGTCGACGCGGCGGGCTGGGCCGCGCATGAGACGACCGCGCATTTCAAGGAGGCGGTGGCGGGCCTGCTGCCGTGCGTGACCCGGCGCGAACGCGTGCCGTTTGTGCCCTTCACCCCCCTGAGTACCAGCGCACGAAGCTCTGCTCCCCGCGCGGGCTGAACCGCATCACGCGGCTGCGCCCCTCGCGCACCGCCCAGCGCCGCTCGAGCACGTGGTCGAGGATCGCGGCGCCCAGTCCGCCGCCGAGATGCCGCCGCCGCTCGCTCCAGTCGATGCAGGTCCGGCACATCGGCCGTTTGGCGTGCTCCAGGGTGGCGATGTCGACCCCGAGACGTTCCAGGCGTCGGCGGCCGGAATTCGTGAGCTTCAGGGTATCTGCGCTTTGGCTCAGCATCCGGCGCGCCAGCCAGCGGTCGAGCAGGGCCACGGCCAAGCGGCCGGCGAGATGGTCATAGCACGACCGTGCCTGGCGCATCGCCTGGTCGCGCGGCCCAGGACGGGTGCGCAGATGGCCGACCCGGGTGGCGATCGGGATCAGGGCCTCGACCGCGGCCGCGACGTCGGGGTCGGCGAACCGGAAATAGCGGGTGCGGCCTTGCTTGCTCGCGGCCACGAGGCCCGCGCTCTCGAGCTTGGAGAGATGGCCGCTTGCCGTGGAGAGCGTGACGCCCGCTTCGGCCGCGAGCTCGGTGCCGCTCATGGCGAGACCCGACATCAGCGCCATCAGCATGTTGGCCCGGGCGGGATCGCCGATCAGGGCGGCAACGATCGAGACGTCGGGACCTTCCTTCATACTTTGATGCTTGCCAAAGTGTGGCGGGGAGTCAACGTTCACGGATCGCCGCAACCGGGCAGGCGACGGATAGCCGTTGCCAGCGAAGTGCGTTGCTCGGACGTCAAGGTGGCTTCGTTGGCGCACATATGCATGGCGGCACAGGCCGCGGCGGGCTGCGAAGGCCAGTCCACCGTTCCGCCGATGGCACCGTCGCATTTGGCCCAGGCGTTCTTCGCTTCCCAGCCGATGACTTGCGGCATCAGGGACTCCCGGGCGACCCGGAGGAAAATCGCGGCAAATGGAAATGCCGTCGCCAATCCTGCGAGCAGTGCCAGGGCGGCAACGCCGATGGCGAGGGCGAGCGACAGCTTCTTCATGCTCCCTATCCTCGCGCGAGCATCTGCTTTTGACCATTGGAGGGGTAAACTCCAGCGCCATGAGGATCGTCGCCTGGAACTGCAACATGGCACTCGACCGCAAGGTCGAGGTGCTGCTCGATCTGGCCCCGGATATCGCCATCGTCTGCGAATGTGCCGAGCCGGAGCGCCTGCGGTTGCGCTCCCGGTCGTCCTGGATGCAGGGCGATCCCGTCTGGATTGGCCGCAACCCGCACAAGGGCCTCGCGGTCTTCGCCTTCAACGGCTACGCCGTGCGGCTCGCGGAGTCCTATCATCCCGCGTTGCGCTACGTCGCGCCGATCCATGTCGACGGCCCAACCGAGTGCAACCTGCTGGCCGTATGGGCGCAGAACGCCAGTGCCGGCGGCATCCGCAAACACCAGTTGGGTCCGCTGCGACGGGCGCTGTCGCGCTACAAGGGCTTCCTCGGCGAGCGGCCGGCCGTGGTCGCGGGCGACCTCAACAGCAACACGATCTGGGACAAGCCAGGCTGGCGCATCAACCACGCGACCAAGGTCCGGATCCTCGAGGAAAGTTTCGGCCTGGTCAGCGCCTACCATGCGGTCCGCGGCGAGGCGCATGGTGCGGAGAGCGAACCCACGCTCTATTGGCGCGATCGCACCAAGGACGGGCCGACCTATCACATCGATTATATCTTCGTGCCGTCGTTGTGGATCGGTAAGGTGCGCGAATTGAGCATTGGGACGTTCGAGACCTGGTGCGGGTCGGGCTTCAGCGACCACGTGCCTGTGGTCGTCGATGTCGACGTCTGAGTGGGGGAGAGAGTGATGGTGAAGGTTGTCCTGGCGGCTGTTTCGATCATGCTTGCCGCGGCTGCGTGTAGCAGCAGTACGGCACCGCCGCCGCTGCCGCCCGTCTGGTCGGCGAGTTACGCCGTGCCGTTCGACGCCATGGTCAGTTGCCTGGCGGCAAAGCCTACCGGCTCATTCGTGGTTTCCGCGCCCGACCTTCCCCAGGACGGTGTTGCGGTCATCGCCTTCACGCCGGCAAACTCGCAAGCCGCGTCTACCTTTACCGTCCGTAAGGCCGGCAGCGGCAGTCAGGTGATTTGGCGACGCCCCGGCAGTGTCGGTGGCCTGGATTGGCTGGATGGCGAGGCGCGCACCAGGTCGGACCGCTGCGGCAATTCCTGATTTAAGGCGCCTTGAGCACGGCCGCGCAAGCTGCCGGCAACTTCGGCCGATAGGGCGCCTGCGGGGCATCGGGCGGCGGCAGCGTCACCGGGGGACGCGTGAACCAGAGGTCGAGCGGCTCGCCGCAGCCATCGTCGGCATAGTAGCCGGCCTGCGGCTTGCACTGCGGGTTGCCCGGTGGACAGTGGAGCCTGATGTGGAAATGCTCGTCGTGACCGACCCACACCACGAGCTTGTTGAGCCAGGCGCGGTTGCCGGTGACGGTCTCGCAGAGCCGCTGCTTGATCCACTTGTTCACGAAGATGCGGTCGAGCTGGGGCATCTCGGCCGCGAGCCGCAACAGCGTTACGTGCTGCTGGGTGAAGACGCCGTCGTCGATGCCATTGTCGTCGGCGCGCACCAGCGAGCGTAGCCTGGGATTCTCCCGCTGCGCCGGCGCCAGAGGCGGCCCGGGCTGGCGCTCGAACCAGATATCGGCATCGAGGCCGGTCTGGTGGCTGGCATGGCCGGAGACCGCAGGACCGCCGCGCGGCTGGCCGATATCGCCGATGTAAAGCGGCGCCTGGCCCGCGGCGCGCACCTTTTCCGACAGCATCTTGATGAAGTCGAGCGTGACGGGCTGGCCCCAATAGCGGTTGCGGCTGATACGGATCACCTCGTAGCCGGGGCCGTCGAGCGGCAAGGCCTGCGCGCCCTGCAGGCAGCCGGCCGTGTAGAAGCCGATCGACTGGGGAGGGCCTGCGGTCGGCGTCGAAACCTGACCCCATTCCTGCGCCGACGCCGCGACGGTCGCGAACATCGCTGCGAGCAGCGGAACCACGAAACGCATCATCTTGTTGCTACGATAACCGCCGGCTAAGACTTTGCCCATGGCCGACTATGCCAACATCAGGCTGGAGCGCGACGGCGCGGTGACGCGGCTGGTCCTCAGTCGCGCGGAACGCCGAAACGCGCTCACCCATGCCATGATGCTGGAGCTCGAGGATGCGTTTAACCGTCTGCGCGAAGATCAGAGCTGCCGTGTGCTGGTATTGCGTGGCGCCGGCGGTCATTTCTGCGCGGGCGGCGATCTCGATGCCATGGCCGACATGCCCGCCCGGCCCGACAACGGCGCGGCCGACCCGCTGGTGCCTGCCTATCGCCAGTTCGGCGATGCGCTGTTGGCGCTCGACAATCTGCCGCAGGCCACGATCTCCATCGTCGAGGGCTCGGCGGTGGGTGGCGGCTTCGGCATGGCCTGCTGCTCCGACGTGGTGATCCTGCACGACAGCGCGCGCTTCGGCATGCCGGAGCCCAAGGTGGGCTTCATTCCCTCGCAGATCATCCCGTTCGTGGTGCGCCGCATCGGCGAGGGTGCGGCACGCGATCTCGCGGTCACCGGCCGGGTGATCGACGCGGCGGAAGCCCATCGCCTGGGCGTCGGCCGCCATCTCTGCGCCACCACGGCCGAGATCAGCCGGACCTTGCGGGCAGTGATCGACGATGTCCTGAAGCTGGAACCGCAGGCGCTGGCGGCCGTCAAACGCCTGGTGCTGAGGTGCGCCACGGAGGATGATCGGGCCGTGCTCGATGATGCCGCTGAAAGCCTCGTCGGCCTGTTGCGCCGGCCGCAGGCGCGCGAAGGCATCGGACATTTCATGGCCAAGACGCTGCCCCCGTGGGCGAAGGAATGAAGATGCGAAACTATCGCCACATCGAGGTTCGGCCGATCTCCGGCGCCCTGGGCGCGGAGATCCACGGCGTCGATATCTCGCGTGAGCTGGAAGACGACGTGGTCGGCGAGATGCGCCAGGCGTTCCTCGACCATCTCGTGATCTTCCTGCGCGATCAGAAGGCCACGCCCCACCAGCAGGTCGCCTTCGCCAGGAAGTTCGGCGAGCCGATCGAGTATCCGCAGCTCAAGGGCCTGCCCGAATCGCCGCTGATCACGCCGGTGATCAAGCTCGAACACGAGCGCAACAATTTCGGCGGCATCTGGCACTCCGACACGACCTATCTGCCGGTGCCGCCGATGGGCAGCATGCTGCTGGCGCGCGAGGTACCCCCCTACGGCGGCGACACCATGTTCGCCAACCAGTACCTTGCCTATGAAGGGTTGTCGGACGGGCTGAAGAAGACGCTCGATGGATTGATGGGCGTCAGTTCCTCGGCCAAGGCCGATGTCTCCAAGACCCGCGAGGACCGCATGAAGGCGGCTGGGCAGGAACTCAAGGTCCTGACCGCCGCGCACCCGATCGTGCGCACCCATCCCGAGACCGGCCGCAAGGCGCTCTATACGTCCGACGCGCACACCGCGCATATCGAGGGCTGGACCGAGAAGGAGAGCCTGCCGCTGCTCCGGTTCCTTTGGGAGCACCAGACCCGGCCGGAATTCACCTGTCGTTTCCGCTGGGACGTGGGCTCGCTGGCGTTCTGGGACAACCGCTCGGCCATGCACAATCCGATCAACGACTATCATGGCTACCGGCGGGTGATGCACCGCATCACGCTGGCGGGCGACAAGCCGCGGTAGCCAGGTCGCCAGCAGCAACCTTCGGAAACAACAGGCACGGAACACAAAAGCGCCGCCCCGCCGGGATCGCTGAGAGTGCCTCTTTGCCGTCCTCTACCCATGGCACGAACTCCGCGTCTTCCCCCAAACTTCGCAAGACCTCCGCCGCGGCCGAAGGAATGAAGGGCCAGCCGGCCAACGCTGCGACCCGCACCAGATTGATGCCCGTGCCGACGATTGCGGCGGCCCGTTGGGGATCGTGTTTGATGAGGGTCCAGGGTGCGGCATCGGCGAGATAGGCGTTTGCAAGCCGCCAAATCGAGCGGACCTCTTCAGTCGCCTTGCGAAGGGCCAATGCCTCGTGATGTCTGCGTAGCTGCTTCAGGCGTGCCCCGAGTTCCACGGCGAGTCTGTCCTCGACTGCTCCGGCAGCGCGAGCCTCGGGAACCGTCGCATCGAATCTTGCGGCAGCGAAGACTAGGCAACGGTTGACGAGATTGCCGAAAGTGTCGGCCAGGTCCTTGTTCACACCTTCGACGAAGCGCTCGATCACAAAGTCGGCATCGGCATTCTCCGGCGCGTTGGCGGCGAGCCACCAGCGCCAGCTGTCGGCGGGAAGCAACGTCAAAGCCGTGTCCGTGAATATCCCGCGTTGCCCACTGGTCGAGAACTTGCCGCCTTCGAAAGTAAGCCAGTTGAAGCCCTTGATGATATCCGGGAGCTTGAGCGGAAGACCCGAACCGAGAATCGTCGCGGGAAAGCTTATGGTGTGGAAGGGCACGTTGTCCTTGGCGAGAAATTGTACGTAGTGCACGTCGTCGCCGCCCTGCCACCAGGCATGCCAGTCGCGTCCCGAGGCCGCTCCGCTCCATTCGACCGCCGCCGCAATGTAGCCGATCGGCGCATCGAACCAGACGTAGAAAACTTTGTCTTCGAAGCCCGGCTTGAGCACCGGCACGCCCCAGGTGAGATCGCGCGTGATACAGCGATCCTTGAGGCCTTCGTCGAGCCACTTCAGCGCGATCGAGCGCACCAGCAGCGGCCAATCGCGTCGTGTCTCGATCCATTGGCGCAGGCGGCCCTCGAACGCCGACAGTTTCAGGAACAAGTGCCGTGTCTCGCGAAATTCGACATCGGTCGCGCCGGAGATCGCCGAGCGCGGCGACACGAGATCGTCAGGGTCGAGCAGGCGCGTGCAGCTTTCGCACTGGTCGCCACGGGCGTTCGGGTTGCCGCAATGGGGGCAGGTGCCGATCACGTAGCGGTCGGGAAGGAAGCGCTTGTCGGTGGGTGAATAGGCCTGCCGAATAACGCGCGGCTCGATATGACCGGCGGCATCGAGGCGCCGGAAGAGTTCCTGTGTCAGCAGTCGGTTGGCGACGCCCGAGGTTCGCGAGAAGTGATCGAACGAGAGGCCGAAGCGACGATAGATGTCGGCCTGGATCGCGTGCTGACGCGAGCAATACTCGGCGACCGGCAATCCCGCCGCCTGAGCTGCGAGCTCGGTGGGTGTGCCGTGTTCGTCCGTACCGCAGAGAAACAGCACCTCGTGCCCGGTTTGCCGGCGAAAACGCGCATGGATGTCGGCCGGCAAGAGCGACCCGACGAGGTTGCCGAGATGTTTTACGCCGTTGACGTAGGGAAGTGCGCTGGTGATCAGAAACTTGGCCATGGGATCTCTCCATCGTGTCGCGTGCGGACATGAAAAAGCCCTTCGCGCGGAAGGGCTGGAGAGACCGATCAGGCTGTTATCGCCCGCGCGTCATCCTTCCGCCCCGTCCGGTCGAAGGGGCTGGCGCATTCGCGAGCAGGGAAGGCGAGCGGTGTCGAACATCGGTTGAATATTGGTCCTCGCGGGAGGCGCGTCAATGGGCCTGGATCACCGCGCCGGCGGCGACAGGGTGATCGTGCCGACGGCGGTACGGGCGACTTCGGCGTGGGTGCCGGTGATCTCGACGTAGCCCAGCGTCTGCCAGCGGTCGACGAAGTTGCGCGCCCACGGCGAGAGCATGTTGCCGGACTGCCCGAGCGGCATGGCGAAACGGCTGTTGTCGAGGTCGCTGAAATCATAGACGCCGCGGTAGGCGGGGCCGAGCACGGCGTCGAACGGCCGGTCGCCGCGATAGGAGGGATGGGCGCGGTTGAGCGTCTGCGCGCCGCCGTCTGAGGCAAAGCGTACGGAGGCGAGATCGCGCAGCAGCGGCACCGAATCGAACAGCGGATGGCGATGCGCGGCGAAGTGTTCGCGGCCCCACTGCCATTTGTCGATGTCGGGTCCCTGGCGACGCGCAATCCAGTCCAGCGCACGGTCGAGTGCGAGCGCGATCTGGTCCTCGCAGGTCTCCGTCTGACGCGTGCCGCCGTCGTCGCACCAGCCGGGCTTGTCACGGACGATGCGCATCATCAGCGGCACGTCAGGCATGACCATCGTCTCGAAGAGGTCCTCGCCCAGTTCATCGGCCAGCAGGCCGCGCTGCAGCTGCCAGATCCACGCCGTATAGATCAGCGGCTCGGCGCGGTTCGCCAGCATGAAGCGGTTCCAGCGGCTCATCAGCTCGTGCACCCGGGCGGCGCGGGCGTTGCGCGGCGCCCCCTTCAGCAAGAGCGGCAGCATGCCAGCGGCGTCGCCTGTGAGATTGTCGGCCTGCATGACGATCATGCCGTAGACCGGATGGCGCTCGACCTCGCGCAGGAGTTGGTTGGCGCGGAGCTGACGGTAGGGCTCGCCCCAATCGCGGGTGATGAAGTGACGGTAGTCGTCGGGCACCACGCGTGCGTTGGCGTTGACGATGATGCCGCTCGGCGGATTGTAGATCCGCGGCAGCTCGTCGAACGGCACGAAGCCGGCCCAATCGAAGTCCGACGTCCAGCCCGGCACCGGCATCGAGCCGTCGCCCTTGCGCCGGATCGGCACGTGCGCCGGCGACACCAGGCCGATGTTCCCCGCGGTGTCGGCGTAGACCATGTTCTGCATGGGCGAGACGATCTTGCGGACGGCGTTCAGGAAATCTTCCCAGTTCTGCGCCAGCCCGATGCGGCCGAACCCCTCGGCCGAGGTGTCGTTGCCGTCGAGCGCGGTGGCCTGCAGCGCCAGCACGTGGCCCTGCGGCGTGAGGTCGTCGGCGCGGCGCATGAAATCGTCGATCACCGGGCCATGGCGCGTCTCGCGCACGCGCAACGCCACCGGATCGCCCCAGGCGACGTTGATCGTCTCATCGCGCACGGCGAACGGACGCGCGCCGTCGGGCGTGATGTAGCGGTTGGGGTCGGTCGGATCGATCCTCTCGATGAACAGGTCCTGGCTGTCGAGGTTGGTGGTGGTGAAACCCCAGCCGATCGTGCCGTTGTGGCCGAGCACGACGGCGGGCGAGCCGGGCGAGGTGGCGCCGCGGATATCGAAGCCGGGCCCGACCAGGCGGGCGAGATACCAGGTTCCGGGGAAGGAGAGGGCAAGATGCGGGTCGTTGGCGAGCAGCGGCTTGCCCGAAACGGAATGAGCGCCCGACAATACCCACTCGTTGGAAGCCTCGCGCTTGCGCGTGCCGATATTGTCGGTGGCGTTGTAAAGCCGGTCGAGATCGGTCCCGTTCATCGCCTCGTTGGCCAGCGAGAGCGTCGAATCGCGGCTCTCGCCCGGCGCCTCTATCAGGAACTTCACGCCGTCCTCGCCGATCTTGCGCGCGAGTCGGAGCCGCAGCAGCTCGGCGCGCCAGTTGCCGTCGAGCCCGAGCGCCATCAGCTTGGCCCACACCAGCGAATCGGCCGGCTGCCAGGCTTCCGGACGGTAGCGGCCGCCGGACAGCAGCTTGATGACCGTGAGCTCCAGGCCGAATTGCTGGTCGTCGCGGGCGAGCCAGGCGTTCACGCCGGCGGCATAGGAGTCGATGATGGCGCGCATGGCCGGCGAGAGTGCGTTCACGCTGTCGGCTGCCTTGCGGTAGATGCCGAGGCCGCGCATCGTGCGGTCGGTGTCGATGGTGTTGTCGACCGGCGTTGCCTTCGTGCCCCAGAGGGTGGCGCGGTAGAAAATGCCCG
>Ga0208989_10000414_pt1 | contig 12054 bp, 16 predicted proteins | sample MedBloCAOM3_M1_FD_187852 | JGI IMG/M metagenome (GOLD analysis project Ga0208989, IMG submission 187852) | Forest soil microbial communities from El Dorado National Forest, California, USA - Mediterranean Blodgett CA OM3_M1 (SPAdes) (version 2) | ecosystem: Environmental > Terrestrial > Soil >...
CCCGCCTCGTTCGTGGCCACGAGGGCCTTCACCACCGGTTCGCGTTGCGCGATGGTCTCCAGGCAGCGCTCGAGATAGGCGCGCGGGCTGTCGTTGCCGTCGGTGAAGCGGCGGGCGGCGTCGTGGAAGGTGAGCGGCTTGTAGTCGGCGTAAGGGATCATTTCAGATACCTAGCACGGGCGGGGAGGCGCAATGAAGATTCGAACTGTACGGGCCCTTGAAGAACTGGGCCGCGTGCGTCTTTCGCGGTCGTTTTTCATGCGGGACTTTCTCCATAGCGAGATCGCCAATTTCTACGGCATGCCGAACATTCCTGACGATCCGGAGCTTGCGATACACGTCGGCAAGCGGCTGTGCGAGGAGTTGCTGGAGCCCCTGGCCGCAACATTTGGCCGAATCGCGATCCGATCAGCCTATCGATCTCCGACCGTGAATGCCCGCGGCTCGGAGAAAGGCCATAACTGTTCTTCGAATGAGAAGAACTACGCCAGCCATATCTGGGACAAGCGGGACGCCGCTGGATTCTGCGGGGCGACGGCATGGCCCGCCGGATATCTGCTTCGAGGCAACGAGCCCGCCATGGCTCACCCGGAACGCTACCCGGACTTCCCGCCATTGATCGTACGCGCTGGCTGATCGCGGCCGGGGCCCGCTCGCTGGGAAAGGTTGCGCGTCGCCGCGTTCCGCCGCACGCTGCGGCTCGGGGAAACGCAAAGGATCGCTTCATGAAATTCGGCGCGTCGATGTTCTTCACCGACTATTCGATGGGCGCGGCGGAGCTCGCGGTCGCGCTGGAAGAGCGCGGCTTCGACATCGTCTGGGCGCCCGAACATTCGCATATCCCGCTGTCGCGCAAGTCGGACTTCATCATGGGCGGCGAGCTGCCCAAGCGGTACTACGACGTGATGGACCCGTTCGTGACCCTGACCGCCGCCGCGATGGCGACGAAGACGTTGAAGGTCGCCACCGGCGTCTGCCTGATAGCCCAGCGCGATCCCATCCAGACCGCCAAACTGGTCGCCTCGATCGACCAGGTCTCGGGCGGGCGCTTCGTCTTCGGGGTCGGCAACGGCTGGAACCGCGACGAGATGGAGAACCACGGCACCAACTTCGCCACCCGCCACAAGCGCGCGCGGGAGAATATCGAGGCGATGAAGGCGATCTGGACCCAGCCGAAGGCCGAATATCACGGCGAGTTCGTGAATTTCGATCCCATGATGGCTTGGCCCAAGCCCGTGCAGAAACCGCACCCGCCGATCCTGGTGGGCGGCGCCTTTCCCTATTCGGCGCGCCGCGCGATCCGCTACGGCGACGGCTGGATGCCGCAGGTGACGGAGAAGAACCCGACGCCGCTGGTCGAGCTGGTCCCCCGGTTCCGCCAGATGTGTGCCGAAGCCGGCCGCGATGCCGACAGGATGGATATCTCGATCGGCGGGCAACAGCCGGACGCCGACCTCGTGAAGCGCTATCGGGACGCCGGCATCAACCGCGTCTCCGCCAGCCTGCCGTCCGAAAAGGCCGACACGATCCTGCCGATGCTGGACCAATGGGTGCCCGTGATGCGGGCGGTGAACGGATAGTCACCGGCCGAGGCACGCCTTGCCTCACCTACGGTCGCTCGACTTCCTTCTGGGCGTCATGAGCGAACCGGATGAGCGAGATGTCCTGACTCGGCAGGGCTACGACTGAAGCGGCAGTCCTTCTATGCGGCGTGTAGATGACATTGCTGCCGACGATGCCGGTGACCTCGCGCACTTCTCCAAACTGGGTGCGGTAATAGCTGCCGATGAAAATGTCTTCTTGCGTAATTGCCATGGAACCTGCTGCTGAAAGGTGATTTCGATGCGCCGCGCATCTTATCGAATTCTCACCTCGAATGCAGCGCCCTATCTGCAAGTCGCCGGCGCCTGCCATGCGACCCTTCGATCTCAAGCAGTCATATGCTTGATCGCTTGAGGCGTCTCAAAAAATAATTCGACGAGCTTGTAGTGTTTGCCGGCGAGACAGAAAATATGCTCTGGCACCTGAGTTGCCATTTCAGGCACCTGAACCCTGACGATCTTGTCCGACCGGCTCGATCCGTGCTGCCACGTAAATCCGATGCCGAGCTGATGAGCGACAGCCTCGAATACGCCGTCGCGCGTGTCGAGGACGATCACCGGCTTGGGCCTCAAACCTGCGGCCCGGAATGCGCGATCGACAACCTGCTGCGTGGACGACTGCTTGGTGCGGAACACCAGCCGGTGCTTCGCCAATTCCGCGCAAGTCAGCTTTCTGGTGCGGGCCAGCGGGTGACCCGGATGCATGATCGCGACAACGCCCTGACGCAGACAGACTTGCCGGCGAAACCGGCCGTCACCGGGCACGTCGGGAAGGACGCCGACATCGACCCGCTGATTGACGACGGCATCGATGATGGATGCCCAGTTGCCCATTTCGACAGTGATCTTGATATTCGAATAAAGACGGTGGAACGCGGAAATCAGCGCCATCCCCGGCATCGAGTTGCCGATGCCGATGCGCAGATCGCCGTCCTTCAGCGCGTCGTTCTGGCGCAAAACCGCCAAAGCCTGCGATTCGAGGCCGTGCATTTGTGATGTCACGGCGACAAATTCGCGACAGACAGCCGTCGGCACGAGGTCATTGCCGCGACGTTCGAAGAGGCTGACGCCGAAGTCGGCTTCCAGGCTGCGCACCTGCTGGGTCACCGCGGGCTGGCTGACACCCAATCGCCGCGCAGCCTGGGAGAAACTGCCCGCCTCGAACACGGCGTTGATCGCGCGAATGCGCGAACTGGTCAGCGACATGACAGACCTCCCGCTGGCGGGCTTCGACCCACACGAAAGAGACGCTTCCGCTCGCCATAAGGGATGGTTATGGCCTTCACATCAACGTCAAATGAATCGTTCTAGTCTCGCTGCAGGCGGCGGGTTGAAGCGGATTCCCGAACCCACCGTCACTCTTGTCGGCGTTCACCGCCGGATTTGCAGTGCAGGTGTTCGATGAAGCACAGTATGGAACGGATTCTCACCACCCATGTCGGAAGCCTCCCGCGTCCTCCGGCGCTGGCCCAGGCGATGGTCAAGCGAGATCGCGGCACGCTATCTGCCGGGGAGGCGGCGGCGCTGCCGCAGCAGATTTGCGAGGCCGTCGACGGCGTGGTCCGCAAGCAGGCAGAGACCGGTCTCGACATCATCAACGACGGCGAAGCGAGCAAGATTGGTTACGCGACCTATGTGCGCGCGAGGCTTTCCGGATTTGAAGGAACAAGCCGAGGTCTGACGATATGGGATCTCGACGAGGTCCCGGAATTCGCCGGGCGCGCGCTCGAAGGGTTGGACCCGGTGACCCCGGCCTGCACCGGGCCGATCACCTTCCAGGGTCACGCGGCCCTGGAAGAAGACATCAAGAACCTGAAGTCGGCGACAGAGAAGGTCAAGCCGGCCGACGTGTTCATGACCGCAGCGTCGCCGGGCGTGATCGCGATCTATCTCGAGAACCAGCACTACGGCACGACGGAGGAGTACTGGCAGGCCATCGCTGAAGCGATGCGGGTCGAGTACGAAGCGATCGTCGCGGCCGGATTCATCCTGCAACTCGATGCCCCTGATCTCGCCATGGGGCGGCACGTCAGCAAGGAGCTTCTGTCGGTCGACGAATTCCGGCGACAGATGGCGGTGCGCGTGGAGCTGCTCAATCATGCCTGCCGGAATATTCCCTCGGTCTTGTCTATTTCCCAGTTGGCGTAGGTGTCCGTGCCGATGCCCATACGTTCGCCCCAACGAGCCGTCACGGCAGAGCGCGGTCGCTCATCGGGGATGCGCCAGCACGATTTTCTCGGCCATCGCGAGGTGCTCTTTCACAAGCGGCAATGTCCGCGCGGCGAAGCTCTTGAGGGCAGGATTCTGTCCTGATGCGATCTCGCGCTCGAAGACGGAAATCATCCACTGATGCTCTTCCACGAAAATGCGGCCGTAAGTCCCGTCAAAGTGGTTAGCTGGCGCATTCTGTAGCTCCTGATACTGAGCCAACTGCTCCGGACGAGGCTTGGTTGCCGGTTGGAGCGATAGGCTTTGAAGGATCTGGTCAAGCTCATGATCCTTGCGGCCGTGATCCGCGACCATCATTTGCCCGAGGTTGCGAGCAGCATCGCCCGTAGCGCGCTCCACCGCCAACTGGCCCATCATGACCTCCGCAACGGCGCCGGAGGTAGCCTGATGGACGAAATTGGCATCTTGCGGCGAGACCAGCGGATTGTCCGCCATAGTCGGTTTCTCCCATAGATTCGGAAGCGTTCCGAGTGTTCATCCTATCGGACTTCTTCATGAATTGTCGGATATGGTTTCCAGTCAGCAGCTCCAGTCGAGCGGCAAGCCTCGTGGGAAGGACAACATGCTTGGACGTACCGCCCTATTGACGTTGATGGGTCTGTCGATGGCGCACCTCCCGGCTGCCGCGGAGACGATACGCATTGCCTGCCAGGACAACTTTCCGCCGTTCGTCGACGTCAAGGACGGTAAATCGGTCGGCCTGGTGGTGGACATCCTGACTGCCGCCGCCGCACGGGAGAACTTCGAAGTTCAGTTCGTTCTGGTGCCGTTTGATCAGGTGCAAGGCACGCTCGACGACGGGCGTGCGCAAGCGATCGTGCCATTGGCGATCACGCCCGAGCGTCGGCAAACCTTCGATTTCAGCGTGCCGATCCTGATGACCGGTGGGGCCTTCTTCGTTCGCGCTCCAAACCCGACCCCGCAGAATGTCGCTGCGCTGTTGGGAAAGATCGTCGTCACGCCGAGAACCGGACCCCTCGTGCCGTTCTGCAGAAGAACGGTCAGGGCGTGAAATTGGAGCTGACCAAGGACTACCCGGAAAGCCTCGCCCGCGTGGTCGACGGCAGCGCGGACGCAGCGGCCCTCAACTTCCAGGTCGGTGCGAGCATGGCCAACGAACTCCATCCGGGAAAGCTGACCCGGCCCTCCATCATGTTCACCGAAGTGCCGGACGCCGTCGCCGTGCGCAAAGGGCAGAACGCCAAACTTCTGACCATGGTGAACAGCGGCATCGCCGCGATCCGCGGCGATGGCACATGGCAGAAGATCAACGATCGCTGGATGGGGTCGCTGACGCCCTATTTGTTCAAGACCGTGATGGGGAAGGGCAGCGAAGGCAGCTTGGCGTCCTTCAGCGACTGGGTAGCCTGGTCGATCTGCTGCACGGTGGCCGACGAAATGACGCCGGTCGTGCAGGTCTGCGGTGTGTAGTTGCTGGTGACGATGACGTAGGTCCCGAGATCCTTCACCACGTCGCAGGTGCAGTCGGCAGCTTGCGGGTTGTTCTTGTCGATCAGGCAGGGCTTGTCCAGGCACCACGCCCACGGCCGATTGTTGGAGCACGCCGCGTAGCTCTTGACCGGAAAGTAGCGCGAGCGGATCTGTTGGCCCTGCGGTGTCTCCTGGATCGCCGAGCAGTCGGCGGCCCCCGCAGAATAGCTCTTGTTTACGGTACAGTGACAGGACACCTGCTTGTCGTTGCCGGGGATGGGGTCGCAGGAGGCGATCGTGCACAGGGCGAAGGTGCTTTCGCAGACTTTGAGGCCCTGCGCCTGCGCCCCAGAGCCGAGGATGACGAATAGGCCGAATGCGAGTGCGATCGATCGAAGGAACACAGCTTTCATCTCAACTCTCCTCGTTTCGCTCCGCTGAAGGACGGTATGCGGAGGGGTTTCTCTTCCGTCAAGTTGACCTATGTGAGGTTAGCCACCCGCCGGCTTCTTCCAGATACCGCGCTCCTGCATCAGGCGGACCTGGCGGTCGAGCACGTCACGTTTGTAGTCGGCATGCTTGCCGGGAATGGCGCTGGCGTAGAGATTCTTCGGGTAGATCGGCTTCTCGTAGACGATCTGCGCCAGCTCGGTGCGGATATCCTTGGCCCAGTTCGTCACCTGCGCGCTCTGGCGATGGTGGCGCAGCGCTTCGATGTTGACCACGCCGGTGACGAAGGTCGAGCCGTTGGAGAAGAGCTGCTTGCCGACGATGGCGCCGCGATGATCGACGATCATCGAATGGCCGCCCACGGCCTCGATCGGGGTCTTGCTGTCGGGGAAGACGTAGTAGCTGCTCATGTTGGGCGCGATCATGTACATGTTGTTCTCGAGCGCGCGGGCGCGGTTGGAGATCTCGAAGATGTCGTTCTGGGTGAACGGCGCCGGCAAGGAGGCGCGATAGACCACTTCCGCGCCGTTGAGGGCGAGGCCGCGGCCATTCTCCGGAAAGTTTCCCTCCATCGCCATCATGATGCCGAGCCGTCCGATCGCGGTGTCGGCGACCGGCCAGAAGGCCTGCAGCGTGCGGCCGTATTTCTCGACCCACCAGTCGAAGATATCGTGCGGCGAGACCGAGCGCTCGCAGGCCAGCAGGGCGGAGATCTTGTAGTGCTTGAGGATGACCTCGCCCGAGGGATCTATGACGAAGCCGATGTTGAAAAAGCGATCCGGCCAGTCCTCGTGGCGCGCCTTGGCCTGGGCCATGATGAACACGTTCCAGGCGCGCGCCAGCTTGCCCAGGCGATCGGTCTCGGGACCGGGAATGTCGATGGCGCAGGTCTTGGCGAACTCGGCATGGTCGAGGTCGAGGATCTCGTCGCTGAACCCCTGCAGGCCGCCTTCGGGGATGGCGACGAGGCGGACCGGAATGTCGAGATTGGCCAGCCAGAAGGCGGCCTTGGTCAGGTCTTCGATATGCTCCAGGTTTTTCTCGATATCCTCGCGACGCCGAATGCCCCAGAAGGTGGGGATGAGCCCGACCGCGGTATAAGGTTCGATCATGCTCGGTCCTTTGCGAAGCAGGGTAAGCGTAAGCGTGGAAGGTATTTAAGATCGACGGCCGCGTCGAATGACGTTGCGGTTTCGGCCCGACCTTGGCCCGCCTGATCAAATCGGATGGACAAGGCGAGGGCGCTGATGTTGAGTTGCGCCAGCTCGGCCGGGGGAGATGGACGATCATGATGTCGCGGCGCGCCGCAATTGTCGCCCTGTCGTCGGCGGGCATGCTGTGCGCGCGGGCGCCGGCCCGGGCCGACGAGGAGGTCCACGTCATGCAATCGACGCCGGCGGCGAGCGCGGTGATCGCCGGGCGCAGCAGCGAATTCTTCGTGCGGTTCGACCGGCCGGTCGACCACATCCATTCGACCCTGGCCATCATGCGCGACGGCACGCTGGTCGAACGCCTGACGCCCCGGCTGGAATCGGCGCCCGAGGTGCTGTTCGCGCGGGCGCCCACCCTTCCCCCCGGGAGCTACATGCTGCACTGGGCAGTGCGCACGATGGAGAAGGTCGACGTCATACAAGGCGATATTCCCTTTACGGTGAAGGACTAGCCGTAGCGCGGCACGGCGAGCGGCGGTTGGAACAGGTCCGATGCGCTAAAAGCTCAATGCCACTCGACCATAGACGATGTTGTCGTACTGCGGATTGTCGGCCAGGAGGCTGACGGCAACGCCGGCGCTGAGCGACAGATGCGGCAGAATTTCATGGCTCACCATCACGTCGAACGGGACGAACCACTTGTTGGTGCGCGCATCGAGGATGAGCGGATGCTCGCGCCAGAAGGTCACGGCCCAACCGGTCCACGGCTTGACGGCAATGATGGGGTGGATCTGGACCTCGTTGGTCTCGGTGCTGTGCGTTGGCTGATCGCCGAAGCTGGTCATGTACCGCACGAGGGGGGCCAGGGTGACGACGCCGGCCGCGCCCGGCACATCCCAGATGAAACCGAAATGGGGGCCGACCTGATAGCGTCCGGTGCCAAACGGCGGCAGGTTGCCGGTCGGGAAGAACACCCGCAGCCCGAGGTCGACAGCGAGGCCCGGCGCGATGTGCGGCGTCTTGAGTGCCGCCTGGGCGAACATGTCTCCCAGGTGCGTGCTCCAGGCGCCGTTCGGATTATCCGTTCCGACCTGGTTGGTGTGGAGCCCGCGGATGTCCTCGCGGAACGTGATCTGCCAGCCGTTGTCGAAGAAGAACGGTTGGTAGAGACGGAGCGTCAGCCGATCCTGCTGCGACGTGGCGGTCGTGTTCTGATGGAAATACCAAACCTCGGCTTGCCCGGCGGGCGTGTGCGAAGGCGACGCCGGAGTTTCCGGATCGGCCGCCTCGCTCCTGCCCGTCGCGCAAACCGCGATCAACGCCGCCAGGACGAGAGCCCGGACCCGACTCGCCGTCACGGTTGCAACTGGACGTAGCCGTCCTGCACCAACTGAATGATCCGGTAATTGGCGCCCGTGATCACCTTCACATTCGGCAGAAGCTCGGCATTGGACCACCCCCTCAGCGCCATCGTCTCCCCGCATTCCTCGACCTGGACGCCGTCGCGCACAAAGGCGGCGATCTGGTCCTTGTACGGGTTGCCCCCTTGCCAATTGCGAACCCGGTTAAACGCCGCATCGTCGAGCAGCATATAGCCGGCATCGCCATGGAAGATCGCGACGACAGTGGCCTTGGTGGCGTTCCGCTTGAAGTAGGGGACCATCACCTTGAGGAACTGCAAGCCCGTCGGCTCGTCACCCTCGAAGACCAGATGGTCGAGGTTGAACACCACCTTGGCTTCCTTCAGCACAACTGGAATATCGATGCGGATCTCTTGGGCCTGCGCCGGCCGCGCGCTGACGGCGAGAACGGAGACCAGCAGGCATAAGCCCAGTTCGACCAAGACACCAATGCCGCGCCTGCCTGAACTCCCTTGGCGAGAACGTTCCATGTGCATTTGTCTCTAGCGGCTGGCGCCGCCCTCCAGCAGGTTCAGGCTGAAGCTGTCGCCGTCGACGTTGGTCAGTGTCAGGCTAGCGGGACCCTGTGACGCAACCGTTGCACCCCGGATCGGCGGCAGCGTGATGATCGCCTTTGCTCCCATTCCGGCGACGATGCCGTACGGCCCGACTCCGAACTTGTTGTAGGCGAATTCATTGTGGATGGCGTTCGCCGGTAGCCGCGAGAGAGTCTCGGTGTTCCACGTTTCAAGCACCTGCCCGTTCGTGCCTGTCACCTCGGCCTTCATGATGTGGGCTGCGATGTCGCCGGTTCCGCCGTCGAGATAGATGCGGAAGCGCACACCGCCATCGGCCAGCACGCGACCGTCGCTCAGCGTGAAATGGTGGCTTGTCGGGCTGACGCGCCCGCTGTGATACGGCGTGACGACCGAGCCGCGAAGGTAGCTGTAGATTGCCACGTTGAAGCTCACGACCGCAGCCAACATCACCAGTCCGAAGGTGCGGAACGCCGCGTCGGACAACGGTAGCGGCAGGCTGCCCGCGAACCATCGGAACCAGGCGCGGTCGCCAAGATGCGTCCTTCGCTTCAGCAGGGCATTGTCGAGCGAATAGGCGCCGCTGCCGGCCAGCAGGAGCGTCGCCCCCATCGCGAGATTGCACGCCGCCATGGTCCATTCGTCGATGCAGGTGCCGCCCTGCCAGCCGAACATCAGCATCAGCAAAACGGCGAAGCCCATCGTGGCCACCGCCGCCAGGCGCGTCATCAGGCCGGCGACCAGCGCGAGGCCCGCGACCAGTTCGGCGGCGCTGAACAGGATGAGGCCGGCGTAGAGCAGCCAGAAGTGCTGCAGCAGGAAGGCGATCAGCTGGTCGGTGCCGAGCAGCGCCCCCGGCATCGCGCTCTGGAACTTGTTGGCCATCCAGCTGTGCGCATCGGGATCGAGCTTCTGCGGATCGTAGAGGAAGCGACGGGAGCCGCCGCCCCAATAGATGAAGCCCTGCGTGATGCGCACCGAGAGGAGCGCTATCGCCGCCGTGCGCCAGTGCGAATCCCCGAGCGCTGTCGCCCTGTCGGCGAGCGGCACGGTTGTCCCTGGCGTCCTGTGCTGCGGCTTCATGGCTTGGCTGTCCCGGATCCGCGGATTCCCAACGGGACCATCGGTCTCTCGAGCGGGGGGCAGACCGAGACGCAAGGGGACCCGGGGCAAGTGCCAACCTCTTGTAACTGAACTGGCACGCAACCGCTCATCTGGAGAATATGCACCGACGGGTGCACATAGGCAACGACAACGATTGCCTTCGCTGGACGGGCCGTCATAATATCGGCAGCGCCGGTGGACATTGTGGTGGACCACCCGTCGATGAAACGAAAGCGTTCTACGGAGTCCAAGCTCGACGGCCGCAAGGCACGCAGCCAGCGCTCGCGCGAAGCCGTTGTCCAGGCGGTGCTGGCCTTCGTTCGGGAAGGCATCCCGCGGCCCTCGGCGACCGAGATCGCGCACCGCGCCAAGGTCTCGCGGCGGGTCGTCTTCAACCAGTTCAAGGACATGGAAAGGCTGCGCGCGATCTGCCTGGCACGCTTTGCGCAGGAGGAGAATGCGAAGTTCTGGCGCCCCGTTTCGCCCGCCCTTGCGTTGCCCGAGCGGGTGGAGGCGTTCGTTCGTGTGCGGAGCGCGCGGCTGGAATTCGTGACCCCTTTTCGGCGCTCGTCGATTTTGCTGGCGCCACGCTCACCCAGGATCACGGAGGCAGTCCGCACCGCCGCCGCGCGCGCCCACGCCGAGGTCAAGGCGGTCTTCGATCCCGAAATCCGTCAGCTGGCGCCGGCTCGCCGGGGCCGGCTCACCACGTTGCTGATTGCCGCTTGCAGCTGGCCGTTGTGGGACCTCCTGCGCCAGGATCTCAACTTGAGCCAGCGCCGCGCGCGCGAGGCGATGACGGCAATGGTTGCAGCTGTAATCGAGCGGGAATTTAAGGTTCAAGGCGATATCGCCTATCGGCGGGGGCGTCATGAAGCGTGATGGTTGCGTAGCGTTGCCTGGCCGGTTGCTTAGACATCGTTCGGGACGGCTGGCGCCCGCCTCGCTGACCGCGACCAGCCTGACGCCGCTGCCAATGATGCGTTGGCACAAGCCGGTCCAGCGAACCTCTCTTGCCGGCTTTGCCGTCGTGGCTGCTTGGCTCGTCGTCCCGCCCCGCGCGGTGGCGCAGAATTATTGCAGCAACGATGGCGGGACCTACAGCTGCAACATTCCCTCGGGAACATACACTTCGAACATTTACTTGAGCGCACCGCTGGGAACGGCACCGCGGCACAGGGCTACGCTGCCGTAGCGAACGGATATCCGCGGGCCTAGTGGCCGACGTCGTCGCTCACAGCGGCGGCACGGGAGGCTGAGCCACGCGCATTACGGGCTGTTCGGTCAACGGCCTAGCGTCGGCGCTTCAGTGAATGCAGGCCGGCCAGAGCAGTGTCCTCGGCCTTAAGGAACGCCTACAATGCATCTCGCCGATCCGGCGAGATGCGCCATGTTCCATCGAGGTAGCCGAGCACATAGCGGCAGCCTGACGCGCGCGGCATTCCTGTCTGCTCGTAATGATGCTCTGGCCAACGTCGCAATCATCGCGGCGGGGTTTGTAATAGCCCTAACATTATTCGGATGGCCCGACCTCGTCGTTGGTCTCGGCATCGCGGCGTTGAACGCGGATGCTGCGCGGCAGGTCTGGCGTGCAGCGCATGAGGAACATCGGGCGGCAAACGCCTGGACAGGCTCACACGAACCCGGGACTCGGCGACAAATAAGCGTCCGTACAGCACCGGTTCAGGCGCGGCGTTGGTGCATCGCTCGTCTTGGAATGACCTTGAAGTGGGTCAGCAGGAGGCTCCGGAGGACCAGCAACGACCTCGCCCTCCCGTATATACTTCTGCGATGGACTCGCTGACCGCCTTCGGACTTCTGGCCGTTACGGCCATGCTGGTCTTCTACGCGCTGGAAGATCGTAGCCCCTGGTTCATTCTGGCATTCGCCGGCGCTTGCGTCTTGGGATCGATCTATGGCTTCGCGCAGGGTGCCTGGCCGTTCGGACTGGTCGAGGCGATCTGGGCGTTGGTCGCCGTGCGCCGATGGTGGGCCGCCGCCCGACCTTATCGCAGTTCTTAGATGCTACTTTTGGCTGACATCGCAATCCTGTCGCCGTCGCGCGTCGAGGCAAGGTTGATGGTCAAGCGCAGTCCATCACGCACCGCCTTGCGCAGCACGCGCGATCCCTCATTGAACACGATGAGTTCTC
>Ga0208989_10000415_pt1 | contig 12038 bp, 10 predicted proteins | sample MedBloCAOM3_M1_FD_187852 | JGI IMG/M metagenome (GOLD analysis project Ga0208989, IMG submission 187852) | Forest soil microbial communities from El Dorado National Forest, California, USA - Mediterranean Blodgett CA OM3_M1 (SPAdes) (version 2) | ecosystem: Environmental > Terrestrial > Soil >...
GCGACAGCAGGTCCCGACCGTAATTGTCGGTGCCCAGCAGGTGGCCGGGTGCCGCGTTCGGCGACCAGAAGCCGGGTTTCAGCCGCGCCATCAGGTCCTGCTGGTAGGGATCCCACGGCGCGATCAGGGGCGCGAAGATGGCGGCCAGCACGACCAGGGCCACGAGGGAGCCGCCCACGGCGATCTTGAATCGCTCGCCGAACCATCCGCGCTTTTTCATCAGGCGCGACGGATTCGCGGATCGATCAGCATCTGCAGCACGTCGACCAGGAGGTTGGCGAGCGCGATGGCGGTCGCGATGAAGAACACGGCCGCTTCGACCACCGGCACGTCGCGATGGGAAATGCTGTTGATCAGCAGCCGCCCGACCCCCGGCCAGGCGAAGATCGTTTCGGTGATGATGGAGCCCGCCATCAAGTGCCCGAGCTGGATCCCGAGGAAGCTCAGCACCGGATTGATGGCATTGGGCAGGATGTGGGTCACCAGCACGCGCGGGCGCGACATGCCCTTGGAGCGGCCGGTGACGACGAACTGCTCGCCCATCAGCTCGAGGATGGCGGTCCGCGTGATCAGCACGAAGTTGGGCAACAGGATCGTGGCCAAGGTCACCGCTGGCAGCACCAGGTGCTTGAGGTCGCCGTAGCCCGAGGTCGGCAGCCAACGTAGTTGCAGGGCGAAGAACTCGATGAGCAGCAGGCCCAGCCAGAAGGACGGCATCGACTGGCCGGCGATGGCGATGGAGGAGATCACCGCATCGGCAGCGCGGTCGCGCCACACCGCGCATATAAGGCCGCCCAGCACACCGAGAACGACTGCCAGGGCGAGCGCCGTGCCGGCCAGCTGTAGGGTCGCACCGACTCTTTCCCAGACCACCACCGCGGCCGAGCCGGTGAACTGCAGCGACTCGCCGAAATCCCCGTGCAGCAAGTCGCCCAGGAAGATCAGGAACTGCACGGGCAACGGCTGGTCGAGATGAAGGCGCTTGGTCAGCGCCTCGACCTGTTCCGGCGTCCGGTTGATGTCGAGGAAGATGTCGACAGGATTGCCGGTCAGCCGCAGCACGATGAACGTCGCAAAGGCCACCAGCAGCAGGGTGAGCGGCAGGAAGGCCAGGCGGCGAAGGATGTAGCCCGCGATCACGGGCCGGCCGCCCTCATTTCAGAGGTACCTCATTTCAGCTGCACCTCGGTGAGTCGCAGGAGCTTGTCGGCCGCGGCGCCGAAGCCGGTGACGTCCTTGCTGACGCCGTAGAGGCTGGGCAGGCCGAACAGGAAGATGGACGGGTTCTGCTGGTTCAGGATCGCCATCATCTGGTGGTAGATCTTCTCGCGTTCCGCCGTGTCGTTGGTCGAACGGGCAGCGACGAAGAGCTTGTCGTACTCCGGATCGGCCCACCGCGTGCGCAGCCCGGCCTGGGTGTACCAGACGGCGGCGAAGTCGGCGTCGCCCAGGTTGTACCAGCCGACCATGTGCATGGGGCCCCACTTGCGCGCGTTGCTCATCTGCTGGAACACGCCGCCTTCGACGATGTTCACCGTCGCCTTGACGCCGATCTTGTTCAGCATGCCGGCCACGGCGTTGCAGATGTCGGTGTCGGAAACATACTTGCCGTTCTGCGTCGTGATCGGCACCGGCGTGCTGAAATCGAAGCCGGCGTCCTGCAGCATCTGCTTGGCCTTCGCCGGGTCGAAGGGCCGCGCCTTCAGGTCGGGGTTCCAGCCCAAGGCTCCCTTGGTCAGGACCTGGCCGTCGAGAAGCGCGCCCTGGCCTTTCAGGATCTGCTTGAGGATGAGCGGCTTGTCGATCGCATAGTCGAAGGCCTCGCGGACCTTGGGATTGTCGAACGGCTTGATCGTGGGATCGAAGGTGAGCACGAGACCGACGGTGGTGCTGATGCTGTCGACCTTGGCGCTGCCCGAGCTGTTCACCTGGTCGATAAGGTCGATCGGCACCTCCTCGATGATCTGGCTCTCGCCCGTGACCAGTGATGCGATGCGGGTCGAACCGTCCGGGATGGTGCGGATGATGAGCCTGTCGAATTTAGGTGCGCCGCCCCAGTAATCCTTGTTGGCGGTGAGCGTGTAGTGATCGCCCGGCACCCATTCCTTGAAGATGAACGGCCCGGTCCCGATCGGATGCGCCGCCACTTTTTCCGGGCCGACCTTCTCGTAGTAGTGCTTGGGCTCCATGATGATGTCCGACAGGCCGCGCACCAGGGTCGGGAACACCGCCTTGGTCTTCACGTCGACCGTGTACTTGTCGACCGCCACGGCTTTTTCGACTTGGCTGATGCGCGCCGCCTGGGCATAGGCGACCGCCGGATCGAGGACGCGGTTGATCGTGAACGCCACGTCGTCGGCGGTGAACTCGACGCCATCGCTGAATTTCACCCCCTGGCGCAGGTGGAAACGCATGGTGAGGGGATCGATCGTCTCCCAGCGGAGCGCCAGGGCGGGATGAAGGTCGCCCTTGTTGTCGCGCGCCACCAGCAGGTCATTGGTCTGCGTCATCAGGCTGAGCGAGGCGAAGGAACTGGTGCCGGACCGCAGACTGTCCGGGAACACGGCGGCGCCCACAGTCAGGATCTTGTCGGCGGCGATGGCAGGGCTGCCCAGCGCGAGCAGCGGGGCCAGCAGGGAGACCAGGACGGGGCGGCGCTTCATCATCGTTCCTTTCGGCAGGTACTGCATCTTCACTGCAAAGGCCGGACCAGATGGCAGGCCGAACGGTGGCCGCCGCCAAGATCGAACAATTCAGGGTCATCGACGCGGCAGACCGGCATCACATAGGGGCAGCGCGTGTGGTAGCGGCAGCCCGTCGGCACGTCCCGCGCGCTCGCGACCTCGCCCACCACCTCGGTGCGTGCCCGAACGGCGCCGGGCCGGTGCGCCGGCACGGCGCTCAGCAGCGCACGCGTGTAGGGATGTTGCGGCGTCTTGTAGAGCGTCGCCTTGTCGGCGATCTCGACGATGCGGCCGAGATACATAACCGCGACGCGGTCGGCGACGTGCCGGACGATCCGGAGATCGTGCGAGATGAACAGGTAGGTCAGGCCGAATTCCCGTTGCAGGCCGGTCAGCAGGTTGACGACCTGGGCCTGCACGGAGACGTCGAGCGCCGACACCGGCTCGTCGCACACCACGAAATCGGGCCGCAGGGCGAGCGCGCGGGCGATGCCGATGCGCTGGCGCTGTCCGCCCGAGAATTCGTGCGGATAGCGCCCGGCATGCTCGGCGGCCAGTCCGACCAGCGGCAGCAGCTCGTCGACCCGCGCGCGGCACTGGTCGGCGGGGAGCCCGGCCAGATGCATCGGCTCGGCGATCAGCGCGCCCACCGTCATGCGCGGATTGAAGGCGCTGCCGGCATCCTGGAAGACGAGCTGCATGCGCCGGCGCACGGCGCGCAGCTGCTTGGCGTCGAGTTCCGAGATCTCGATATTGTCGAAGCGCACGGTGCCGGCGGTGGGCTCGACCAGCCGCATCAGGAGCCGGCCGGTGGTCGACTTGCCGCAACCGCTTTCGCCCACCAGGGCCAGCGTCTCGCCGCGCGCGATGGTGAAGGACACGCCGTCCACCGCGCGCACCGTGCCCGTGACGCGTTTGCGGAAAGCGCCCGACATCACTGGATAGTGCTTGGCCAGGAAGTCGGCGCGGATCAGGTTTGCCGGCGCCGTCACGCGATCAATGCTCCGTGGCGCAGGCAGGCGGCATCGTGGTCTTCGCCCAAGGGAGAGAACGGCGGCAGCACGCGGGTGCAGTCGTCCCACGCGTACGGGCAACGCGGATGGAACGCGCAGCCTGTCGGCAGCGCGAACGGACTCGCGACATTGCCCTCGATCGCCGGCAGGGTTTCGGGGTCCTCGTCCTCGAGCGGCGGCATCGAGCGCAGCAGCCCCTCGGTGTAGGGATGGCCCGGCCGGTCGAACAGCGCGTTCACCGGCGAGCGCTCGACGATGCGGCCAGCATACATCACCAGCACCTCGTCGGCGAACTCGGCGACCACACCCAGATCGTGCGTGATCAGCAAGACCGACATGTCCAGTCGCTGCTGCAGGTCGCGCAGCAGCTCCAGGATCTGCGCCTGGGTCGTCACATCGAGCGCCGTCGTGGGCTCGTCGGCGATCAAAAGCTTCGGCCCGCAGCTCAAGGCGATGGCGATCATCACGCGCTGCCGCATGCCGCCCGAGAGCTCGTGCGGATAGGCGCGCATGATCTCGGCCGGCGAGGGGATGCGGACCAGCGACAACAGTTCCTGCGCCCGTGCGCGCGCCGCCGCCCGGCCGAGGCCGAGCTGCAGCATCAGCGGCTCCATCACCTGCCAGCCGATCGTCAGGATCGGGTTGAGCGACGCCATGGGATCCTGGAACACCATCGCAATCCCGCGCCCGCGGATCGATTGCATCTGGCGATCGGTGAGGGGCCCGAGATCACGCTCGCCGAAGCGGACCTGGCCCGCCGTGACGCGCGCGCTGTCGGGCAGCAGGCGCATCAGGGCCATCGCCGTCACGCTCTTGCCGCTGCCCGACTCGCCCACGACGCCCAGCGTCCGGCCGGGCCGCACGTCGAAGCTCACGCCGCTCACGGCCTCGAAAGAGCCGCGTCGCGTGTCGAAGGCGACGGTCAGATCGCGCACCGACAGGAGCGGCGCTTCATCCATCCGCCCGCTCAGCGAGCTTCTTCTCGCGCCAGATATCCTCGCGGATGATGTACGGGTCGATGACCCGTTCCTGATAGTAGGGAACGAGCGGCCGGAACCAATCGTAGATGCGGCGCAATTCGCCGATCGGCTCGGGATGGAAGTCGACGCGCAAATCGACCAGGGCAAACGGTTCCGCGCCGAACACGAGCAGTGCGGCCGACCTTTGCCCTTCGGCCTGGCCGCCGGCCTTGCCGGCCGCTTCGACGGCGCGCATCAACCGCTCCCAAAGCTCCTCGTCCTCGCTGGACTCCAGCGAAGCCGCCATCGCCTTGACCACCGCCTCCGATACGACGGCGTTGCCCATGGCGACCCATTGCCGGCCCATGAAATGGCCGCTGTATCCGTTGCTCGTCGGCCCGCTGAAGGCCGCGGTGTTGCCGTAGCTGTCGACGATCCCGATCTGTCGTCGCACGATATGCGGGTCGCTGGCCTCGAGCTCGGCCAGCACCTTGGTCGCCGAGTAGCCGAGGTCCAGCAGCCGACCGCACAGCATCGTCTGCCGCGGATCGGCGATCAGCTGGACCGAGGCCGCGCCGTAGCCGGGCCGCACGATCGGACAGCGATTGCCGACCGCGGGCGCCCGCGTCGCCATGCCGACGCCCAGCCTGCCGGTACGGGGGCAGCGTGCGACGGCGGTGAAGGTCATGCGAATCGGACTCCTGAAGCGATGGCCTGCCAGGGCGGCTGGAAGGGCTGCTGCCGAGAAAGCAAGAAGCGCACCAGAAAAAGCGGTTCTGCCGGATCGCCGGGCGTCTTATGCTTGGCGGCGGAACCGCCACTACCGCCAGAAATGAATTCCCAGGAGGAACGAGCGCAATGGCTTACAAGATCATGATCATGGGCGCGTCCTACGGGTCGCTGCTCGCCTCCAAAGTCCTGTTCGGCGGCCATTCGGTGCACCTGATCTGCCTGCCGGCCGAGGCGGAGCTGATCAATTCCGAGGGCTTTCGCGTGCGCATGCCGATCCGCGGCCGCAAGGACCCGATCGAAATCGACTCGCGCAAGCTGCCGGGCAAGGTCTCGGCCGGCGGCACCGCGGGCGTCAATCCCGGCGACTACGACCTCGTCGGCCTCGCCATGCAGGAGCCGCAATATCGCTCGCCCGGCGTGCGCGAGCTTCTGGACGCCGTGGCCAAGTCCAAGGTGCCCTGCATGTCGATCATGAACATGCCGCCGCTGCCCTATGTGAAACGCATCGCCGGTCTTAACTACGATCTGCTGAAGCCCGCCTATACCGATCCCACCGTATGGGACAGCTTCGATCCCGAGACGCTCACCCTGTGCAGCCCCGATCCGCAGGCGATCCGGCCGCCGGAGGAGAAGGTCAATGTGCTGCAGGTCACGCTGCCGACCAACTTCAAGGTCGCGCGGCTCAAGGACGAGAAGTCGACCGCCATCCTGCGCCAGCTCGAGAAGGACATCGACGCGGTGCGCTTCGACACGGGCGACGGCAAGATCGAACTGCCGGTCAAGCTCCGGGTCTACGACTCGATCTTCGTGCCGCTCGCCAAATGGGCGATGCTGCTCGCCGGCAACTATCGCTGCGTCACCAAGGACGGCATGCGGACCGCGCAGGAAGCGGTCCATAGCGATATCGACACGTCGCGTTCGGTCTACAATTTCGTCAACGATCTCTGCGTCAAGCTGGGCGCCAACCCGAACGATCTCGTGCCGTTCGAAAAATACGCGGCCGCCGCCCAGAGCCTGGTGCGTCCGGCCTCCGCCGCGCGCGCACTCAACAATGGCCTGCCCAACATCGAACGCGCCGACAAGCTGGTGCAGCTGATCGCCCGTCAGAAGGGCCTCAGCCATCCGGTCATCGATGCCGGCGTTGCCCTGGTCGATGCAAGGCTCGAAGCCAACCGCAAGAAGGCCGCCGCCGCCTGAGCATGGACGCTCGCTAAGCGCGCGAACGCCGCGAAACCTTTCCCTCGGCGTCCTCGATCAGGACGTCGTTGGCTTCGGTCAGGAAAAGGCCATGGCCGACCACGCCGGCCAGACTGTCGAGGCTTGCGCCCAACCACACGACATCGAGACCGGCGGGAAGAGGCGCATCGATCACCGGATTGCCGTTGTCGGTCGTGTAGGGCGTTCCATCGGCTTTCAATCGGACGGGTCCCTCGAGTCCGATGGCGCGCAAGCCTTGTCGGACTGACTCGAGATCAGATGCTCTTGGTTCGATCGGCAGAGGCGCCTTTTCCCCCAGCCGCGACGAAAGCTTGTCCGATTGAATCAGATACACGCGTCGCGCCGAGGCATGCGCCACGATTTTCTCGCGCGTCATCGCGCCGCCTCGGCCCTTGATCATCTGCAACGCGGGATCGACCTCGTCGGCGCCGTCGAACAGGAAATCGAGGCGCCCGATCTCCTCGAGACTGCCGACAACGAGTCCCAGCGTGGCCGCCAGATCGTGCGAGGCCTGGCTGGTGGCGACGCAGCGAAGGTCCAGCCGCTCCGCCGCGGCGCGCTGCGCCAGGGCGCGAATGGCCCGCGTCGCGGCCCGGCCCGTGCCCAGGCCCACCTTCATGCCGCTGATGATGTCCTTGACAGCCGCGGTCGCCAGCAAGTCCTGCGTCATGCGTGTCTCGTTTCCTTTGCTGTGAAGCTTTGACCGACATACTGTGTAGTCAAGGCGACAGCACTACCGAATCCATAAAGTGCCGCTGGCGTCATGGGTAACAAAATGCTTTGAGCAGCGTTATAGTTTAGGGCTCGCGCGCCGCTGGCGATACAGAGGCTTAATCTAGAGCAACAGACCGCGGTTCGCATGGCCTCTCGTCGACCTCCCACGACCAAAATATCCGCCATTGTTTCCGACGTTGACGGGACACTGGTCACCAATGACAAGCAGCTGACCGACCGTAGCCGGGCGGCTGTCGCGGCGATCCGAAAGGCCGGCATTCCCTTCTCGATCATCAGCAGCCGGCCACCCCGCGGCATAGCGCCCTTGATGAAGGCGCTCGGCATCGACAGGCCGAGTGCGGGTTTCAACGGCGGTGTCGTCGTGGCGCCCGATTTGTCGGTCCTGCAGCAACATCTCATTTCTCCCGAAACTGCCCGTCGCACCGTGGATTTCCTGGCTGGGCGCGAGGTAGACACCTGGGTGTTCAGCGGCCAGGACTGGCTGCTGCAGAACGACGCCGGGCCGCATGTCGAGCACGAGACATTCACGGTGGGCTTTCCGCCCATCGTTGTCGCCGAGTTCGGCAAGGCCCTCGACACGGCGGCCAAGATCGTCGGCGTCAGCAAAAATCACGATTTTCTGACGGGCTGCGAGATCGAGCTGGCCGAACTCATGGGTGACGCCGCAACCGTCGTTCGCTCGCAGCTCTACTATCTCGACACGACCGATCGGCTCGCCAACAAGGGCGTGGGGTTGCTGGAATTGGCGAAACTGGTGGGTGTGCCCCCGTCGGAAATCGCCGTGATCGGCGATGGCGGCAACGACGTCACGATGTTCGAACAAGCCGGTCTCAGCATCGCCATGGGCAATGCCCAGCCGGCGGTCAAGGCCGAGGCCCACTTCGTCACCGCCAGCAACAGCGAAGACGGCTTCGCCGCGGCGGTCGAGCGCTTCATCCTGGGAGGCGAGCGATGACTGGACGGCCGATCATCGTCGCCCCTTCCATCCTGTCGGCGGATTTCGGCCGACTTGCCGAGGAGGTGCGCGCTGTCGATTTGGCCGGTGCGGACTGGATTCACGTCGATGTCATGGACGGCCGCTTCGTGCCCAACATCACGCTGGGGCCGCTGATCGTCCAGGCCGTGCGGCGCGCAACCGCCAAGCCGCTCAATGTGCATCTGATGGTCGTCGAGCCGGAGCGCCACATCGCCGGTTTTGCCAAGGCGGGCGCCGATCACCTTCTCGTGCACGCCGAACCGACGGCGACCTTCCATCTGCATCGGGTGCTGTCCCAGATCCGCGAGCTCGGCAAGAAGGCGGGGGTGGTGCTGGACCCGGCCAGCCCCCTTGATGCCATCGAATACGTCCTCCATCTCTGTGACGTCATCATGATCATGACCGTCAATCCCGGCTTCGCCGGCCAATCGTTCCTGCCGGAAATGCTTCCGAAGATTCGCCGCCTGCGCGAACTCTGCGAGGCGCGCGGCCTCGATCCCTTCATCGAAGTCGACGGCGGCCAGAATCGCGAGCATGCCCGCCAGTCGGTCGAAGCCGGCGCCAATGTCATCGTTGCCGGATCGGCGATTTTCGGATCGAAGGACTATGCCGCCGCAATCTCGGCCATTCGCGGGCAGCCACAATGACCGGCCGGTCCGTGTTCGAAACCGCGGCCCTGGGCAGCCGAACGACGGCCTTCCTTGTCGCCGGCGCCGAAAAGCGCAAGATTCGTGATCTTCCATCGGCCAGGCTTGCGGCGGTCGGGAAAATGCGTTTGTTCGCAGATGCCGCAGCCGCCGGCCGGTCAGCTCCTTGAATAAACATCGAGGTCATCATGTCCCTTACCTCGCAAAATGCCGCGCAAGCCCGCTCTTCGACTTCAGAGGAAGTCGATCTCGACGAGCTTTGCATCAACACCATCCGCACCCTGTCCATGGATGCGGTGCAAAAGGCCAATTCTGGCCATCCCGGCACGCCGATGGCCCTGGCGCCGGTGGCCTACGCCCTGTGGCAGCAGTTCCTGCGCTACGACCCGAAGGAGCCGACCTGGCCCAACCGCGACCGCTTCGTGCTGTCGAACGGGCATGCCTCGATGCTGCTCTATTCCCTGATCCATCTTGCCGGCGTGCAGGCCAAGGACGGCCCGGCATTGAGCCTCGACGACATCAAGCAATTCCGTCAGCTCGACAGCAAATGTCCCGGCCATCCCGAATATGGCCTGACCGTCGGGGTCGAGACGACCACCGGACCGCTGGGGCAGGGCTGCGGCAACAGCGTCGGCATGGCGATCGCGTCACGCTGGCTGGCGGCGCACTTCAATCGCCCCGGCTTCGCCATCTTCGACTACGACGTCTATACGTTGTGCGGCGACGGCGACATGATGGAAGGCATTTCCAACGAAGCGGCGTCGCTGGCCGGCCATCTCAAGCTCGGCAACCTGTGCTGGATCTACGACAATAACGGCATCACCATCGAAGGCCATACGAACCTGACCTTCGGCGACGACATGGCCATGCGCTTCCGCGCCTATGGCTGGCACGTCGAGCACGTGAAGGATGCCAACGACATAGAGGCGCTCGACAAGGCCTTCGCAGGCTTCTGCAGCCGGACGGATGCGCCCACCTTCATCATCGTCGACAGCCATATCGGCTTCGGCTCGCCGAACAGGCAGGATACCGCGGCCGCGCACGGTGAGGCGCTGGGCGCCGAAGAGGTCCGCCTTACCAAGCGCAACTACGGCTGGCCGGAAGACGCGCAGTTCCTCGTGCCCGATGGTGTGCGCAAGCATTTTGACGACGGCATCGGCCAGCGTGGCGCCAAGCATCGGCAGGACTGGCAGAAGCTGATGACCGCCTACCGCGCCGAGCATCCGAAGGAAGCAGGCGACCTCGAACAGATGCTGGCCGGCAAGGTTCCCGCCGGCTGGGACGCCGACCTGCCGACCTTCGCCGCCGATGCCAAGGGCATTGCGAGCCGGGACTCGTCCGCCAAGGTGATCAATGCCTTTGCGCCACGCTATCCCGCGTTCGTCGGCGGCTCGGCCGATCTTGCGCCGTCGACCAAGACGCGCCTCACCTTCGAGGGCGCGGGCGACCTCGAGCCCGGCACCCTGGGCGGCCGCAACATGCATTTCGGCATCCGCGAGCACGCCATGGGCGCGGTCGTGAACGGCATGGTGCTGAGCGGCGTCCGCGCGTCAGGGTCGACCTTCCTGATCTTCTCCGACTACATGAAGAACCCCATCCGGCTCGCGGCCCTGATGGACCTGCCGGCCATCCATGTCTTCACCCATGATTCGATCGGCCTGGGCGAGGACGGCCCGACCCACCAGTCGATCGAGCAGCTCGCCGGCCTGCGTGCCATTCCACGCCTCGTCACCTTGCGGCCGGGCGACGCCAACGAGGTGGTCGAGGCCTGGCGCGTCATCGTCGGGCTCAAGCATCAGCCGGCTTGCCTCGTGCTGAGCCGTCAGGCGCTGCCCACTTTGGATCGCTCACGCTATGCGCCAGCGGCCGGCGTGGCGCGCGGCGCCTATGTCCTGGCCGACGCCAAGCCGGGCAAGCCCGAGGTCATCCTGATGGGCACCGGCAGCGAATTGTCGCTCTGTGTCGAGGCCTATGAGGCGCTGGCGCGCGAGGGCATTGCCGCCCGCGTGGTCAGCATGCCGTCGTGGGAACTGTTCGAGGAGCAGGACGCGGCCTATCGCGACAGCGTCTTGCCAACCGACGTCACGGCACGCGTCTCGGTCGAGGCTGCATCGCCCATCGGCTGGGATCGCTACGTCGGGCGGGATGGCGCGAAGATCGCGATGAACGGCTTTGGCGGGTCGGCGCCGGCCAAGGATCTGTTCAAGAAATTCGGCTTCACACCCGACAAGGTGGTCGCCGCCGCAAAGCAACAGCTGGCAAAGTCGGGAAAACGCACGTGAACCCGTTGAAGCAACTCGAAGCCTGCGGCCAGGCTCCCTGCGGTCCGATAAGGGAGCACCCGGATGCCTGACACCCAGCCGATCCGCGTCCCTTCGTCCTCGCAAAGGGTGCAGTCGCCGCCGCGCCGGCAGCCCAAGCCGGCCGATCCCTGCGCCATGGTGATCTTTGGCGCCGGCGGCGATCTCACCAAGCGCCTGGTGGTGCCCGCCCTCTACAACCTCGCACACAGCAAGGTGCTGCCGGAAAAGTTCGCCTTGATCGGCGTCGGCCACGGCGACGGCACCGCCGAACAGTGGCGCGACAGCCTCTTTGCCATGCTGAAGAGCTTCGTCGGCAACACCTCCGCGGAATTCGATGTCGCCAACATCGACGAGGCGGCGTGGAAGCGGCTGGCGGATCGGATGACGTACATCCCGGGCGATTTCACCAAGCCCGAGATCTACGGCAAGATCCGCGACGCGCTGGCCGAGGCGGAGAAAGCGCACGGCACGGCCGGCAACGCCATCTTCTACCTTGCCGTCGCGGACCGCTTCTTCGGCACCGTCATCGATCAGCTCGGCAAGGCCAAGCTCACCGAACAGGGCGAGCCTGACGCCGGCGGCAAGCCGTCGTTCTGGCGCCGCGTGGTGATCGAGAAGCCGTTCGGCCACAGCCTGCAATCGGCGCGCGAGCTCAACGCCGACATCCTGCGCACGCTGCACGAGGACCAGATCTTCCGCATCGACCATTTCCTGGGCAAGGACACCGTCCAGAGCATCATGGCGTTCCGCTTCGCCAACGGACTGTTCGAG
>Ga0208989_10000416_pt1 | contig 12018 bp, 12 predicted proteins | sample MedBloCAOM3_M1_FD_187852 | JGI IMG/M metagenome (GOLD analysis project Ga0208989, IMG submission 187852) | Forest soil microbial communities from El Dorado National Forest, California, USA - Mediterranean Blodgett CA OM3_M1 (SPAdes) (version 2) | ecosystem: Environmental > Terrestrial > Soil >...
GGGGCGGCCGGTCTGCGCTCACGTGCAGTCATTGCCACCAAGGTGGGCCTGGAATGGCGCGACGGAAAGGTCTACCGGAACGCGACCCGGGATCGGATCATGCGGGAGATTGACGAATCGCTGCGCCGACTGCGCACCGACCACATCGACATCTACCAGGTCCACTGGCCCGACCCGCTCGTGCCCATCGAGGAGACCGCCGAGGCGATGCGCACGCTCCACGATCAGGGCAAGATTCGCGCCATCGGCGTCAGCAATTTCTCGGTCGCACAGATGGAGCGCTTCCGCGGGGTTGCGCCTCTGCACGTGCTGCAGTCACCCTACAACCTCTTCGAGCGAGCCATCGAAGCGGAGATTCTCCCCTACTGCCGCACGAACAACATCGCGACGCTCGGGTATGGCGCGCTCTGTCGCGGGCTGCTGAGCGGCCGGATGCGGGCGGACACCATCTTCGAAGGCGATGATCTGCGGCGGCTCGACCCGAAGTTCCAGCCGCCCCGATACGCGCAGTACCTGACAGCCGTTGGGGAGCTCGATCAACTCGCGCGGGATTTCTTCCACCGGCGCGTGATTCACCTAGCCGTACGCTGGATGCTCGACCAGGGCATCAGCGTGGCGCTCTGGGGCGGCCGCCACCCCGACCAGTTGCAGGCCGCGCTCGGTGTGGCGGGCTGGTCGCTCGGCGCCGCAACGCGGGCGAGAATCGATCGCATCCTGAGCGAGGCGATCACCGATCCCGTCGGGCCCGAGTTCATGGCGCCCCTGCAACGATCCTGACGGCTCAGAACCACGGAGTTGAAGAAATGAAGACTGGATTCATCGGCCTGGGCCGGATGGGCACGGCGATGGCGGCAAACCCGGTGAAGGCCGGACTTGATGTCGCCGTGTTCAACCGCAGTCCCGCGAAGCGTCGCGCGCTCCTCGAACCAGGTGCACACGAGGCAGGCAGTGTTGCTGGAGGCTTGGCACTCGTCGGACGCGGTGGTCATTGTGCGCGATGGATCGCGGCAGCTCTGGGGAGCGGGCTCGTAGCGCTGATGCTGCCTCACGGCGCGCATGCCGACAATTTCTCGAAGGCCTACTACGACTCTCGCGCCGACCAACTCGTGGTCTCGATGATTTATAGTGGCACGAATCCAGAGCATACCTTTAGCTTGCAATGGGGGCAGTGCCAGGACGTCAATGGCAGCAACCTGCACGAGGTGGCCGTCCAGGTGCTGGACAGTCAATGGCAAGACGAGGCCCTCCGCCCATATAAGAAAACGGTGCGATTTAGCCTGGCGGGCATTCCTTGCCGGCCTGCGAAAGTGACATTGAGAACCGCACCACGGTTCATTTACACCGTGGTGATTCCCGCCCCGAATGGACGCCCGCCTTAATCCGCGCAAATTCGTTTGCTGTGCTGGCCGTGCCGCGGTCTTGAAATCAGATTATCGGCCCCCAATGGATTTTCTATGGCCGATAGTTTGCACATCGTGTGTCCGCACTGCGACACGGTCAACCGTATTCCCGCTGCACGCCTCGATGCCGCACCGAGGTGCGGGCAGTGCCATCAGCCCCTGTTCACGGGCCATGTGATCGAGTTGACCCGCGTCAATTTCCATAGGCACATCGAACGTAACGAGGTACCCGTGGTGGTCGATTTTTGGGCCCCCTGGTGCGGTCCCTGCCGCATGATGGCACCACAATTCTCTGAAGCCGCTGCAGAGCTGGAACCCAGGACGCGCCTGGTGAAGGTCAATACTGAGGCCGAGCCGAGCGTCGCCGACCAATTCAACATCCGCAGCATTCCCACGTTGGCGTTGTTCAAGTCAGGTCGCGAGATAACCCGTCAGTCTGGCGCACTGGGCAAGTCAGACATAGTCAGTTGGGTGCGCACCCACGCCTGACACATCGGCACTCCGAAGCTGGCGTCGCGAACTGTCGTGTGGCGGAGATCCATCCACATGTAAACGATGCGTGGGCCCAATACGCGTAGAACACACACGATCCTTAAAGCATGTAACCGATGTCCGAAGCGCCGGTCGGGTAGGCGAAGACCGTCGTCTTCAGGTCTTCGGCCGTGAGCCCCTTGCGGATCGCCAAGGCAAACACATTGATGACCTCGTCGGCGTGCGGGCCGACGAGGTGGGCACCGAGGATTCGCTCGCTCGGCTCCTCAACGAGGACCTTGAAGCCGTAGGTTGGCTCGGCCACCCGGCGCGCCGTATACCAATCCGATGCCTTCTCGCTTTGCATGCGGAACTTAAGACCGCCCTGGCGCGCGCGTGCCTCAGTCAACCCGACCGCGGCGATCGGCGGTATCGTGAAGGCGACACTCGGCACGCCAAGATAGTTCGGCCGGTGGCGGTTGCCCTCCAGCAGGTTGGCCGCGACGACCTTTGCGTCATGGCTGGACACCGGGGTGAGCGGCGGTCCGCTCTCGGCAGCGTCGCCAGCGGCATACACGGCCGGGTTCGAGACACTTTGCAGGAACTCATTGAGCTTCAGGCGCCCATTCTCCGCCGCGATTCCAGCGGCGTTGAGATCGAGGGCCTCGAGTGCGGGCGCTCGCCCAGCCGCATGGACCACGAGATCGGCCTCGAGCGTGCGTGAGTCTCCTTCCCTGGAGACTCGGACCGTGAAGCCGGTGTCTGACTTCTCGATCGCTTCGACGGCGGTCCGGGTGTGCACGTCGACGCCAATCGCCCGAAACTTCTCCATGAGCCAGCCGACGAGATCCGGATCGAAGTGCTTGAGGATGCGCTCGCCCCGCTGCACGATCGCGACCTGCGCGCCCGCGCGCGCGGCGATGTGGGCGAATTCGGCGGCAATGTAGCCACCGCCCGCTAGAACGATCCGCCGCGGCAGGCTTTCGAGGGCGAGGAACTCCTCGTGGGTCACCAGGTGCCCCGCGCCTGGAATCCCGAGCTTGATCGGTTCGGCACCCGCAGCGATGAGGAAGTAGCGGGCTTCGAGTGCCGTGCCGTCGATGACCATGCTGTTTCGGTCAGTGAATCTCGCCTGCCCGTGGAAGGTGTCGATACCCTTCTCGGCGTAGCTGTGCTCACGCCTTTGCGGAATCGGATCGGTGAAGGTGCGCTTGAAGGCAATCAGCTCAGGCCAGTTGATCCTGACATGACCCGCCACGCCTCGGCCGCGCATGCGCCCCACGCTGTCGACCGTCTCAACACCCGCGATCAGCATCTTTTTCGGATCACAGCCCCGCAGCGCACAAGTGCCGCCGAACGGTCGGAAATCGATCACCGCGACGCTCCAGCCGGCGGCGCGCACACGCATCGCAGCCACCATCGCCGCCGTGCCGGTTCCAACAATCACGAGGTCGTATCGTCTCGTCATGTTGTTTCTCCGAGGGCTTCGCAGCGGAACATCAGCCAGCTCTCCCGCGATGAAACTAGCGGGCACCGTAGCCTGCCTCCGTTGCCGTGGCGCTTCACGACGAGCACGGCCAGCGGCTCACGTACACTGCGCCCGAGCGTCAGCGGCATGGAACGGAAAGTTGGCGTCCTTGCCGGATGGTTATAAGTTGTTGATTATACTAGATAAAAAAATCAGAACTGCCCGGGAGATCACTCCAACGGGCGAACCTTCTCTTCTGAAATCAGACAGTTACCTCTTCGACGCCGTTTTGTTACCAGGCACGCTTCCGTTAATAAAGGAGAGATAGAGAGCAGGGGATTTCGAGCGGGTTGTCTATTTGGTCATAGTATCTCAGGACGCGAGGGCACTTGGCTGGTCACACGGCGCGCGAGAAGTCAGTCGCCACGGTTCGGCCAACGGTCCGCGCGAAGCGGATGTCCATTCGGCTAAGTCGCGCGCGGACCGCCGGCCGAAAGGGATTCTGGCACTGGTCTTGCAGAGCGAAGCTGTGAGAGCGCACGTGTCGGATGGTTCGGCTCATTGTCGGGCAGCCTTTGCCCATCGGCGCTGGTGAGACGCGCCGGCCCACTACTTACCGGCCTGCGGAGGAATTCGGGGACCCAGGGTGAGCCCTCAGGTTTTACCGGTGCTCCACACAATTCCCGCTCCAATTGTCTGACGCGCTCTTTCGCGCGACGTAGCTCCTTGAGCCTTCGTGCTTTGCCAATGACTTGTTGTAACTCGTCGTCGCTCATGGCAGGAACTGTCCTTCGGAGCCGGAGCTGTTGGCGGCCAACGCGCGATCGAGATTGAATGTTGGGTCGATAGGCTGTCGGTTTGTTTCACCGACGCCAAACAGTCCGGAGTTGAGCCGCACTGTCAGAGTCGCAAAGTCCTGACCGTGGTTCGGTAGTCGGACACCACCGTTCGACCAATGGCGTATGGTGAGCTCAGCGATTGCCCGGTTGCCGGGCAGACGAAAGCGCAGCCCGAGTTGAGAGGCAAAGTCCCACCGTGTGGTACTCAATTCGTCCGACTTGGTTTTTCCCGCCAATCCGAATCCGACGAATCCCTTTACCGGGCCACTTTCGAATAGCTGCCAGCGGCGTGAGAGCGAGACTCCCCAGTAGGGATCAGCCATCACCCGCTCGTTGTGCGATGCTCGGTCGTGGAGCATCTGTTGACCGGTCACGCGAAAGAATCCGAGCTCGTAGCGGCTTTCGCTCCAGGTCACCGACACGGGCACGACCGTGCCGCCTGTCGTGCCCCAGAAGTGATAGGTTCCGCCCAGTCCGATCTGCACTTCACAGCCCCCGCAGAACGACTGCGCGTTCGCAGACCGTGGCGTGTAGGCTGCGCAAACGAGTAGCACGAGAAAGGCGATCCTGATGAAAGCCGCGGTGGTGGGGCGGAACTTGCGCGGTACGCGACGCGGCGCCTCGGGGGCGCGTAGATCGCGCAGTCTCTCGGGCCTGAATTCCACCGGCTCATGAGCACGATCACAACTCTTCACTCCCATGGTTGGCATAGGCTAGAAGGCCAACACCTAACGCGGAAGCCTATCTCTCTAGATGGGAACTATCTGCGCGAGCGATATCCCTTGGTGTTTCCAACTGACGGGCCCGCGCGTAGAGCGCAGACAATGTCAGTTCGCCGAAATGGGCATCTATTCCCGGATTCGGAAATAGAGTTTTAGCCGTGACGTTGAGAAAACGGCGGCGTGCGCCGATCGACGCAATGCGCCCGAGGGTCAGGCCGTTACGCCATAACTAGCTCAACACGCACTGAAACCGTTTCGGCACGGATCCTTTACGCGACAATCAACAAGTCGCGGACTGCGCTTACCCCCGGTGCCATCCACGCCGCGTCTCTGGCGCGTTCCCGGGCGTACCACGACCCCACCACGCCCTCGAGGGTCACCAAACCATCGACAACCTTGACGCGGATGAAGCGGGCGTCAAGATCGGCGCTGCGCCGGAGCGCCCGCTCGATGGGTGACTTTAAGTCCGTGGTTTGCGGCTGCGCCCGAAGCGTGATCTGGTTTGAGACTCCGGCGACGCCGGCCAGGTTTCGGACTATGGTTTCGGCGGCGGCTCGCTGGAAATGCCAGTCAAGTTGACCAGAAAGGGTGACCCACCGGTTCTCGACGCTCACCTCCACTTGACCGCTGGGGACAAGAGCGGCCCAGCCGAGCGAGGTACGCGCACGCATAGCGATTTCCTCGTCCGCATCTGCGATTCCGTCGGTGACTCTCACTTCAAGGCTCTCAACGACTGCAGCGCGGACGCCGACGACGCGTTTCACGGCTTGCTCTGCCGCAACTTTTTCGGCATACGTCGAAACGTAGCCGGAGAGGCGGACAACACCCTGATCGGCTGTGACGGCAATCTGTGCTGAGGGAATGTGCGGCTGCCAGTCGAGCTCATCGAGTACGTCCTGTCGCAGCTTTGAATCATCCATGGTCATCACTCCCGCAGATCCAATAGAGGGATGTCGTTTGGAACAGATTTAGGCTTGACTGCACGGGGTCGTGGGATGCGCGGTGATGCACGTTCATCACTCATTCCTCATCTCCTTCGATCGCCTTTCGAGCACGCGGTGGCGTGGGAAGAGGACAGTGTTCCTCGGCGCGTCCTCGGCGATCGCGGCGGCGGGTTGGGACGCCTTCTGGTTCAGCCGCTGGGCGTCTTCTTGCTTGAGGTGGTCGATGAGCCAGCGCCCCGCCGGCCCCGGGGGGCTGTCGGTGCGGTAGACGGCCGACATGGTTATGACGTGGCCGTCGGGCGGTGTCTCCTCGGCCGAGATCTGAACGAGCTCGCCGCTTGCCAGGTCCGCCTCCACCACGTGCAGCGGCATGAAGCCGAATCCGAACCCTGCGCGCAGGAAGTCCAGCTTGGCCCCCAGATGTGCCAGGAGCCACGTTCTCGGGGACAGATGGGCGAATTCGCGGCCCGGCGGGAGATCCGGGCGATCGGTATGTACCAGCTGGAGGTACTCAGCGAGGACGGGGGTCGGGACCGGCGCGTCGTGGATTGCCAGCGGGTGCTGTGGCGAGACGACCAGGGTCATCCTGACCGTCAGGAGCCGTTCGCAGGTGAGCAGCGGTGGCGCGAGCGACAAGGATGCGACGACGCCGATGACGCGCTGCCGGTCGAGCACCTGCTGGACCACGGCGCGCCGCCCCTCCATGTAGAGCCTTAACGCGGTCGCAGGGAATTTCTCCTGGAAGGCGGCCACGGCACCGGTGATCGGCGCGATCGGAAACATGATGTCGGCGACCACGCTCAGTTCCGGTTCAAGCCCACGGGCCATGCCCCTCGCCCGGGCCTTGAAGAGGTCGATGTCGCCCGCGACAGTGCGTGCATCGGCAAGAAGTGCGCGGCCTTGATCGGTTAGCAGCGGGAGTCGAGCGCTGCGATCGAAGAGCTTCACGCCGAGCTGCCCTTCCAGATTCGCGAGCGTCTGGCTGACGACGGACTGGGCGCGCCTCAGGTGGCGGCCGGCTGCCGAGAAGCTGCCTTCGTCCGCGGCCGCGATGAAGGTGCGTAGTTGATCGAGCGATACGCCATCTAGCATGGTTCTTCCCTCCGCATCTCGGTGATCAAGCACCTGCTGTTGATGGCGGAAGCAGACCTTCGTCCGCGGTTGAAGCCCGTCCTAACGTCTGCAGCGTAGCGCGGAAGACAGGCGCGCCATACGCGCCATTGGAGAGAGGCAGCCGTGGGCTGAAAGGGATTGATGGGACCATGTATACGAGTGTAGACTTTATCTTGAGAGAAGTCTACAAGTGTATACATGATCGAAAAGCAGAGAGTGTCCGTTGACCAACCCAAGCGGCCGCGAAACGCGGTGGCCACCCGCGAGGCCATCCTGCAGTCGGCCTTGGCCGCGTTCTCGCGCCATGGTTATGACGGCGTTGGGGTTCGGGATATCGCGCAGGCGGCCGGCGTGACCGCGGTGCTTGTGAATCGGTATTTCGGCTCCAAGGAGGAACTGTTCGCCGCCGCGGTCGAGGTCGCGTTTGCCGATCGCAGCTTGTTCGAAGGCGATTCCTCAATGCTCGCACCGGGCTTAACGGCCGTGATCATGACAAGAACCGAGAAGGATGCCGAGCCCATAAATCCATTCTTTTTGCTGCTGCGCTCCGCGCCCAATCCTCGAGCAGCGGAAATATTGCGGGATAGTATCGCTCGCCATTTCGAGCGACCGTTGACATCCTTACTGCGGGGTCCAAGGGCGGGTGAGCGAGCCGCGATCATTCTCGCCGTGGTCATGGGTCTATCGCTGTTTCGCAAAGTCATTGGTAGCAAGGCGCTTGCGGACGCAAACGCCGCGAGCCTTTCCGGGGACCTCAAGACGATGTTTCAACGACTGATCGGTAGCGCAGCCAGTCGTGAGTCGCCGGTTCGAAGAAGCCATGCGGAAAAGCGCAATCAACGCCGCCTTTAGCGTGCGCGTCGGCGGGATTGCGACTTACCGCTCGCTGCGACTTCGTCGTGGTCGATCAGGGCACGATGGACCTACAGATTGGCTAAGTGGCTCGGGTAAGCGGTGAGGAGCCCTATGGCTCCGCTCGTCCATGGAATTCACTCGCGGCCGTCTCGACCAAGGTCGAAGGTGAACACGCCGCCGCGCCCCTGCGGTCGCTCCAATACCTCGGGGTGACGCAAAGTGCGCACGGTGTCGTGATAACCGGCACGCCAGTGATCCTGCATGCTCAGAGCGGAGAAATCGTAGTCTTTCGAGGCACCTTCATAGCGCTTTGAGCGGTAGATCAGCTGAATGAGATTGTAGACCTTGCTGCTCGCCACGCCCCTTAGCAACTCGACCTCGGCATTCTGCTTCAAGTCATCGGGTAGCTCGTTAAGCAAGTGCGTGAGCGCCGCTCTTAAGCGCTGTGTTCGCCTAAAGCTGTCCGAGTTGGCGCGAGTACGGCTCGAGTACTGAATCTCTTTCTGTCGCGTCGTGACGTCAGCAAGGGTCCGTGGAAGGTCGCCGCGCGCGCTCCACAGGTCCACCTGGAACGCTAGCGTATCGCGCTGCGGCTCCGATTCCAGAACCCATTGCAACGGTGTATTGGACACCATGCCCCCGTCCCAATAGTGCTCGCCGTCGATTTCTACCGCGGGAAAGCCGGGTGGCAGGGCGCCGCTACTCATGACGTGCGCCGGCCCGATCGTGTGCGTCATGGTGTCGAAGTAGGTGAAGTTGCCCGTCCGCACATTGACAGCGCCGACACTGAGGCGCATGTCGCCCGCGTTAAGCCGATCGAAGTCTACGAGCTCGTCCAGCTTCGCTCTCAGCGGTGCGGTGTCGTACCAGCTTGTGGCCTCCGGTGCGCCCGAAGGCGCGAGCCAGGGTGGCGAGGCACGTGGGGCAAAGAAACCCCAGGCGCCGGCCACAAGCGCGAACGCCGCGCTTGCCTGGTTAGTAAGCTCACGCGCCAGATCGCCACGTCCCAGCACGCGTCCGACAGCATTGCCGACGAGTGACCAGGGGTGGGACGTCACACCCTCCCAGAAAGCGCGTAGCCGGTCGACCCGCGTCTCGGGAGGGTTGCCCGCGATGAGCGCTGCATTGATAGCGCCGATTGAGATCCCCGCCACCCAATCGGGATGAACACCGGCCTCCGAAAGGGCCTCGTAGACGCCGGCCTGATAGGCGCCGAGCGCTCCGCCGCCCTGCAACAGGAGCGCGATTTGCTCAAACGGCGGCCGGCCCAGCCCCGTATGGTGCTTGCGATGACCCGGATTCGTGCGCCTTGGCATTTTAGGGACCCTCGAGCGCCTGCCGCTGACTGCGGCTGTAGTGGCTCACGACGGCCGGCGCGGAAGTGGAAGCTCGCCGGGGGGCTGACGAGCGCTTAAGCAGTTCCGGCGCCGGCCGTGGTGAGGAGGGTGTCTTCGAGACTGACAACACGGTCGAGATACCAGTAACGAATTCCCAGGTCCCAAAACAGATTGGTCGTCACGTAGTACTTGGCCCCGACTCCCAGATTGGCAGTGACGCCGTTACCGCCATAGGCCTCGATCGCCTGCGCGCGCGCCTGTTGCCGAGCCACCGCCGGCGCCTTGTAGAGCGCCACCGCTGCGAGTGCTGCCAGACTGAACCTACTCATTGCGTGCTTCATGAATGTGTCTGCCGCAGGCCGCGCCGAGCAGCCTCCCCGTCAGCGGGTGGTCCAGACAACTGACCTGCGGCATGAGTCCTCCATGGGGTGAGCAGTGGGCACAGAGTAAAAGGCACACATCCCCCTCGGAAGCCTATATCTATCGATAGGATCTATCTTCGACGGCGATATGTGTTCGATGGCGTTGCGAGTCGCGCGCGTTCATGCAGTCGCGAGCCTGAGAAGTTCTCTCCAGCGAGGCGCGGGTCAAGGCGAGCCAGGCGCTGGCGAATCTGGGAGGGGCGCGTCACGTTGGCGCCGTAACAGCCGCGAAGAGAGGACCAGTGTCCCTGTCAGTCCCCTGCGGCAGTGCCTTATTCCATGAACCAACCGTGACTGACCACCAGGGACTGGCCCGTCAACGCGTTGGTCCTGGCGCCGGCGAAATAAAGCACGGCCTCGGCGACCTCCTCTTGGGTCGTGAATTGCCCGTCGACGGTCCCCTTCAGCATCACGTTCCTGACGACGTCGGCTTCGCTGATGCCGAGTTCCTTGGCCTGTTGGGGAATCTGCCTTTCGACCAATGGCGTTCGTACGAAACCCGGGCATACTACGTTGGCGCGGACATTGTGCTGCGCGCCTTCCTTGGCCACCACCCGCGCCAGCCCGAGGATGCCGTGCTTGGCGGTCACGTAAGCGGCCTTCAGCGGCGATGCCTCCTTCGAGTGCACCGAACCCATGTAGACGATCGAGCCCGATGCGGCGGCGTACATGTACTTAAGGCACGCCTTGGTGGTTAGAAATGCGCCATCGAGGTGCACGGCAAGTATTTTCTTCCACTCAGCGAGCGGGAACGATTCGACGCGGTGGACGAACTGGATGCCGGCGTTACTCACCAGGATGTCGACGCCCCCGAATGCGTCTGCGACGGCCGCGACCCCCGCGTCGACGGCCCGCTCATCGGTCACATCCATCGCCACGCCGAGCGCCTGTCCGCCGGCAGCCTCAATCTCGGCGGCGACCGCTTCTGCCGCGACCGGATTCAGATCCGCGACGGCCACCGCCGCGCCCTCGCGTGCGAACGCCAGCGCCAAGTGTTTGCCGATGCCGCTGGCGGCTCCCGTAACAATCGCCGATTTGCCACTGAATCTCATGGAACTCTCCAGTCAATCAAGATGGTCATAAGCGACCGTGCCGAGACCGAGCGCCAGATCGGTCAAATGCCTAGGCGCATAGACCTGCCGGCCCCTGTTGTCAGCGCGAGGCAAAATGCCCGATGAACGCATCGTCAGCGGGACACGGAATGCTGTGCGTCTCGGTCATGCCAAGCGCGGTCCCGCTATCATCGCCGGTGCTCCGGAGCGCGGTCCAGAGCCGTCCCGCTTGCGCGCATTGGTCGGCATAGCTGAAGAGTGGCCGCATCGTCGCGGCGCGAAAGTCAAAGGCATCCAGGTGTGGGTAGGCAGCCGGAACCGCCGCATACTGAAGTGTCGCTCCCTGAAGCTGAGCGGTCGCGGCCGTCAATTCAAGCGTTGTTCGCAGCAGATGATTCAATCCAGCATGAATACTTCGCGACAGAATGGCGCGCGTCGTCAATCGGGTGGCTCCTGATGCTTCGCCCAGCGGGCCGTCGATAATGACGTACACGGCTGTACGGTGCTCAACGTCGCGCGCCGCAGGCGCAGTCTGCACAAACGCTGGAGGTACGAAGAACGGTGCCGTAGTACCACCGTCGACGTGCGCCTGATCACGGGGCACACCGTCCTCGGAGACGCGGACCATGACCGGCGGGAATAACCCGGGCACGCTAGCCGAGGCCACCAGGACGTGGCGAAACAGTGTTCGCGCGTTTGGGCCGCCGTTGCGAGCGATCGAGCCCAGGTCCCACACGACCGGCTCTGCCGTAGCCACATCGGTTGTAGCCAAGAGCAGTAAGCGGCCCTTGTCCGCTTCGCGCGCGACGGCTTGAACCATTTCATCGCTGGCGTAGGCGTCAACGAGCTGCTGCAGCGGCTTGCCGCTATATAAACTGGAGCCGAAAATTACGCCAAGGCCTCGTGATCGCAGCAAATGGCCTGCAGCTCCGCTGGTGTACACATCGCGAAGGCGCGCGTCCCACGTCGGTCCAAGAAACGCATAGGGGGCGACCAGCGCACCGGCGCTGACGCCCGTCACGACTGCGAACTCCGGTCGCGAGCCCGAGCGCGTGAGGCCGACCATCGCGCCGGCGCCGAAGGCGCCGAAAGCGCCGCCGCCAGACAGTGCGAGGATGTTGAGAGGTTCGCCCGCGTGTTGGGTGCGAAGTCGCTCCGCCACGGTCGCCGAGGACAGTTGCGAAAACCGCTGGTCGCTACCGAGTATGCGAATCGTCACCGGGCGGTTCACTGGCGGATGCCAGTCAGGGAAGGGCGTCGATTCGCTCGTGACGAAACCGGCACATCCGTGAAGGGCGAACACGCACACGAGACAGGTGAGCAGGATCATGGACGGAAGTCGAAGCGGCGAGGGACTACCGGGCTGCCTGGCGAACGCGGCAATCGAGGGGAGGG
>Ga0208989_10000419_pt1 | contig 12008 bp, 11 predicted proteins | sample MedBloCAOM3_M1_FD_187852 | JGI IMG/M metagenome (GOLD analysis project Ga0208989, IMG submission 187852) | Forest soil microbial communities from El Dorado National Forest, California, USA - Mediterranean Blodgett CA OM3_M1 (SPAdes) (version 2) | ecosystem: Environmental > Terrestrial > Soil >...
CGCCGGTCTGCTGGCCCAGGATCGCGAGCTGCTGCTGCGCCGCCGGCCGGCGGGTGTCGAGCGAGGCCATCATGACGCGGCGCTTGACCGAGAAGCTGCCGCCGAATTCGGCGGCCATGCCCTGCGGGCCCTGGCTCAGGCGATAGCCGATCTTGGCGGAGGACGTGGTCTTGCCCGAGCCCTGCAAGCCCACCATCAGGATGACGACCGGCGGGATGGCGTTGAGGTCGAGGTCGGAAACGGTGCCGCCCAGCATCTCGACCAGGTGATCGTTGACGATCTTGATGACCATCTGGCCCGGCGAGACCGAGCGGATGACATCGGCGCCGATCGCCTTGGGGCGTACCGAATCGACGAACTGGCGGACGACGGGCAGGGCCACGTCGGCTTCGAGCAGGGCAGTGCGGACCTCGCGCAGGGCCGCGTCGACATCGGCTTCGGAGAGCGCACCGCGCCCGCGAAGCTTGTCGAAGACGTCGCCCAGACGTTTGCTGAGACCCTCGAACATGCCTTTCACAACTCCGTTTGCCCAAACGAAAATCGCGCCGATGCGCGAACCTTCGCGGATCAGCGGAGCTCCCCGAAGGGGGAACCGGTAGAAATCGGCACGACCGATTGAGCGGCCGGGGTATAAGGCCTGCCGGCCATGGAGTCAAAAGGCGTGGTGTCTGAAAGTAACCCTTTGATTCAGAAAGACTTTCCAGCCATCCGCGGATGGACGGTCCTGATCTTTCTGCCCGTGTTCATAGCACTGCTGGTCCCAACCGTCTGGTTGGCGCGCGATTACGGCACATTGGCGGTCATCACCGCGTTCTTCGCCGCCGGCCTGCTTGCGGTGCTGGCGGTGGTCGCACCGATGGGCTGGGCGGCTTTGCCGGCGCTGGGCTTCCGCCCTGTCGGCTGGCGGCCCGTCGTGCTGGGCGTGCTGGTCACCGAAGTGCTGTCGGTCGCGGTCAGCCATCTCGGCATCGAGCCCGAGGGCATGAAGGAAGTGGGCAAGATCGCCCGCGAGCCAGGATTCGTTGGCAGTCTCCTGACCATTGCTGTCCTCGCGCCGCTGGTCGAGGAGCTGATCTTCCGCGGCTTGCTCTATGGCTGGCTGGCAGGCCGCTGGGGGACCATCGTCGCCTGGATCGTAAGCTCTCTCGCCTTTGCCGCCGCCCATTTCGAGCCGGCCCACATCGTCCTCGTCCTGCCGCTGGGCCTGTGGTTCGGCTGGCTACGGCGCCGCACGGATTCGCTGTGGCCCTCGCTGGTGTCGCACATGATCAACAACGGTATCGCTATCGCGGCCGCGGCGTATCTTGAGGTCTGACTAGAAGGTGCCTCATGCTGAGGAGGCCGCCCCTCATGCTTCGGGGCAGGCTCCGCGGCCGTCTCGATCGCGCGGGGTAACCCCCGCGCTGTCATGGCTACACCATGACTGGAGCCCACCCTTCGAGACGTGGCCCTGCGGGCCACTCCTCAGGGTGAGGTCGGCACATTAGGCGGCGAGCTTGCGGTCGACGAAGTCGAGCCTGTCCTGGCCCCAGAAGATCTCGCCGTCGATCACGAACGAGGGCGCGCCGAACACGCCACGCTCGATCGCCTGCTTGGTGTAGGCCTCGCGTTTCTCGGCGACGCCTGGCGCTTCGCTCGCCTTGACCACGGCCGCCGCGTCGAGACCGCAGCCGGCGATGATCGCCTGCAGGGTCGCCGGATCGCCGGTGTTCTTCTCCTCGGCCCAGAGTGCTGCCAGGACGGCGTGGGCGACCTTGATGGCGTCGGCCATGCGGCCCTGCTCGCGGAGCGCAATCACGCACTTGGCGGCGGGCACTTCGTTGGCCGGGAAGAACTTCGGCTCGAGCGTGGTCTTCACGCCGAGATGATCGCGCCAGCGCTTCAGCTCCATCATGCGGTAGGCCTGACGCTGCGGCGCGCGCTTGGGCAGCGGCAGGCCGCCCGACACAGCGAACACCGAGCCGAAATCGACCGGCCAGATGGTGACGTCGGCGCCATGCTTCTGGGCGATCGCCTCGAAGCGCTTCGAGCCCAGATAGGTCCAGGGCGAGTTGAGCGAGACGTAGTAGTCGACGTGCTTGGCCATGATATCTCCTCCGCCTTCTCACTGTGGAGCAATGGCAGGCGACAGCAAAGGGCCGATGGGCCATCCTTGCCACGTGTCGGAACGAACCATCGCGATCACCGGCGGCGACGCGGGCTATTTCGAGTTGATGCGCGATTGCATCGGCTCGCTGCGCGCGACGCCAGAGGGTCGTGCGCTGTCGCTCGGTGTCCTCGATTGCGGCCTCACCGGGGAGCAGCGCGCCTGGTGCCGCGAACAAGGCGCCACGTTGGTCGTGCCGCAGTGGGATTTCGAGTTCCCAGGCCGCGACAGGCTCAAGGACGGTTACAAGGCGCTGACCGCGCGCCCCTTCCTGCCGCGCTACTTCCCGGGGTTCGATCTTTATCTCTGGATCGACGGCGATTGCTGGGTGCAGCAGGGCGACGCGATCTCGCTGTTCCTGCGGGCGGCGCGCACCGGCGCGTTGGCCGTGGCGCCCGAGATCCATCGCTCGATGCGCCATTATCGCCATGCCTGGGGCGAGTTCTCCTCGATCAATGGCGCCGCCTATGAATCCTGCTTCGACAGGGCGACGGCCGACCGGCTGATCCGCTATCCCATGATCAATGCCGGGGTCTTTGCGCTCGCCGCCGATGCCTCGCATTGGGCCGGCTGGGCCGACCTTATGGGCGATGCCCTGCAGCGCTCGACGGACATGACCGACCAGGTGGCGTTGAACGTCCTGGTCTACGACAAGGGCTTTGCCTGCGAGCCGCTGCCCAGCCGCTGCAACTGGCCGGTCCACCACGCGACGCCGGCCTGGGATGCCGACCGTGCGCTCTTCGTGGAGCCGGCCATGCCTTACGATCCCTTGGGCATCCTGCATCTGACCATCTACACCAAGAGGCTGGCGGCGCTCGATGTGCGGGAACTGGGTGGACCGCATGCCGGGGAGGTCCGGGCGCGCTCGTTGCGCTGGCCCGGCCGAACCGCCATATAGCGCCGCATGGTCGGTAGCGCATGACTGGGACGCCGTTCCTAAAGATGCACGGGCTGGGCAACGACTTCGTCGTGCTCGACGCGCGGGCGGCCGATCTCGAGCTCACGCCCGAGCGGCGGCGCACCATCGCCGACCGCCGGCTGGGCGTGGGCTGCGACCAGCTGATCGTGCTCGAGCGCCCGACCGACCGCGAGGCCGACGTCTTCATGCGCATCTACAATTCCGATGGCGGCGAGGCCGGCGCCTGCGGCAACGCCACGCGCTGCGTCGCCTCGGTGGTGATGGACGAGCGCAACAGTGATCACGTCACGGTGCAGACCATCGCCGGCCTGCTCGAGTCGCAGAAGACAGGCCTCGCCAGCAACGGCCTGCCGGTGATCTCCGTCGACATGGGTCCCGCACGTCTCGACTGGCGCGAGATTCCCGTCAGCCAGGCCTGCGACACCAATCATCTGCCGCTCGGTCTCGGTCCCCTGCAGGATCCCGTGGGCACCAACATGGGCAATCCGCACGCCACCTTCTTCGTCGACGATGCCGACGCCATCCCGCTTGCCGAGCTTGGGCCGAAGCTGGAGCACGACCGCCTCTTTCCCGAGCGCGCCAATATCGGCGTCGCCCAGCTCTTGGGCGAGGACAGGCTGCGGCTTCGCGTCTGGGAGCGCGGTGCCGGCATCACGCTGGCCTGCGGTTCGGGCGCCTGCGCGGCGGTGGTGGCGGCGAGCCGCCGCGGGCTGGTGCAGCGCAAGGCCGATGTGGTGCTGGAGGGCGGCACGCTCACCATCGAATGGCTGCGCGACGGCCATGTGCTGATGACCGGCGGCATCGCGCTCGCCTTCAAGGGCGAGCTCGACCGCTCGCTGCTGGCCTGAGGTGATGGCGTGAGCGAGACACCCAAGCCCGAAGAGGGCAACGTCGAAAAGGAAGCGCCGAAGAAGGGCTGGCTGTCGCGGTGGCGCTCCAGAGGGGACTCGCCGAGCGGGACGCCTGAACCCGAACCGGCGAGCGGGACGCCCGAACCCGAAGCGGCGGCCGAGACGCTTGAACCCGAAGAGGCCGGAGCCAGGCCCGAAGGCGAGGTCGAAACAGAAGCCGACAAGAAGGGCTGGCTGTCACGCCTGCGCTCCGGTCTCGCCAAGTCGACCAAGAAGGTCGCCGAGAGCATCACCGGCCTCTTCACCAAGAAGAAGCTCGACCAGCAGACGCTCGACGAGCTGGAGGACGCGCTGATCCAGGCCGATCTCGGCGTTACCGTCGCGGCACGCCTGGTCGGCAAGCTCGGCAAGGAGCGCTTCGGCAAGGAAGTGACCGACGAGGAAGTACGCGCGGCCTTTGCCGACGACATCGCCGAGATCCTGCAGCCGGTGGCGACGCCGCTCGCCATCGATCGCGCACGCAAGCCCTTCGTCGTCCTGGTGATCGGCGTGAACGGCAGCGGCAAGACCACGACCATCGCCAAGCTCGCCAACCTCTACAAGAGCGAGGGCCGCAAGGTCATGCTGGCGGCAGGCGACACTTTCCGTGCCGCCGCCGTCGAACAGCTGAAGATATGGGGCGAGCGCGCCGGCGTGCCGGTGATCGCCAGGGACACCGGCGCCGACGCCGCGGGGCTGGCCTACGAGGCGCTGGAGCGCGCCAAAGCCGAGGGCTGCGACGTGCTGCTGATCGACACCGCAGGCCGCCTTCACAACAAATCGAACCTGATGGATGAACTGGCCAAGATCGTGCGCGTCATCCGCAAGCTCGATCCCGACGCGCCGCATTCCTGCCTGCTGGTGCTCGACGCCACGACCGGCCAAAACGCCCACGCCCAGGTCGAGACCTTCAAGGCCATGTCGCCGGTCGACGCGCTGGTGGTGACCAAGCTCGACGGCAGCGCCAAGGGCGGCGTGCTGGTGGCGCTGGCCGAGAAATTCAAGCTGCCGGTGGTCGCCGTCGGCGTCGGCGAGGGCATCGACGATCTTCGGCCGTTCGAGGCGCGGGCCTTTGCGCGCGGATTGATGGGGTTGCCAGCATGAGCAAACGGGCATGAGCGAAGGCGCGGGTCAGGAACGCGGCATGCGCCGCCTCTATGCGACGGCGCTCGAGCTGGGGCCGCTGCTGCTGTTCTTCGTGGCCAACGCCAAGTGGGGCATCTTCACCGGTACCACCGTGTTCGTCGCTGCGACCGCGGTGGCGCTGCCCTGCTATCGCTGGCTGGAGAAGCGCTGGCCGGTCATGCCGCTGGTCGGCGGCTTCTTCGTGCTGGTGTTCGGTGGGCTCACGATCTGGCTGCAGGACGACACCTTCATCAAGCTGAAGCCCACCATCGTGAACTGCCTGTTCGGCGTCATCCTGGGGGGCGGCCTGCTGTTCCTCCAGCGGCCGTTGCTGAAGCCGATCTTCGGCGCGGCGTTCAAGCTCACCGACGAGGGCTGGCGCAAGCTCACCCTGCGTTGGGCGCTGTTCTTCTTCGTGCTGGCGGCGGTCAACGAGGTGATGTGGCGCGGCTTTTCGACCGAGACCTGGATCGGCAGCAAGATGTTCCTGAGCTTCCCGCTGACGCTCGTCTTCGCCTTCCTGCAGGTGCCGCTGCTCAAGCGCTACTGGGACGGTGCCGATAATCCCTTTGCTTAGTCGTCACACGGCCCCAGTTGAGAAACGTTGTCATCCCGAGCGCAGCGAGGGACCTTTCGCGATGTCGATTAAGGGTCCCTCGCTGCGTTCGGGATGACACCGAACGCTATCGAGATTTTCTCTAAAGAAGCTGCGGCTGCAGCGCTTTGGCCTCTTCCCGCAGGGCGGCCAGGTATTTTTCGGCAAACGAGCCCATCGAGGAATCCTCGACCCAGGCCGCCACGCACACCGCGGCGATCGTTCCTCCGTCGTAGCGTTTGAGTGGTACGGCCACCGCATGGTAGCCGCGGCGCAGTTCCTGGGCGGTGACGGCGTAGCCCTGCTGGCGAACATGCAGGATCTCCCCGCGCAGCGCCTTTTTGTCGGTGACGGTGAAGTCCGTCATGACCTTGGGCTCGAGCTTGTCGAGCCAGGCATCCAGCGCCTCGTCGGGTAGTTGGCTCAGGATGGCGCGGCCGGCCGCGGTGTTGAAGGCGGGACGCCGGAGGCCGATCGTGGGCGCTAAAACGTCGGGGCGGCCGTGCAGGGAATGGGCGATCATGACGATGTCGTAGCCATCGAGGACCGCGGCGAAGCACGACTGTTCCGTCCGATCGCCGATCCGCTCGCAGGCCGGCTGGACGATGGTCGAGACCATGTTCGAGCCGAGATAGGCCGACGCCAGCTCCATGATGCGCGGCGTCAACCGGAAGGTGCGGCCGTCGCTGGCCGCCATGCCGAGGCAGGTGAGCGTGTAGAGCGCACGGCGCACGCTGGGCTTGGGCAAGTCGGTGGCGCGGGCGACGTCGCTCAGGGTCATGTGGCTCTTCTCGCGCCCGAATGCCCCGATGACCCGCAGGCCGCGCGCAAAGGCTTCCAGGAAATCGGGCCCGTAACCGCTCGCCGCCCGCCTCTCCGCATCTTCCGCCCGCAATCGCGCCATCTACGCCCTCCAAACCGCGTCAGGGTCTCAGCGCCCAGGCATTGTCGGCGTCGACCAGCAGGCTGACCGTTTCGCCCAGTGCCGCCGCACGCGTGGCCGGGCATTCCACGTTGAAGCGCAGGCCCGCCGTTTCGACCACCAGCGAGCGGCGTGGCCCGCGAAAGGTGCCGTCGACGACCTTGCCCGACCAAGCGAGCTGTCCGTTCCTTGCGGTGTTGGGCTCGGCGAGTGCCATGTCCTCGGGCCGCACCACGACCAGGACGGCGTCGCCGCGCTGGAACGCCTGGTCGGCGCAGCACTCGCCTCGTCCGTTCGCGCCTTCGATCGTCAAACGATAGTCGCCATTGGCCGTCGGCCGGCTTTCTGTCACGGCAGCTTCGATCAGATTGGGCATGCCGAAGAAGCTGGCGACCTCGCGGCTGGCCGGCCGGCGATAGACGATCTCGGGGGCGCCGATCTGCAGGATACGCCCCTTCTGCATCACAACGACCCTGTCGGACAGCGCCATCGCCTCCTCCTGGTCATGGGTGACGTAAAGGGTCGTGATCCTGAGCCGCCGCTGCAGGGCGCGGAACTCGTCGCCCATCTGCGTGCGCAGCCGCGCATCGAGGTTGCTGAGCGGCTCGTCGAGCAGCAGCACTTCGGGCTCGAACACCAGGGCGCGGGCAATCGCCACCCGTTGCTGCTGGCCGCCGGACAGGGCCGGCGCCGGCCGGTCGGCGAAGCGCTCCATCTCGACCAGGCGCAGCGCCGTCGTCACCCTGTCGCGGATCTCGGCCTTGGCGACATGGCGCACGCTGAGTGGAAAGGCGACGTTGTCGAACACCGTCATGTGCGGCCAGATCGCGTAGGACTGGAACACCATGCCGAGCTTGCGATGGTCGGGCGGCACGAACAGTCCGGCCGACGCGTCGCTCACCACGCGGCCGCCGATCACGATGCTGCCGGTGTCGTTGCGTTCAAGCCCCGCCACCATGCGCAAGGTCGTGGTCTTGCCGCATCCCGAAGGGCCGAGCAGCGTGACGAACTCGCCGTGTTCGATGGCGAGATCGATGTTGTCGACTGCCTTCACCTCGGCGAAGTGCCGTCCGACGGAGTGCAGGGTGACGGTCGGCACGCGTGGTGTCCTGTTACTTGAAGATCTGCTTGGCCAGTTCGAGCATCGCATCCTGGCGCTCGGGCACGGTGGTGCCCAGCGCCTTGGTCGCGAGCAGGGGGCGGATCTCCTCTACGGTCTTCTCGACCACGCCCTTGACCACCGGATTGTAGCCGGCGTTGGCGAACACGATCTGGGAGTCGGGCTCGAGATAGTGGTTGATGAACAGCCGGGCCGCATTGGGACGGGGCGCGTTCTTGAGGACCGTCAGGTCGAAGCGGACATAGGGCCGGCCTTCGATGGGCACGATTGGCTTGACCGGCAGGCCCTTGAGGTTGTTGTAGTCTTGCAGCGAGAACGGGATGTAGAGCGGGAACTCGCCGCGCGCCACGCGCCGCTCGCTGTTTTGGATGTCGCGCGAGAAGACCGGCTTCTGTGCCGCCAGCTTCTCGACGAACTCCTTGCCGAAGGTGTCGTACATGACGACGAACAACACCGCGCCGCCGCCCAGCGCGCGGTAATCGTCGGACAGGATCTTGCCGGTCCATCTGGGATCGAGGATGTCCTTCCAGCTCTTGGGTTCGTCGGCCGGCTTCACGAGGTTGCGGTTGACCATCAGGCAGTAGCTGATGACCTCGGCCGGGACGCGGATGTCGTCGGCGTCGTAGGGCGGCACGATGTTCTTGATGTTCGGGATGGGGCCGTGCGGCTGGAAGTTGCCGTCGCGCGTCATCAGCCAGGTGGTCGTGCTGCCGTTGTGATGGATATCGCCAAGGAACCGCCCGGCCGACTGTTCGACGCGCACGCGCTCGCGAACCTCGCTGGCGCGCGCTTCCAGCAGCTCGACCTGGATGCCGTACTTCTGCTCAAAGGCATTGATGACCGTCTTGTGGAAGGGCGAGCCGATCGACGCGGTGTAGATGACGAGCTTGCCTTCCTTCCTGGCCGCCTCGACCACCTTGGCCCAATCGTCGCCCTGCGCCAAAGCGGGGCCAACCGTGGCGCCCGCCGCCAGCATGCCAAGAACGCTTCTCCTCAACATGGTCCCATCCCTTCCCATTCTCAGAGTGTGCTGATGCGCTTCTTGATGAATTTCAGCTGGACCCAGCGGAACACCAGGACCAGCACCAGCATCGCGAGCCCGATGACGCTGACTTCCTCGGGCTTGCCGCTCACCCACATCTTCAGCATCACCACCGACAGCACCTCGGTGCCCGGCGCATAGAGCAGGATCGAGGCGCTGAGCTCGCGCATGATGCCGAAGAAGATCAGCACCCAGCCGACGGCGAAGGCGGGCCAGGCCAGCGCGATCAGGATGCGGCCCAGCGTCTGCCACCAGCCGGCGCCGTGCACGCGCGAGCATTCCTCGATGTCCGTTGCGATCTGCTGATAGGCGGCCGAGGTCACGCGCACCGCGACCGGCGTGCCGAGAGCGACATAGGCCAACAGCAGGGCCCACAGCGTGCCGTAGATCGGGATGGCATGCGGCAGGATGGCGAAGCCCCACAGGAAGCCGATGCCCAGCACCATGCCGGGCATCATCCAGGGTAGCCAGGCCAGCACATCGATCAGCCGTCGTCCGCGCCAGCGCGTGCGCGTCGTGATGTAGGCCACGATGCCGCCCAGCGCCATGGTCACCGTGGCGCCGACCACGCCGAGCAGCATGGTGTTGCCGAAGGCGCGCCAGAAGCTCGAGTTTTCCCAGACGCTGCGATAGTGGTCGAGGGTCAGCATGTCGGCTTCGTAGAAGCCGAAGAACCGGAAGAACGAGCTCAGCAGGAGCTGGCCGATCGGCAGCGCCACCGTGAGGATGAAGAAGGCGATGCACACCGCGAAGGTCACCCAGCGCATGGAACCCAGCCGCATGACGTTGGGTGAATAGCCCTTGCCGGTCACGGTGGTGAAGCTGCGGCCGCGCAGCAGGCGCCCTTGCAGCACCAGCAGCAGGAACATCAGCGCCATGGCGGCGAAGCCCAGGGCCGTGGCCGACTGGTAGTCGGGCTGGGCGCGTTGGGTGATCGAATTGTAGATCGTGGTGGTGATCACGTTGATGCCGACCGGCGTGCCGAAGAACACCGCCGATTCGAAGGATTCCATGCCGCGGATGAAGCTCAGGATGAAGGCGCTGGTGGTGACCGGCAGCATCAGGGCCAAGGTGATGCGCCAGAAGGTCTGCCAGCGCGTGGCGCCGGACATGCGGCTCGATTCCTCGAGCGAGGGATCCATGGCGCGGAAGGCGTCGACGACGAACAGGAAGATGAACGGCGTCGAATACTGCATCATGTGCCAGATGACGCCGCCGTAGGAATAGACGTCGACCAGCGTACTCTCGGAGCCCGTCAGCCAGCGCCACACGAGGTTGATGGTGCCGACCTGGGCATTGCCCAGCATGGCCCAGGCGGTCGCCGTCAGGATCGGCGGGATGAAGAACGGCAGCGTTATAAGCACTTCCAGCACGCCGCGGCCGGGCGTATCGGTGCGCGCGATGATCCAGGCGAGCAGAATTGCCAGTGCTAGCGACAGGATCGTCTTGACCAGCGAGATGCCCACGGTGTTGGCCAGCACCACCAAGTTCTCGGCGGAGGCGAGACCGGCATATCCGTCGAGATTGAATTCGCCGGGAATGCCCGGCGGTGTCGAATGGAGGCTGCCGTACAGCAGCATCACCATCGGGTAGAGCGTCAGGAAGCACAGGATCAGGATCAGCGCGCCCATGCCGAAGAGGCGGCCATGGCGCCGCAGGCCGCCGAACAAGACGGTGCGCTCCGGAAAATTCGCGGCAACGGTCACCCGGTCGGGACGCTCTTCAAGCGTGGCCGATCCCATCCTCGCGCCTCCTCCCGCCTGAAGGCGCGGAGGACCGCGCCGTCCGGCTATGCGATGGCTGTCTCCCGCAGCCTTGTCGCGCTGGCTATTCGGCCGCCAGCGGCAGCCTGTTCCTGTTCAGCAAGCCCAACGGGCTTTTAGCCGTCTGCAGCTTCTCGGCGTAAGCGTCGAGCCAGTCCGTCTCGCTCGGAGCGACGAAGGCGCCGCCGCGTGCGCCGCGATAGATGTCGGGATTGTCGACGGTCGCCGGCACCTTCTTCTCGTTCATGAGTTCCTGCGCAGCCTGCAAGAGGCGCTTGCGCGTGATTGCGATCATGCGGTCCGACGGTGCCAGATGCTCGAGCGAGCGGTCGACGACGTCGCCCATGCATTCGATCATCGCCTGATCCTGTCGGCCGATGCCCTGGATGCCGGTGTAGTTGACGTTCTTCTGCATGTCGCGGTCGATCAGGTAGTCGTTCTCGCGGCGCGCTACCAGGCGCCACCGTCCGAACCAGTCGCTCGTGTTCGGGAGGTACTCGACCTCGGGCTTCAGGCCGGGGATCCAGTCGCCGTTCTTCAGCATCTCGAGGGGGCGCGTCTTCTGCTTCCAGGCGAGGTTGTAGGTCATGGTGTGCGTGTCATCCATCGGCACGTTCAACGTGCACGCGACCTGGTCCTCGAAGAAGCCGTTGGGTGTCAGCGTGATGAACGGGAACAGGAAATGGGCAAAGCGATAGTAGTAGGTGCCCGGCTCGGCCGGCCGGTACGCCGCGTACATCGTGCCCCACTCAGTCTCGGTCGACTTGTAGTCCGGCGCTCGCTCGCCCACCGCCCAGCGGTTGATCGTGGTCGGGTCGACGTCCTCCGTCTTGACGCCGCCGACGTGCAGGAAGCCGAAATGCGAGGTGTCGATGTCGCCTTCGAGCGACTGGAACCAGTTGCATTCGCGCTGGTGGACGCGCGTGAAGCGCTCCTCCTCGGGCAGCAGCAGCACTTCGAGGTTGGGCAGCGGCGGCGCCTCGGCGCGCGTGCCCATGTAGGTCCAGACGAAGCCGCCGCGCTCGACCACCTTGTAGGCCTTGGCCTTGATCCGGTCCTTGAAATCCTGGGCCGGCGGCACGTTCGGCATGTCGAGGCAGTTGCCTTCGACGTCGAACTTCCAGCCGTGATAGACGCAGCGCAGGCCGCCTTCCTCGTTGCGTCCGAAGAACAGCGAGGCGCAGCGGTGCGGGCAGCGATGTTCCATGACGCCGACCCGGCCGTCGGTGTCGCGGAAGGCGATGAGCTGTTCGCCCAGCAGCAGGAGCCGCATCGGCTCGCCGTCAGCCTTCAGTTCCGACGAAAGACAGGCAGGAATCCAGTATTCCCGCATCAGATTGCCCATGGGCGTCCCGGGCCCAACGCGCGTCAGCATCTCGTTGTTGGCTGCAGTTAGCATGGTTTCCTCCAGATTCGTCCGCTTACCGAACGTTCGTACGATAATAGCAAAACCTAGTAAAACCGGCAACAAAAGGCAGGTGCGCGT
>Ga0208989_10000420_pt1 | contig 11999 bp, 7 predicted proteins | sample MedBloCAOM3_M1_FD_187852 | JGI IMG/M metagenome (GOLD analysis project Ga0208989, IMG submission 187852) | Forest soil microbial communities from El Dorado National Forest, California, USA - Mediterranean Blodgett CA OM3_M1 (SPAdes) (version 2) | ecosystem: Environmental > Terrestrial > Soil >...
ACGACCTCGCCAATTTCCCGCCACAGATACCGCTGACCTATGTCGGCGTTTCGGATGGCGCCTTCGACGACGGCGACGCGGTGGCGCCGCCGAACTCCAAGGGCGACAATCTCCGGATTCGCGCCCAATCCTTCGCGGCGGAGAAAGTTAACATCTTTCAGTCCGACGGCAACGGCACGGAGTTCAGTGGCAGCCTCCTTCGAGACATCTGGGCCGGGAAGATGCCGAACAAGGAGGTTCACGGACCGATCGAGTTTTTCGTCACGAACCGCGACCTGACGGCGGACGGCACCATGCCGCGCGCGCCCGCGAATGCCGCGTTTGAAGCCGTGCATGCCAACGCCGTGTCGATCGGCAACGGTGTCCATCTGCCGCGGATCCGGGCCATCCTCGACGCAGCGCCCTGACGCGGCGGAACGGCCGCGTGCAAGCCATCGGCGAAGGCACTCTGCGCATCAGCGAGCAGAGGTGAGGATTGCCCGTGGTGCCCCCGGTCGGACTCGAACCAACACTTCCGTCAGGAAACCTGATTTTGAGGGGCGGTAGACGGCCTATCTTATGTCTAGCCGGCGGCCCGCCACAGTACGATCAGCGCCTGATCTATCTGGCATTTGCACTTCGTATCGTGAACCAATCCTAGCCGGTCGTACGCCACGGTTGGATTTCCGGCTGCACCTATTCCGCACCTGAGATCTGGCCTCGCCTCGAGCACCAGCATGGTCCGACCACGATCGCGGACGAGCTCGAGTGGCCGTACCGCCCACGTCCCGTCGAGCTCATCCTTCAATTCGTATTCGCGAGCCAGGCGATCGAGGGTGGCAGGTGCCGGATACTCCGCGGCGAGCAGCACGGCCACTGAGGCTCCGCCAGAAGATGGTGGTTGCGGTCAGTACGCTACAGGTCCAGTGCCACAAGCTTAAGCGCGCAATCCTGCCATTGCCAAGGGCATGGGTCGTTGCGCTGGACGCTACTGCGCCACGTCAAGCGTTCACCCTCTCCATCGTGCGATTCGACAATGTTCGTGCAGTCCAAGGGAGGGGTGGTGCAGCGAAGCTGCGATCAGGTCGTCGTGGTTGCGCCTTCGGTCCAAGGGAATTCATTCCCACACCGTGGCACGAACGTTGCTCGCTGAATCGTTTGCCGTAGTGGCCTGTAGAACGACGCAATCGCCACCGAAATGCCGGTAGCAGCGGCGATCTGCACCGGAGGCTCGAGCTGACGTTTGAATTTAACTCTGGCGGTATCACGCGTTTGAGGTCGAAATGACGAAGCGGGTCGCATTGATCACGGGTGGAGGAATTGGCATCGGGCGCGCGACGGCATTGGCCTTCGCCGACAAGGACTGCCATGTCGTCGTCACCGACGTGCTCGAGGCAGAAGGCAACGCCGTCACCAACGAAATCCGCGGCAAGGGTGGCAGTGCCGACTTCCGGCACCTCGACGTCACCGACACGGCGCAGGCAAACGCCGTCGTCGCGGATACTGAAAAGCGCCTCGGCGCGATCGATGTCGTGGTCGCCAACGCCGGCATCGCCCATCGCGTGCCATTCGGCGCCATGACGGACGAAAAGTGGGACCACACTTTCAACGTCGACCTCAAGGGTATCCTGCGGATCGTACGACCGGCCGTCCCGGGCATGGTCAAGCGCGGCTCGGGCGCCATCGTGGCACTTTCCTCGATCATGGGTGTCGCCTACGGCTGGGACGAGCATGTGCACTACTCCTCGGCCAAAGCAGGCGTCGTGGGCCTGGTCCGCGGTCTTGCCGTCGAACTCGCACGCAGCGGGGTGCGCGTAAATGGCGTGGCGCCCGGCTATATCCGCACTGCGCAACTTCTCTCGAAGGAGCATTCGCTCGGTCCCGAAGGCGCGGAGGCGGCGGCCACCTTCATCCCCATGGGCCGGCTCGGCGAGCCCCAGGACATCGCCGACGTCATCGTTTTCCTCTCTTCATCCGGCGCGCGCTACATCACCGGCCAGACGATCGCTGTCGATGGCGGGCTCCTGGTCGGCAGGTACTAGATGTTGCTGCTCGCCCTCGCTGCCGTTTCGAGCGTCACTGTAGTGAAGTTTTGATCACATCGTGATCGACGGACGGTTGTCGAGCGCGCGACGCGGCCGACGCCGATGCGGTGCGCTGCCCGAGAAAAGCCCGACCCGACGAGATTTTTGTGTGACATGACGGCAGATGCCTGCGTGCCGGATGCTCTTGGCATGGTTGCTGCTCTTTCCTTTGCGATCACATTCTTATCCCGTCGTACGGTCGAGACTGCGCGAACAAGCCGAGGAGAGAAGAGGCGCGATCATCGCAATCCAGACCGTCAATGAATGAATGTCTGCTGGCGACAGGGTGTCCGACACGGGATGTGAGGCGCGAGGGGTCAGCTGTCGTGCTTGGAGACATCCATGCGGTTCATGTTGGGCGTAGACGTCGGCGGCACCTTCACCGATTTCGTGAGCTACAACGCCGAGAGCAAATCGATCGAGGTGTGGAAGGAGCCATCGGCGCCGGGTGACCCGGTCACGGGCATTCTGAACGGTCTTGCCGACTTCAAGGATCGGGCGCGGCTGGACAATATCCGGCTCGGCACCACCGTCGCCACCAACGCCGTGCTCGAGCGCAAGGGCGCCACCGTCGCCTACGTAACGACGCTCGGCCACCGCGACGTTCCCTTCATCCAGCGCGGCAACCGCAAGTTCCACTACGACATGAGCTGGGTGAAGCCCAAGCCGTTGGTCAAGCGCCGCCACTGCTTCGAGCTGAACGAGCGCATCGATGCCTATGGCGCGGTCATCACGCCGCTCGACGACGCCGAGGTGCGCGACATCGCCAGGCGAATTGCAGCCATACCGGAAATTGAAGCCGTCGCCATCTGCCTGCTGTTCTCCTACCTGAACCCTGTCCACGAACTCAGGATCAAGGACATCCTTGCCGCCGAACTGGGCGAGATGCCGATCTCGGCCTCCTACGAGGTGCTGCCGAAGTGGAAGGAGTACGAGCGCGCCTCGACCACGATCGCCGACGCCTATCTGCGGCCGGTGGTGACCCGCCAGCTTTCCGCCATGCGCGGCCGGGTGGCCGATGCCGGCATCCCCGCCAGCACCGTCGTCATCCGGTCGAACGGCGGCGAGATGACCTTGGAGGCCGCGGCGAACGCGCCCGTCCATATGGTGGTTTCCGGCCCGACCGGCGGCGTCATCGCCGGCCGGCATGTCGCCGAGCTGGCCGGCATCGACCGCCTGGTCACGCTCGACATGGGCGGCACATCGACCGACGTCTCCACCATCGTCGGCGGCAAGGAAAGCTTCACCTCGGCCTTTGAGATCGAATGGGGCGTGCCGATCCAGATCCCGATGATCGACATCCGCACGATCGGCGCCGGCGGCGGCTCGATCGCCTGGATCGACAATGGCGGCATGCTGCGCGTCGGGCCGCAGAGCGCCGGCGCCCGGCCGGGACCGGCCTGCTACGGCCATGGCGGCCAGGAGGCGACGGTCACCGATGCAAACGTGGTGCTGGGCCGCATCGATCCGGCCAACTTCCTGGGCGGCCGCATGGTGCTCGACCGCGATGCCGCCTATCGCGCGATCGCGCGACCGGCCGAGGCGCTGGGGCGCAGCGTCGAGGAAGTCGCCATGGCGATCGTGCGCATCGCCAACAACAACATGGTGGGGGCGCTGCGCTCCGTGCTGATCGAGCGCGGCCTCGATCCGCGCGAGTTCACGCTCTGCGCCTTCGGCGGCGCCGGCCCCTTGCATGCCAGCGACCTGATGGACGATGCCGGCATCCCGCGCACCATCATTCCCAACAATCCCGGCCAGTTCTCGGCCTTCGGCTTCATCATGACGAATGCGCGCGTCGATCGGCACCGCACGACGCAGCTCACCAGCAAGCGCTTCGAGGCCGCCCGGGCCCGCGACATCGTCGAAGGGCTGGTGCGCGAAGGCCTGCAGGAGCTGAAGGCGCAGGGCTACCAGCAGGACATCGACGTCTTCCGCTCGCTGGAAATGCGTTACCTCGGCCAGAACTACGAGCTCGAATTGCCGATCGCGATCGACGCGCTCGAGGACGGCGCCGCCGACCGGCTGTGGGACCAGTTCCACGAGGCTCATCGCGCGCGCTTCGGCTTCAACATACCGGGCGAGATCATCGAAATCGTCAATTACTCGGCCACTGTCGTCTCGCGCACGGAGAAGCCGGAATTCCATCGCCTCCCTGCCGCCGACGGACCACCGCAGCCGGTCGGCCGCCGCGCAGTGCGCTTCGTCGACAGCACCTGCGACACACCCGTCTTCGACCGCGCGTCGCTGGCGGCGGGACATGTCATCACCGGCCCAGCCATCATCGAAGAAGCAGCTTCGGTGACCGTCCTCGGCCCCCAGCACCGCCTGATCGTGGACGACTACGGCAACCTCATGATTGCGGCAGCCAACCAGCCCTGACGGAGATGTCATGCGCTTCGCCCAGAACGGCTACTACATCGAGAAGTACCTGAAATGCGCCAATTGCGGCCTGCTGATCTATGGCAACGGCATCCACAAGCCGGTGTCGGGCGGGCAGGCGCTGTTTTGCTCGGACTGGTGCGTGCAGTGGAAGGCGCTGCGCGGCGCCTCGGACGGCCCGATCAGGCTGCCGATCCTCCATCCTCCGCTCGATGACCGGGCGCCCCCGCCCCCGGCGGTGGTGCGCAACAGCGCGCCCGATCTCGTCACCATGAACATCCTCGATTCGTGCATGGTCTCGATCTGTCGCGAAATGGGCATCCTGCTCATGAAGACCTCCTACTCGACGATCTTCAACGAGGGTCTCGACTTCACCTGTGCGCTGGCCGACGCCAAGGGCGACATGATCGCCTGCGCCGAGTTCTGCCCGACCATGATCGGCGGCATGCCGCTCCTGATCAAGACCTGCGCCCAGGAGATCGACTTCGCCACGCTCGAGGACGGCGACGTCATCATCCACAACGACCCCTATCGCGGTGGGCTGCACTGCCCCGAGCATACGGTCTTCAAGCCGTTCTTCGTCGACGGCCGGTTGCTGGGCTTCGCGGTCTGCATCGGCCATATCGCCGAGATCGGCGGCATGGTGCCGGGCGCTTTCTGCGGCGAGGCCACCGAGATCTTCCACGAAGGACTGCGCGTGCCGCCGATCAAGATCAAGAAGGCGGGCAAGGATGTCGACGAAGTGTGGAAGCTGATGCTGGCCAATGTCCGCACGCCGCGCCAGAACTACGGCGACCTGCGGGCCATGATCGGCTCGGTCGATCTCGGCGTCGAGCGCATCTGCGAGCAGGTCCGCAAGTACGGCCGCGAGACCTTCCAGCAGACCTGCGAAGACCTGATGGACTATTCCGAGCGGCGGATGCGAGCGGAATTGTCGGTCTTTCCCGACGGCAAGTACTCGTTCGAGGACGTCATCGAGGACGATGGCATCGAGGCCAAGCAGTACACCGTCGCCGTCGACATCTTCGTGCAGGGCGACGAAGTGGTCGCCGATTTCAGCCGCAGCTCGGCCCAGGCGCGAGGCCCGATCAACGCCACGCTCGGGGTCACGATCGGCGCCACCTACAACGGCCTGCTGCACCTGACGGACCCATCGATTCCCAAGAATTCCGGCTGCTTCCGGCCGATCCGCGTGGTGGCGCCGCCGACCAGCGTCACCAATGTCGACTATCCGGCGCCGGAGATCGCCGGCAATACCGAAACCCATCCGCGGCTCGCCTGTATCGTCATCGGCGCCATGGCGGCCTGCGTCCCCAACAGGGTCATGGCGTCGGAGAGCTGCACCGGGACCAATTTCGTCTTCGGCGGCCTTCACCCCGACTATGACGAATACTTCGCCTGCTACGACCTGATGTCTGGCGGCTGGGGCGGCCGCAGCGGCCATGACGGCAACGATGCCGTCATCTGCATCAACGGCAATTGCCGCTTCAATCCGACCGAGGTGTTCGAGACGCGCTTTCCGCTGAGGGTCGAGGAATGCGCCCTAATCCCGGACTCCGGCGGCGCCGGCGAGTTCCGCGGCGGCCTGGGCTACCGCCGCACGCTGCTGGTGACCCAGGTGCCGATCACCGGCAGCCAATGCAGCGACCGCCACGAGGTGAAGCCGTGGGCGCTGTTCGGCGGCGGGCCCGGCGGCAACGGCGCCACGCTGATCAAGCAGGCCGGCAACGGCGGCTGGCACACCGTGCGTGAGCTCTACAACAAGGTGTCGAGCAGCAAATACGCCAACGTCACCTTCAAGCCCGGCGATCGCATCCAGCTCGCGACGCCCGGCGGCGGCGGTTACGGCGATCCCAAAGGACGCGACGAGGCCGCCATCCTCGAGGACGTGCGCGAGGGCTACGTCTCGGCCGCAAAGGCAGCCACCAGCTACGGCAAGGAGATCAAGGGGTCAGCATAAAGATCAGAAAGACAGGGCGGGGACAAAGGTCAGCAGCAGAGGATGAACAATTCCGACCAGAGGAGGTCACATGCCTAGGAACATCCCTCACAGCGGACAGCGCAAGAGCGGAGGCGGCAGGCCCGTCCCGCGACGATCCATTCTCAAGGGGCTCGGCTTGGCGGTCGGCTCGGGCGCGTTGGGGTTGGCGGCACCTTCCGTACGGGCCGCACCGGCAACGGTCGTTTCCTGGGCGTCGGCGGGACAGCGCTGGGAATTCCCCCAACGCGGCGTCTATCCCCTCTTCCAGAAGAAGTTCCCCGACATCAAGGTGCAGATCGTTGCCGAGCCGATCGCCGACATGCTGCCGAAAACGGCGGTCGCCATGGCCTCGAAAAGCGATCGCTACGACGTCATCCACGAAGACTACAACTTCGTGCCGCAATTCATCGCCCAGCGCGCGCTCGAGCCGCTCGAGCCCTATCTCGACAAGGATCCGGCCTACAAGAAGGACATCCTGGCCGACATCCCGGAGAACGTGCTCGACCTCTACCGCGACAAGCCGGCCGCGCAGGGCGGCAAGCTCTACGGACTGCCGCCGGACAGCAACTGCCAGCTCCAGTTCTACCGTGTCGACATCTTCGACAAGGCCGGCATCAAGCCCGCGCTCACCTGGGATGATGCGATCGAGAATGCCAAGGTCCTGTCCGACGGCGGCAAGAAGAAGGTGGTCGGCGCGCCACTGAAGCGCGGCTTCTGGGCGGCCCATGTCTTCATTACCATGCTGCGCTCCTACGGCGGCGACTGGTTCGACAAGATGGAAGCCGGTGGCTGGAAGGTCGGCATCGAAAGCGACGAGGGGCGCAAGGCGATGGACACGCTGATGCGCCTGGTGCCCTACCTCGAGCCGACCTCGCTCAACGCGTCGGACGACGAAGCCAACACGGCGATGCTGAACGGGACCTGGGTCTACGCGCCGGTCGAATGGGGTGGCTCGTCGATGAATGATCCCAAATACACCAAGTTCGCCGATGTCTGGAAAGTCGGCATCGTGCCCAAGGGCACCGGCCCCAAGGCACGGCACGCGCCGCACATGGGCGGCCTGGGCTTCATCGTGCCGGTCTTCTCCAAGAACAAGGACGCCGCCTGGGAGTGGATCAAGTTCTGCTGCAGCGGCGACAACCAGGACCCCGAGATCGGCAAGGCCTGGGTCGAGAATGCGGGCCAGCCGGCGCGCGCGTCGCTGCTCAAGAAATATACAAGCATCCGGCCGTACTATTCCGGCCTGCAGGAATCGCTGCCTGTCGCCATGCGCTTCCTGCCGATCCCCGAATCGAACGCGCTCTACGAGTCCGTCGGCACCGAGGTCGCGTCCGTCGTCACCGGCCAGAAGCCGCCGGCCCAAGGCCTCAAGGACATGCAGGCGGCGGCGACGCGCATCATGACCAAGAGTGGCTACTACAAGACCTGACGGGAACCGGGCGCTGGCGCCTCTATGCGGCGCCAGCGCCTGGTGACGGGAGAGCGGATGCAAGTGCAACTCGTGGCCTCGGCAGCGCCGGCGGCCGGATGGCGGCAACGCGAACGCTGGGTGATCCTGCTCCTGCTGGGTCCCAGCATCCTCTACCTGCTCGCCATGTCAGTCTATCCGACGGTGTATTCGCTGTGGCTGTCCGTCCACAACTACACGATCTACCGGCCGGACATGGTGTCGTTCGCCGGCTTGGACAATTTCGCCGAGCTGCTCGACAAGGAAGTGTTCGCCCAGAGTTTCTGGGTCACGATCCTGTTCTCGCTGTTCTCGGTGACGCTTGAATTCGGCCTCGGCCTTGCCGTCGCCGTGTTGCTCGACCGCAAGATGGCCGGCATCGGCCTCTTGCGCACGCTGCTGATCGTGCCGGTGCTGATCTCGCCGGTCGGCATGGGGCTCACCTTCCGCTACATCCTGGCGCCGACCTACGGCTTGCTGACCTACCTGCTGCAGAGCGCCGGCATTCCCACCGCCGACTGGATGGCCAGCACGACCTGGGCGCTGCCGGCCGTGATCCTGGTGGATGTCTGGCAATGGACGCCATTCGTGACGCTGATCCTGCTGTCGGGCATGCAGTCGGTCTCGGTCGAGGTGGTCGAGGCGGCCGAGCTCGATGGCCTCACCGAGTGGCAGAAGCTCTGGCACATCGTGCTGCCGCTGATCCGTCCCGTGGCGATGGTCGTTCTGCTCATCCGCCTCATCGATTCGATTCGCGTCTTCGACATGATCTTTGTGCTGACGCGCGGCGGTCCCGGCACCTCGACCGAGGTGCTGAGCATCTACAGCTATGTCACGGGCTTCACCGAAGGCGACATGGGCTCGGCGGCGGCGCTCGCCTGGGTCACCGTGGCCTTCGTCAATATCCTGGTGTTCTTCTTCCTGCGGGCGCTGGCCCGCACCGAGGGCTCATGACCACCGTCAATGAAGCCAAGGTCGCGCTCGACGACTCGGCGTCGCGCCCCATGTCCCGGCCGCGGCTCTGGCTGCGCCTGGGACATGCCGCCGCCGCCGGGGTCGTCCTGCTGTGGCTGTTTCCGGTCTACTGGGTGGTGCTGACCTCGTTCAAGCCGATCGTCGAGATCAACAGCGCCATTCCATCCTTCGTCTTCGAGCCCACCCTGGAGAACTATCGCGACCTCTTCGCCAAGTTCGAATTCGCCGGCGTCCTGCTGAACAGCATCATCGTCACCGTCGCCACCTGCATCGTCGTCGTCGGGCTGGGCGTGATGGCGGCTTACGCGCTGGCCCGCATGAACGTGCCGGGCGAGAAGCATCTGGCGCTGTGGATCCTGTCGCTGCGCTTCCTGCCGCCGATCGCGGTGGCGATTCCCTTCTACATCCAGTGGCAGGACCTCAACCTCCTGGACACGCATGTCGGCCTGATCGTGGTCTATGTGGCGTTCAACCTGCCCTTCGCCATCTGGCTGCTGCGCGGCTTCCTGGCCGACGTGCCGATCGAGCTCGAGGAAGCAGCCCTGCTCGACGGCCTGTCGCGCCTGCAGATCCTGTGGCGGGTCGTCGTGCCGGTGATCCTGCCCGGCCTCGCCTCGACGTCGATCTTCATCTTTGTCTTCACCTGGAACGAGTACCTGATGGCGCTGATGCTGACCTCGATGAATGCCGTGACCGTGCCGGTCACGATCTCGAAATTCGTCATGCCCTACACGATCCTGTGGGGCGACCTCAGCGCGGCCGTGGTCATCCAGCTCGTTCCCATGCTGGCGGTGGTGTTCCTGCTGCAGCGGCACATCGTGCGCGGCATGACGCTGGGCGCGGTCAAGTAACCCGGGATTGGTGTCATGGCACTTGTGTTCGAGGGCATCCAGAAGGTCTATCCCAACGGCTTTCGCGCCGTGAACCACCTCGACCTCGAGGTCAAGGACGGCGAGTTCTTCACCCTGCTGGGGCCGTCGGGCTGCGGCAAGACCACGACCTTGCGCATGATCGCCGGGCTGGAAACGCCCAGCGCCGGCAAGGTCTTCATCGGCGGCCGGGACTTCACCCGCACGCATCCGCGCGACCGCGACGTGGCGATGGTGTTCCAGAGCTATGCGCTCTACCCGCACATGACGGTGCGGGAAAACCTGGTCCTGAACCTCAAGGTCCGCAAGGTCGCCGCCGACGAGATCGAGCGGCGGCTGCAGGAAGTATCGCGCATGCTGGGCATCGAGCGGCTGCTCGACAGCAAGCCGGCGCAGCTTTCGGGCGGCCAGCGCCAGCGCATCGCCCTCGGCCGGGCGCTGATCCGCCGCCCCAACATCTTCCTGATGGACGAGCCGCTCAGCAATCTGGACCTCAAGCTGCGCGAACGCACGCGGACCGAGCTGAAGGCGCTGCACGAGCGGTTGCGCGTGACGACGGTCTACGTCACCCACGACCAGGCCGAGGCGCTGGTCCTGTCCGACCGCATCGGCATCATGAACGGCGGCGAGCTCCTGCAGGTCGGCACGCCGCAGGAGATCTACGACCGGCCCTCCAGCGTCTTTGTCGCCAAATTCGTCGGCACACCGTCGATCAATCTCGTGCCGGTGACGGCGCGGCCGGCCGGCGCTGCCCTGGCGCTCGGGCTGCGCGGCGCCGACTGGGATCTGGCCGGCATTACGCTTGCCGCCGAGGACGGCGTCGCGACGCGTCTGGCCCAGCTTGGCGGCCAGGCGGTGCTGGGCGTGCGCCCGGAAGCCGTGACGCTTTCGTATCAGGCCACGGCCGGCGCGATTCCGGCCATCGTCGAGCTCATCGAGCCGATGGGTTCGGTAAACCACGTGGTCCTGCGCTTCGACGGGCCAGGCGCGGTGACCGTCGACGACGAACCGTTCGTCGTGGTCATGCGCTCGAATGAACCTCTGGAGCACGGAGCGCGGGTTTGGGCCACCCTGATGCCCGACCGTCTGGTGCTGTTCGACGAGCAGAGCGGCGAGGCCCTGGCCACGCTGTCGCCGCGGCGCGAATGGTGTGCGCCCCGATCCTCCATCGACTAGGACTTCCGACCGTTCTCCGAACCGGCATATGTGATCACATATCCCTTCCACTTAGCAACATGTTGCCTGAGAGGCATCATGACATCGCGTCCGAGAGCTGAATTTGTGATCACATAGAAAATACTCGGCACGAACCTTGCATCCTCAGGGCCTGGCTCAGGGACAAAGGATCAAGATGGGATTCAGGATCTCGGTCGATACCGGCGGCACTTTCACCGACATCGTCGTGATGGACGATGCCGGCCAACAGACGATCGGCAAGGCGTTGACGACGAAGAACCGCATCTTCGTCGGCATGCGCGAGGCGGTCGAAGTGGCGGCCCGCGACCTCGGCATGACCATGCCCGACCTGCTGGCCGAAACCGACCTGCTGATCTACGGCACGACGCGGGCGACGAACGCCATCGTCACGCGCACCGTCGCCAAGACGGCGTTCGTCACCACAATGGGCTTTCCCGACACGCTGGTGCTGAAGGAGGGCGGCAAGACCAACCCGCACGATTTCACCAAGGACTATCCCGAGCCTTATATCCCGCGTCGCTACACGTTCGAGATCGAGGAACGCATGAGCGCCGAGGGCACCGCGTCGGTGCCGTTCAACGAGCCCCAGGCGCGCTCGGTCGTGCAGACGCTGAAGGAACGCGGCTTCGAGGCGGTCGCCGTCTGCTTCCTCTGGTCGATCGCCAACCCGGAGCATGAATTGCGGCTGGGCGCGCTGCTGACCGAGATCATGCCGGGCGTGCCCTTCACCCTGTCGCACCAGCTCGTGCCGATCGTGCGCGAATATCGCCGGGCCTCGGCCACGGCGATCGATGCCTCGCTGAAGCCCTTGATGCAGGACCATTTGCGCGGCCTGGAGACCGACCTGCGCGCGGCCGGCTACAAGAACGACATCCTGGTCTCGACCAGCGTGGGGGGCGTCATGCTGATCGACGAATTGATCGATGCACCGATCCATACCGCGAAGTCGGGACCGGCGATGGCGCCGATCGCCGGGCTGACCTACTCGACGATCGAGAAGATGGGCGACAACGTCATCGTCTGCGACACCGGCGGCACGACCTTCGACGTCGGCCTGGTGCGCGACGGTCGTCTGGCCTACAGCCGCG
>Ga0208989_10000421_pt1 | contig 11993 bp, 9 predicted proteins | sample MedBloCAOM3_M1_FD_187852 | JGI IMG/M metagenome (GOLD analysis project Ga0208989, IMG submission 187852) | Forest soil microbial communities from El Dorado National Forest, California, USA - Mediterranean Blodgett CA OM3_M1 (SPAdes) (version 2) | ecosystem: Environmental > Terrestrial > Soil >...
AACCATTTGGGCGGTTCTCCCTTTGGCTCGCGCGGCTGCCGTGACGAGCGACGGTGAGCTATTGCCGATCCGTTGCAGCCTCTTCGGCTGCAGCCATCTCCAACCAGTATTCAACCGCCGCCCATGCTCTCTATCGCGTGAATCTAATTTTCGGTACAGACAGGTGCGCCGAATGGCATGGTCGCATGCCTCACGCCCGCCAAGTGTTCCTGCAAATTAGGAGCGCCTGTTGTTCCCCTGTGATTGGCAAACGGCGGTCAGATTCAAATCCGACCACTGCGATTTTCAAATCTAGCATCTGAGGGTTAAACCCTATCTACGGGATTTGTCCGCGATCTAGCAGGCCGCATTCTGCACATCGATAGGTGGCCACAATGGAATTCACGAAGTCCGGCTCGCATAGCACAATAGTCATCGGACTGCGGCACTGTGCGCACAGCGGCGCACACAACTTGTCCCGATGGAACGAAAGGGTGTTCTGAGACTGGCGGACAGGGGGATCCATAGTCCGGCCTCCGTACGTCAATTCTGGGCGCGCTGCCTTTGTTCCATAAAATGCCAACGGGCGATGTTCCCGTTCTCCGATTCCGGCCTGAAACCGAAGCGGCCCGTTACACATGCGGCGGCGCACGAAATTCCTTCAATACGTCATCGCACAATCGGTCGGGATCGCGCTCACCGGCCTTTGCAAGTTCGATGATCTTGTGTGCGAGTACTTCATCGGCCCGGACCAAAAGCCCTGCGGGGCAGCAAACCCGTGGAAGGCTCTCGTAGTGGAGGAATTCATGATCCGAACGACAATCTGTGACCTGTTGGACGTCGAGCACCCGATCGCGCTCGGCGGCATGGGCTCCGCCACCTCGCCTGCGCTCGTGGCCGCCGTTTCGCGAGCGGGCGGCCTTGGCGCTCTGGGATGTCATTACCTGACTCCAGATCAAATTCAGGAGCGGGCCGCCGCTATCCGCCAAGAGACTAAGAAGCCGTTTGGCTTGAATTTCCTGACGTTCGACACTCGCGAAGACAGTTTCGCGGCTGCTCTCGAACTCCGCCCCAGTGTGATGCAATTTGCCTGGGCGCGGCCCGATCAAGATTGAAGCCCTACTTCGACCGCTCCCATGACGCCGGTTGCAAAGTCACCTACATGGCAGGAACCGTGCCGGAGGCGTTACCTGCCGCGAAGGCCGGCGCCGATATCATCATTGCGCAGGGTACCGAGGGCGGCGGTCATGTTGGCTGGATGGCCAGCATGCCGCTCATCCCAATGATCGTCGATGCGGTCGCGCCGATTCCGGTCCTCGCAGCTGGGGGCTTTGCCGACGGGCGCGGCCTGGTCGCCGCGCTGGCGCTCGGCGCGGAAGGAATTCTGCTTGGCACCCGCTTCCTGGCAACGGTGGAGTCGCCGCTTCACGCCAACTTCAAGCAGGCGATCGTGGACAGCGACGGCCACGATACGCAACTCTCGGAAATTCCCCACATCGCTGCAGGCTTGGTTTGGCCGGGCGCCATGACACGTTCGCGGCGCAATCGCTTCGTCGAACGCTGGGCAGGACGAGAATGGGCCTTGCGGCAAGGCCGGGCGGAAGCCATCGCCAGACTGCGAGCGGCTCGAGAGTCAGGCGACGTCGATGAAGGCCCGCTGTCGATGGGACAGGATGCGGGCCTGGTTCACGACATCCCGCGCGCCGCGGATATTGTCGCCAGAATCGCGCAAGAGGCGGAAGAGATACTTGCGCGCAAACTTCCACGGCTCCTTGCACCGACGGGATGACGAACGTCGAGCTCACCGAGAATCTCGAATCGCGACCGCCACAAACGGAACCACGGCGCCGCGCCCATACTTTTTGGGACTTTGAAATGCCCACCCGAGCACTCGACGTTGTCCTCGCGGCATTGGCGCTGCTTGGGCCCTTTGCCATTCATCTTTTCTTTCCGGTCATCCCCGTTGTCAAAAGCCGATGTGGCGCTTCGTGTCGTCGTGCCTGCCACATCTTCATCGCGACCCTCTCCTCCTATCGCGCAACCTTGTCGAACGTGAAAGGAAACCGCTCGGCGTCCTTGCTGTCAGCGCGCGTGACATGCCCGCATAGCTCGCAAATGAATCTTTCAGTGCCAGCCGTGTGTGTTTCTGGAATATCGCGAGCGCAGTCGTGCTCATGCCGATGCGCGGTGATCTTCCTGCAGTTAAGGCACTCCTTCGTGACCATTCGCGGTGTCTCACTTCCCGGCAAGAAAAGGCGGCGGCCAGCTGTGATCCTCTTGGTCCGCCATCAACTTTCGGCGCAGCTCGTCCCTCTCCGATTGCGATCGCACCGCGCGCCACGCGAATCGCCCCGACTGGCTCAAGAGTAAAAACCCGAACGCGCCTGGCAACCTAAACGTCCGAGACACGCACGGAAAAGAGCTTTTCGAACTTTCCATTCTTCACGGTGATCGACCAAGCCGACACTGGTTCGCGCAAGAGCATCGATTTCGTGCTTATCAATTCGCGGGCAATGGCAATGGCGTGTTGCCGCGCCTGATCGCGATTAGCCAGTTGTTTTCCTTTGAAGTCGTGCACGATCTTGTCATCGGTGAGATCGAAAAAATAATGAGGCATGGGGGGCGCCTCTTCGGTTTGCCGAGCGAGATTGCCTTCGCCCGCGCGGACCGGCGGTGCAGGCTGCGCCGCCAGCAAGTAGAGCTTGCGAGCAACGTTAACCTTTCGTCAACCATGCCGGGGTGAAGGTGCTCGCCTCGGGCGACGCAGCGAGGCGCCACGCCAACTCGGGTTTCTGCCCCCCACGCCCCTCTTAGTTTGCGCGTTCTAGCGCCTCGTTGCTCGCTCGACCCAGCCCCGAAGCATCGATTTCTTCTCGCTCTTCGAGAACCGAAGGCGCATGATACTGGAATCACGGGCCGCGGGGCCTTTGCCTTACAGGCGGCGGTGCCTGAGAGACCGGTTGCGCTCCGCTGAACAAGGTGGTGCCATGTCCACGGCCGACGAGTATCAAAAATTCGCACGAGATTGCCTCCGGTGGGCCGCCAGGGCTCGGACCGAAGAGCCGCGGGAGCAGTTCCTGGGTTTGGCCCGCGACTGGACGGAAGCCGCGTCGCGGATTGAGGGCGCGCCTGCGATCGAACCGGACAAACGCTCTCCGCCTGACGATTAAGCTAACGGCCGCAGGGCTGAGCGGGCCTATAGGCAGCGTAATTAATGCTCCGAGACTATCGTAAATCCAGAAGACGCCTAGGCAGTGCCGCCGGAACTACTGGTAACGGTGCGGCTGGGTTGCCAGGTAACACTGATTTACCCGACCACCTTCTTCGGCAATTTCACTGAGTGCCATTTGCAGGAGCGTTGGGTCGTCGCCGGCCAGGGTAACGGAATATAGGCGTCGCTTGTCAGCCATCGCTAGGCGCTCCAGCTCACCCCGCCCATGAGGCGCAATATGCGCCCGCTCGGTCTATTCGACTAGACCGCAAAATATCAAACTGAGACGACCCAAGTGAGCGGACATGATCGTGCAAGCTTGGCAGTTCCGTTGAGTGCCAAGAGCAGACCATCTGCCGGTGTTAATCCTTCGCGCCCTCGATCGGCGTGCGCGTGACCTCCGCCGCCGTGCGTAAGTTTGCCGTGATTGAATCGGCGATCACCGCATTCGGACGGGAGCGGCTGGATCGTTCCGTTCTCCGGCCTACTGTCAACGTCTCAGAAACCCGATTGTGCTGCCCCTCACTGGCGAGGGTTCCAATTGCCCGTTAAGAGGCGCTGCGTTATCTCGCGCTCGATATCATCGGTGAGGCGCCCGCCCGACCTGGCGAGGAAGCGGGCGATGTCTCGACCGGCCTGCTTCTGACGCGACTCAAAAATGGCGTCAACGATGCGCCGCAGAACGCTGGCCTTGTTCGTGACGGCATTGCTCCCGGTGGAAGTCTGGTAGGGGAAGTAAGGGACGAAATCCCTGTGATGTGCTGCATAAGTCATGTGTCATCTCCATCGTGTTCCGAATGCTAACAATTGAATATTCCTCATCCGTCGTATCTGCTATATGCATATCGACCCAGAAGTGACGGCTGACAAAGGATGACTTCTCAGCCGACAGTTGAGTATTTCTCATGCATAAGCCGATGCCACCGCTCAACGCCCTACGCGCGTTCGAGGTCGCCGCGCGACATTTGAGCCTGACCAAGGCAGCGCAAGAGTTGCACGTGACGGCGGGCGCACTGAGCCACCAGATCCGCGGGCTCGAAGCGCTGCTCGGTCTCAAGTTGTTCGAACGGCGTGTGCGATCGATAGGGCTTACGCCCGCTGGCAAGCTGCTTTATCCCGGCCTTCAGACTGGCTTCATCCACATCCGTGATGCGGTGACCGGTCTGAGCACCGCGAGTCAAGAACGCGTGCTCGTGATTAGCACGTCGCCAGGCTTCACCTCGAAGTGGCTGGCGCTGCGGCTCCACCGCTTCACAAGCGCTTACCCCGAGATCGATGTTCGCATTTCCTCGTCCATCGGCAATGCCAATTTCACCACCGACGGGGTCGACGTTGCGATACGTAATCTGCCCGTCGATGCCGCGGCCGAGTCAGCACTTGTGATCGAGAAGCTGATCGAGCTGTCTTTGGTGCCGGTATGCAGCCCTCGGCTGGTCGAGATGCACGGGCCTTTGGAGCGGCCCGAAGCACTCAAGGGTGTGCCGCTGATCCATGACGACTCGCTCGCAGACGGGGCCGAAATGTTAACCTGGGCCGATTGGTTCAAGGCGGCCGGCGTCGACGGCGTTGATGTCAGTCATGGGCTGCGCTTCAACAGCGCTGATCACGCGCTCGATGCCGCGGGCGAAGGTGCCGGGGTGCTGCTTGCGCGCGATGTGCTGGCCTATGACGACCTACGCACGGGGCGGCTTGTGATGCCAGTTGGGTTCGCCCTGCGCTCGGGCCGGGCCTATCACTTCGTCTGCCCAAAGAGCCGGAGGGAGCACCCTCATGTGCAAGCCTTCCGTACTTGGGTCAAACAAGAGGTGGCAACGCTGGACTGGAGGCAAGTGCACCGGGCGGGCGGGTCGAGCCCCCACGTGCAGCCTTGACAGAACAACGGTGCGTCCCCGCCGAATCACCGTCGACGTTGATGCGATCCGACTGAAAACACGCTCGACATCTGAGGAGAGACCTCCATTTGCCCTGCTCGTCACGCCTCCCCCCTTCAGGCCAATTTTAAGATGGAGGATTAGTCCCAGAGGAGAGCAAATATGAGGTAGCTGGTCCGAAATCCATGCCGCTCAGCGTCGGGTCTCGTCCAAGTATGGAACCGAGTCCGACTGCGTTTCCAGACTTGGTAACCCAAGATCTGGGCTGACGACTCGTGGCAATGTCTCGAACTGATGAAATGGCGGCGGCGAGGGCAATGTCCATTCGAGCGTGGTTGCGCCTTCACCCCATGGACTATTGCCTGCCGGCGCTTTGCGCCTGAATGCGAGAGCCATATTCGTGATGAAGACGGCCATACCGGCGGCGAACACATAGGCGCCAATAGATGAGATGAAGTTCCAGTGGGCAAAGGCGTCGGGATAGTCCGCCACCCGTCGCGGCATGCCTGCAAGCCCAAGAAAATGTTGCGGAAAGAAGATCGTGTTGGCGCCGACGAACGAGATCCAGAAGTGAATTTTGCCGAGAAGGTCGGAATAGGAGTACCCGGTCATCTTCGGAAACCAGTAGTACCAACCCGCAAAGATGCCGAAGACGGCCGCGAGTGACAGCACGTAGTGGAAATGTGCCACGATGTAATACGTGTCCTGCAGCATGCGGTCAGCACCCGGATTGGCCACCACGATGCCGCCAATCGCCCACAGCATCGGCGTGCGGAAATCGACCGAGCCGCCCCACATCGTTGCAATCCAAGAGAAGACTTTCACCCCAGTCGGCACCGCGATCACCATGCTGGCCGCCGCGAAATAGGCCTGCGCGCCGGCCGTCATGCCCACGGTATACATGTGGTGCGCCCACACCACGAAGCCGATTGCGCCAATCGCTATCATGGCAAAGACCATGCCGAGACAGCCGAACACCGGCTTGCGGCTGAAAGTGGCAACAACCTGGCTAACGATTCCGAAGGCCGGCAGGATCATGATGTAGACCTCCGGGTGGCCGAAGAACCAGAACAGGTGCTGGTGCAGCAGCGGGTCGCCACCGCCCTGGGGGTCGAAGAATGTTGTGCTGAAATTGCGATCGGTCAGGAGCATGGTAAGCGTTCCCGCCAGCACCGGCATCGCGAGCAGTATCAGAAATGCCGTAATCAGGATCGACCACACGAATAGCGGCATCCGGAACAAGGTCATGCCCGGCGCGCGCATGTTGAAAATGGTGGTGATGAAGTTGATCGCGCCGAGGATCGACGCGGCGCCTGCCAAGTGGAGCGACAGGATCACGAAATCAACCGTCGCGCCGGGATGACCTCTGGTCGACAACGGCGCATAGAGCGTCCACCCAGTTCCAGCCCCGCTGGTGCCAGGCTCGCCCGGCATGAATAATGACGTCAGCAATAGCGTGAACGAGGCCGGTAGCAGCCAGAACGAGATGTTGTTCAGGCGCGGAAATGCCATATCGGGGGCCCCGATCATCAGCGGCACCATCCAATTGCCGAACCCCCCAATCAGCGCCGGCATCACCATGAAGAAAATCATGATGAGGCCGTGCGCAGTGGTGAAGACATCGTAGGCGTGGGGATTAGGAAATATTTGCAAACCAGGCTGCTGGAGTTCCATCCGCATGCCAATGGACAGCATTCCACCGACGGTCCCCGCCACCAGGGCGAAGACCAGATACATCGTGCCGATGTCCTTGTGATTGGTCGAATAGAGATAGCGGCGCCATCCTGAGGGATGATCGTGGGCTTCGTTCGTGTGCTGAGCGACGCCAGCAGCTGCCATGGTCCATCCCCTTGGTTATGGGATGTCGCCCCATGTCGCAGTGCCCCCTGCCGAAGCCTTTCGCCGCGGTGCTCTCGCGACGGAGGCTCCCTCCTCCTGGCAGAACCCCCCAACGACTTCAAGGTTCCTCGCTCCGCCGGCAGGACGTTAGGGGTGGGGGTAGTCGTTATTTTGCTCGGTATGTCCGCAAGCATAGCGGCACGCGGTAGCATCTCGCTTCCTTGGGCTTTGACTTGCAACTCGTGACTCGCGGACATGTCATCGTGTCCCTACTGGGACCCCCACCCCCAGCCCCTCCCCAGCCGGCTGCGGGCTTGCCCGCTTCCGGCAAACTTGAAGGTGACCAAACCCCGGCAAGCCGGGGTTTAGTTGGGGAGGGGAGCAGACCGAGTTTGCTGCTTGACTGATTCCATCCCAACAGGACGCGCTCTAAGCGGATGTCGGCGATGAACCGGCCGACACCAATATGTGAGCCGATAGACCCGGAAATCCCTACGCTCGCCTCACATGCGGTCCAGCTTATCCAGCGTGATCGGAAGGTCGCGCACGCGCGTTCCGGTCGCATGATAGACCGCGTTGGCAACTGCCGCGGCGACGCCAACGATCCCGATCTCGCCAAGCCCCTTGATGCCGAGCGGGTTGGAGTCGTCCGGCTCGTCCACGAAAATGACCTTGATGTCGTGCACGTCGGCGTTCACCGGTACGTGGTACTCGGCAATATTGGCATTGACGATGCGGCCAAACCTTTGATCGATGAGCGTTTCCTCGTGTAGCGCCATGCCGATACCCCAGACCACCCCGCCCAGGATCTGGCTGGTCGCGGTCTTGGTGTTCAGGATCCGTCCGGCGGCGACGGCGCTGACGACGCGGGTGACGCGGATGACGCCGAGCTGCTCGTCGACCTTCACTTCGGCAAAGACCGCCGAGTGCGCGTTGTGAGCACGAGCCGTGTCATCGCCGGGGGTCGTTGTCTCTTCCTGCTCGATGCGCTCCACGCCGCTGTGGCGCATCGCATCCGCAATGGACACCGTGCGCGCACTATCGTGCTTGCTGACAAGCTGGCCGTCGACGAGCGTGAGCTCGTCCGAGGAGGCATTGGCGAGCGGCGAATTCGGGATCTGCTTCGCCAGGCGCAACAGCTCGCCGCGGATCGCCTCGGCGGTCGTGACGATTCCGTTCGCCACCGAAGCCGCGATCCACGATCCGCCTTCGACCGGAGACTGCGGCAGGCTCGAGTCGCCGAGTTTGATGCTGATGCTGTCGAGCGGCAACCCGAGCGTGTCGGCCGCGACCTGCGCCATGATGGTGTAGGTGCCGGTGCCGATGTCCGAGGTTGCGCACGCCACCTCCGCGTGTCCGTTGGCGCTGAGGACGATGCGCACGGCGATCGGCATCTGCAATGCTTCCCACACGCCCGTCGCCATCCCCCAGCCGACCAGATCGCTGCCGTCACGCATCGAGCGTGGCTCGGGGTTGCGCTTGCTCCATCCGAACGCGTCAGCGCCCTCGCGGTAGCATTCGCGCAGGGCCTTGCTGCTGAACGGGCGGTTTTCATGCTGGTCGCGTTCCGAGTAACACCGCAAACGCAATTCGACGGGATCGAGCTTGAGCGCGACCGCGAGCTCGTCCATCGCGGATTCGAGCGCATACACGCCAGGCGCCGCACTCGGGGCGCGCATGTCGCACGAGGTCGGCAGATCCAGGTGAGCGAGCCGGTGCGCGTACGTCGCGTTTGGGGACCTGTAGAGCAGGCCGGACCAGCCCGTCTCCTGCCGGTAAAAGTCTTCGTATTGCGAGGTCACAGTGACCGCATCGTGCGTGATCGCCTCCAGCGTTCCGCCGGTCGTGGCGCCGAGCCCGATGCGCTGAATCATCGCGGGTCGATAACCCAATGCGTACATCTGCGGCCGAGTCAGCACCACGCGGACGGAACGCTGCAGCGCTCGCGCCGCCAACATGGCGAGCACCACCTCGAACTGCGGACGCAGCCCTGAGCCGAACCCTCCGCCCATGAACGGCGACATGACACGCACGTCCTCAGGCTTCATGCCGAACACGCCGCACAGATACTTGTGCACGTTCTGCACGCCCTGGGTCTTGTCGTACACCACGAACTTGCCGTCTTTCTCGACGATGACCGTCGCGGCGTAGAGCTCCATCGGGTTGTGGTGCTCGATCGGGACATAATACTCGCCGTCGTGCCGCACCGCGGCCGCGGCGAGAGCCTTCCCGGCGTCGCCGCGCGGCTTCGGCGGCGCGAACATGGCACCCTCGGGACTCGTGGCCTTCACCGGGATGGCAGCGTCGCGCTGGCGGAACACGTCCGTGACGTGAGCCTCACTCTCATACTCCACGCGGACCAGCGACGCCGCAAAGCGCGCGATCTCCGATGTTTCGGCCACCACCAGCGCGATCGGCTGGCGGTTGAACCTGATCCTGTCATCGTACAGCGGCCGGAACGGCGACCCGTCCGGCGCCACGTCGTCCTTGTAGTCTTGATCGCGGCCCGCCATGTGCGGACGGTTCTCGTGTGTGAGCACGGTCGCCACGCCTTCGACGCCCATCGCGGCGCTGGTATCGAGGCGGGTGATGCGACCCTTCGCAATCGTCGACGGGACGATGCTGCCGTAGAGGACGCCGCCGGGCGCATTGAACTCCGCGGCGTATTTTGCGGCGCCGGTGACCTTGGCGATGCCGTCGATGCGGGATGTGGGCGTACCGATGTAGGGTGCCATGACTGTGCTCAGGCTATTTTCTTGGACGACTGGGACTGCGGCGTGCCGCGCGCCGCTTGCGTGAGCGCGCGCACGAGGCAGCGGCGCGCGAGATCGATCTTGAAGGTGTTGTGCTCGTAGCCTCTGGCATCGCGCAGCAGCACGTCCGCCGCGCGGGCGAATGTTGCGGCATTGGCGGGCTGCCCCTGCAAGACCGCTTCAGCCCGCGGATCGCGCCACGGCTTGTGCGCCACACCGCCGAGCGCGAACCGCGCCTCCTTGATGGTGTCGCCGTCGAGCTCGAGCCCGACCGCGGCGGAGACCAGGGCGAACGCATATGACAGCCGGTCGCGAATCTTCAGGTAGCTGTAGTTCCGGGCAAAGCCCTTCGGCGGCAGCTCTACCGCGGTGATGATCTCGCCGGCATCGAGATTGGTGTCGCGCTGCGGCGTGTCGCCCGGCAGTCGATGAAAATCCGCAAAGGCGATACTGCGGTCGCCGGACGCGCCGGTGACATGAACCTTCGCCTCCAGGATTGCCAGCGCCACGCACATGTCCGAAGGATGCACCGCGATGCAGGCATCGCTGGTGCCGAGGATCGCGTGCATCCGGTTGTGGCCGCCGATCGCGGAGCAGCCGCTGCCCGGCGCGCGTTTGTTGCACGGCGTCGTCGTATCGTAGAAATAAGCGCAGCGCGTGCGCTGCAGGAGGTTGCCGCCGGTGGTGGCCATGTTGCGCAGTTGCTGCGAGGCGCCCGACTTGATGGCGCTTGCCAGCACCGGATAGCGCTGTTCGATCGGCGCGTGATAGGCGAGATCGGAGTTGCGCACGAGCGCGCCGATGCGCAGGCCGCCGTCGGGCGTGTCTTCAACCTGCTTCAGCGGCAGCCGCGTGATATCGATCAACTTCGCCGGACGTTCGACCTCCATCTTCATCAGATCAATCAGATTGGTGCCGCCGGCGACGAGCTTCGCGCCTGGATTGCCGGCGATCTGGCGCACGGCGTCCGCGACATCGGTGGCGCGCGCATACTGGAACTCAATCATGACCGCCCCATCGCTTGCTGGATGGCGGCGACAATGTTGGTGTAGGCGCCGCAGCGACAGATGTTGCCGCTCATGAGCTCGCGGATCTCTTCTGCAGTTTTCGCCTTGCCCTCCGCGATCAGCCCGGCCGCCGAGCAGATCTGCCCCGGCGTGCAGTACCCGCACTGGAAAGCGTCGTGGTCGATGAACGCCTGCTGCAGCGGATGCAGCGCGCCGTTGACAGCGAGCCCTTCGACCGTGGTGATCTCGGCGCCGTCGTACATCACCGCAAATGTCAGGCAGGAATTGACGCGCCGCCCGTCAATGAGCACCGTGCAGGCGCCGCATTGTCCCTGATCGCAGCCCTTTTTCGTCCCGGTCAGCTCGAGGTGCTCGCGCACGAGATCGAGGATCGTCGTGCGGGGATCGAGCGTGAGGGCATGAGGGGTTCCATTGACCTTCAGGTTCACCGAGATCCCGGCGCCGGCGCTGCCATTCGCGCGTCTCGTCGGATCGTTCGGGGAGTCGAAACTTGCGTCTGCTAGGCTATCGGCCATCGTCAACTCCAATCGGGCGTGCGGCCGGCGCAGAGTATTTTCATACCGTGTCGCCGGTCGTTGCAGCGCACAAAGCTGCCGTTGTTTAAATTAAGTATAAAATGGCAGACGGCGATAGCGGGCGCGATAGCGCGTATGTGTGAATCTTGCCGAATTCCGAAAGCAAGCGGAAATCGGGGGGTGTTCTTGCGGTCGCGCCTGCCGTGCGATGGGTGTGGCGACATGGACCTTGCCGGCTTGGCGATGCGCGTCTCGGGACCATACGCGCGCCCGTGCATCCTGGGGTCGCTGCATCACGGGGTCGAACTTGGACCCGGATGAACTTGGACCCGGATGACGGAGCCGTCGCGACGCACGGACTCGGAGTGACGGCATGCCCCGGGCGATTTTGGCAACGGGCGCTCGCCACCCCCGGCGCAAAGATCACCCGAGATGCCGTGCGAGAACCACAGACCGAGCCGGCAAGCTCAAGTCGCCGCGCGCACCGCTGGCCAATAGCTCCATTGTCGCATAGGGATCGACGGGATGCGGCCGGGCGACTAAATGAGGCGGAACGGCCGCATGGTCCCAGCCGGAGGAATGGTCACATGCTGCGATGCCTTGCAATTCTGCTGTCGGCCGGTTTCGCCCTGTCGGCGGCCGCGCAGGAAAATTACCCATCGCGGCAGATCACCCTGATAGCGCCGTTCGCGGCCGGCGGATCGACCGATCTGGTGGCCCGTGTCATATCGGAAGGCCTGCGGGCGAAACTTGGCCAGCCGGTGATCGTCGAGAACAAGCCGGGCGGCACCGGCGTC